>Ga0190309_1000009_pt1 | contig 85277 bp, 86 predicted proteins | sample 48700767_MG_FD_161656 | JGI IMG/M metagenome (GOLD analysis project Ga0190309, IMG submission 161656) | Hydrothermal vent sediment bacterial communities from Southern Trench, Guaymas Basin, Mexico - 4870-07-6-7_MG | ecosystem: Environmental > Aquatic > Marine > Hydrothermal vents > Sediment ... | reverse complement strand
ATGGGGTCATGGGTGGCTTTTAAGGCTAACGGAACGAGCCTCCCATCTAAGTTACTCCCTGCAGGGTTCGGAGCGTGGCTCCCATCACCCCTTAGGGCTTTAAGGAGGAGGTTCCAGCAAGCAACAACGTCCCGATGCCAAAGCTCTCCGCCGCCCCGTAAAGTTAATAATTCAGAAAACTATATAGTTCACGCTGAACTCCATAAAGAAAAGGTGAGGTTCTAGTGTCTCTAGGGTCTATAGCTGGAGCTTCGGCTATGGGTCATAGGGGATGGATTACCGCTAAATGCTATATTTGCGCTAAAAAGCTTAACATAGTCAAAGACACCATATACTATTGCCCTAAATGCCATAGTAAAGGATTTAAAATACTATATTGCGATGCCGACGCTAAAAGACTACACTATAAGTGCCCATTTGACGGATTTGAACTAAAACTTTACTAAACGAGGAATATTCTAAATTGCATTTAGTAGATGTTGATAGTGTAAGAGAATTGTGGATAGATAAGTTTAATAGAGCAATAATTATGCCCTTAACATCAGGACTAATTCTCATTTCAATGGACGTATATGTTAGGAAATGGTTCTTCCCAATTACTGACGAAGTAGAGGTTGAAGGGGAAAAACTAGTTTACTATAAACCTAAATCCCTTAGTGAAGTAGGCTTAGACAGGTTTAGCGACATTATAGCGAACATGGAGCTTATAGGTCATGTAAGCAAGGACCTTAGCGAAACAATCTCAGCTAGGATATGGTTAAAAAACGTAAGAGATGAGGAATTAGATAATGTTATAAAAGAAATACATAAGGAATTGTCTAGTTTCCTTAAAAAAGGTTTGAGGAAAACCTAAGTGGTTAAGAAGGAAGTAAGCGTAATACTACCTACAATAAATGAAAGAGAGAACTTGGAAAAACTAATACCTGCGCTTCAAAACTTAAACCTAAATCTAGAAATCATAGTTGTTGACGACGGAAGTACTGATGGTACTATAGAGTTTGTGAAAAAGTGTATGAAGAAATATTCTAATGTAAAGTTAGTTGCGAGACCAGCTAAGCTAGGTTTAGGATCAGCCTATATAGATGGGTTCAAGGTTTCTAAGGGAGAATGTATTGTAACAATGGACGCTGATTTAAGCCATAATCCCAAGTATATTCCATTGTTTCTAAAGGAGTTGAAAGAGAAGCGGGCAGATATTGTTCTCGGAAGCAGGTATGTTGAAGGGGGGAGGATAATTGGTTGGAAAGTGCATAGGAAAATTATAAGTAAGACAGCTAACTTCATAGCGAGAACTATTCTAGGCTTAAACGTAAATGATGTTACAACAGGTTTTAGAATGTATCGTAGGGAAGCTTTTGAGAAAATAGCTTCGAGAATTAAAGCTAAAGGATATGAGTTCCAAGTTGAATCACTTTACATAGCAAAACTTCTAGGACTTAAGATAGTTGAATATCCCATAGTATTCGTTAATAGGGTTATAGGGAAATCTAAACTGAAAATAACCGATATTATACATTTTCTTAAAACAGTTCTTAAACTCAAACTGGTTACGTGAATTAAAATCATATTCAGCGGAGTAACTCTTCTTCATCAAGCCCTAGGCAACCCTGTTCTCATCATCCACTAATTCCCTAGAGCGTAGGCTTTTATAAGAAATTTTCCTAGAGAAGTTTTGGAGTGGAAGTTATGAAGGCTATAAGAGCCAAAGTAATTTACACTGGAATTCCGGGTAAAATTATTAAAAACGCATACATTGTATGGGAAAACGATATTATCAAGGAAATAACTAAAGACATTCCTAAAGATGCAGAAATAGTTGATGAAAACCCGGAAAACGTAATAACACCTGCATTCGTGGACCCGCACTGTCACATAGGTATGCGTAGAGCAGGTGAACCTACGGAGGAAGATGAGGCAAACGAAGAGTACGACAGTATTCTACCGCACGTTGACGCGCTCTACAGCATCTACATGGACGATAAAAGCTTTAAAGAGTCCATAGAATGGGGTGTATTGTACTCGTGTGTTTTACCTGGAAGTGGAAATATTATTGGAGGTAAAGGCGTTGTAATAAGAAACTATGCTAAAAATTTGGAGGAAGCATACATTAAGCATGCTGGTGTTAAAGCAGCATTAGGGTTCAATCCCAGAAGAACAACTAACTGGAAGGGCTTAAGACCATATACTAGAATGGGCGGTATAGGGATTTTCAGAAAATGGCTTATAAAAGCAAAAGACGCATTAAAGCTTATAGAACAAGGTAAGAAAGTTGAAGAAGAATTTGATCCTGAACTGAGAATGTTATTTCCCATAGTCAAAGGCGAAGAAATTTTAAGAGTACATGTACATAAGGAAGACGATATCATGTGCTTACTGATGCTACGCAGAGAGTTTAACCTAAGAATCACAGTAGAACATGCCTGCGATGTCCATAGTAAAGAAGTGTTTCAGAGGTTAAAGAGGGAAAACGTACCTATAGTTTACGGCCCTATAGATTCTTTCCCATACAAAACAGAGTTAAAACATGAAAGCTGGAGAAATGTAAAGTACCTTGTTGAAGTGAAACCATTTTTTGGATTAATGACAGACCATCCCGTAGTTCTTCAGAGAAATCTCTACTTGCAATTGAGGTTTTTCATAAAGTACGGTATGAGCAAGGATGAAGCATTATCTATTATAACGTTGAATAATGCTAAAATATTAGGAATGAATGATAAACTTGGTAGTTTAGAGCAAGGTAAGTGGGCTAGTTTTACAGTATGGAATAATGACCCATTCCTACTGAGTTCAACGCCAAAACTTGTAGTTGCTGAAGGGAAAGTAGTTTATAAAGAGTAGAAGAACAGCTAAATAAAATGCCGCAAAAATAATATAGTTTTTATTTCCCCATACTAATAATTTGACTAGTGGTTGCATAGGGTGGTTTCTAGGTAATGGGTGAACACATAAAGGTTGATGAAATTAAGAAGTTTCTTGAAGAGAAGATTCAAGAACTTAAGAAAGAAAAGGAGGTTCTTGAACTAATACTTAGCTTATTAGAGTCCGGTATGATAGGTCCCCATAGCCCTATAAAAGCTGAGCCTAGGCCTGGAGAGAAAATAGTGCCTCTAAGAAGCTCTGATGGAACATTATTAGCCGAAATGTATGTTGGAAAAACTGAGATGAGAATAGTACCTTTTACCGAACTTTCAGTAGATGTTCCTCCGTTCAGACAGTTCTTCATAGCAAGAGTTCTTGAAGGTATTAAAAAGAAGGATTTAGACCGTATAGAGAGAGGTCAGCTTGACCCTTCAAAAGCTTTTGACTACGAAATTATAGTTGATAGGAAGATAATCAAGGAAATTAGGCTTAAAAACATATTTGATGAGCGTAGGAGAATGGATATTAAAAGCTCTATTAAATGGACTTTAGAGAAAATGTTCGAGAAAACTAAGAAGAAAAGGTCTAGTCTAAGAAGCTAATAGCGCTTTCAATACTGTCTATGTAAGCTTCACCAATAACGCTTACGAACCATGCTTTTCTGAAGTTATACTCATTTATACCCCAATATTCAAACCATTTAAGAAGCCCGTCTCTGGCATCATTGAATTCTACGGTGTTAGCTTTTCCCGTATAGTATTTTCCAGCAGGATCTATTATCGCTATTGTTCCGCACCTATGTCTTACTATTAGGGCTGCATGTCCTCCACCATTCCATAGTACTTGGAAAACGTATACTTCGTAATCCTTATTTTCTCCTAAATAGTTTTGAATAATGCTCGCAGCTAAGTACGCCATATCTTCGCAGTCTCCTTCTCCTCGTTCTATGGTTTCCAAAGGCGTTTGATATACTTCAGTAATCCAATCTACTTCTACAGTTATGTTGTAGGTAGCGTCTTCTACGCTAACATTTACCTCCTTAATAACAGGGTATATTGAGTCCTTAGAGTATTTAATGGTTCTTACTACATATGAGAACGCTTGGTAAAGGTCTTTCCCTAGGGTTTTCTCGTTGAACTTATGTCCAATAATATTTTTAACAACGTCTTCTACTTCATTAGGTCTAATAAAGTTCTTTCCCCCATGAACTCTCTCATTTATTTTACTAGCTAACTCCATGAGCTTGTCGCGGAAGGCTACTGTTGATAGGGTCTTAATTACTGATATTTCATGTTCATACTTCTTAATTACTTCTACAGTTTCGCTATATTTTTCAGCTAATTTAGTGTAGTTTTGGAGAACCTTCTCATACTCCTCCTTAACTATTCTTAATTCCCTATTTTCCTCCATGAGGACCTCATTTTTGCTTCTCAGTTTCATGTTTTCGAGATATGTTATGCAGTAGAGTATTGAAAAGACGATTAGGGCTAGTATTAGTGATAATACTATTGCTGAAGCTGTTTTCTCCAATAAACCACACCTCTAAAAGGTTAAGAAACCCTCAGCGTAACTCGTGATCAATCATTAACTCAGACTTGCCGGGTAATCATCACAGGGTTCTGTTAAAACTATTGTACCCTAAGCGTTTAAGTTTATTCTCCACCTAACATATATTTAGGGGAATAATTGTGTCTGCGGTTAAAGGGGATTTAGAGTTTAAAGCACTAACCGACATATTTGAGAAGCTTGAATTAACGACGAAACGTACTGAAATGACTGCTCTACTTGTTCAGTTGTTTAGAAAAACACCTGCTGAAGTTATTGATAAAGTTGTTTACTTAATGCAGGGTAAACTCTACCCAGACTGGATGGGAATGCCTGAGCTAGGTATTGGCGAGAGACTTATAATTAGAGCAATATCTATGGCTACTGGTTTCTCAGATGGTGTTGTTGAGAAGGAGTTTAAGAGGCTTGGAGATTTAGGTAAAGCTGCTGAAATATTAAAGTCTAAGAAGAGGCAGGCAGCTTTAACAGCGTTCTTCGGCATACAGGTTGTTAAGCCTTTAACGGTAACTAGAGTGTATACAACACTAGATAAGATAGCTAAGACGACGGGTCCGGGGTCAATAGATTTAAAAGTGAAGCTTCTTGGAGGACTACTTCAAGATGCTACAGCTAAGGAGGCAAAGTACCTGGTTAGAATTGTTGAGGGTAGGTTGAGATTAGGTGTTGCTGAAGCAACTATGATGGATGCTTTAGCAATAGTTTACGGTAAAACAAAGCTGGCTAGACCGGTTATTGAGAGAGCGTATAACCTATGTAGTGATTTAGGTTATGTTGCAAGGCTTCTAGCTGAGAAAGGTATTGAAGCTTTAAAGACAATGGCCGTTACTGTTGGTAGACCTATTAGACCGATGCTTGCTGAAAGACTTAGTTCTCCAAGGGAAATACTTATGAAAACTGGGGGTAAGGTTCTTGCGGAATTTAAGTATGATGGTGAGAGAGCTCAAATACATAAGAAGGGAGATAAAATATGGATTTTCTCTAGAAGACTAGAAAACATAACCCACCAGTATCCTGATGTTCAAGACTATGCTAGGAATTACATTAAAGCAAACGAAGCTATTGTTGAAGGAGAAATAGTGTGCATAGACCCAGACACTGGTGAACTAAGGCCATTCCAGGAACTTATGAGGAGAAGGAGAAAACACGATATTCATACCGCTATGAAGGAGTATCCTGTTTCAGTATTCCTATTTGATTTACTGTACGCTGATGGCGTGGATTACACTCAAAAGCCAATTATTGAGAGAAGAGAGAAACTTAAGAGTATTATTGATGAAACTGACAGGTTCAGACTTGCTGAAGCAATAATCACGGATAACCCTGATGAAATAGAGGAGTTCTTCCTGAAAGCCATAGAGAGCGGTTGTGAGGGTATAGTAGCTAAAGCACTACATCAGAACGCAATATATCAGGCGGGGGCAAGAGGTTGGTTGTGGATTAAGTATAAGAGAGATTATAAGAGCGAAATGATGGACACAGTAGATCTTGTAGCTGTTGGAGCATTCTACGGTAGAGGTAGAAGAGCTGGAACTTATGGTGCATTACTTATGGCAGCATACGATCCTGAAGCAGACGTGTTTAGAACAGTATGTAAAGTAGGTAGTGGTTTCACAGATGAGGATTTAGAGAAGCTTCCCGAAATGTTCAAGGACTTAATAATAGACCATAAGCATCCTCGTGTAGATTCCAAAATGGAAGCTGACGTATGGTTTGTTCCGCAGATAGTTGCTGAAATAATAGGTGCCGAAATAACGTTATCACCAATACATACATGCTACTGGGGTAAGATGAAGCCAGGAGCAGGGTTAGCCATTAGATTCCCAAGATTCATAAGGTGGAGACCTGATAAAGGACCAGAAGATGCTACTACAGTCCATGAAATAGCTGAAATGTATAAGAAGCAGCTTAGGAGAGTAGAAGAAGCAAAAATGCCTTAACATAAACTAGGCTAATAACCTAATTTAGCATAAACAATATGTATGTTGTTTACTAGGTAGTTTCTACCATAGGTGAAAGACTATTGTTCGTAGTAATGTTAGGAACCGCGGGTTCAGGGAAAACAAGCTTAACTAAATACTATAGTGAATGGTTGAAGAAGCAAGGTTACAATGTAGGTATTGTAAATCTTGATCCCGGAGCTAAAGTAATACCCTACAAACCCGACTTCGATGTTAGAAAACTTTTCACAGTTGAAGAGCTAATGGCGAAGTATGGTTTAGGACCTAATGGAGCATTCATGAAAGCAAGCGATATGATTCTAGAATACTCAGACAAAACACTTAGCCATGAAGTCTTCAAGAGAAGATATGATTTCGTGATAATAGATACTCCCGGGCAAATGGAGGTTTTCGTTTATAGGAGAAGCGGCCACTACTTTATCTCTAAACTTAAGGAGCTAGGCCCTACAGTTGGAGTTTTCATCGTTGATGGTGAAACAATGTCAACACCTATAGACCTTGTAGTTGCATGGACAACATCAATACTCATCCAGCTAAGACTAGATATAACTGTTGTTCCGATAGTCAATAAGGCAGATCTTATTAAAGACCGTGAAACAGTAAAGCTCATAGTAGAAGACACTGATGCGTTTAAAGAGTTAGTTATGAAGAGTAAAGAAGAGTTAATTTCAGAAACAGCCGTTTACCTTACAGACATAGTTAGGGAGTTTAGCCAGTCATTAAGGCCAGTAATAGTTTCAGCAAAAACAGGTGAAGGAATAGAGGAACTACACTACCTAGTCCACGAAGCATTCTGCGTTTGCGGAGATCTTACTTAGCCATAATTGGTAGTGATTATTTTTCATTTTTCAAGTTCCTAGGTACATTAAATGCTCTGATTATTCTTTAATCAATCTTGACCATGCTAGGGACCGTATAATTAGTAGACTTAAGTCTGAGCATAGAACAGGAGCCATGTTGCCTGAACTAGGTGTATTAATATGTTAGGAATCTATGTTCGGTGAGAAACTATGCAGCATTTGCTGAACAATCCTAGGACGTATATTTCATCGGGGTCTACGCCTTTAAGTATTAGTTTTTTAATAGCCTTTTCCATGATGTTACGTTTAACGAGGAAGAACATATTTTCATTGATGCATGAGGAAGCTTGGGCATATTTTTTCGATATTTCACTAAAAAACCTTACTTTACAATGTTCACGTGAATAGTATTGTGAAAGTTCAGTGAAGCTCAACGAAATTTCCTTTTCCATTTTTGACAAAGGTACGTTATTTATAGCTTCTTTAAAAACAGCTATGAGAACTACCTCGTTATTATTGCACTTATTTACGGCGATACCAGGGGGGTTAACTACTAGTGCCCCCTCAATGCTAAATAGCTGTATGAATGGGTCCTTATTGCTTATATTCTTCTTTCCTAAAAGAATATTTTCCATAAACTTCATTGCTGTCTTGAGTAGCGGGGGTTTCTCTAATTCCACGTAAGCATATATTTTTCTCTTACCATAGGAAAGAGTAAATATATTCTCTTTGCATGGAATTTCCTTTGAACTATCGATGACAACTAATCCTCGGTATATCCTTATAGCTCCTACGATCCTGTTTTCGAAATTGAAGAACGGTACTAGTAATGGTATGAATATTGTTCTCAATCGTGACCCTTCTTTAATTCCTCAAACAGGTCTCTTTTCACTACTTCTCCTTTAGGTGTTTTTTCGCAAAATATTACTGCTTCAAACCTATAAACTTTAACATCACTTATTAGCCAGGAATCAGGGGGTAAACCTGCTTTCATACATGTTTCTGCAAGAAATGTTTCAGTATCCCACTTATATTCAACAGGAACTTGTGGTAGTAGGAGTCCTTTAAACCACCCATATTCTACAATTAATCCGTCTCTACCGATAACAATGTGTTTAGGTAGTTCCTTTCTACTACTAACCTTAATTTCTTCAGGTTTAGACAAAATAGAGACTTCGAAAACAACATCGTCTAATTCATGGTATTTCATCGGTGGGAACCGAGGGTCTTCAACAGCAGCTGATATTGCCGAATCTATTAATGCCTCAATTAATGGCTTAATAGGGTAAGGGTACCCTATGCACCCTCGTAGCTCTTTAATTGCTTTTATACCTACTTGTTTTAAGCACTCTATAGTTACAAATACGCCTAGTTTTTCATAGTATTTTGAAGGTAAATTCTTAGGGGTAGCTATTTTAATTCCAGCTTTAAGATATGTTTCAACAGTTCTTCTAGCAAGACTTACAAGGTACTTCCCATCTTCCAACGTGAATTCACTTAGTGAAACCACTTTCCCCACGCTCGTAAGTTATTCTTTCCCTAACCTCACTTAATATTTTATTCATAGTTGTCCAGTGCTTACCTTTCCAATACACTTTACCGCAGGAAGTACATACCCAGAAGTTTTCATGGAGTTCAATTATTTTCTCGGGAACCTTATTTAACACCTCTTCTTTCGAAGCCCTAACTAAGATACCATTGCATATGGGGCATCTTGAATTATCAGGGTTTAGTTCAAGGTTTATTTTCAGTTTTAAAGCTAATAAGGCCAATTTTCCTTGAATAGTTTCATTTTCTAAATATATGGATTTTAATTTGCGTTTTTGAGCTTTCCTATGGAGGCTTAAATCCCTGGTTAATATTATTCTGGAATCTTTAGAAGCTAGTTCTAATATTTCTTTGTCACTATAGTCTCTGGAATATAGTGTGTCGTATCCTAGCATTCTAAGCCATCTAGCTAAGCTTCCAAGCATTGTGTCTGCTATGAACTTTAGCTTTTTCGACATTGTACGAGATACACCGTTAATCTAGTCTTATCTTTTTAAAGCTAGAGCATACATAACGTCTCTCTCAGTAAGTATTCCTACAAGCCTATTACCTTCTACAGCAAGCACGGAGCCTACCTTATGTTTTATCATTTCATTTACCGCTTCACCTATATCTACATCTGGATTTACAGTTACGATTTTACTTATAATTGCAGCCGTTACTGGAGCACTTAAAGCTTCTTCAACACTTCCTGAGATAACGTATTCGAAAACCTTGCTTGACCCTAAAAATCTTACTATGCTTCTAGCTGTTATCATTCCTTTAACATAGCCTTTATCGTCCACTATAGGTAATCTTCTAAAACCCATCTTAACTATTGTTTTAGCTGCCTCCTTTATTGAGGAGTCTTGAGGAATCGTAATAACGTTTTTCGTCATGAACTCCGAAACTTTGATACCCAAAGTTTTCTCTCGTAAATGATTTACAATATCTCTTTCTGTTACAATACCATATACCTTCATTGTTTCTTCATCAACTACGGGTACAGCACCTACACCGTATTTTACCATTAACTCTATAACATATGTTAAGTCATCAATTGTAGTAGCATATATGGGGTTTTTACTCATAATTGACTTTATGGGCTCTGTTAATGCTCTATATATGTTACCGTTGTGCCTGTTTAACACTATGTTATAGTATTCTCCACCACCAAAGTAGTTAACAATATCTGTTGCTGCTAGCATTCCCTTAAGAACTCCTGTAGCTGTTGTTACAGGTAATCTCCTATAGCCTTTAACAGTCATTACCTTAATGGCTTCACCTACAGGTTTAATGTGGGTGATTGTTACTACAGGTCTTTTAGCTATTATCGATAACTCGCTGGGTTTTTCATAAACCCTAGAAGAGAAGTTAGGCTTGCCATCGCTTCTTATATATCTTAAACCTTCAGGTCTAATACGTTTAGGAGGTACGAACGTATGTCTCATAGTTTTCTAAACCTCTTAACTACATGTACTTCATGTATGCTCTTACTACATCCTCTCTATCGACTATGCCTATAAGTTCGTTCTTCTCATTAACCACAACAACTCTTCCTATATCTTTTTCGACCATAATCTTAGCCACATCTCTAAGTGGAGTATTAGGTGTTACCTTGTACACTGCTGTGCTCATTATTTCCCGCGCTCTTACCCTCCTATATCCTTTTGACCTTTCAGATTCTAGGAGTATTCTTGACATACCGAATTTGAGAATATCGTATTCTGTTACTATTCCTACAACTCTCCTTCTATCATCCACTACGGGTAATCCCGAAAACCTGTACTTGAGCATTTTATGAAGAATTACTGAAACCTCATCGTCACTACTTACAGTTATAACATCTGTGGTCATGATCTCCTTTATTGGCACATTGTTTACTGGAATATCTTCATTGTAAAACTTCTTAATCACATTTTCTAATCCAAATATTCCTATGAACTTACCGTCTTCTGAAATCACAGGCGCGTACCATACATCGGCTTCTAACATTTCTTTAACTGCTTTTTTCAAGCTAAAACTGGGCTTAAGCGCGATTTTGGGCTCTTCCATGATATCTCTTACGAGGAGATTAGATTTAGATGAGGTTATGGTTAAAATACTTATCCTAGTAATGATTCCTACAAGTTTTTCATCCTCAACTACGGGGAGTGTTCTTAACTTAAAATCTCTGAGAATAGCTCTAGCTTTTGTCGCCAAATCTGTTGGAGAAATAGTTGGAACATTGGTTTTAACATACTCCATAATATTCAAGCTACGCATCCTCAACATATAATATGTTTGCGGTGTTAGATAAAGAAACTCGTTAAGACCTTAGGCTAAAGACTAAATTCCTCCTTTCCTCACAATCATTAACTCTATATATTCAGGTGCAACTGTTAAAATGTCTCTATCAGATACTACACCTATAAGGCCATTAACGTCAATTACAGGTAAATGCCTAATATCTTTCCGAGACATTAACTTAGCTGCTTCTAAAATAGGTGTGTTAGGACCTACGTATACTAGCGGCGAAGACATTATATCCTTAACCCTAGTTCTTAACGGATCTTTCGCCTTAGCTAAAACTTTCTCTACTAAATCACGCCTAGTAACTATCCCTACGGGTTTACCATCATTATTAACTACTATTACACAGCCTATTTTGTTTTCAGCCATTATTTTAGCTGCTCTTATAACGGATTCTTCAAGGCTTACGGTTATAGGTGGGCTACTCATTATTTCCTTTATTGTAATTTCTTCGCTCATAGATTGCACCAGAAAATTTTCAGCTATTCACGTATCTACTCTCATATGTTAATAACTATTTTTCCTATAACGGAAGGACCCGGTATCCTTAAAGCTAACTCTTCTACAGATATAGATTTAATAAGAGGTTTCAGTTTCTCAGGAACTCTCTTAACGAACTCCTCCTTTATAATCTTAGCTAGGCTATGTGGGCTTATATGGCCCGGAGCTAAAGTAACGTAGGCTATGCTTTTATTTTTAACATGCTCTTCAGACCCCACTATAATTCTCAACCAACTATTTACCTTTTCTAACCCTAAAGCTAGCGTAAGAGGAGTATTTCTAATATAGTTACGTTTACCGTAAACCATGAATGCTCCTTTAGGAAGATACTCTCCAGAAGGTGGTTTCTTAGAAACCTGCCTGCCCCAAACCCAATAAACGTCAATTGCTCCTAAACCTTCTTTCCAAGCTTTAGAATAGGCCGCTGCAATTATGGCTGCTTCTCTTAATGCTTTCTCGGAAACCGTACCTTTAGCTTTAATTACTACTACAGGTGCTCCATGTATTTCAGCATGCATAAATATGTCATCGGGCTTCATGTATTTCTTAACTATGCTCTCATTTTGATCAGCATTACGTCCTCCTATGATTAAGTAGTTTTCCTCTACTACCCAATGGTACTTCTCATACCATTCTTTCCTCCTTATTTTAGCTTTTTCCTCGGCTTCGAGGAGTTTTGTTTCATATTTTAACTCCTCAATTTTCCTGTGAAGTTCCTCAATTTTCTCATTAATTCTACTTATTTTCCTCTCCAGCTCCCTTGCTTTCTCAAATTTTGAAGAAGCATTTTCATAAGCATTCTTTCTGAGATCCACAAATACTTTCTTACCATTAATTTGCAATATTATGGTGCCATTTTTCCTATTAAAACTTAGGATCTTAATACCTATTTGCTTTATTTTTTCAGAACATATTTTAACAGCTCCTTCGCCCTTCCTCCTAATTTCCCTGCTTCTAAAACACTCTATTACCCTATTTAGTAGCTCTCTGTTTCTAAGAATTAATTCACTAGCTTGCCTTAACTCCATGGCTTTGCTACGATATTCTTCTCTTAGCTTTTTTGCTTCTTCAAGAGCATGCTCTATTTTCCTTAACTCTTTTTCCTTTAACCTAATAGCTTCTATGGCTTTCTCTTCTCTTAGCTTCTCCGAGAAGAAGAAGTCTAGGGCTTCGTTGAAATTATCGAATGTTTTTAAGGTGAAACCTTTCACAAGTAGATGTTTTGGTTCGAAAGGAAGCACTGTAACTGCTTTCTCTTCTTCTAGAACCACGTAGCCTATGTTATTCTCGCTTTCTTGAATAATGTCTTTTACTGTATTTATTATTTTACTAAAGAACTCCAAAGGGAGTTGCTTGGGGGAAGTGTTTTTATCTATCCCTGCTCTAAAACATGTTTCCTCAGCTACTTCACCGGGTAATCCTAAACCTCTAACCAGTCCTTGTATGATCTTCTCGTATTTAGAAGTAGCATTCTTTACTTCTTCAGGAGAAGCTTCTAAAACATTTATTCCTAAGGTCGGTGGTAGCTTGTACTCCCTACCTCTTCTAATAACCCTGTCTTTAAGTTCTAATGTTCTAGTAGTGTGTAGTATTTTGTTATTTTCATCTGTTAAAACTATTACTCCACGTGGTAGTAGTTCTACATATATGAAATATTTTTGTTTAGATGATGTTACGGTTATTTTAACTACTCTTTCCCAATCTAGGATCTCGAGTTTTTCTATAATAGATCTTCTCAGTAACTTCCTTAGAGCAAAGCATAGAGGAGATATTTTATGTTCTTTAGGGATACTATACTTTGTTAAATGAATTCTCTTACCTGCCTCCATTAGTAACATAGGATTATAGCTTAAATGCTTACAGTAAAGTTTGAGAAGTAAAACGTTTTCATATGGGTGATAAATGTTGTTTATGTAGCATTTTTCAATTAAAGAGCCTGAGGCTTTCACCCAGGCATAAATGTCAACTATGCTCATAGACTTCTTCATTAAGGTTCAAACCTCATTATTTCATTAACGACTATACCTTTCTGAAGATACTTAAGTAGCTTCTCATTAACTAAAGGTTTTCCGTTAACCACAGGATATTTGTATGGTAAATATATTTCATGACATATTGAGCCTATTTTACGAGTAATTTTTAAGCCGTAAACGTATTTAAGGTCTTTAAGTTTTACTCCTTGAGACATCTTGTATGCCACATAGATAGAACCGTCTGTTGTTAGTTGTTCTTTACCCAGGTTTCTGACGATAACGTTTTTTAAAGGCATTATATGTTTGGTTATGTACTTGTATGTTCTCCCTCTAGGTGGGTGATCACCTAATATTCCTCCTATGACGACTATGGTTTTGTCTGTAAAATCTTCTGGTTTTAATTGTTCTTCAGCTTTTAAATCAAGAACTATTACTCTATAGTTTTTGAACTCCGTTTTAACTAAGTCTTTTATGCTTTTAGACGATGTGTTAGCTATTTTTCTTAGCTTCTTTTCCTCGAATTTGTTCTTCACATTCGTTATTAGCAGGTTATTTTTTCCTACAATTTTAGATGAGTTTTCGTACTCGAAAAATACCCATGGAGATGGCTTTTCCATATGCTCTATTACGAATAACACTTTACGCAAAGCTTTCGAACCCGCTATGCTTCATGTTTTTACAGGCAATTTACTTTCTAAACCTAGAATATAATATTGCTACTAAATATGCTGTTGAAGCTAAAATACCTATTGTCCCGCTTGCAGGCATATTTACGGTAAACGATAAAGCTAATCCTGCTATACCTGAAGATAAAGCAATAGCTAATGTAATTAGGGGTATTTGATACATTCTCTTAGCTATCTCGTTGGCAGCTGCAGCGGGAGCTATGAGGAATGCGTAAACTAAGATTGCTCCTAGAGCTTTTGTTGTAACTATTACACCTATGGCTGCTAACAGTATGCCTAGGTAGTGGTAGAACTTAACCTTTATACCTAAAACTTCAGCGCTCTCCATATCGAATGCTATGTAAATAAGTTCCCTACGGAATAGTATGTAGAAGAACCCTACTAGTATAGCCATTGAACCTAGGAATAGTAAGTCATCTACTGTTAGCAACAATATGTCACCGACAAGATAGCCCCATACTTTAGGCATATCCTCCGATCTAATATAGCCTAGGAAAACAACGGCTAAGGACATGCTCATAGCTAAGGAGACGCCTATAGCGGCTTCCATTTGCTCTCTTGAACCACGAAGCCCAGCATATGCTGTTATTAACGCACTTACTACACCGAACAAGAAAGCTCCATATAGTGGATCAAACCATAGGAACCCTAAGGTTTGTAAGAGAACACCGAAAGCTGCACCGCCAAGGGCTGCATGAGCTACTTCTGCTGAGAGAAAAGTGATACCTCTACTAGTTAGTATATGGCCTATAGCTGCTGATACAAAAGAGGCTATTACTACGCCTATAAGTGCTCTTGCTATGAATGATAGCTCGGCCGGGAAAATCATAGCATCACCTATGAACATCACCTATTATTGCAAAACATACCCTACCATACGAGAACACCCTAATTCTACCTCCATAAACTTTCGAAAGAACATCTTCTCTCAAAACTTCCTCAGGCTTACCTATAGCATGTATTTTCTTGAATAGAAGAGCTACTCTATCAACGTACTCAGCTACGGGGTTAATATCATGAGTAACCATTAGAATACTTACTCTATGTTTCCTATTTAGTTCATGGAGAAATGCTGCAATTTCAGCTTGACTTCTAACATCAATTCCCGTTAAAGGCTCATCCAAGAGGAGGAGCTTAGGCTTACTAACAAGAGCTCTTGCGATAAGAACTCTTCTCTGCTGGCCTCCGGAAAGTTCAAGAAAATCTCTATCCCATAACTCCTCAAGACCAACTATTTTAAGAGCCTCCATAGCGGTGCTAACATCCCTTTCTGAGGGTATTCTTGGAGGAATTTTTCTAGCTAAAACACCCATAAGAACAACTTCTTCAACAGTAAGTCTAACAGCTTTTGAAAGAGTAACTTTTTGAGGAACATAGCCTATTAAATGTTTAACCTTCTCTTCTTCAATAAACACATTGTAGCCATAAACTTTAATCTTACCTTTAACAGGCTTTACCATGCCCAGAATAGCTCTTAGAAGAGTAGTTTTACCTGCACCATTAGGACCCATAACTGCTAAAAACTCTCCATCGTATAGCCTTAGGTTTACATCTTCAAGAGCAACAATATTATTATACATAACTGTTAAATCTTCTACTTCAACAGCGTACTTCATCACAGCTTAAATCACCTATACTTGCTTCTAACGTACAGTAAATAGCTTTCAACAACAATCACAATAACTAATGAGGCTACTAGAGCATATATTGCTGTAGGTAATATTGTTCTACTCTGTACAGCAGACTTACCCATGGTAGTGCTTGAAAAAGCCCCAATAATAACACCTATATTGTACATAAGTAAATCGGAATATGTAAGATCCTTAGAACCTATTATCTTAACATATGCTGTTGGGGTTTTTGTTTCCCGCGATAAATCCTCTATAAACTTACCTACGTTGAGCATTCTAGAAACATCGGAAGCCATAATTATTTTTGCATAGCCTTTTTCAAGCTTGCTTTTTATCTCAGATAATTCAGCCCCGCTGGCAAAAACTCCTTCGCCCTTACTAAGCATACCTGCAATTGTAAACCCCATAGTGTATGCTACATACTGTTCTCCTGGAAAAGTTATTATTACACTCATGTTCTTTACGCCATAGAACTCAGTGATTTTCGTAATGTATTGTTTAATCCTCCTTACTTTGTCTTTGAATTCTTCTAATTTCTTAAGGTATTTTTCAGCATTTACGGGATCTATTTCTATAAGCTTATCTACGACAGCTTTAGCTATGGCTAGTGCATTATCCGGGTATAGCCAGTAAGCATGTAGATTTCTCCTACCATCAGGTAGTTTCAGTATTTCTAACTTGTATTTTCCAAAATAATTTTTCTCATCTATTTGAAGTACTGGTATTTCCGGAAGTAAGTTAGCAAGTTTTTTCTCGAAAACTAAGTGACCAGTAAAAACAAAGAGATCAGCTTTCCTTGCTTCTTCTAATGTTTCAGGGGAAACTTGGTAATTATGGGGTTCTGCTCCTTCAGGAATTAGAGTTACTATTTCAATGTTATCTAGGGATAAATCCCTAATTATAGCTGCTAATGAATCAACAGAAACCATTACCACTACTTTACGCTCCTGTGCTTCTAAAATACCTGTCAAAGACAGCATAACTAGTAAAACGAGGATCAGCGTAAGTGTAGACTTGAACATACTGTACACCGAATTAGGTAGTACCTAATTCTATTTTGAGCTAAAACCCTATTTTAGGGTATCTCTTTTCCGTGAGGGCAACATTTGGGCATGCCAAGGTTTACATATATTTCATCTATCAATTTATCATCAATTTCAACATCTATTTTCTCAATACATTGACATATTTCGTCTAAGGGCAGTCTTGTTGAGCTAAAGAAAAGGATTTCAAGAATCCTATGCTTTCTTAAAATTTTCCTAACAGTTTTTATACCACTGTCAGTCAGTTTTACACCTCTTCTTTTAACGAAATCTACCAGGCCTTTATTGTGAAGTTTCTCTAGTGCTTCAACAGCTGTTGGTGGGGCTACGTTTAATGCTTTAGCTATCTGTGTTGTACCTACTCTTTTTTCGCCATAAGCTTCTACTTCGTAAAGATATGTCAAGTATTTCCGTTCACCTCTAGTAACCTTAACAGTCATTACTTGTCTCCTCTATGAGTTATTTTTCTCAAGTATTAGCTTAAAACATTTCGGTAGTGCCTAATTCTTTTCATATTTTCTTATTTAAGAATATAGCCTTGAGTAGAATATTTAGGTAGCATTGAGATTATATTTCGATTGTGAGTAGCCGTGGCTAAGGTTATTGTTTACGAAGAACCAAGTCTAGAAGAAGCTAAGAAAATAGTAAAAAATGCTCTTTCTAGGAAGAAAAATATTTACATCTTAGCAAATTGTAGTGTAGATTATTTCGGAAGATCTTCATCTCATTTAGAATTCGGCGAAAGATTAATAATAATTAAGTCAGATGGCGCTCTTCTAATTCATAGACCTGTAGGTCATTCACCTGTAAATTGGCAGCCGGAAACATCATATATTGATGTAAGTTACGATAGTGAAGAAGAAGTTTTAGTAATGAAAGCTTTGAGGACAAGGCCTAGAGAAGTAGTTGCTATAAAATTAGACAACATATTCCTCATTGTTGAAGCTGAACTTTACGATTCTGGAGCTTTTTACATGCACATTTCTGAAAAAGAAATTAGAGACATTCTTGCAACTAACCCTGAAATTTTAGGTGAAAAACTTACGACAATAGATGTTGAGAAGAAAGTTGAACCAGGATTCATCGATCTCTATTTAAAAGATAAAAAAGGTAACGTAGTTGTTGTGGAAATTAAAAGGTTAACTGCAAGAGTTGATGCTGTGAGACAATTGAAAAAATACATAAATTCGCTGAAAAGCCATATGCGAACGGAAAAAATTAGAGGAATAATAGTTGCTCCATCCATAACTAAGAAAGCACAGGAACTGCTACTGAAGGAGAAATTAGAGTTTAAACAAATAAATATTGAGGCTTTATCGAAGTATGTTGGTAAAACAGAGAAGAGAAGTTTGTTCGATTACCTCAAATAGTTTTCGCCATAAAAAGGAGGTTATGAGAAAGTACAATATAACCTCTAGAAACTATGATGAATTATATGGCGAAGAACAGAGGAGTAAGTATAAGTTAGCTTTCATGAGAATTAAACATTTAAAAGGTATTGTTCTGGATGCTGGTTGCGGTACAGCCTTATTATATAGGTTTTTAAGCAAGAAAGCCTTAAGAAAATTAAAACTATATGTTGGTGTAGACTTAAGTAATGGTATGTTATGGAAAGCTAAAGACAAAGTATTCAGGGAAAATATATCTGCGGAGCTCATTAGAGCCGATGTTGATTTCCTACCTTTCCGTGTTAAGGTTTTCGATGCAGTATTTGCTTTTACTCTTCTCCAGAACATGCCTGAACCTAACGTAACATGCCGAGAACTCTTTAGAGTGATTAAAGACCATGGCATGCTAGTTTTTTCTATACCGAGAAATGTAAACGTAAACGTGGATTTACGAGGAGAAATATTAGAAGATGGTAATGTAAAAGACATAATATTTCTCCTTAAATTAAACAATAAACCTAACACCTAAACTTTTAAATACCTCGATTAAATTGGATTTTCAAGTAGATACTAGAAACTTTACGGGATCGTTTTTTAGGAGGTTTAGAATGAAAGCGCTCGATAGTCCACTAAAATACCTGAGAAATGCTATTAACAACACAATATTGGTAAGGTTAAAAGACGGCTCTGAATACGTTGGAAGACTTGAACAGTGCGATAACACTATGAATTTACTGTTAAGCGACTGTGTTGAGGTAAGAGAAGGCTCTCAACACCCAATAGCTAAATATGGTAAAGTTCTTGTGAGAGGAAGTAATATTCTATTCATAAGTACCGACTATAAGCCTGAGTAATGCATTTCGGCGCCGTTTTCCATATAGGAAACTATTTTGCTAAATATTACTGTCAGTAATACTTCTATTTAGAAGCTGTACTAAAGTTTTTTATAATGCTGGAATTTACATTAATGCGGGGTTTAGAATGAAAAATATTTTCGTAGAGTATGAAAGAAGGAAAGCTACTTCAGAATTGGCTGTTGAGTTTGTTGAGAGAAAAGGCTTAGGGCATCCCGACTACATTGCTGATGCTTCTTCTGAGGAATCTAGCCGTAAACTTTCAAAGTACTACCTCGATAGATTCGGCATTATCTTACACCATAACTTAGATAAGACACTTCTCGTAGGAGGCCAAGCTAACCCCGTTTTTGGGGGAGGAGAACTGTTACACCCCATATACATAATAGTTTCTGGTAGAGCAACAACAGAAGTCATTAAAGAAGGAAGTATAGAGCCCATACCTGTAGGTAGAATAGTTGTTGAAGCTGTTAAGGAATGGATTAAAAAGAACTTCAGATTCCTAGATCCTGAAAAACATGTTATTGTTGACTACAGGATTGGTAAAGGTTCAGTGGATTTAGTGAAAATATTTGAGCTTGGAAAGAAGGTCCCTCTTGCAAACGATACTTCAGTAGGTGTAGCTTTTGCCCCATTAACCCCGCTAGAAAACCTTGTTTTAAACGTTGAAAAACACTTGAATTCTAAAGAGTTTAAGAAGAAAATACCTGAGGTCGGAGAAGACATTAAAGTAATGGGGCTACGTAAAGGTAAGGATATGGAGTTAACCATTGCAGCAGCAATGATATCCCATTTAATACCTAATCTTGACCATTACTTATCAGTTAAAGAGCAAGTAATTAATGAAGTACATGATTTAGCTTCGAAACTCGTACCGGACTTTAACGTTAAAGTTTACCTTAACACCGCGGACAGGCCCGAGAAAGGCATAGTCTACTTAACAGTTACAGGAACGTCTGCGGAACATGGAGACGATGGAGCTACAGGTAGGGGCAATAGAATAAATGGGTTAATAACGCCAACAAGACCTATGTCCTTAGAAGCGGCTGCAGGTAAGAACCCGGTTAGCCACGTAGGCAAGATATACAATGTGCTAGCTAAGAGAATAGCAGATAAAATAGCTGGTAAAGTGCATGGAATTAAGGAGGTTTATGTTGAAATACTTAGCCAAATAGGTAGACCAATAACAGATCCTTGGATTGCAAGTATTAGAGTTATAGGGGACTTTGAAACCCTACCTTCAAATACAAGAAGCGAAATTCATAGTATTGTAGAAGAGGAACTAGACAAAGCACCTGCACTTACTGAAATCCTGCTAAAGGAGGAAACATTTGTCTTCTAAGCAGCTTCAAAAACTACATTTAAGCTTTCACGGCTAACTGTAGAATATTCTCTTAACTCTTTTAGATCACCGTACGCTTTAATGTACTTCCAACCTGCTCTCTCGGCTAAGTTAATTAATTCATGGATGGAATATAATCGTAAGGTGAAGGAAATTTCATCTAGAAATACGAGATCCTTGCCTTTCTTGACATAGAATGTCCATTTTGCTTGAACTTTGGAGTACAGTATGTCGAAATTGTGTTCCTCGATAACTACGAAGTCTCCATGGTCAACATAGTATTTTATGTTAGGCATAAGTTCATGCTTTGCTAACGCTACTTCTCTACTTGCATGTTTAAGTATGAATAGTTTCCCATGATCTCTAACTACCCTCCTACATGCAAGAAGTATTTGTCTATCCGCATTTTCACCATGGTATCCTATTACGCTCGTCCAGTAGAATATTACAGCATCAAACTCCTTAGGCTTAAATATCTTATCTATCCTTCTAGCATCGCCAACAAGAAACTTTGCTTTTACCTTCATAGACTCTGCTTTTCTACATGCATCCTTTATGAGCTCTGAGGAAATATCTAAACCAACTACTTCATAGCCTAGTTTCGCCAAGTTAATAGCTATTCTCCCATTACCGCACCCTACTTCCAAAATTTTAGAACCTTCATTTACACCATGCGCTTTAAGAACTTTGGCAACGTATTTTACTTCTTCTTCACCTTTACTCCATAAGGCTTTTAATATTTTAAGGAAGAGATGGGGTTTTCTTATGAAGAATTCTTCAACCCAGGAAATGGCTGTTAACCCCATCTTTCCATTCTGTATTTCATAATTAAATCTTCAAGCTCTAATGTTTTTCTTGCTCTAAGTTTTTCTTCTAATTCCTTCTTCCTCTTCTTAGCAACTTTAATTAAAGTGTTATTGTATAGTACTATGTTGTCAAACACCCGTATTATGTAATCTTTAATATCTTCTATTTTCAGTACAGGTATTCCTTGATTCTCTACGCCTCTAACAAATTCTTCCTCAGGCTCATGCACTACTATGGAAAGTATTTCTGCTTCTACAAGCTTAGATAAGGCTTCTTTTTGAACAAATACAGGGTTAACAACGTATATTATACTATCTTTCCCTATAGGGCCATATTCTCTTTCAGCCTTAGATATTGATGTTAATGTTAGCGTTGTTATTGGTACAGCTAATCTATAGTTATGCTTAGATATTGTAATTATTATTGACTTTAAATCGGCTATTTCCTGTTTGAGCCTTAAATTTTCTCTTTCATACTTTTTAAGTTCTTCACTCAGCCTCCTAACTTCCTCACTTAACGCTTGTATTTCCCTTACAGTTTTAACCTGTATATTTGTCTGTTTATGGTATAATTCTAGCTGCTTTTTAAGCTCAAATATTTCTTTACGTGCTTTACTAAGCTTTTCCTTCAATTGTGCTTTTTCTCTTTCCAATTTCTTAATCTCCTTCAGAAGGGCTTCACTAACCTGAGGTTGTTTAACGGTCTTTTCTTCAATTTTCTTTTCTTCAGCTCTTGTTCTTAATTCTAAAGTTAGTTTTCTAAATATTTCCTTTTCAACAGCTTGTGCTATGCTTAGTCCTTTAATTACATCAGCTTTTACCTTGTCTACATCTACGTCTAGCTCCATTTTACTTACATAGTCTTCGATTTGTTCAAGCTTAGTTCTAAAAGATTTCCATGCATTTATTGCTGCTGCTAATGCGTCTCTTTGATGCGTATCTTCAACCTCTATAGGGCTCTCTATGTTTTCTAAATAGGTTTTTACAAGCTCTTCTTTCTCGCTTTGACTTAGAGATTGCTGTGGCGTGTAAAGTTTTGCTCTTAGAGTAGAAGTTAGCTTTTCTAAAGCCTCGGGCGGCGGGTAAACATCCGAAGCTATGATGAGTGGTTTACCGTATTTTTCTATTTCCTTAACTATGGTTGCTCTGTCAATGTTTTTGCCACTAAAAACTCTTAATACTTCACCGTCAATATCTAAAATAGCTACTCCAGTTATCATTCCCGGATCTATTCCCACAATTAAGGGCCTTTTCCTTGTGAGTATTCTTGGCTTTACATGTTCAAACTCTATTTTTCCTCTATAAATAGGTCTTATAATTACTCTAATATCATGTCCTTTCATGGGAGAGACTATGCCGTAGAGTTTTGCTCTAGGTGCATAAACTGTGAATACTGCTCCGTCAAAGCCGCTTTCGGTTTTCCTAACAACAAGATCATAGTCTATTCCATGTTCTTCAAGCACTTCCTTAATTTTCCTTACTGCTTGGAGAATTAGACCCCTAACATGTCTTCTATATCTTAATTGGCTCATACCCCCTTGGGTTAAGCTCCTACCTTTAGTAATAATGATTTTTGTTTTTTCCTCGTAAACTTTAACTTTTGAACCATACCCCTTATACGCAAGTATTGCTGCTAAGTAGGCTGTTTTTAATGGAGGAAACTTGCTATATTCAGAGATTAACTTGGCTTGCTTAGCTACTTCCCATAGTTTTGAAATTTTTTCCTCACTAACATTAACTTGTACAACCGATGTTTCCGGAGGTAACATACTTATTATTTTCACTACGTTTCTCTCATTAGCTCCTAGCTCGAAAATATTGTCAATGCTTATTATTTCAGGCTTATGTTCCCAAGCCAACCTAATTATTCTTCTTAAAGCTACATCAGAGTATTTTTCCCAAACTTCTCCATTCTTTAAGATGACCAAAGCATAGTGCGGTTCCTTAGATGACTGAGGTGAGCTGGAAGGTAGTATGTCTACACCGAATACTACGCTAGGTTTTCTACTAGATTTCCTCAATTTTACCCCTCACATATTTCAAAGCCTCTTTTACAGGTATTTCTACACGATATTTTCTCTTGAAAAACCCTATTATATATTTGACATCTCTCTCTAAGAGTATAGGAGCACTAGGATGTTCTCTCTCAACGTATTGAGGCCAATCTATTAATATTGGTCTTTCAGTACCTAGCTCCACCATAACATTGTATTCGCTTAAGTCCCCATGAACTATACCTACTATGAGGTATGCTCTCCTAACACTGTCAAGTATTGTACGTAACATGGTTTCAGGGTCTGAAGGGTTTCTATACTTTAACAGTAGAACGCCATTAATATGTTTCATAACAACAGCATGTCTGCTTCTACCTAAAGGTATAGGAACATTTACTTGAGCTTTTAAACACTCTATTAAAGCTTTAAACTCTCTTTCAGCAGAAATTGATGATCTTAGAAGCCAGGAAACCTCAGCTTCTTCAGCATATACTCTAAGCCTTTTCACTTGTCTGAAGCTTGTTCTACCTACTCTATGAAATTTAACTACTATTTTCTCGTTAGCTGGACTTAACCCTAAATATAAATCTGCTTCCTTACCAACACCTAGCTTAGGTCCAAGAGCATAAACGATGTTTCTCCTAACTAAATCTTCTAGAGCTAAGCAATCATAGCCTAAACTCGTTATCCTATACCCAGTATAATCTCCTCTATACCTTTTGACAAGCTTTAAACTGTTAAGCTTAGAAAAAACAAGTGAAACATCCTTATCTACCATTCTGCTTCTAGAAACTATAATGTCTAAGGGTACATACTCGTACTTCCTCATTAACTTCTCTATAACCCTAAGTATCTTCATGTCTCTAGGCGTTAACTGCTTAAACACGTATCCAGGATTTACTGGCATTACTTGTATACCTTAATATACCTTAACCTAGGTTCATATTTAGTATGAGTACTTTAAAAATGCTGTTAAAATAGTATTTAAGGTGATTACGTTTTAGAAGGTTTTAAAATAAGTTAAAAATTAATATATTAAATTAATATATTTCTATAACCTATGTATTGGTGAGGGTAAACAGTTGTCATTAAAAGCAGAAGGTGAAGTGAAACTAGTTATACCTAAGAACCCAGGCATATACGAAGTCGAAGACGCACTGATTGTTCGAGGTGAAGAATATGTCCAAAAGGTAGCTTCAGCTCTCTCATCAATTACAAGACTTAAAATACTAAGATATTTAAGAGAAGGTGGAATGTATGTTGGCAAGGCAGCAGAACTTATATCTCAAAGTAAAGCAAACGCTAGTGCTCAAATAAGAATGCTTGAAGCTGTTAAGTTAGTTAAGTCAACTTATGAGCCTGGTAAACGCGGTGTTAAAAAGATTTCAAAAACTAATATAAGGAAAGTTCTTTTAGTATTAGATTAAGCCTATTGCCGCCTTAAGAAAACCTAGGTATGGTGGAGAAGGACTTAAAGGTCTGGACTTAAACTCTGGGTGAGCCTGGGTTCCTAGGTAAAACGTATGCTCTTTTTTACTTAACTCTACAAACTCTACTCTACCATCATAGCTTAAACCTGAAATTCTAAGACCGTGAGCAAATATTTTGTCAATGTATTTCGGATTAACCTCATACCTATGCCTATGTCTTTCATATATTGTTTCCTTGCTATAAAGACTGTATGCAAGAGTATTTTTGAAGAGATTTATTGGGTAGGCTCCTAGCCTCATGGTTCCTCCTAGTTGCTTAATTCTTGTCTGTTCCTCCATAAGGTCAATTACTGGATGTGGTGTTTTAGGATCTATTTCTGTACTGTGAGCATGTTCTAACCCTATTACGTTTCTAGCGTATTCTACGACCATTAACTGCATACCGAAACATATGCCAAGTAATGGTATATTGTTTTCTCTAGCATATTTTATAGCCATAATCTTTCCTTCAGCGCCTCTCTTACCGAAGCCTGGAAGAACTATTACACCGTTCACTTCACTTAATGCTTCTTCAACACTTATTCTTCCTTCTTCTATATCGGTAGCTTCAATCCATTTTAAGGTAGGTTTTACGGCTAAATGCGCTCCAGCATGAACTAAAGCTTCGTTTATGCTTATGTAGCTATCTTTAAGCTTAGTATATTTACCCACCATACCCACTACGACTTTCCTTTTACTATGTTTAATTCTCCCTACAAACCATTCTAGGTCTCTAAGGTTGGGTTCTCTAGGTTCAAGGTGTAATCTCTCAATAACCTTCTTACCTAATCCTTGTTTTTCAAGAATTAAGGGTACTTCGTATATCGTGCCCACAGTATAGGATGTGAAAACGGAATCTAATGGAACATTACCGTATAATGCTATTTTCCTTTTAGCTTCATCTTCAAGTGTAACTTTACACCTAGCAACTATTATGTCAGGTTGAATACCTATTCTCCTAAGCTCCTGGACACTATGTTGGACAGGTTTTGTTTTTTGCTCACCCGTAACCTCTAATATAGGGACTAAGGCTACGTGTACGAAAACTGTGTTCTGATATCCCTCTTCTATTCTCATCTGCCTTACAGCTTCTAGGAAAGGTAGTCCTTCAATATCCCCTACAGTACCTCCTATTTCAACTACAACTACATCTACCTCTTCCCGCTTAGCAACAAACCTTATTCTACTCTTAATTTCATCGGTTATGTGGGGTATTATTTGAACGCATTTACCTAAGTACTCCCCCTTTCTCTCCCTCTCAATAACCTTCAAGTACACTTGGCCCGTTGTTATGTTGTTAAATTTTGAGAGATTTATATGTAGGAATCTTTCATAATGTCCTAGATCTAAATCTGTTTCACCGCCATCTTCTGTTACGAAAACTTCTCCATGCATGTAAGGGTTCATTGTTCCAGCATCTACGTTTAAATATGGATCAATTTTTATTGCCGTAACGCTGTATCCTCTAGCTTGGAGAAGCTTACCTATAGAAGCAGTAACTATTCCTTTACCTACACTTGAAAGTACTCCTCCAGTTACGAATACGTACTTTGTCACCGGTCACCACATTGTAAAACTTACTCTAAGAATAAGTTTATAACTTTAAGTTTTCATCAAACAATTAGGGGTTTTATTGGTTAGTGTAGATGAGTTACTTAAACGTCCTAGACTCCAAGTGGCTTTAGACCTTACATCATTAGATGAAGCTTTAAAAATAGCTAAAATAGCTTGGGACAATGGCGCAGAAATTTTAGAAGCGGGAACACCCTTAATAAAGTCGGCGGGTTTGAAAGCAGTTAAGGTTCTTAGAGAAAAGTTTCCTGAAGCAATAATAGTCGCAGACATGAAAACCATGGATACAGGGTTTTTAGAAGCAAAACTAGCCCATGAAGCAGGAGCAGATATTACGACTATTCTCTCTGTAGCCAGTAATTACACTATAAACGAAGCGCTAACATATGGTAAGAAATACGGACTCCTAATAGCCGTGGACCTCATATCGCACCCTAACCCCTTAACCAGAGCAGCCGAACTAGAGAGGATGAATGTAGATATTTTGATATCTCACCTAGGTATAGATGTACAAAGGAAGTTAGGAATAACAGTAGCTGACATGGGCCAAGTAGTTAGCAAAATAAGAGAAGTGTTTAGCAGATGCCTAGCAGTAGCAGGTGGTATTCGACCGGGTAAGGTTAATAATCTTATTAAGTCTGGTGCTAACATTGTAATCGTAGGCTCGGCTATAACAAGATCTAATGAACCGCATAAGGTGGTAAGAGAAATTATTAACGAATTCAAAGACTCATAAGTGCAATTTAAATCTACAGTACTCTCATAAATTAAGGCAAGACTAATTAAATTTAAATATTTATCCTAAATATTCAAATAGTATTTGGAAGACGAGCACGACTCAAACTGAAATTGTGATGAAAGATATTTCGGCTGAGAGTTTTCAAAGTGATTTTAAAAAGAGTAATTTAAGTATTACCATTGTTCACATTATCTGCGGAGATTAATACTCATGTAATAACAATGAAATGTACGAATGTAGTATCTTGGAAAATAAAGTAAGGTCGAAACTAAGCAAACTAGTTTTTAAACTACTCTACTACAACATCCTCTCCAGACATAGCAAATAAAGGCAAAGTATAAAGTAATGGTGGTTACTATGGATATGTGGTTGCTGCTGAGGATTCTAGTCTACATCATGGGCGGAGTTTTACCCTTCATATATAATTACTACTATGTGAAGAGGAAAGTTAGAAGAGGAAAGAGCGACACTAAGAAGACTAGCGAAGAGAATAGTACGGTTGTTAGTAATTTCACATTTTCTTCAGAGCTAAGAGGTGTAAAAGCAGAGATAGAGAATACGTCAAATAATTCAATAGAACCCATAACCATAGTTTCATCTACTTCTATAGTCTCGCCGCATGCATACAATGACAGAGGTAGGGGTAGCCCACTATATGTAGTATTGCTAATAGACCATAATGTTATGAGAAATCCTGAAGCCCTTACAAAAATGGTCTTGAATGTGCCTAAAATAGTTAACAATATAGAATCGAAGTTTAACAAGAAGTAAGAACCCTACATCTTAAGTACTCTTCTCGTTTAACTAAATAGTTCTAGGTGTTAATTTGAAGAAATTTAGGATTATTAGTATTTTAGGTCCAGGACTTATTTCTGCTGTATCAGGTTTAGAAATAACGAACATAGGGGTGTTTACGTACGTAGGAGCTATTTACGGTTTTAAAATACTGTGGATTATAGTATTAGCTTCAATAATCATAGCGTTATTGCAGCAGCTAGCTGTTGAAGTAGGCGTAGTTATGCGTGAAGGCGTTATAGTTAAATCGAGGAAAATATTTGGTAAACATTTAACTCTCATAATCCTCATCTCACTATTTATCGCTAATGTAGTAACCATAGCAATAAACATCATAGGTGTCTCCTTCACTTTAAACGTAGTTTCCGGAATCCCATGGTATTTAGTAGCAATATCTTTTTCTTTACTATTGTTTGGACTTGCTCTACGTAAGGAATATATGTATCTTGAAAGAATCCTAACTCTCCTCAGCTTTGTCCTTTCAACATACATAGTTTTAATGGTATTTCACCTCATATCATCACCTTCAACAGTTATTGAATTGTTAGCAAGTCTAATAATACCCCCCGAAGTAGCCTTAGGGAGACAGTATTTTATCGACGTTTTAGCTGTGTTCGGCGCTGCTGCAGCACCATATGCGCTAATTTTTCAAACATCTAGCATTATTATGAAAGGGTTAAAGATGCATGAAATACCTGAAGAGTTCATAGACATCTCTGTAGGCTTAGTATTTACATCCCTTGCCAGTATTTCTGTTGCTGTTGTTGCTGCGGCTTATGCTCCAGAAAACACTTCAACAATTCACGATATGATATTAGCTTTAAAACCTCTTGGCATTATTGGTCCACTTCTTTTCTGCATAGGGATTTTAGCTTCTTCAACTCTCGCTATAGAGGCCATAATACTCTGTAATGCTTACATGTTCTATGAGTACTTAACAGAAACTACTAGTTTAAAAGATATTGTAGCAAGCAAACTCTATTTTAAAGTAGCTAGCTTAACAATACTTATTTCGCTGCTAATCGCTTTTGCACATGCTTTTTCGAGAAATATCTTTGGAGGAGGTTTTGCAGATTTAGTAAGAGATTCATCCATACTAATTAGTCTTACATCATGGATCCCTGCACTTTTCGTTGTACTCCTATATTGGAAAGTTAAGCCTCTAGCTTCGTCCTTTATAAAAGTAGTTTCAGCTTTAATAGTTGGTTCACTTATTGTAGTAAACGTTGTTGGCGTATTGGGCGCTCTAGGTTTAAGCTAAAATGGAAAAATTATCTTAGGAACTGTTTTTCGAAATCTCTTGCATATTTTGATGACTCTTTCACATCAACGAAAAGTTTCCTAACGTATTCTATGTCTTCAACATCCACATAGTCTCTCTTCAACACTCTAGCTCTTTCCCATGCAGGTTCCATTAGTTGTACAGCATATCTTAGCGAGGTTTCTACACCGATTTCAGTTAATTTCTCTAACGCTTCCTTTGTGAGCTTTATTTTGGTTGCCTTACTTCTTATCTTCAATATTTCTCTTATTTCATCTCTGGTATACTGTTTTGTACGGATTATTAGGAGTCTATCGAGAAGATCTAAGGGCATTCCATGGGGTGATTCCACATCTGTTCCCCTAATTCTCGTTATTCCTCTGTTTGTAGCTAGAATTATTATAGGAGCTAATTCGCTTTCCATGGCTCTCCCAAGGAATGCAAAGCATTCTATATCTAACATGTGAGCGTCATCTATGAAAAGCACTCCAGGAATTATTTCGGCTCTTCCCTCATCAACAAGCTTTTTAACCTCCTCATCCACTTCTCTCCTTACTTCTGGTGAGATTTCTCTTTCAGTAGGTGTTCCGAAAAATATTGAAATTATCCCTCTCCTACTAGCCATGCCCACATCTAAGTCGTGAAGTGTTACTGTGTGTACGAACTCTTTTTCTTTCAATATAGGTCCTTTAGGCATTTCAACGTAAACTTCTGTTTCAAGATCGTAATACTTAGCTTTTTCAAACCCTCTTACTTTACCTATCTTGGTTACCCTGCCTGTTCCACTATCAATCCATATTACGTCTCCTATGCTTACTCCTTTATTTAGAAGTTCTAATGTTATGTCTCTATCAACGCTGAATGTTTTTTCTTCATCCCTTGTAGCTAATGTTATTTTAGCACTGCTCGGAATTTTGTAGTATGGATTATAGGGGTGTCTTTTGAAAGCTACTTTCATGTTCTTAACTACTCCCTCATAGACTTTCCTTATCTCTCTAATTCTAACACCGATAGCTTTCCTCATAGCCTGCATTAGGACTTCGGTTTTCTTCATTTCAGCAGAGTAAACTTCCGATGCAGATAAGCTTACAAAAGGAGTATCTTCCCCAAGCTCCTTAGCTATCGCTATTGCTATAGCTGTTTTCCCTGTACCTGGTGGGCCAACCAGTAGGATGCCTCTACCAGCCATCCTTCCCTCCTTGATCATCTCCACAACAAGACCAGCGGCTTCTCTGGCTTCTATTTGCCCAACCATGCCATCAGCTGAAGGTAAAGCTTTTCCTTCAGGAGTTAACCCTAAGCCTTTAATATGGCTATGGGCTCCTATTCTTTCAAATCTTCTACCACCCGTCTCAACAATTGTAGGCATTAAACACCCCCCTGAAATAGTTCTCCAGTATAGTCTTATAATATTGGTTTGAAATCTTAAAACTTACTTAAATAACCCCAAGTAGGTAATGGGAAAAGTTTAAAGTTCTATATTGGGAGCTAAGAGTAGGGGATGATGTACCCCCTAAACCCTGATGCCCTTAGGGGTTGGGGGTTTTGATGAACCTTCAGCGGATCTGACCTCTCACATCAACGGTGCTTAGGTAATGTCAACACACACTATTGAAGCTAACGATATGAAAGAAGCGTTAGTAAGTTTAATCAGATATTTTGAGTACGAACTAGGTTCCTTAGAAAGGAAAAGCTTCAATACGAGCATTATCGAAACCTTAAACACCATCCTAAATGATGTTAAGAAAAGCCTAAATGAAATAACATACATCGGAGGCCCTATGATAAATGAATCTCTTGAAAAACTATTCAGCAAAATGCTGGAAGTTCATGACAAACTAGGTATGTTAAATGAAGAATCCACAGCCAAAGAATTCGGAGAAGTCGTAGAGTCTTTTAGGAATATTGTGAACGAATTCAAAGAAACCATAGTAAAACAGAAAATAGTCATCATAAAAAGGCGTAGAATACTCCTGTCTCTTTTAGCATTTATAGCTTTAACATTTACCGTAAATTATCACCTATTCTATTTGCTAATTGCAGGCCTAGATGTAAGTAAGATGCTGTTTATCGTTGATAACGCTATCCCCCTATTGTCTCTTGCTGCACTATTTTTAGTTCTTTTAGAAGCTTATCTTATAGTTAAACGTATAAAATACGTGGTTTTTCCATCCCTAGCTTTAACAATAATGTGCTCCTACATTGCCTACCTAACATTAACAACAGTACTTCTTCTAAACCCCTCTAGTGCGTATTTACTAAAAATAACTTCACTATTAGTATTAGGTCTTTCCTCATTCTTCATGTTAATGACTTTCGGCTATAGTGCCTTAGCAACACTACCTAAAGCCAGAATAAAAGTTAAAATAGGTAGGGTAATGAAACCCGTAAAAACCCTACCAAAAGAAGTATCTGTAGAAATTAAAAGCCTATATGAAGCCTTAATTAAGATGTTTAAAGATGTTTTCGGAGACCTTGGTGAAGAAATACTAAAATATGAAATAGACCATTACATGTTTAGCGGACTAACTTTTGAGAAAGCTGTTAGAAAAGTAGCCGAAAGATTATCTATTAAGCCTACTAAACTTAAATCTGAAGAAAAGAAGAATATGGAGAAGGGTTAAAGATGGCAGCTCCAGGCAGGTCTAAAGAATTAAAAATAATTACTAGACCTGCAATAACAATAGCGGATATAGTAAATGATGTAAGAAAAATAGCACTACTACAAACCATAAAGTCTTTCGGCGAAATAACCGAGAAAGCGCTAATATATTTAGTTAAGAACATTCAAGATAAGAATGTTAATTTAGGGTATAGATTCTTCGAAATTGCGGGTTCACTTTCATCTAAAGAGCTTAAAGAGGACATCATAGCGCTGCTTTACCTAGGTCTTCTAGAAACTAATCCTAGAAATAAAAAATTAAGAGTAACATCGGAGGGTTTAGAGTTCTTAGAAAACCACGTTAGTAGGCTAGGTGAAAATGCTGAAAAAATTCCTCAACTAGTGGAAGAGCTTAGATCAAAAATAATTCCAATAGATGCAGAGCAGGAACTAAGCTTTAAATTACTAAAGATCTCTAGAAGGAGACGTAGAAGATAATATTCAAAATGTTAATACATGTTTTAATAAGTCTTCTTTGCTTTTAAGTTCCTTTACATTTAAAATTATTATTGAAGCGTATTTGTTAAAATAGGGGTAGCCTTTCCTCGAAAATATGGTTAGGACCAAGCCATTATGGTTTATTTTAAAACCATTACATGGTTCATGGCTTCTTATGATTCCTATAAAATTATTTTGCCTAAGAAATTCCCTGGTAATCTTAATTCCGAAAAGCTTACCCGCCCCTCTAGGCGAGTAAGTCCATTCTTCAATAAAATCACTTGGATCGTTCCATAGAAGCTCTTCTAAAATCTCTTTCTCCTCATGAGCAAAAGCGATTTTTTCAAGACTACTAGTTTTCACTGGCACGCCTCCGTGAACAAGGAAAATTTTTGATTCAACGTATGCTGCATGTGGTAGTAGCTGGAAAATATCAAAGAATACATCATATACTTCTTTCCATGATTTTTTAAATTTCATTTTAAGAAATAATGGGAAGTCGTGAGGGTATGGTATAAGGTTAGGTGGTGGTTCATGATTTCCTCTAAGCATGATGATTTTTTCTGGGTTTTCAAGTTTCAACATAATAATGGACATTATAGTTTCGAAAGACTCTACTCCTCTATCTACATAGTCTCCCAAAAACACGAGAACACTATCTTCGTCTGGCAAATGTTTATTTATGTTACCCATAATTGCTCTTAGACTTGCGAGGTCTCCATGAATATCTCCTATAACAGCTAAATGTGTACTCTTAACTTTAATTAATCCTTCAATTCTATCAAAGTATTCGAAGTTTTCTTTCTTAGTTTCGCCTTGCATGAGGTTTTTAAAATCTTCAAGAATACTGAGGACATCTTGTGGAGAAATTCTTTTTAAAACATCCAGTTTTTCCCTGAACTTCGCTAATAAATTCATTACTACACCGTGGATTTCAAGTTAAATTGTTAAACTACATCGTAGTATGTAGTGTAGGTTTTTTCTCTAGACCTTTCCTTTTCTTAGGCCATACTAGTGGGTTTAGCTTATCTTCTTTTGCCAACTTTATTATTAAGTCTCTAAACTGGCTCGTATGTTCAATGTCTAATTCTAGAAGTTTAAGCAGTATGTCGGAAATGTTGTCCCAAACTTCTTCAAGCATTTCCCTAGGCATGTGTTCTAATATGAATGGATCTTGAAGCCATTGGTCAAAAGCCTTAATTGTTCTCATTATATGTTGGAATACCGTTCTAGTAGCTATTATTAGTGTTAACCTATCTCCCTTCTTTATACTGTCATTTAGTTTTTTCACAGTTTCAAGCAGTGTTTTCTGTAGTTTAATCCATTCTGTCAGATGTGATGCAAATGATTCTTCCGGTCTTCTAAACATGTGAAACCTACCACCTTACTCTAAGCTATTGCAGAGATAGTTTAAAATTTATCATGAAACCTTCAAGTTATAAGGTTTGCCGAGTAAGACTATTTTCTCAGGTAACTTTTCCTTGTACTTTTTCAGAAACTCTAGATCTGATTTCTTGTCTCTTAACTCATCAGGTAGCATTTGAGGTATTTCATCGATTATTGGGTACCATCTACCGCAGTTTGAGCAGTATAGAGCCCCTGTTTTAACTTCCTTTTTAAAACATTCTTCGCAGGGGAATTCTTTAATCTCCTTAACTTTTTTCCCTAGATAACCGCAATATAGTTCGCATAAAGGTTTCTCTTCTTCTAAAACTCTGTCTTCATATATGTTCTCTTCGATAATGTAATGTTTTAGGGGGAAATGTTTGCATATTGGGCAGGCTAGTATGTCTAGTAGTCTATACTTCATTTTGACTTAAGCACCTCTTCTGCAATATTCTTGACTGTGTTAACTATTTCCTTTAACTTATTTTCATCTTTTGCTTCAGCCATAATTCTAAGTATAGGTTCTGTTCCCGAAGGCCTAACTAAAACCCATGCATCCTTCATTAACACTTTTACGCCATCAATAGTTATTAGCCTATAATTCTTAAAGTATTCAGCAACTTCTTTAACAACTTTAAGAGCTGTAGTACGAGCCATCGGTATCTTAGTTTTTAACGTATAATAGTGCGGTAGTTGGTCGAAAAGTTCCGATAGTTTTCTATTTTCATCTGCCATTACCTGTAGCATTAAAGCTAATGTCATTGATCCGTCTCTTACAGGTATATGTGGAGGATACATGAAACCTCCATTTTCTTCAAAACCACATAAAACATTTTCTTCTCTAAGCATTCTTCTGGAAATATCGACACTACCTACCTTCATCCAGATAACTTCTAATCCATAGGGTTTCAATACTTCCTCTATCATAATTGATGAGGAAACCGCGGTAATTACTTTACCTTTATGTCCTTTTTCAGCGAAATATTTGCATAGAATTGTCGCACTCCTATCTCCCCAATGTATTCTACCTTTCTCGTCTACGAAAATTGCTCTATCCGCATCGCCGTCATGTCCAACAGCTAAGTCGACATGTAATGCTCTAGCTACATCAGCTGTTTCTTTAAGAGTCTCAGTTGTTGGTTCAGGTTCTCTTCCTGGAAAGTCTCCGTCAAGATTACCGTTTAACGTGTATACTTTGCATCCAAGCTTCTTAGCTACGAGCGGGCTTGTAAGCGCTCCCACACTGTTTGCTGGGTCTATTAAAACTCTGAAGTTTTTACTTCTAATTTTCTCAACATCTACATGGCTTACTATGGAGTTAACGTAAGCATCTATTATTCCGTAGAATTTAGGTACTTCTTCGGCTAAGCCAAACCGTGAAGCTCTAAACCATTTTTCCTCAAAAATTATTTCCTCAATTTTTACTTCATCTTCTCTACTTATTTCAACACCATCTGATGCGATAACCTTTATACCGTTGTATTTAGGGGGATTATGGCTTGCAGTTATCATTATACCTCCATCGAACTTGAAATGCTTTATCGCCCATTGAAGCGTAGGTGTAGGAAGAAGACCAGCATCGTAAACTTTTACTCCAGCACTTAACAAACCCCCTATAACAGCTTTTTGAAGCATCTCACCTCCTCTTCTAACATCTCTGCCGATAAGAATTCTCGTACCTTCGCCAAAGAAGGTGCCAGCAGCTAAGCCTATTTTCATAGCTAATTCCGGCGTTAAGTCGACATTCACTATTCCCCTAACACCATCTGTTCCAAATAGCTTGCCCATAAGCAAGCCCCGAAATAATTATGAAACACCGTTTAATAAAGTAATTTCGTACCTAAACATATAAGATTTCACCGAGGTATTTCGAGGTTGATGCTTTACGTTTTAGAAAACGTATTGATGGTAGAATTTCTAGGTCTCACCTTTCTAATCATAGCCTCGATTTTAAATAAGAAGTTCTTGAAAATAACTAGAATAATTGCATACATAGCCTTCCTAACCTTACTATCATACATACTGTTAAAAATATTAGTGACTATTTTAAGTTAGATGTTAGCAAGTACATTCTAAGGTATTGAGAAACTATGACAGGTAAAACCGTATGGCTTGATGTTTTAACACCCAAACAGGCACTTTTAATGCACTACTTAGCTTTGAGAATTAGGAGAAAAGGCTATGAAACATTTATTACATGTAGGAAGTACGACTACACCGAGTCTCTTCTTAAAAGTTATGGGGAAAACTATATTAGCGTAGGAGAACATGGAGGAGGAGCATTAATAGGAAAGCTCCTAGCATCCGCTGATAGAACACTTAAACTAGCAAAAATAATAAGTGAAATAAGGCCTTCAGCCCTAATTTCATACCCTAGCCCTAGTGGTTGCAGAGTTGCTTTCGGATTAAAAACACCAATAGTCTTATTAACCGATACGCCTCATGCAATAGCCGTTAATAAGTTAACATTACCTTTAGCGAAATACGTAGTGTTTTCTAAGTGTATTTCACGAAAAATGTTTAAACCCTACATTACACCTAGAACAAAAATTGTACAGTACAATGGTGTTGAAGAGTTAGAATGGATTATAAACTATAGATCTCCTAAAAAGTTTAGAGAAAGAACATTAGCGATAGTTAATGTAGAAGAACCTTTCATAATATTTAGACCTGAAGAAACAGAAGCAGCTTATTACAAGTACAAACCTATTTTCCATAAAGTACTAGAATATCTGAAATCAAAATTTGAAGGGAAAATAGTTTTCCTACCTAGGTACGCGCATCAGAAGGAATATGTTTTGAAATACTTTAAAGAGAACGTGATTATACCTAAAGACCCATTAGACTTAAGAGTACTATATCCAAAAGCCAGTATGGTAATTACAGGAGGCGCTACTATAGCTAGAGAAGCAGCCTTAGCTGGCGTTCCATCCATAAGCTATTTCCCTGTAAAAACCCCTATTAATGAATGTGTTAGTTCATGGGGGTTCCCCCTATATAATGTTCACAAATGGGAAGCTTTGAAGAAGAAAATTGATAAAATACTACTTGGTAAGGTTCCAAGACTAAGTAAAAATATGTTAAGGAAAATGTATTCTCAACTAGAAAGACCAAGCACAATAGTTATGAAAATACTTGAAGAGATAGATACTGTATGAACTGGGAAAACATTGAAAAAGAACTGTACACGGATTTCGGCTATGAACCTGAAAGTTTCAACTATAGGCTAGAGCACGCTTTCCACGATATTGTAAAGTATTTGAACGCATCCAAGGGAAAATTGTTAATGGTAACATACCCATATGGCAAGGAAATACCTGAAATTGATGGTATCTTAGGAAGTGCTGTTCTAACCTTAGTGTTTAGAATACTGAATTTAAAAACAGCAATCATTTCGACGCCTAAAACATTAAGGCATATAATAACTATAATGAAATATATGAACTTAGCTGCAATAAAAGAAGGTTACATAGTACCATATGCTGTAAGGGATGACTATGTTAAAAACATACGTACGTCGTTTAACATTCTTGTTAAAGAGAAACCGCTCATGGCATTTATTATTGGGAGACAAAGCGAACTCAAATCTCTCGAAATTATAGTTAATTTATTGCTAAAAACGGGAATTCCGCATTTTACCATTTGTAAGTTAGGGTATTGTGAAAAAGGTCCGAAAGTCTTACGCTATCCCATAACAAACCTCACTCTATATACTCTAGGTAATACATTAAGCATGAAATTTGCTGGAAAAATAGTGTACGATGGGCTTTTCGAGAAGAAGTTATATGAGAGACTCGTTCCCAATGTTTTACGGCCGTATTTCGTTTACAAACATGGAGTAGGAAGAGTAAGGTTAAGTATTGAAAGTGTAGTTTCTAAGATAAATAAAATAAATTACTTAATAACGTAGGGTATAATGTATGAAAATACTTGTCGGATGGAGTATATGGTATGGAACAAGGAATGTTGAAGAAGAATTGGCTAAAACATTGGAAAACGGGTTTGATTACCTAGAAATATCACTGGCTTATCCTTGGATTTCTAATGAAGAGAACTTGGTACATATTATTAGTGTAGCTAAGGATTTGGGATTTAAAATAGCGTTTCATGGACCATGGAGAGATATAAGGCTTGGAAGCCCTTATAGGGAAATTTCCGAGTCTTCTAGAGCAATCGTTAGTAAAGCAATAAGTAGTGTTGTGAAGTATGAGCCAGAGTACTTTAACGTCCACATAATATCTGAGGAAATAACGTTTAGTGAAAAAGTAAAAGATAAAGTACTTAACGAAGCCAAGAAGTCGCTAAATATGCTTCAGAAAGTATCTGAGGATACCGGTATCACAATAACTGTAGAGAATAATCCTCAAGGATTCTTCTCCCTACCATCACACTTCAACTTTATAGAAAACTATGACTCAATATATTTCTGTTTAGATGTAGGGCACGCAATAATATCTTACTTCAACATTGGCGAAAAGAACTTTGACCCCATAAGTGTAGCTAAGGAGTGGATAAGTGTAATAAGTAGTGATAAAATATTAGTTACGCATCTCCATAACATTATACAGTCAGGTAAAGTACTGTTGGACCACTATTTTTTCGGTTATGGAATAGTTAATTTAAGTACCCTATGTAGGTTCTTATGTAGGAAAACTAACGTAAGATATGTTCTTTTAGAATTATTTCATAGAGAAGAAAACATTAAACACATTTCCGAAAGGGAAACTGTAGAGATAATTAGGAAAAACTGCGTTAGGCCCAAGGTAGTAGCAGATGAGTTTAGTTCTTGGAATAGATGAAGCGGGTAAGGGGCCTGTTATTGGTAGTATGTTTGTTGCCGGAGTTGTTATTAGGAAGGAGAACATTGCACATTTGAAGAAGCTAGGTATAAAGGACAGTAAGCTACTAAGCAAACACATGAGAAATGTAATGTACAATATTGTTAAGTCTTATGCTGAGAAAATATATGTTCAAGAGGTTAAGCCTGATATTATAGATAGGAGAAATATAAACAATATTCTTCTTAGTGAGTTTTTAGAAATAATTAGAACAGCCTTAAATGATTTTGGTGTAAGATTAGAATCTATATTTATAGACTTACCTTCAATGTCGCCTAGCAAGGTTAAACAAGCCGTCATAATGTTGGGTTTTAAGGGGGACATTATTGCTGAACATTTTGCGGACAGGAAGTATGTCGTGGTGTCTGCAGCATCCATAGTTGCTAAAACGTATAGGGAGAGACATATTGGTGAGCTTAAGAAGATGTATGGTGATTTCGGTAGCGGATATCCCTCGGATCCTAAAACAATTTCATGGATTAAAAACTTCTATGGCAGGGAGGGATATTTGCCTTCCATTGTTAGGAGGAGTTGGAAAACAGTAAAGGAATTGGCACCTACAGAGTATATTGAAAAGAAGAAAAGAGCTAGGTGAGAAATTATGGTTACAAATCTGCCTGCTGAAGCTAAGGCTAAATGGATTAAGGTTATGGAAGCTAAAACTCCTGAGGAGAAACTAAAGGCCTTAGAAGAGTTTTTAGCAGCAGTACCTAAGCATAAGGGTACTGAGAAGCTTATAGGCCGTGTTAGAAGGCAAATGGCTGTCCTTAGAAGGGAAATAGAAGAAAGAAGAAGGAGAAGAGCAGGTAAGGGGCCTAAATTCTTTGTTGAAAAGGAAGGAGCTGCTCAAGTAGTTATACTTGGACTTGCAAACTCCGGGAAGAGCCAGTTGCTTCGTAAAATAACAAACGCTAAACCACAAGTTTCCCCAATACCGTACACTACACGAACTCCAGTAGTTGGAATGATGCCTTTCGAAGACATTAAGTTTCAACTCGTAGAAGCACCAGCTTTATTTGAAGGCGCAGCTAAAGGAGTAGGCTGGGGCCTTAAAACCCTAGGCTTAGTTAGGAATTCTGATGCTGTACTTATAGTTTTAGATGGAACATCTAACCCCATAGAACAGCTCAAAACAATACTTAAAGAACTTGAGGAAGCTAGAATCTCCATAGGTAAACCTAAAGGTAAAGTCGAAATAATTAGGAAAAGTACTGGAGGAATACAAGTAATTGTCTTTGGTAAAATAGTAGATGGTAGCGTAAGGGATGTTGCGAAGTTATTGAAAGACTACCGAATTCATCACGCACTAGTTAAAATTTATGGTGAAGTGTCTTTAGACGATATTGAATCATCAATATTCGGTAGTATAATACATAAGCCAGCAATAATCCTTGTTAACAAGTCAGATAAGCTACCTCAAGAAGTTCTGAAAAATATTGTTAAAGAAGTTCAAAATACCGTAGGTTCACATGTAAGTGTTATACCTATCTCAGCTATTAAAAACGTGAACTACAACATGCTAGGTAAGCTCCTTTTTAACCTCTTAGACTTAGTCAGGGTGTACACTAAGCAGCCAGGTGAAAATAAACCTTCACTGGAGCCTTTAGTCCTACGTAAAGGCGCTACAGTATTAGATGTTGCTGAGAAAATACACTCTAAACTTTGCGAAAACTTCAAATACGCTAAGATCTGGGGTCCTTCAGCCAAATATCCGGGTGAACGTGTTGGTAAGAACCATGTAGTTATGGATGGAGATATTATCGAAGTTCATGCAAAGATCTGAATTTTTTAGGAACTACAATCTCTATTATTGAGAAGTTCTCATACTTCCTAACTTGGAACTTAGATACATCAGCGTCTTCAGGTAACTCTACTGCCTTCCTGTATTCTCTAAATGTTGTTTGCCTCTGTATAACCCATCTATCTAGCCTAACATCTTTTTTAAGCTGACATCTTATTTCGACAACATTGTATTTGCCCGTGATCGATAATGTCTTCAAATTCGCTAAGGGCAAATCTACAGTTATAAGATATTTGTCTTCCTCTTCCTTAACTTCAACAAGTGGTTCTAAAGTCCCGTCGCTACACCACATAGACTTTGTTTCGTAATGACTTAGAAACCTGTCAAATATTTCTTCAAACTCTCTTTCTAATGCTTCTTCAAACTCTTTAATTATTTCGAGTATATCTTTTCTCCTTCTTCGCCTACTCTCGAACACTTGGCCTCACCTCCGCTTAAACATACATTAACGGTAATTGCCTCTCATAACCTTTCTTTAGCCTGTCAAGAACCTTCTTAGTGCTCAGCATGAGTTCTCTTGTCTTTAACCTGATTTCTTCAGCTTTCTCTACGAGAGGTTTTAAATCTATTTGAACGTTTAACATTTTTGAAAGTATACTTAGTACTTCCACTGCTGCAGCTGGGTCCGGAAATTCTATGAAGGCTTCAGCGAATAATACTATGTTACTTACTCTTTTCCTTTTAGCCTCTTTTAATATGATAGCATATGGGCCGACGATAAAACCTTCCTGAAACTTTTTAACACCCAGTTTCTCCATTATTTCTTCTCCTTCTTTAGAAGTGGAAGTCCAGTAAACTGTTGGTTTCTCAATATTCATCCTATTTGGAACACCTATTCCAACAGGTGAAACTATGTGATCTATGCCTTTCTTCCTAGCGTAGTCAACAATGAGGAATGCTATAGGGTGTATAGCTGCTGGTGATATGGGTATCTCAGATATCATAACCAACATATTGTCTTTATGGAATATTCTTAAAGGCGGCTTCGGTTCTCCATTGTGAATTACAGTTATTGGTGGGAAATACCTATAGGAATCTATTCCGCCAATTTCCTCCATTCCTAATGCGTCAACCATATAGCTAGCGGATATTGACGCTACAAGACCTGTGTCGGGTAGGCCAAGCATTAAATATGATGGAGATTTAAGTTTTATCTCTTTAGCTTCAAAAACAGTTAGCCCATCATACTCCTCAACATAATACATTAAATTACACCTAATACCATATATTGCTCTACAGTATCTAAGTACTTTTTCTACCTAGCAGCATCATCATATTTAAACATACGTTGAAAGAGAATATAGGTTAAAAAACAATGTACTTTTCAATGATATTTACGTCAAGTTTATTTAAACATGTAATGCAAAGGAGTACTATTGCATGTTTAAATATTGACGTAAATACATAATCCTCCATTGAAGGAGTCCTTTAAATCACCATTAGAGTTTTTCTACTTGGTCATATACATGTGTTTGTGTAGGTCTCAAGTTAAGTTTAAATTACATGTATAATATACATTATACATGGTGAAGAATATGCCCAAATGTCCAAAGTGTGGAGCTGAAGTAGAAAAGCCAATTAAGACATGGGTACTAGCACCAAAGGGCAGGAAAGGCGTAAAGATCGGCCTCTTTAAGTGTCCAAACGCCCACTACTTCAGAGCCAAGGTAGAGTAAACAGGTTATTAAGTAGCAAGTATATTAATTAAAACCAACAAATCAATTTTTTTCAAAACAGTTTTCTTGAACCTCTAAACTGCTCCAAACCTTCTCGCCCATTCCTCAAATGCCTTAATAATGTTCTTATTTATGCTTGGCCTTCGTTTCTTCAATATTTCAAGAAAGTCCTCCATAGTTACTGCTCTAGGTTCACCATATAAACCACCCGTTTCTTCAAAAAATTCCTTAATAACTTTTTCATGAGCTTCTCTACATATTACTTCAATATCGCTGCTAGAGTACCCCTCGGTTAGTGTAGCTAATTCCTTTAGATCTACGCTAGGGTCTAGCTTTAATTTTTTCGTATACATTTTGAAGAGTTCTATTCTGGTTTTGTAGTCTGGAGGTGGTATGTATATCCTCTTCTCAAACCTTCTAATGAAGGCTTCGTCTAAATTCCATGGTTTATTAGTTGCACCAATTACGAAAAGTAATAATTTCTTACCCTTATCTTGTAAACCATCCATTTCCTTTAAGAACTGGTTTCTAACCCTAACTTCTCCACCTATTTCACTGGCATATCTTCCTAGGAGAGAATCCAGTTCGTCGATGAATATTATGACCGGTTTACCGCTTTTAGCTATTTCTCTGGCTCGTTTAAACAGTTTAGCAACGTTTTTTTCTGCTTCACCCAACCACTTAGACATTATTGATGCAGCATCTACGATAAAGAATACAGCATCTATTTCTGTAGCAACAGCCGAGGCTAAGTACGTTTTACCACATCCAGGAGGCCCGTATAGGAGTATTCCTCTAGGCCATCCAAGCGGAAATAAGTCGGGTCTTTTAGCGGGATAAACTATTGCCTTCTTTATCTCCTCTTTTGCTTCTTCTAAATCTGCAACATCACTCCATTTAACACTAGGTTTTTCTACGAGTATAAATTCGTCTATAGAGTATTGGTCATGCTCTTCACCTATTGTTACGCTTAAACCATGTTTTTTCAGCTCATCAGCTCTTCTCCTATAGCTCCTACTCATCTCCAGATATGTGTCCTTGAGCGGTAGCTCAGGATGCAACTTTACAATTTTAACTAGGAGATCAGCTACTCTATTATAATATTTTATCGCTTCTTCCACGTTCCCCCTCCTATCAGCTTCTACTGCTTTGAAAGCATATTTCCTAGCTAATTCTTCAAGACGCTGAATAGCCAAGATTATCCCTCGATACTTTACTTTAGAAAAACGACTAAACATGTTTCACAGATCTTCATTAACTTACGCTTTAAGCTTTATTTTACCCTTTCTTTCAAGGGATTTTAATGCTTTGAGCACGTCTTCTTTTTGAACACCAAAAAATCGAGCGCAGTCATTAACGTCTATGAATCCCCTATGGGCTCTAATGTATTCTAAAACTTTTTCCTCTAAAACCCTGGGACTTAATCTTATTCGAGTTACAGGTCTTGATGAAGCGGGTATTGCAGCAATAGTTAATGCGGCTGATATGGGTGCTTTAGCGCCTTCTTTAGGTATAGAGACCTTAATTTCTGGAGGTATTTTCGGGAAGTTCTCCCTAATCTTTTCCTCAGCGAGTGCTTGAGCTTCAAGTAGTACTCTTTTTGCTTCCTCAGTTAGCATAGGTGAGGACAAAGCTGTTGTTGTAACTTGACCTAACTCCATAAGCATACTGTTCATACTGTTCGTTATCTCTTCTAATTCTACTGAAATTTCAGGTATAATTCCTGCTAGTTGGGATTTAAGACCCTTAAGTATTGGGATTATGGGAGCCATAACTGCGGCAACATCGCCTAGTTCTCTAATAGTTTCCAGTCTTACCTTAACTTTTTCAAGTGCTAGTCTGCTTGCTAAAACTATTTTAGCCATTTTTCTTAATTCAGCTACTTCATTAGCGTAAATAGTTGCTCTCGCAAAATCCTTGGCAATGTATGCTTTAACTGTCTTTTCAAGAAGCTCTTTGTCCCTTTCTCTAAGCCTGTTAAGTGTTTCATCAAGCTTATCCATTTGTACGTCTAAGCGATAAATAACTTCACCTATTTGTCTTTTTAAAGATATTTTCCTAGGCCTAAATTTACGAAGTAGCCTAATAATAAATGGCGCTAAAGGCTCCTCACCGCTCCACTTCTTAGATATTCTACTCACTAACTATCCCTCAAAATATTTGGTATGGTTTATAGGAAAAATATTTTTTAGTGTTCTCCTTCAACTACATGGACTACGAGCGGTTCTTCGGCTTTAGGTATTTCCTCTTTAGCCGGTTTAGCTATTGTTGGAAGAGATATTGGTGTAGTTTCTATTTTTTCAAGTTCACTTATTGATGATTTAATATCTTTCTTTTCTGAATCACATTTCTCAATGCTCCTCTTAATGATGTCTGTTGCCCTCTTGAATGTAGGCTCACTAATTTCCCCAGCAAAGAACACCATTTTCAGCGATGCGTAAGCCTTTTCTAATTCTTCAACTTGTTTTTCTAACTGTCTTAACCTGTTTTGAAGTATCTTTCTTACTTCCCTAGACTCTATTTTCAGCTTACCTAGGTCTGCTTCAAGCTTCTTCTTAAACGTATCGTATGCATGTTTAGCTATTTCTCCTTTAGCGTATAGGTCGTCTAATGCCTTAATTCTCTTCCTAGCTACTTCCAGTTTCTTCTTAACGCTGAGTGCTTCAGCTTTCCACTCAGGTACTAGCACTACTTCTTCAGGCTTAAACTCGAACCTGTTTACTGGTAGTTTCGCAAATGTACCGTCAGCGAACTCTATGTTTACATAGCTTACTGTACTATCAATTTCACTGTAAAACCCTGCAATTACGCCAACATATCTTCCATAAGGGTCTTTTACTGATTGACCTACATATTTTTCGAATGTTTCAACTGTTAACATCGTCCTTCCTCACCTACTTCTTTTTCTTCGAAAATACAATTCCTATCTTAAGATTGTATTTAAGAGTTAGGGGATATGGTTTTGGGGATGTGTAAACCCCTAAGTTTTAAATATTTTTGATTATCCAACATGAAATTATGGTGATTAAGGGAATGCCATCTAGGCTTGAAAGGTTTGTAAAGGAGTGGGAAGATAAGCCAAGAACATCGGTTAAGGAGAAGATAGCTAAGATGATACATCCGCCACCACCGATGAGGTATAAGTTAGCTATGGCATTATACAAGGTTAAAACACAGGTTACAAGACTGGAGCATTTGCTTAATAAGCTTCAAGAAAGAGATAAAATGTTATTTGAGAAAGTGGTTTCAGCACATATAATGAAGGACTCTGCTAGAGCAGCAATATACGCTAATGAAGTAGCTGAAGTAAGGAAAATAGCCAGGACTGTTCTAAGAGCGCAGTTAGCTCTTGAACAAGTATCTTTAAGGCTGGAAACCGTAAGGGAGTTAGGTGACGTATTAGTAACAATGGCACCCATAGTTGAAGTTATTAGAGACATTAAGCATCACTTAAAGGGAATAGTCCCAGAAATAGCTTTTGAGCTAGATGAAGTAGATAGCATGCTACACTCAATAGTATTAGAGGCAGGCGAATTCACAGGTACATCCATTGACACTACAATTGTAAGTGGTGAAGCAAAGAAGATACTTGAAGAAGCTTCCATAATTGCAGAGCAAAGAATGAAAGAAAGATTCCCCGAATTACCTGTAGCAGAAGCTGCAAAAGCCGAAGGTACAAGTTTACCAGCACCGCCAAAGTAAAGAGAAACTAGGATTTTGTTTTTTTATTAACAACAAAAATTTCAATAGTCTATTATACTTTCTTAAGCTCAGAAGCCTGGTTTCAGTCATTTATTCCTCGCTTTTAACCTTCATCATAGCCTCAAACGTATTTTTATGTTTAAAATTTAAAAGCTTATTTGGGTTTTACAGGAAACACTTCAAACCCAGCATATTCTGCTTCTTCAGCTAGGATTTCACTTATCCTTAATAGTCTATTATACTTTACAGTTCTTTCCCCTCTCGCTGGTGCCCCTGTTTTTATAGCGCCAACATTTAACCCTACAGCTAAATCAGCTATCATATAGTCTTCTGTCTCGCCGCTTCTATGGCTAATTATTGGCCTATAGCCATGCTTAGTAGCGTAGTTTACTACATCTAATGTCTCACTTACTGTACCTATCTGGTTCATCTTAATTAGAATGGCATTAGCTGCTCTTGCTTCTATGCCTTTCTTAAGTCTGCTAATGTTCGTTACAAACAAGTCATCACCTACCACCAAAACTTTATTCCCTATTTCGGACGTTAATTGGGAAAACGTTTCAAAATCTTCTTCGTAAAACGGGTCTTCAATACTAACAATAGGGTATTCGTTTACGAGGTCAATGTAGTACTCTAAAAGCTGTGAAGGGTCTAAATGTTTCCCATCGACAAAGTATTTGCCTTTACTGTAGAAGCTTGTAGCTGCAGCATCTAAGGCTAAAGCAACATCGCTGCCTTCAACATACCCTGCCTTTCTAATAGCTTTAACTAGAGCGTCTAGGGCTTCTCTACTAGTCTTCATTGGGGGGGCGAACCCTCCTTCATCACCAACGTTTACCGCTATTAAGCCGTATTTTTCCTTGAGTATATTTTCGAGCTCATAGTAGACTTCGCAAGCTACTCTAATAGCTTCTCTAAAACTATCTACTCCTCCAGGAATTATCATAAACTCTTGAATGCTTAATTCATTTCCGGCATGTTTTCCTCCATTAATAATGTTCATGAAGGGGGCCGGTAAGACTCTAGCATTATAGCCGCCGATATATCTGAAAAGAGGGATACCGTAGGTGTCAGCTGCCGCTTTGAGTACGGACATCGACACGGCAAGTATGGCATTGGCTCCGAGCTTAGACTTATTTGGTGTTCCATCAAGCTCTATCATTTTTCTATCTATGAATCTTTGCCTCCTAGAGTCAAGGTCTACAATTTCCTTAGCAATAACATTGTTAATGTTTTCAACGGCTTTAAGAACACTATAACCCTTAAACTTACGTGGATCATTATCTCTTAGCTCCCATGCTTCATAAGCTCCCTTAGAAGCACCAGCTGGAACTTGGGATATACCTACGCCACCACCTACAGTAGCTACTTCAGCTTCTACCGTAGGCCTTCCTCTAGAATCTATAATCTGCCTGCCCTTAACGTGGCATATTTTATAAGATTCTTCAAGTACGAAGTCAACTAAATCACGCATGTTTTCAGCCAAAGTAACTTTAGGGAATTACTCTAAAATACGTTACTATACGAAGAAAGTAGTAAGGGTTAAAGCAAATGTATAGAAGCATAGCAGCCTTAATTCTAATACTAAATTCACTAACATCATACTTCATGTTCCTGCTATGTAAAGAGACAAAAGAGCCGAGACTTACATCTCTACTTCTCATAATAACTTATAATATTCCGTTATTTCTATCTCTGCTCAAAATAAAACCGTATCTTCTCGTAATTATCTTCTCTATTATGGTCTTTCAAATATTTTCCACATACGTTACTCGATTAGACCTAGTTAAAGTAGGTATTTTCTCATCCATAGCCTACTTTTTAGCTCTCCTATATTACATCATGGTTTAATAAAACTATAAAACACTGCGTTGTTAGAAAAAGTTAAAGTGGTAACGTTTTATTTTAAATTAGGTTAGGAGTTTAAGTTGTATAGCAAAGGGCGATGTGGGGATAATGAGAATATTAATAATAGGTGCAGGGGATACTGGTAGACATTTAGCCAGAATGCTTTCAGGTAAAGGCAATGAGGTAATAGTTGTAGATAAGGATAAAGAGAAGTGTAAGCTAGTTGCTGAGGAAGCTGACGTTTATGCAATAAATAAGGATGCTACAGATCTTTCCCTATATGAGGAAGTTGATTTAAGAAAACTCGATGTCATGGTTGCAACAACAGATAAGGATGAAGTTAACTTGTTTGTAGCACTAATAGCTAGAGAACATGGTGTTCCAAGAATAATTGTCAGGGTTAAAGATGAGAAAGTTGCAAGACTGCTTGAAAGAGTGGGCATTGAGAGAGCTATATGTGTACCCTACGTTATAGCCGGTTTAATACAGAGCTTTATTGAGGGAAAGTATTCGCTAATAAACATTTCACCCATATTTTCAGGAACTTACGGTTTAGTTTCAATAACTCTTGCTGAGAACGATACTAGCATAGGTAAAACTCTTGATGATCTTAGGCTACCTTTAGCATCAAAGGTTATAGCAGTATTTGACGGAGAAAGGTTCTTAGACCCTGAGGAAGTTAGAGAATTAAGACCAGGATACGAAGTGATAGCGTTAGTTAGAAACGACATAGTTGAAGAATTCATAAGAGCGTTTAGGTGAAGTAGTTGCAAGAAGCCGAAACACTTACCTCAATAATAGACTACTACATTAGCCAGCTTCAGCAAATTCTATCTCACCCTTTAATGGTCCAAATAATATATGCTGCGTTAGCGTTTGTTGTTGGCGTTGCTATACTTAAAACAGTCAATAATATGCTTAGACGTATGGTTCAGCGGAACATGATTTCACAATCAGCCTATGTTAAAATACATAACGTGCTAACTGTAATCGTTTATACCCTAATATTGCTGATAATAATATCATTATTTACTGCAAACATATTCCTACTCCTTGGAACAATAGGGATTGTCCTAATAATTGCTCTTTCTGCTAGAAACATTTTTACGAACGTAATATCATATTATGCTATATTGTTAGGTAAAATTCTTGTTATCGGTGATATGGTCTCCATAGGCAATGTTACGGGCAAGGTTAAAAACATAGGAGCTCTTTACACTGAAATAAAAACTAAGGATGGGAGCATAGTTAAAATACCTAATTACCTTGTTTTAAGAAGGGCTCTTAAAATATATTCGGAACTATATACTGTTAAAATAAAGGTCAGAATTGAAGCACCATACGACCTAGATGATGTTGGAGATAAGATACGTAGAGCAATAACATCATATAAGGGCGTTGTTAAAGTAGCTCCAGATATTCGCGTAAGAAAACTAGCTCCAGGATATGTTGAGCTCGAAGTAACAGTCTATACAACTAGTCCTGAAAAAGTAGAACACGTATTCTCAGATGTAGCCCAGGAAATATTAAAAGAACTTAAAGACTTTAAAGTAGAGATTGTAAGGCTAAGTCCATAGGTCAAAATTATTAACCCATGCTAATACTAGGTCAATAGGGGATTAATACATGCCTAGAAGGTCTAGGAGAAAACCCAACATATGTCCCTACTGTGGTGTTGAAGTAGAAAAACCATATAAAACATGGCAGTTAGTAGCGCCCATACCTGATGCGCGAGGCAGGATAACAATAACTATTATGGGCATGTATGAATGTCCTAACGGACATAAGTGGAGAGCTGTTGTAAGTAAAATCAAAGTCGGAGGAAGTGGTGAAGTAGAAGTAGAAGGTGCAAAAGGTAAGAGTGTACTGAAAGCTGAAGAAGAGAGTAAGGCAGAGGTTGAGGGAGAAGTTTTTGAGATAGATATTGAGGAAGAATTATAGTATTGCTCTAAGCAAAATTAAATAAACCATGTTGATCCATGCAAACACTGCAGTACTGCACATAAATAACTCAAAATTTAACACCATGTTAGTTTCCATGAGGGGGGAGCTTCTTAAAATAATGAAAGTTACTATCCATGAAAGAAAGAGAAAAGATAAAGATACGGGCAAATAAACGCTTCTTACAAGGATTCTAGATACTCCAAGAACAAGAAAAGCTGCAGAAACACTAATTTTATCTATAGTATCTCTGCTGGAAAAATAGGAAAACATTTTCTTAGAAACATTATACTTATACATTAAATAGCTACTACCCGTAATAACGAGTAGGGAGTTAATACCGAAACTCACATAATTTTCAAAGACTTTCTGGCTCATAGTACTTATGGTGGTAATTAAGCAGAAGTAAAAACCAATTAAACATGTAATAGTAGCTAAAATTATAGGCTTCAATTTCCCCTTTAAAGCGTTAACGTACACTATCCATAGGCTTAAAAGTATGAAGAAGTAGGGTATAGCGGCTACATAGTGCTCCCTTAATGGAACATATATTAAACCTAAGTATACCACGCCTTCACTACCTATAGCAGTTAAAGAGGAAGCTAAGGTTGCGCTAATTACTGATATTAGAGAGATTCTATATTTTTCATTCATCTTTAGCACACTACGGTATGACAGCTAAATGTAGCTGCTATATATTGGTTATTAGGATCTAACTAGAGTATATATGCCAAAAATATTAAAGTATGCCTCTATACTATAGATGCTGAGATTAACTATGAGCAAGTTCAGGTACGTAAGGGAAAATGCTATATTCATCCTGGTCTTAGCATTAATGCTATTATCCCCTATTATTCTACGTATGTTATTAAACACATCAATACCTTTGGCTGCTGTAGAAAGCTCAAGTATGGTACCTACGTTAAACATAGGTGATGTTGTAGTAATTGTGGGAGTTAAACCTGAAGATATTAAACCCGGAGATATCATAGTTTTCGATAAAGTAGTTTACTCGCTTAAAAAAGGGTATGTTAGAAAATTAAGGACTCCTATAGTTCATAGAGTAGTAAATGTTATCATAAAAAATGGTGTGAAATATTTTAGGACCAAAGGTGACGCAAATCCCCTACCTGATCAATGGTATGTTCCTGAAGATGCTATTCTAGGAAAAGTACTATGCATAAATGGTGAGCCTTTCAGAATACCCTACGTAGGGTACTTCTCAATACTCTTCCACAATATTATTGGGGGTTAGCTTCTATTACTTTATCTAGGATTCCCTTGGCTACTTCTCTAACCCATTTTCCAGAGACATTTAGCGAGAACACTTTTTTCAAGTATTCTCTCCATGGAATAGAGCCGTAAGCATAAACCCATACTTTGTATTGTTTAAAAAGATTTTCCAAAGCCTCTAAATGATTTTTACATAGCTTCATGTTTACAACTTCGCCTTCGCATATAATACACTTGTTTTCTACGGGGATGTATTTTAGACTTTTACCTAATTCTATGCCTGCTTTTTCAGCAGCTTTAGCTTTAAACTCTAAAAGAATTTTTGAGAGAATGTTTTTAGATTCAAGAACTACATTCTCTCTCTTCATGCGGCCTTCTCTAATATCGTTAAGCATTTTTTCAAATTTTCGTGTAAGCTCGACGCTAGTTAAGTCCTTGAAATATTTTTCCAGAATTTCAGAGACCGCGTAGCCTAGCGGTGTAACTTCTATTTTCCCTCCTACAATTTTCAAATATCCTCTGGAAAACAGGTTTTCAATTATTCTAGCCCTAGTACTCTCTGTTCCTATGTTAACACTTTCCATCCATTTAAGCAGCGATGTTTTATCATAAGACTTACCGTATCTAGAATATGTTGTTAATACTCTAGCTCTAACTATGGGTAATTTTTGACCTTTACCTATAAAAGGTAGGTTTTCAACATAGTTTATGTTTAGGAAGGGGTAGTATTTTAGCCAGCCCTTTAAATATAGTCTTCTAAGCTTTAATTTGAATTTAAACCTTGAAATTCTAAGATGCACCGTTATGGAGTGTAATATCACATCAGCGGAGAACGTAGCTAAAAACCTTTTAACAATTAAATCATAGATTTTTTGCTGATCTACACTTAGTTTTCTTGGCCTTAGCCCCGTAGGATATATTGCTGGATGTGCTGGATCCGTCTTTACCCCTTCATGAGGCTTCAGTACGCCTCTTGACTCTTTCAATAAGTTTTCAACATAGTTTCTGTATTCTGGGTTCTCCTTAAGCTTTAACATTATTGTCTCGTAACCTATTGTTAACGGTAGTTTTTGACTATTTGTCCTAGGATAGCTTATTAACGCATCTAAGTACAGTTGTTCAGCCAGCTCTTGGGTTTTTAAAGGAGAAAAGCCGTATATTTTAGATGCTTCAGCTTGTAAATCACCTAAGTTGAAGGGTGGTGGGGGCTTTATTTTCTCTACTTCATATCTTACATTCTCTACGATTGCCCATTTCTCCTTTTTAATTTCTTTTAATACCTCTTCTGCTTCTTTTTTTCTTGTAAATGGTTTGCCTAAGTACTCAAGAGTGTACGTTCTCCCGCCTATGGCTACGTTAACGTTAATGTTGAAGATAGGTGTTGGTATGAAGAGGTTTCTTTGCTTTTCAGTGCTAACAACTTCTACTAATGTTGGTGATTGGACACGGCCAGCACTTAGAATTATTCTTTTACCTGTAGCGATTTTTACAGCAAACATTAATGCTCTGCTAACGTTTATACCCCATATCCAATCAAGCTCGTGCCTACATAGCCCTGCTTCTACCATGGACATATCGAGGCCTTTGCTTAGACGTCTAAAGGCTTGACGTAGGTCCTGAGAAGTTAGTGCTGAGAATTTTGCCCTATAAGCTCTGCCCAGGTCGCCGAATTCCTTTATTATGAGATAACCTATAACTGAGCCCTCAATATCGTAATCGCATGCGTTTACAAAGGCTATAGCGTACTTACATAAGTTCTTAAGTACTAAATAGTATGGTCTAGTATATTTTGCTTCTTTATCAACAGCCCATACCGGTACCCAATAGTACTTAAAAACGGGAAAACCATGTTCGCTTGTTGTTAATGCGAAAAGATGCCCCGCGGCTGAAGCAATAACGTAGGGTATTTCGCTATGATAAACTACCCAGTATGGTACACCGTACATTCTATGTTTCACAGGTTTTACTTTAGATAGAGCTTGAGCTATTTTTAATGCTGCCTTAGGTTTTTCCGCTATTACAAGCACATATTTCCTGGGTAGCATGAACATGTACCGTAACAACGTGCTTTACTTGAAGTATACGCTTTAACCTTATAATCGAGACATAGGATTTTAAATTAACTGCCAAACATACTTTCTTCTGCTTCTAAAAGCCATTTAAGAGGGATATCTTGGTACTCTCCTGTTGGAAGCCTCCTCCTAATAGTTATTGGAAGTATTTTCATTTTCAATTCCTTTTCAGCTATTTCAAGAGGATCCGATGAATCAATCATTTCAGGAGGTATAAGCGGAGGAGCACCCATAGTTAACTGCAATGCTCTAGCGCCAATAATTCTAGCTCTTTCATATTTTGTAAGCCTAGGTGGTCCAATTTTTATCTTATTAACGTACTGTTCCTTAGCCGGCTTTTTAGTCTTAGACAATTCAAATGCCTCTAAGATACGGTCTGAGGCTAGGTGAATGGTAGAAAAGTTTAGACAATTAAATGTTACGGTTAAAAAAATTATTTCAAACTTTAGAACTTAAATTTCTCCCCTTCTCTCTCCCTCTCTTTCTCCTTCTTCTTCGGTGGAGCAGCTGCTATAATATCATCTATTTTCAATATTGCTGTTGCTGCTTCAGTTGCACTCTTAAGTACTTGCTTCTTTACCAAGGTAGGATCTATTATGTTTACCTTAACCATATCTTCTAAGACCTTGCCTTGGACTACATCTACTCCAGCATTTATAAATCCTTTCTCGTGATATGCTCTTAACTGTGCTCTAGCATCTAATGGATCTAACCCTGCTGATTCTACAAGAATTAAAGCTATTTCCTCTAGCGCGTCAGCATATGCTTCTATAGCTAATGCTTCCTTACCTCCTCTGGCTCTTGCATGCTCTCTAAGTCTCATAGCTAACTCTACTTCTGGTGCTCCTCCACCACCAACAATCTTAGGTTCTTTAAGTACGTTTCTTAATACGCTTAGTGCGTCATGAATGCTTCTTTCTGCTTCATCAAGCTCCATGTCGTTTGCTCCACGTAGTAGTATAGTAACTGCTTTCGGGTTCTTGCAACCCTCTATGAACACCATTTTATCTGTTCCGACTTTCCTTTCCTCCACTACTTCTGCTTCTCCAAGATCTTCAGGTGTTAAGTCTCTAATACTGCTGATTATTCTTCCTCCTGTTGCTCTTTCTAACTTCTCCATATCACTCCTTTTAACTCTCCTAACGGCGAGTATTCCTTTCTTAGCTAGGAAGTACTGAGCTACATCATCGATACCCTTCTGGCATATTACTACATTGGCTCCCACGGAAGCTATTTTCTCAACCATGTCTTTAAGTAGCTTAGTTTCCTCCTCTAAGAATGCTTTTATTTGTTCAGGGCTTGTTATGTTTATCTTAGCTGTTATTTCTGGTTTCTCAACTTCTAAAGGCATGTCTAGTAGCGCTATTTTTGCTTTCTCGATTCTCCTAGGCATACTTGGATGAACAACTTCTTTATCCAATACAATGCCTTTAACCAATGTTGTGTCTAGTAGGCTTTCTCCCTTCTTTTTCTCGATCTTCACATTGTTTATATCAACTTTGAAAGTTCCATCTTCCTGAGGCTCAGCAATAGTTAAAGCTGCTTCAACAACGAGATTTATTAGTCTTTCTAGAACCGCGCCTGAACCTACATATTTGCTAGCTAAAGCTGTTCTCGCAAGTTCTTTCAGCATAGATTTGTCTTTAGGATCAACCTTTATCGACATTTTATCGTACTCTTCAAGAGCCTTAGCTAATGCCTCCTTGTATCCTTCAATAATTATTGTGGGATGTATTTCCTGATCTAAGAGGTTTTCAGCTTTCTCAAGAAGTAAACCTGCAAGTACTACAGCAGTTGTTGTGCCGTCGCCAACTTCAGCATCTTGTGCTTTAGCTACTTCTACTAATAGCTTAGCTGCGGGATGCTGAACTTCCATTTCCTTAACTATTGTCGCTCCATCATTAGTTATCGTGACATCGCCAAAGCTGTCTACGAGCATTTTGTCTAAGCCGCGTGGCCCAAGAGATGTTCTTAGAGTTTCCGATAGTATCCTAGCAGCTAAAATGTTTGCTCTTAAAGCGTCTCTGCCTGTTGTTCTTTGAGTACCTTCTTTAAGTACTAATACTGGAACACTATATGCCATAGATTTTTACACCCCATACTTATAATAATTTACTCTATAATCCGCAATCAAGTAGCGAGCGCTTCTATATAATCTTTACTCTCAATACTCATATCAAGTAGCTAATATAGTATTATTTAGTGTAGAAGTAGGGGTAAGGCTGGAAAATGGTGAGTAAGGCAGTAAAATGTACGACATGCAGAATCAGGCAAGCAGTGTATTATCGTAGAGAATCCGGGGAAAAACTGTGTCTGCAATGTCTAGAAAAAAGCATAGTAAGACAGGTCAAGCACGAAATAAACAAATGGAAAATGCTTGAACCCCACGACACAATAGGGTTTTTAATTCCAATAGAAACACTATTAATATCAATACCTGCCTTTAAGATAATGTTTATTATTGAGAGAAAATACGCAACTAAGCTGTTCCTAATAAAACCTAAAGAATTAAAGGGAATAGTACCTGACGTTGAGAAAGTAGTGGAGTATCAATTACCTAGAAGACCTAAGACCATTATTGAACTCCTAAGACTTGAAAGAGTAGAGGCTGCAAAAATATCTAATAAACATGGTATAAACAAAATCATAGTACCTCATACTTTAGAGTTCGAAGCTACGTACTTTCTAATGAATATTTTGGAATTCAATTTTGAAGCCCTAAGTGACCTAAACCCTAAGATATACTCTGAAAAATATGGCGTATTCTTCACTAAGCCTTTTAGGAAAGTAAAAAGCTACGAAATTTTACTTTATGGATACTTAAAGGGTTTGCTAAGTGAGGTACATTTTAGCAGCATTATATCAAAGTACTTTACATTTAATAATTGCTGTAAACTTGGTAAGTATCTAGACTACATAGTAACCCTTGGTAAGGGACACTTTGAACTACTTATTTCAACATTAAAAATGTCAGAGTTGTTTATCGAGAAAATTCTTCCAGAGTATGGGTTTAGAAGATCATGCTTACTATGTGGTGCTCTTGTAAAAAACAGACTATGTAATGTTTGTTCAACGCTATATTTTAATGCGTAAACCTTTGTCCTTTAATGCCTCTCTAATGCTCCTTCTAAGAATAAGCATGTCTTTAGTGTAGTTCATAAAGCATCCTTCCTGCTCCCAAATGCTTTCTCCATTAAAAAACAGTTTTAAACATGGTAGCACCAATATATTTTCCTTAGATTTAACTTCAGGGTAATTGTCCACATTTATCGACACTACTCTTATCTTGTTCAGTACTTTAAATGAGAAATCTTTTACTAGTGAGTGAAAGTATCTTGCTTCTCTTTTATTCTTACTAGTGTATTCTACAAGTACTATCCTGTTATTCTTTATCACGTGCTCAACTTCTCTTGGTGAAAGTTCTTCAACACTCATTATGGCTGTGTCCTCTTCCCTCTACTCTGTATTTACCCTTAAAAACATATCTAGTGTCGGTTTTTCTTTTACCTTTCTCTTTTCCTCCTTAACCGTTTTCCTTTCCTCTTCAACCTCCTTTAGACGAGGTTTTCTTAAACCAAGTTTTTCCTCTATTTTTACAAGTTCCTCTTCCTCTAACGGCACCACATACTGTATTTTACCATATCTAGGAGGAGGAGGTTTTAGTCCTTCATTAGGATCGTAAACTACAATCTGATTTTCTAGAGTCCTTCTTAGACCTAACTCGTCTGTTAGTTCTAAGAATATGTGGAAAAGATCATTAAAACCTATTATCTCTTTGAACTCTTTCTCTTTAACACTATAGCCACAAACTATACATGTTAAGTCAGGTTTTATAGAAGAGAAACCGCATCTAGGGCATCTTATTGGCAAAGGTTTTCCGTAAGTGTCCCATGCTTCCCTAAGTAAGCCGAGTAGATCTTCTCTTTTTCTCCTTAAAGATTCAAGGTATAGTCTCCTAATATTAGCTGCGCATACGGGGCCTCCGAAATTAACAACATATTCTAAGAGGTCTTCGCTAAGTTCCTTTCTTAAATCCAGTATTGTTTCAGAAACTATGGGTGCGAATCTTAGCCTTCCCCTTAAAACTCTATTCAAAATTACGCTTTTAGAAGGCCTATAGCTTATATTCGACAGCAAATGTTCTATAACGTTCCTAACTATCTTCTTGAGCTCATTCTCTGTTAAACCTAGACGAGAAATACCTAATGCTATGGAAATATCGCTGAACATACTGGAGACTATATTTTCTATATTTAATCTTGAACTTCCGGTTCTAGTACGTTTCTTTCTCCTAGTTTCACCATGTTTACTGCTTTTCTTATGCACAGCTATAAACCACTTGGTATTAATTACGGGTCTCGAAGTTACCGTGTTACATTTAAAATTACCGAACGTATAAAGTTATACTTTGAATTCTATGCGTTCATTAATTTAACGAAAAATGTAATGAGAATCTTTAGAGGCTTCCTAGCACATAAAAATATAATAAGCTTAAGGTAACTAATGTCTTGAAAATGGAGAGTTAGAAATGAAAGAGAGCTTAATCCTAAGGATGTTATCGATTATAGTAGCTTCTCTAAGTATCATACTGCCCCTCTCAGTACCTTTAATTTCATGCTTCAAATCATCTACTACGTACATTATAGCATATAATATTGAAATAGAAACCGAGAAAGAGACCGTAGTAAATATTCCATTACCTCCTAAACTATCATGGCAAAGCCTTATAGCTATTTTAAATGAAACATATAGCGGAGGCATTATTGAAAGAGATTATAGTAAATATGTTCTACGCGTTTCAACCAGTAACAAGTTTAATTATAGAGCAAATATTGAGGTTTTAGTTAGGAGTATCTACGGTGAAAAGGACATTTTCCATAAACTAAATGTGCCCATGAAAACACTTATAAGAAGTCATTTTGGATTGGAACCAAGCACGTACTATAGCTTAACATCCCCTACTTATTGGTGGAATTACAGCATTGACGAAGTGCAGAATTCTTTGGAGGAATTCTACTCATTATACAATTATTCAAGCAGAAATGACATACTTGAAGACACATTAATTAATGTTCTCATGAAACTTAGAGATTATGTAAGTAGAAAACTAACATACAGACCTGTGACTAAGGGGAGGCTAGGTATAAGAGATTCACTACTTGGAAACTATGGTGACTGTAGTGAATATTCCGACGTCTTCATAACTTTTGCAAGAGCACTAGGTATACCTTCGCTGAGATGTATAGGTTTCGTCATTAGAGGGTGGAATTCTCAGTTAGGAGAGTACAGTGTTGTTGGACATGCTTGGCCTATAATATATGTTAACGACTTAGGATGGTTACCTTTCGAAGTAACTGTTGCCCCAGAATACTTAAAAGCGAAACCGGGCGAAACTTCACTAAAATACATTTGTTTACTCATAGACCATGGTAACGTAACTAGAGAGTCTTTAGACTTAGCAAGGGATATTCTCTTTGACCCCTCAGAAAAATGGGTTCCAGGATCATCTTCCTCTCTTATCATAAATTCAGTAAAAATAAAGTTCCAAATAAGTATAAAGCCAAAGCCTCAAATACCTGTGTCCTTCCATGCTGGGGAATACGAAAATGTTTTTGCTAGTACGTTGTTTTTCACATTTGCTTTAATACTATACTTCATCAGCATGCTATCATTAGCATTTAGGGTGAAGTATGGTTGAAGCTTGTGTTTAAGATATTGGTTCCTTCTCTAATTCTTTTATCAGCTATTATACTCCCCTACATATTAAGCTATAGGGACTTAAGGACTCCTTTACCGTTTGTTAAACTTGCTTATAGTAGCAATAGTACTGAAATCTCATTTAGTATTAAGGGCTCTTTAAACATTGGGGGCTCAGAGTACATAATTGTTGAAAAAACCTCAATGAAGGAACATGTAGTTTATTTCGTTGAATATGGAACACGGAGAATATTTTACCTAACGAAAGTTGATGATAAGCAGTACTTGGGGTTCTCAGGAATATACACTGTACTCTGGTTTACTGAGCCTCCTAAAATAAACGATACTGTACCTGTGCTTGATTATTATGGAGTAGTTTCTAATGTTCAAGACAACAGTTTCTGCCTGAAAGACTATTACGGAATTGATTTGCACTATGAGAAAATAGGCAGTGTTTATGTGCTTTCAAGATACGGTGAGTTAAAATTGAAGAACATTGTACTTAAAAACGAAGACTTAAGGAGAGAGCCCTTCACTTATATTTTAATTGTGAGCTTAACCGCAACTACGGTAATATTATTAACCGATATAATACTGTTGCGTATACTTAGAAGTAAAGTTTAGGTTCCATGTTAGCGTAATGTGAGAACACGTTTCATCCTTAAATATCTACTTACATAGAAACTTAGAAGAATTAGTAATTTCTTTTTCTCTCTCCTTCTAACTTCCCTTAGTCTTCCTTCCAGCCTACTTATAGAAGGCCTTCTCCCTTTAAACCATGCTTTAATTAAAGCCCTGTATATGTAGTTAAGTAGATCATCATATTCCTCATCCACATCAACATCGTAATTGTACCTTTCAATAACGTCATCGAGAAGATCGCCTAAATACCTGCTTAATACCTCGTATTCTTCATCATTCACTAGTGTCTTCACCCGGTAACTATTTAGTATTCATATATGTTACCTTATAAAGTATTTCCCTAGTGTTTTTAAACCTTAAGGTTTAAAAAGCTTCCACAACTCATCAATAACAGGTTCAATTATTTTCTCCGCGTATTCATTTTCTCTGATTATGATTCTTTCATTAGGGTCTTTTGTAAACTAGCCTATTACAGTTGCTTTAATGCCTTTCTCCTTTAAAACTCTAATAGCTAGGTATTGCGGCTAACAGTACTCCAGAGCTTATTAGTTTTAGAGGATCTATGCTGATATGTTTACTTAGAACCTTTGTTTCCCCGGCAATAGGTATTTTATTTTCCTAAACGATAAAGCCTTTATTAGCTGCAATGCTCATTTCATATAGGCCTTCGAGCAAACCTCCATCTGTAGGATCATGCATACCATTGGTTAGGTTTCTTTTAGCTAACTCTAGGGCCTCTTTTACAACACTTATATTTTCTATGAATTTTTAGCTTTCCCAACAAACTCCATGCCATATTCTTTTTCTAGTTCCTCCTGAAATTCTGAGGCTAAAATAGCTGTACCTTCTATGCAACTGTTTTAGTCATTAATATTTTTATCTCATGCTCTAACATTAGTAGGTAAAATTACATTATTAGAGACAGGTACCCGAGGGCAGATACGATAACTATTGGCGGCCTATTACGTAGGCCTGCTACTACCTCCGAATGCCCACCTACAATCGCTGCTTCAAGCTTTAAAGCTCCCTCATGAGCTTCTCTCATTATTTTCTCTACGTGGTTGCCCGTGCCCGTTAGCTGGATTAGTTTAGCTACTAGGGGTACTTGAAATTGCTTTGGGCACGGGGGTTCGGGTCTTATGATATTTTATTACAATCTTCATCCCTTCTTGGTTTTGCATTTGGTTGGGAGCGTTTAGGGTGGCCCCCAAGCACCCCACATTTCGAAACTAAATTGTTAGGAAAAAATTATAAACACCATCCTACAGCACCCCAAAATAAAAACACAACAAACAACATAAAAAACCATAAACACCAAAAACAGTTCATCAATGTCTATGAAGAGCTTACTCCTATGCTCATTAACCTCAACATTTTTACGTATGGTTAAGAGTAGATATGGTTCATCATCAATCAGCATCTTAGAGTCCTCTAGCTTAACACCCTCAAGCTCTCTCCTAGCGTATTCGTACCCTATTACTAAGAATCTTGGGTAAATACCATTACCTTTGGACACCGTCAGTACTAAGAAGCCATGCCTCCTTTCAAGCCTATAGGTATCTATGTAGCTCTATGACTCTATTATCTTCAACTTTAGGAGGTGATGGTGGTGATATCATCTTCTTTTTCTTCTCTGGTAGTCGCTTCCACTTATTCAGTAACTTCCTATAGCTACGGTACATGGCCAAAGCTCTCTTATATGCTTTCTGAACAAACTTATTATGCAAGTGAGAGTGTGCTTCTCTCTTAATACACTATAGCATAGTTCATGGGCTTTCTTCCTACTACGAGCATCGTTTTTCATTATTATATCCAATGCTTCTCTTATCATTATTGTATATTCATTCAGAAGAGAGCATAGTTGGTTCTTATCATTCTTAGTTAATGGTATGAGTTTAAGCTTGATTGTTTTTCGATAGTTTTAATCATCGCTTACCACCGAAAGTCCAGTCTTTCAAGACGGTATAATATTATTCTTCGATGATTAGCACTATTCCTGCTTTCTTGCCTTTGTGTTTTAGTAGTTTTTGCTGGTATTCTTTTGGCGGGTATATGACTACTCGGTCTTTTCCCTTGCTTATTATTGTTGCCTTAAAGCAGTAGACTTCTACCATCTATTGTTCCCCAGAATACTTATAAACTGGGGAAAATATAAGCTTAGTGTGGGGAGAAGATGTGGGAGAGCTAACCGCCACGTTCAAGCTCAAGGTTAGCCCTAAACCCTCCCTATTCTCCCTCGTAGACAGATACGTAAACGCATTGAGGTATGCTGTAAACTGGATAATAGACAACAAGGAGCTAAGGATTAGCAAGGTACATAAAGCCCTATACAATGTGCTTAAAGAAGAATACAATCTATCGTCTAGGATAGCTATGGATTGTTACCGAGAAGCAATAGCAATCGCTAAGTCATGGCTAAAGAACCCTAGGAGAGGTAGGAGACCAGTCATAAAAACCAAGAGAATGTGGCTAACACCAAAACTATCCTATAAACTAAACTTAAACAATATGACAACGTATATTGTTAGTGTTGGAAACATAAAGATTACTGGATACCCATCAAACATAAGAGAGTACCTTGACTGGAACATACGTGAAGCTAGACTGGTTGTACGTGGAAGCGGTGTATTCCTACATGTAGTTGTTAAGAAATACGTTAAGGATGTGAAAGCGTCTACGAGAGCTATAGCAGTTGATGTTAACGAGCACGAAATAGTCTACGGATTCCAAGACTATATCGTTAGGGATAGGACAAGGGTTGAAGACTGTATAAGAATTAAGAAACATATTGAGCGTTTACAAAAGAAGTATAGTTTCGGTAAGTATAGAGCTTGGCTTACTAGGAGAAGACTTCTAAAGCGTATTAAAGAGCTTAGTAGAAGGATACATAATATAACTAATGATTTTGTTAGAAAAGAGGCTAAAAGAATAGTAGATTTCGCTATTGCTCACGGCATGGATACCATTGTGATTGAGGACTTAAATAATCTAAACAAGAAATCAAGGAAGCTTAAGAAGCCTTGGAGAGAACGCTTGATATACATGGCCTATAGGAAGCTATTGTGGTGGATTGAGTGGGAAGCAAAGAAGCATGGTCTAACTGTAGTCAAAGTTAATCCAAGAGGGACTTCAACAACATGTCCATACTGCTATATAAAAATGGTTAATGTAGGATATAGGAGGTTTAAATGTCCGATATGTGGTTTCAGAGCCGATAGAGACACCATTGCAGTTCTCAACTTAATCTCTAGGTATATATCCAAGATGGGGGCGGTTCTGACCCGCCCGGCTGCCCCGCAGATGAAAGATGTATCCCCGAATAGATGCGGGGAACCGATGAACCCCCTAAAGGGAATCCCTACTCTCTAAGGCGGAGAGGAGGTCAGCACCTCTTCTACGACCTTTTTTATCTTCCTGAACTTCTGTGAACGCTTACCATAGATTCTACCAGCAAAACTAATCACAATAGCAACGAAATCCTCAATAAGCTCTCCGCCAATTATTGGTTCCTAAAACTACTTCTTCTCTCTTAAAGCCTAAGTACTTGAAAACCTTTTCTTCTAGGATTCGAGGATATAACTTACCTATAGGAAGCTTCATAATTTATGCTCCTAAACTAAGCCATAAGAGTTTTTCTTACCTGGTCTAGGCTTTCCTTATAGCATCTAATGATAAGCTTATTTCCTTCTTTAAGAACTGTAGCATCTTTAGGGTCAAGTATCCACTCATGGTCTCTTTTCAAAGCAACTACAACAGCACCGTGTACATCTAAATTGAGCTCCTCTATCGTTTTACCGTTAAGCCTCTTAGGTATTGTAGCTATCATAACTCTTTCCTCAGATTCCTCTATAACCCTCTTAAGTATTGGATGAGGCATAACTTCCGAGGTAACTATTGCAGCAATTTCCGCTGCAGCATCTGCGATATTCTCTAAGCATATTATTGTTCTGAGTATTGTTACTACTTCGTCCGGGTTATCTTTACGTAGCTTTCTCACAACCTTTCTCTCTAAGTCTATGTGCAACTGATCCACATATTCTTCGAGTTCCAAAACCTCTAACGCTAAATCCTTATTATTAGTTAGAATTGCCAAGTACGCTAGGTCAAGCATGAATTCCCCTATGTCCTTGAGCTTTATAAGATCTTTAGCTACTTCCTCCTCAACCTCCTCAACTTCAACGATTTCCTCTATGGAAACATAGTCTTTAGCTGCTTTTCTTAACTCATCTATAGCTTCTTTAGGCCCTCTAACTATGAGAACACTACCTACATCTAATACTTGATCCTCAGATGGTTCGAAAATCCACGAATACCCCTTACGTAGCGCTATAACATCTAAGGCTATGTTCAACTTTGAAAAGACCTCTCCTATAGTTAAACCTGCTATCTTACTTCCATTCCTTATCTTAATCCTAGATATAGCTTCCTCACCGCCAATAATAGCTGCTCTAACCGAGGAGTGTAGCGGCATACTAAGTAAGGTCATTATTGCCAAGTCTCCTGCAGCATCGGATATTTTATTTGTTGCTGAAGCCAACTTCATTACGCCAACCATATTTTCTGCATCTTCTGCATCTCTTACAGATAACGATGCCTGCATAACTAGCAAGTTCCATAAACTATCAACATATTCCTCGATTTTTAGAACCTCATTAGCAAGCTTCTTATCATTGTATACTAATGCATAATATGCTAAATCTACCATAAGACTTGAGAAGTTCTTCATGTTCCTTAGTATTTCCTTCACAGGAAAAGCTTTATACTTAACGCGTGTAGGTATTTTTACAGGTGACACCTTTAAAAGTACACCCCAACGCTATAGTAACCTAGGAGACCGCTGAGATAAAGCTAACGCTAAGTGTGATAAACTATGGTATTGGAAGTTTCCTATAATGAATTAATGCTTCTGGGTTTCTCCATGGTAACAATAGGATTCCTAGTAATACTTATTTCAGTTTTGCTTATGGTATTTAAATCTATGAAGGAAGCAGGTAAGGGAAGCGTTGAAGGCGGAGGAGTTATAATTATTGGACCTATACCTATAGCTTTCGGTACGAGTAAGAAGATTACTGGAATATTGCTTATACTAGCTATCATACTTTTCCTTCTAACCGTAGTATCCTTTATAATGCCCTATATTGTAATTAGGTGAAACTATGAGAGAGGCATTCCTCCTACATAAGCTTTTCCTGATAGGTTTTCTACTAGTGTTGCTAGGAATAATAGTTTTAACGCTAACCTCCCTACAAACCGCTTTATCTGAAGGTAAAGCAAGTATTTCCGGTGGTGTGCTCTTTATCTTCGGATTTATCCCAATAGGTTTTGCTTTTGGCCCGCATAGTGAGTACACTATGTTACTTCTCATGGTTTTAGCATTAATTGTCATAATTATCTCCATAATTCTCAGAAGAACTATGAAGGTTTAACTTAAATATTAATGCTTACTCACTATAGGTTCGTATGGTGTTTAATTTGGAGAAACCAGCTATTCTAGGAGGTAAACCAGCTATAACGAAGAAGATTCTAGTAGGCCCTAAGATAGAAGACGATGATATTGAAGCTGTTGTTAAGGTTTTAAAATCTAGGCTTTTATCCTCACTTGTAGGTAATGTCACCAAAACTTTTGAGAAGGAATTTGCGAGAAAGTTTGGGTTAAAACATGTTATTGCTGTCGCTAATGGTTCAGTTGCATTACTTATAGCGTTAAAAGCTTGCGGTGTAGGTCCAGGGGATGAAGTTATTGTTCCATCATTTACATTTACTTCAACTGTGACAAGCGTGATTTACGCTAATGCTATTCCTGTTTTCGCAGATATAAGGTATGATACATACACCATAGATCCGGAAAGCGTTAGAAGAGTAATAACGGATAAGACTAAGGCAATAATAGCCGTTCACCTGTTCGGTCATCCTGCTGAAATGGATGAGTTAAGAGAAATAGCTGATGAGCATGGTCTCTACATTATAGAGGATTCAGCTCAAGCAATAGGCGCGTACTATAAAGGTAGGCCTACTGGTTCCTTAGGTGATATTGCCGCTTTTAGCTTGTATGCAACTAAAAACATAACATCTGGTGAAGGAGGCCTTGTGGTAACCAGTGATGATGAATTAGCTGAAAAGGCTAGGCTTATTAGAAGCCATGGTGAAGAGGCCAGATATTATTCCAAAATACTAGGTTTCAACTTCAGAATGACGGAAATGCAAGCAGCTTTAGCTTTGAGCCAACTTAAAAAACTAGATAAGTTTAATGAAATTCGGCGAAGAAATGCTAAGATGTATACTGAGAAACTAGCTCACAGAAATGAGCTTAAACTACCTGTAGAGAAAAGTTACGTTAAAAGTTCCTGGAGTCTTTATGAGGTGCTCTTAGATCTTACAAAAATAACTGTAAATAGGGAGTTTTTTATTCAAGCGTTGAAAGCTGAAGGCGTCCCAGTATCTATCACATACCCTCGGGTAATATATGAGCATCCATTTATTAAGGAACTTAAAGGACAAGGAAGAGGCTGTCCATGGTCATGCCCGTATTATGGAGGTAAAAATGTAAACTATAAAAATGTAAGAACACCTGTTGCTGAAGACGTTGCCAGAAGATGTTTCAGCTTATATACGGACCCTCTACTGACCTCTGAGGATATAATAGCCATATGCATTACTATAGAGAAAATTCTGAACTTCTTTTCTAAGAAATGAATTTATTTCTCAGAAAATTTATCTTCTAGGAATATAATGAGATAAACGCGTGTATATACGGTTCTGCTTATATTTAGTTCTCGCATCTATATAGAGTTCTGTATGTATATGGAGGTATTGCGTCTTTGTAATACTGTAGCAGACTTGTATCAAAATTTTAAAAGGCACATACTGTGCATAGGTAAAATTGCCCATAACCTACTATCCCCATATACCATACCCTAGCTCTCGCGGAGGCGGGTCATACTAGTGCGTACACTAGGTTGTAGATGCAATACTCTTTTAAATTCACCTAATACACTACGTAGAATCCAACAGGAGGTAAACGGGTGATTACAGGTTGATAGTTTCAAAAGAGAAAATGTTACCGGAAGATAGAGGACTGGAAATAATTAGAGCTGAGAAGGAATATATTGAGAGAGCTAGTTGGGAAGTACGTGAAAACGCAAATATGAATATAAGTTACAGCAACTTCAGAAACTTCCTCTTCGATAGACTACTTAAGAAACCTGAGGTTTTGTCAAAATACTTGCCTAAGGAAGCAGTTTCAGACCATTTTAGAGGAGATTTGCACATACATAAGCTTCCTGACTCACTATTCATACCCTACTGTATTGGTTGGAGTTTTAAGAAGATCCTTAAGAAAGGCCTTATAACACCTACAATTGTTTCAAAACCTGCTAAACATGTAGATACAGCAATAGCCCATCTCACTAACTTCTTCTTCTTTGGCTCTCAAGAATATACTGGAGCTCAAGCAGCTTCAGGTTTTGATGTATTTTTAGCACCATTTATTAGAGAAGATAAAGTACCTTACATTAAGGTTAAGCAGGCAATACAGCATATGCTCTTCAACTTAAACTATCCTGCTAGAGCAGGTTTCCAATCACCATTCACAAACATAACCTTGGTCCTAGATACTAGCAAGCAGTATTTGAAAGAACATGCAGTTATTGGAGGTAAGGAGTTACCGAATACTTTAGAGGAATATTTGGACGAAATATTAGTGGTGAATAAGGCTTTATTTGAGCTCTTAATAGAAGGTGATGCTAAAGGGCAACCCTTTACGTTCCCAATACCGACAATTATGATAACAAAGAACTTTGATTGGAACGGTAGACGCTGGGGCGAAGTAACTGATCTAATATTTGAAGCTTTAGCTAAAAGAGGCTCAGCATATCTTCTCAACGGCTACTCTACAAATGTTGAAGCACTTTACAGTATGTGCCTTCATCCAGAAGAGCAATTATTAGTAAAGTTCAAAGACAAAATAGAATTAATTAGCATAGGTAAGTTAATGGAAAAGTGTAGCACAAGAAAACTCGGTGAACACTGGTACGAAGTTGTCGAAGAAGTTTATGTTCCTGCACTTAATGTGCAAAACTATAAAATTGAGTGGGTAAGAATAAAGAGAATATTTAAGATAAAGAACAATAGATTAGTTACTATAAGGACAAAGGACGGTAGAGAGTTTAGAGTTACTATAAATCACCCATTAGTAGTTTACACTCCAAACGGATTTCAAATAAAACTTGCTGGAAACGCTAAAATAGGTGATTTGATACCTGTAGTTAAAAGCGCACTGAACATACTAAGTAAGAACATGGTGGAGATTAGCGGTTTAGGAAAAGTAGATGAGGAGCTGGCTTACATAGTAGGACTATTTATTGCAGAAGGCAATTACTTAAAGTTACCAAAAGATAAAAGTAGAAAATACAGTGCTGATAAGTTAGTTAACGGAATATACTATTTAGGGATACAGTTTACGTTAAATAGGAAAGAGAGAAAGCTAATAAGCAAAGTTAGGGGGTTCTTCAAAACAAGATACAATAAAGATGTGATTATTAGAGAAGACCCTAGACACCCCAATACAGTGTACTTATACGTTTACTCCCATAAAATAGCTACAGCATTGGCTAAAAACGGTATAGCTGACAAATCTCATGAAAGAAGGGTTCCTTGGTTCATATGGAACTCGCCACCTCATATAATAGAAGCGTTCATAAAAGGTATTATGGATGGGGACGGATATAAACGTAGAATGGAATTGCACATAAACAATCATATTTTAGCTAAAGAGCTTGCCCTATTAACTCAACTGGTAGGGAAAACAACTACGATAAGATTTAGACAAGAAAGCCAGGTTCTAAGGTTTACTCATGCGAAAGGGCTAAAACTTAAAAGAGACGACATATTTAATAGACTCCCATTTTTCGTGATAAAGAGAAAATATGGCATGTGCTACCATAAAGGTCTTTATGGTGTTTCAGTAATAGAGAAATTCAGGGTATGGTCTGAGGAGGCTAAGCGATTATTCTTAAGCGATATAGCAGTGTTACCTATAGAATATGTCAAAATAGAAACTTTACCGGAAGAAATAGAGTTCATTGATATAGAACTAGAGAAAGATCACCTATTTGTACATTCACTAGGTACAATAACCCACAATTGCTGTAGGTTAACAATAGATGTAAGTAAGCTAAACAACTTTAACAACTTCAAACTAAACTCTTCATCACTTAGACTAAAGGAGTTTGAAGATGTGGAAGACTACTTAGCTAAGAATAGGCAAGCTTTTGGAATATGGGCACTACCTGACGCTACCGGAAGCATAGGTGTTGTAACCTTAAACATGCCCAGAATAGCTGCTTTAAGTAGAGGAGAATGGGATGTTTTCGAAGAAATACTCTACGCTAAAATGGAGCATGCGAGAAAAGTATTGTTAACATGGAGAAGAAGATACGCTATAAGCTTAAAGTCAGGATTAATGCCCATTTCAAAAGTTTATTTAGGGCACTTCAGAAACCACTTCAACACCTTCGGCATTATAGGGTTGCCTGAAGCTGCTGCAAACTTTATGCGCAATCCTAAATTATGGTTTGAATGTGACCGTAGGGAAATAAACGAAGCAGTTTCAATAATGAAGAAAATGGTTAAAATGGTTAGAGAGAAAGCAATAGAATATGAGGAAATAGATAACTACCTATACAATGTTGAGGAAATTCCTGGAGAATCGACAAGTTATAGATTAGCTAAACTCGATCTAAAATACTTCAAGGAAGAAGTTGAGAAAGGTGAAATCCATATACCGAGTGATGGTACAGCACCATTCTACAGCAACAGCATTATACCATATTATGCTAACGTATCAATACCTGATAGAGCAAGATGGGAAGGTGAAGTTCAGCAAGAATTCACCGGAGGAGTTATGATGCACTTATTCCTGCAGGAAAGCCCTGATCCTAAAGCTTTAAAGAGCCTTGTTAGAAGTATTGCTCTAAACACTAAAGTCGTATACTTCAGCATAACGCCTACAATAGCTGTTTGTAGAAAATGCGGATGGAGAGCTATTGGACTGTTCGAGAAGTGCCCTAATTGCGGACATGAAGTAGATTTATGGAGCCGTATTGTCGGCTACTATAGACCATTAAGAAGCTGGAATATCGGTAAAATAGCTGAGTTTAAACTTAGAGTACAATACAGAGTGTCTGGAAGCTAAATGCCTCTGAATAACAAACTATTTTCCCAAATACCTGTAAGTGGAGAGTACATTTACATTGCTGGATGGAAGGAAGTAAGCTTAGTCGACGTAATTGACCATCCATCATTTACCCTATGGACTAGCTACTGTAACTTTAACTGTCCATGGTGTAGTAATTCCATATTAGCGAAAGGTATAGAACGTAAAAAAGTACATGTAAAGGAAATTATTAATGCTATGGAAAACGTCAAGGGTTTTGTAGATTTCTTCCACGTTACAGGCGGAGAACCTACTTTACAATATAGTCCTCTAGCCTATTTGTTGAGATATTCTAAAGAAAAATTGGGTTTAAAAACAAGCATAGCTACTAATGGTTCAAACCCCTACGTAATAAGTAAGCTCACTAACTTGTTAGACCATGTAGCTTTAGATGTAAAAGCTCCACTAGATGACGTAGGTAAATATTCCAAGGTAATTGGGTTGCCAGAGAACATAACCAGGCTTTTTATTCCAAGAATAGTTGAAAGTATAGAAGCTGCTATGGAAATGCCTTTCCTAGAGCTTAGAACGACAATGGTTCCCGACCTTATTGATATAGAAGATATTAAGAAAATAGCTACTGCCTTGAAGAAGTTTGTCTCTAAAGCAAAAGGTCGAGTAGTTTTTGTTGTTCAACAATTTATACCTTATGAAAACATATTAAACGAAAAGTATAGGAAAATGAGAAGAACAGAACCTGAGAAAGTTGTTGAAGCAGCAGAAGCAGTAGCTAAGATACTGCCTATACAGGTTTATTGTAGAACCTTAGAATTTGGAACTAGACAAGTATAATCGTTTTTAGATTAAATTCTCAAATACCATACTTAGGGAGGATATCTTCTAATGTTCCACATATACACGGGTACGGGTAAAGGTAAAACCACAGCAGCACTAGGGCTAATGCTAAGGGCTTTAGGTTGGAGGAGGAAAGTGCTTTTCGTGCAATTTTTTAAAGGTATAGAAACCGGTGAAAAAATAATGTTAGAGTATTTAGCTTCGCAGGGATTTCCTGTGAGCTTCATGCAAGCTGGTAGAAAATACTTTATACCTATTGAAAAACCAAAACACGAGGACGTTGAGATTATTAGGAAGGGTTTCAGTTTAGCTTTAAAGAAAATGAGAATTTTAAAGCCTGACATAGTTGTTTTCGATGAAATAAACTTAGCGCTAGCATATAATATTTTAGACTTAAACTCAATAATGAAAGTAATTAGCGAACTCGAAAAAGCGAATGTAGAAATAATTTTTACAGGACGCTATGCACCTAAAGAACTCATAGAGGTAGCAGACCTAGTTACTAACATGGTTAAGGTGAAGCACTATTTTGACAAAGGAATTAAAGCTAGGAAGGGAATAGAGTATTGAATTCTTTAACGGCGAAAAAGATTAAAACCTCTAGTGCTTAGAAACGTGAAGAGTATAGGAGGTCATTATATTGGCTTTAGAAGTAGATAAGGAAACTAAGGAGGCACTAAGGGAAGCACTAAAGGATATGGTAAATCCTGTTGAGTGTATGATTTTTGTAACTAAAGATCCCAGATGCGCATATTGTGAAGCAACTGTTCAGCTATGTAAATTGTTAAGCGAAACATCCAACGGAAAAGTTGTAACCAAGGTCTTTTACGAGGAAAAGAGCGAGGATAAGAAGACATTTGAAAAATTCAAGGTTACTAGAACACCTTCTCTAATACTTCATAACGGCTACATAAGGTATACGGGGATTCCTGCAGGAGAAGAATTAAAGGGTCTAATAGAAACACTAATAAGGTTATCAATAGGGGACCCTGGGTTATCTTCGAGAACTATTGATGCGCTTAAGAACCAGTTAAAAGGTAAAGCATATATTGAAGTCATAGTTACACCAACATGCCCATACTGCCCTTATGCTGCTTTAGAAGCAAACATGTTTGCTTTTGCAAGCGAAGGTAAAATCATATCTGACATAGTAGAAGCTGTAGAAAACCCTGACATAGCAGACCACTATGGTGTAACAATGGTTCCCGTAGTTGTTATCAATGGGAATGTAGAGTTTATTGGGGTTCCAAGAGAAGATATGTTATTAAAGGCTATATTTAAGCATCAGAAAGAACAATTAGAGATACCGTTCCGTAGAGAGCTATATTTCAGCTAGCTCTTTAAATTCTTTGAGTTTCCTCCAAAATCTGTCTTTATCGATTTCCGCTGGTCCAAGGGTTTCTACAGATAAGCATGCTGCAACAATGCTATAAGATAGGGCCTTTATGGGGTCTGCTGTTTGAGCGTAGATATAGGATAATACTGCTGTAAATACATCACCTGCTCCCGTAGGTGAAACAACTTTAACTTTACGATGTGTAGGAAGTTCTCCGTAACCTTCGTGTGTAGCGTAATATACTTTATTACTTGAAGTAACTATAGCAAACTCTACACCCTTACTAGTGAAATCCCTTAATTTCTCCTTAATACCAGTAGTGCTTAGCGTTTTAAATTCATCAATGGACATACGTAGAACGTTTGTTCTTCTGATGATATAGTCGAGTTCGTTGGAAGCATCTAAATATATCTCATTATTCGGCTTTACTCTTCTAAAGAACCCTTGAGGGTCAAGTATAACGAACCCTGTCTTGTAGGCTTCATTTACATGCTCAAGCTTAACTTCCTTAAAAACAGGTGAAAATAGAAATACATCATCTATACTAAAATCAACATTGTCTAGATCCCCAGAATACGACAGTAAGAACATTCTTCTAGGTTCAATATCAACTATTTTAAACCTTGTAGTAACTTCTCTTTCAATAGTAAACATTTCAGCAACTTTCTCTAACCTTTGCCTATACTTTTCTGGAAAATCCCTTCCTAAGCTACTGTAAAATTTTACTTTAATGTTGAATAAGCTATTAAGTGCTATCGAAGCGTATGAAGGCGGGCCTCCGAGAATTCCTCTATATGTTCTTCTATTCCTTAAAATGAAATCGTCGAGTGTAACATTGCCTAATATGATCAACAATACCACCTGTAAGCAGTTTTGACATTAATATAAGACTGCATTGACCTCGGAAGGGTTCGGAAACTGTTTTCTGTTTGTAGGTTTTTAAGGTCTCTGTAGGTTTCTTCTTGCCTTAAGTGCTATAAGGTGTGTGGATGCTATATGTACCCGGTAAGCTTATAAGTGTTAATAGGTTATAAATGTGCTGGTGACCCCGGATTCCCGTTACCCACTCCTCGGTTGGGCGGGGAGGGGGTCTGGGGAAACCGTGGTGAACCAACCTACAGAAACCCACAGAGACTGTAGGCGGGGGAACGGTAAGTTTACCTCACTTCCTTTACGGTTCGGAAGTAATTCCTCATCGACCGGCTAATATCATGTATTTTTTCGTATAGCTGACTATTAACCTTTAGCCAGCTGGACAATATATAATTACTGTCTCCGCGTTTAGTGTATAGTGTGCTGAAAACTCGGATTCGCGGTGTGAATACTTGGGGCTTACGCTTCCATGTGAGATATTAGTTAAGAAGATAATGCCGTCTATTAGGGCTCTTCTAGCTGAAATCCTAGTAAAAGAATATGGTCTTACTCTATACGAAACAGCTAAAATATTGGGCTTAACTCCAGCAGCTATTTCAAACTACATTTTAAAGAAAAGAGGTAAACTAGCGTACAAGGAAATTGTTGAGAATAAGGAAGCTTTTCAAGCTTTACATCTACTCGCAGATAGGCTTGCTTCAGGTACCTATAGTAGCGAAGAATACTCTAGAATACTATGTCAGTTATGTAAATCGCTGGGTTTATGCAGATCCTGTGAGCGATAATGTGGTTAATATGGAATATAATGTGGTTTTAGTTAGATATGGCGAAATAACGCTAAAAAGCCCTTATGTTAGAGAGTCAATGGAGAAAATGCTAGTTAATAGCATAGCTTATAAGCTTAAGAGACATAGTATTGACTTTTTAGAAATAAGGAAAATACCTGGACGAATATTTATACGCTTAGATTCAGCTGAGAAAACTGTAAGAGCATCAGAAATAGTTTCTAAAGTTTTTGGTGTTGTTTCGACAAGTCCTAGCATCGAGATAAACAATGATCTATCAGAACTAAGGAAAAATGTTGTAGCATATTCATCCAAGATATTAAGGGAAGGAGAAACTTTCGCTATTAGAGTAAGAAGGGTGAAAAAGTACCCTATAACAAGTAAGGAGCTTGAAAAAATTCTGGGCACCGATGTACTTAATGCATTGAAGCATTTGAAGCTTAAGGTAAATTTAACAGCACCATCTAAGACAATATATGTTGAAGTTAGATCAAGAAAAGCATACATATACCATGAAATAATGAAAGGTATTGGAGGTTTACCCTATGGAGTAGAAGGTAAAGCTATAGCACTTATATCAGGAGGAATTGATTCTCCTGTAGCTGCTTGGTTAATTATGAAACGCGGCGTGAAAATAATTCCCCTATTCTTTAACCTAGGCAAATACACGACGCTGGAGGCAAGGAGTAAGGCGTTAAATGTTATCAGGAAAATTAGAGATTGGGCACCTGAAGCTGAATTCTACTTCTACGAAATACCTTTCGAAAAAGCTCTAGAAAACATAGTTAAGAACATTCCGGTACAGTACACTTGCATTTTCTGTAAAACGATAATGTTTAAGGTAGCTGAACGTATAGCGAACATTGAAAATGCTAAAGCAATAGTTACAGGTGAAAGCTTAGGGCAAGTAGCTTCCCAGACATTAGACAATATCTATGTTATAAGCAGGGGTTTAGGAGTACCAGTTTTAAGGCCGTTAATAGGATTTGATAAAGAGGAAATAGTTTCATTAGCTAGAAGCATTAGCACATATGATATTTCAGCAAAAAGCATTGTTGAGTGTAAAGCATCACCAAGTTCCAGAGGATCATATGCTGTAGCACATGCCAAACCAGAAATCATTAAGAAGTATTGGATAGAGTATAGGTTAGATAAAGTTATAGATGAGATCACTAAGCTTAGAATAAAAATAAACCTATCTTAGTATGATAATAGGTGAAATTCTTATCTTCAACTTAGCGTACTCATTAGCTGTTAATGGTAGATATATTATGTTGTAATCGTAGGATATGTCATCTAGTATTCTTTCAGATAAAATACTAACCTTATACACGTTCTCTATTTTCCATGGTATTCTTATCCTTGAAAGTATAGGCTCCGTTGATAAATTGAATAGCTCGAGAGTAACAATGTTATTTCTTACTTTAATACCTAAAGGAATAACATGTTTAGGAACCAATTCTATTAGTGTAATGCTCTTCTTTAGCCCTATTCTCATCTTTCTTAACGCCATTATGGATTGTATACATGAACTTCCTACTCCACCTTCCTTCCATGATCCTCTATGAATTTTAATGGTTAAACCTTTACCTTTGCTAAATAATATTCTACATCCCCTAATCTTAGCATGAACTTTTCCTTTAGTGCAAACACCTATTCCATGATCTAAAGAGGCATAGTCAAACCATAGAGGCCCATAAACGTCAAAATCTTCATTGTAATTTATTTTTTCTTCCAAAACAGTGAATAGAGTAAACCATGTTAACAATCCTCCCTCATGGTCCGTTTCTACTTGAAACCCATCACATTCCATGTGAAGCTCCATGGAGGGTGTCAGTAATACATAGTTTTTGCTACCGTTTAATTTTATGAAAATATATCCTCTATCCTCATCTCCAAGTACCTTTCTTATACTCTCTCTCACATGGAAAATCCATTCAAACCCTTTGTAGCTAATGTGTATTTCGCGTGTGTTTCTTATACTCATAGAGAAACTAGTACTGCAAACGGTGTTTCCCAGTATCGTTTTTAAAGATATTTTTTCAACATTATCTTTTAGAGAGTATACTCCTAGAGAGGGCATGTAGAAGATTTTAATGTATCTTCCCGTTACTACGTATTTACTATGTTTCCATGGGATAAACGATACAAGAGACTCTCCTTCCCCCTTTAAGTAATATCTCCTAATTATTGTTTTCAGAACGTTCACAACACCTCTCATATAGCTTCCTATTTCAGCCTCATACATTACCCTGTTGAAGCTAAGTTTCCTTATTGAGGGGTAGTATCTTATTTCCTTTATCGTCCTCTCTCGTCCTCTTGATAGAGGCGATATGTTTACCTTTATCCCGTTTACATTTATGACGTAATTTCTTTCTAACTCGGGTACATGAATTTGAGAACACTCCGTACTTAGTGTTTTTAATAGACCACGGAAACCTAAATATTCGATACTAGGTAAAGTACATAGCATCTTTCCGCATATATGAGGAATAAGTGCTTTACCTATTGCCGCAGTAAGCATCTTAATATTGACACCAACTATGAATTAAGCTTTAAAGTATTTAGACTTTTCAAAAGATAGTTCGACTATTATTGTAAATATATTTTCGACGTATGTTAGAAAAGGTTATTAGGTAGAAACACCAGATATAATCATGGCAGAGCGGTAGAGGGAAGGATCAAGATATAAAATACTATTAAGCTTTGAAAATGTAATTAACATTAATGCTTACATGGTAACAATAAATCTTTCATAGACGTTGCTAATCTTTTTTCGAAGAATGTAGCAAGTGTTTAGAGCACGTAAATACCTTAGGTAAGTGAGTGAATACTGATTTCCAGATACTACAGCATGTTTAACGATCCCCCTCTACCGCGATGAAGCTCCTCCTTAATTTTATTTTTTAACATTGCAACTTTATTTTCTATAGCATCAGCTACTGGGAATATTAACGACATTATACCTATGCCTAAAGCAGGCTCATATGTTGCTGCATAAAATATGAACTGCGTTGTACTTCCTAGGAAATATATTAGTATAAAACCTAGAAACACGCTTAAGAACCAATAGTAGGGGTATAGATCTTTTTCCCTAATCTTAGCTTTGAATATTAGGGCTAGTATTGGCAGTACGAGAAACAATGCTGCCATGTACGTGTTAGAATGTGCTGCGTAACCTCCGTAAATAGGCCATATTTTTTCATTATAGAGCCAACCCCAAGGAGGCGCTGAGTATCCATGGCCTCCCTTGCTTGAAAGATGCCATTTTAGTGCAAATAGATGTTCATTAATTACTCTAGCTATTCCTTCCTTCAGACCTCCTGTTTTTGAAGCAAAATACAGTACGAAGGGTAACCAGACAACGCAGTATATTATTGCAACGAGGATTAATCCTAGGATAACCTTTTTAAAACTACATTTTTCTTTGAAGGAAATATATGTAAACGCTGGTAACGCAAATAGTGCTGAATATTTTGTTGCAAGAGCTAACCCAAATGCTATGTACGAGGAAAGATGTTTTCTGTGAAGTATAAGTGTAAATGCAAGTGTTAGGAAGAATGCTAAATATATTTCCAACATAGCTATGAAACTTAGCGGCTTAAGTATGGGGTCAAAAGTTGCTATTGCCGAAGCTAAAATAGCCGAGTACGAGCTGCCAGTTATTTTTAATGTAGAAAGATAAACAAGAATAACTATTGCTGCCCTCATTATGAGACCAGGTATTCTCCACGCTAAAGAATTATCTCCAAGAACTAGCATGGATAGAAACATTATGTACTTTGCTAATGGTGGATGTTCTAAATTCAAATTGCCTTTAGGATTAGGTATGTTAGGATAGGGTTTCTCGATGACATTTACTCCGAAGATGTATAGCCCAATGTTTTTTGCTGCTGAAACATAGTATACTTCATCACTAACGTAGTCGTCACATGACGTAATAACATAGTAGCCGTCCACTAAAATATATGTTACGAAAGCTGTTAATACTAAGATCGTTAATAAGCCCTGCTTATTTTCTATAAACAACTTTGCCTTCGATAATAGTTTCCTCAACTTCTATCCTCTTAATCTCATTAATACTAGCTTCGTATATATCACTACTTAGAACTACGAAATCGGCTTTAAATCCCTTCTTCAACATCCCTATCTTGTCTTCTTTTAAAGCCTTAGCAGCATATACCGTGTACATTTTCAGTGCATCATCTTTTGATACATATTCTCCGATAGCACCCTTAGTTACTGAGGCCCAAATGTTAAGTATTGGATTAAAGGGTTCTACTGGTGCATCCGAAGACGAGGCTATTAAAACCCCTCTTTTAAGTAGGGTGTTGAACATGTAAACCCACTTAACTCTTTCACCTAATCTGCTTCTAAGCCACCAATCTGAAATTCTAAAGTGAGGTTGAACCGTGATAGCATATGGTCTGTTCTCTTCAAGTTCATGAAGAATATTAGGTGGCGTTAAACTGCAATGTTCTATTCTCACATTTTCTCCGGACTTGCTTTCTCTAATCGCCTTTATTATTTCCTCGATAGCTCTATCTCCTATAGCGTGTATTGCAAGTATAAATCCATGTTTCGAGACGTTCAAAATGTTAGCAGTAATCACATCATGGGTTGCAAGAAGGACCCCCTTACTTTCTGGTTCGTCACTGTATGGTTCTCTTAAAGCAGCAGTTCTCCCGCCAAAACTTCCATCAGCGAACATTTTAAACCCTATGACCTCTATTTTTCTTGCATCTAGTTTCCGAAAATATTCGAAATACTCTATGTTTGGAATTAGTTTTACTCTAATTGTTTCTTCAAGGTTTTCTCTGAGCGCTAAATATTCGTCTGGTGTTGCTGACACTGAGCATACTGTGGTAAGACCGTGAGCTGAAAGTTCTTTAATTGTTCTACTTAGTAAGTTTTTAAATTCTTCATAACTGGGTTTAGGTATATTCTCTAGTGCTCTGCTAAGAAGCTTCTCACGTAGAATACCTTGCGCTAAGTATTCATCCTCTCTTATTAAATCATAATAGCCTAGTAGCTTCAAGGCTAAAGTATTTGCTACACCTATATGCCCGCATATTCGTATTATTATAACAGGCTTATCTGGTACGGCTTCATCTAGATCATATCTCGTAGGAATCACGTGTTCATCAAATTGCTCCTCGTTAAAACCTCTACCAATAATCCATTCGTAATTCCTGGCACTATATTTTCTTAGAATATCCTTCAGTTCATCAATACTTTTGACATGTTTAAGGTCGATCCATCTCTTCATTAAGGCTAGAGAGGTTAGGTGTATATGCGTGTCAATAAATCCAGGAAGAATAACCTTACCACCAAGGTCTATTATCTTTGCTTCACTATATTTTTCCTCGAGATTAAAGCCTATATCAACTATTTTGCCGTTTAAAACAGCTAAACTATTTGCTTTGGGAAGCTTAGGATCCATAGTGTATATTTCAGCATTAGTGTAAACTATTAACTTACCCATACTACCATAACCTAGTTGTAAAATAGTTGCATCCGCAATTTAAAAGATAGCTTTATCTATAAGCGGTAGGCTAATGTTAGCACGGAATGATGACACTTGCCCCCCAGAGACTTGTGATGTAATTACCGCGAACTGACCACATAGTTTTCAACGAACTACTTTCTTTGCTCTCCATACACCTTAGCTAGGTTCTCCAGTATTCTCTTAACATTTTTCCTTACATCATTTAATTTCATAGAGGCTACTTCTTCTATGCTCCTTTTGCCTCCGATTTCCATGATCTTTACAACTTTATGGCCAAGATAGTATCCTGTTTGGCTAAGAAATATATGTTGTCTCTGCACCATTTAAGCCATTTCTTACTTGGTGCTATTCTACATTCCTCTCTGCCTAGTATTAGATGTTCACATCTAGCCACAAATCCTTCACTATAAAGTAAGAGCAGAGAGTCTCTAGTTAGTCTTTCATATTCTTTTGGATCTGTTCTGCTTAACACCATGTGAGCTATATGGAAGAGTTCATGGAGTAGAAGACCTTTTAAACTTCTTGCACTAGTCCAACCTTGTTCAACTATGTTTTTAACCCTAATAGAGTCGCATAATGATCCAAGTACTTAGTAGCCCATCATGCCTCGCAACCTAACCCTACGTAAATTACGAATACTATGCTTATATCGAGATTCCAGTATTTTGAGAAATCGTTGTATGCTTTAGGAATTATTTTACGTAACTTATTTCTTTCTTTTCCCAAAATTTCTAAAAGCAGGATAAGTGTCGTTAATAGTGTAATTCATGGGATTATCCTCTCATTTTCACTAGAATTCTTAATAGTGGATACCCTATTAGGTATATTGCTATTGATTCACCAATTAGTATTGACGTGTATGATAACCATAGTGGTATAGGGAAAAGTAATGGTAAGTAGCTTCCAACAATTAATGTTACTGCAACAACAGAGTATGTGCAAGCCAGTATAGGTTTCCCTTTAGATATCTTTGCCGCAAGTACTCCTGCTACTAGGTTTGCTATACTACCGAAAACCATGTCTATTATGTTCCCCGTAGCATAAGCGTTTGCTACAGCGCACCCTATAGCCAACCCTATTGCAGCGGGTATACCGTGTATCATAGGTAAGGGTAGCAGAGCATCACTCACACGCACTTGTACAGGCCCGTAGGCTAATGTTCCACCGATTATGGTTTCAGCTATGGTTATTGTTGCATATAGTGCTGCGTAAATTGATGCTGTAGTTATTGCTTTTGCGTTCTTCATTCCAGTGGCTAACCCCTTTAACAACGTTTATTGCATGGCATATTTCTGGTAGAATTATTTCTTTTAAAGCTAACTCTACTGCCGAAGGTGAGCCCGGTATTGCAAATAGCAATGTTCCCTTATAAACACATGCAGTAGCTCTCGTAAGCCAAGCCTTAGTTCTCTCCTTAGTAAATGTTAAGTATCTAAAAACTTCCCCGAAGCCTGGGATTTTTTTGTCAGCAAGGTTTTCGATAACATCTGCAGTAATGTCTCTAGGCCCCAGTCCTGTGCCACCTATTAGTAACACTGCATCAACGTTTTTCTTTAGGGCGTCTTCCACTGATTTTTCAATTTTAAATCTTCTATTAGGGACGACGTTATAGTATATTACCTTATGATCTCCTTCTTCTACTATGTTTTTAGCTAGAATTTTTCCACTGTAGTCTTCGGCTTTACCCTCATATATTCTATCACTAACAACTATGATTCCGAATTTTGCTTTACACTTCAATAATAATCCCCTTAGCTATAAGATTACGTGCATACTCTTATATAACTACTCTATAATATTTGGGAATTTGAGAGGAAAAACAGTATTGGATATTAAAAGTTTAGGTGAAGTTGTTAGGGAAATAGCCGGTCTTAAGGGCGTTATTAGCTTCTGGAATGCTCAGGTTAGGCTAGATGAGTTTTTAGAGGTTAGGGGGGAAGCTTCAGCTAGGAGAACAGAGTTTATTGGTGAGAAAATACTTCAACCAGTTACTCCACAGAAACCTCCCCCCATATTAGCTCTCGACGGTAGCAGTAGAATCGTAGGTACAGCATATGCCTTTACAACAATAGCAGCTGTTTCTCTTGTTTCTGAAAGATTCGGCGTAATACTAGACTATCCGCATTTATGGTTTAAATACCCTGTCCTACTAGAAAGAGAGCCACCATTTATTGGTGTTGCTCCGGAAGCTCCCAACATTAAACTTAAATTGCCTCCATATGCTACCCAGAGGTCTCCAGCAGGTTTCCTATATAACCCAGACTATAATAGGAGTCAAATAGTTGACGAAGTAAGAACGAACTTAGAAAATAAAGTTTTAAAGGATGGTGCTATTAAGGCGGCTTTAACTGAAGTTTTCGGTTTAAAACACAGACTAATTCTAGTTGATGGTCCTTTGTACCACACTCCGGCGGTTTTTACAAATCCGGGTATTGATGAGAAATATAAACTTTCATGGAAAGTTATGGTTAAAGACCGCGTTAAAGCTATTAGGGAAAACCTCGAACACGAATTAACAGTTGTGGGTATTGTTAAGAGATTCGAGAGATCAACAATAATTACTAGATCTTATGAGTACTTGTCTGAAGTTAATAATGTTCTAGGGGTTGATGTTTCCAGAACGGGTTCTGATCTTGCAGCAATAGATACCATCTACCATTATGCTAAGAAGAAACGTGTAATTGGCTATCCTCTCAGACCGCATATTATAGGGCCCTTTTTAATAAAGCCTTCATGGGTTTACATAGATGTGCCAAATACTCCTTCTAAAGTAGTAGCATACGTTATCATACCTAAACACCCATATTTAGATGTAGGATATAGGGTTTTCAGAGTTGAAGTTCCTTACGAGGCTTATGAGAAGTATGAGAATCTGATTTTTGAATGGATAGTAGGGGATACAGCATACTTTTCAACAACACTTCCCTACTCACTTATATTGGCAGATACTAGGTGTAAAAAGTGGTCTGCTTCCTTACTCCTATACCTTTCACGACTGTACTCAGAAGCTAAAATACCTCTAACGTATGAAAGTAGATTGATGGTTGAGCATGTGTTCAAGGAGATGACCTTGAAATGAGTATTGAAGAGCTAAACAAGGCATATATAGAAGCCAAGGGTAAGCTTGAAGAAGCATTGAAGAAAGCTGAAAAATATGGTAAAATAATTGGATTTGTAAGTAGACTAGCGCCTTCAAGGATAGGAAGTGATGGTTCCTTAGTTCAGTTTGAGGTGGACCCGTTAGAGTATTTTAGAAGTCATGAAGAAGTTTCTGTTGCCGGATCCTATCTTGCAGCAGTGGATGTGAAAACAGGTGAAGTAGTTAGTTTAAGAATAAAGAGTGTTGAAAGACGCGACGTAATGTCAGAACTTGGTATCCCTGAAGCTATAGCTTTACAAACACAACTAGATGCATCAGGCTTAGTAACTAGAGCTAGAGTAGTTGCCGAACCTCTATTAGCATGGAACCCTGAAAGAGATGAGGTTAAAGCAGCAGCATACGTTATCGAACCTCAATCCCCGATAATAAAGCCTAACCCTGAAGTCTTCGAGAAAATACTTGGACTACCTGAGGAAGGCGTTGTTCTCGGTCTTTTAGCTATAGGTGAGAAACCTTTAGATGTAAAGATTAAACTACCTTTACATGCCCTTTACCAGCATATGCTTGTCTTAGGAACAACAGGAGCAGGTAAAACAACGTTCATTAAGAACTTCATTATTGCGCTACTTAATAAGTTAAGCTTTAACGTAGAGGAAGGTTATGAACCAACGATAGTTGTGTTAGATTCTACTAAAGACTATGTTCACATGGTTCTAGAAAGTGTATGGAAGCTGGAGAAAAACGTTGAAACCGAGGAGTTCATTGCTGAGAAGGTATTTGACAACATTAGGAACATATCTAAAGCTAAAATAATAATCCCTGTAACGAAGCAGCTTTGTGAAAAACTAAGAAAATACTGTGAAAGAATAGGAAGCAAACCACGTACTATTAATGAATACTTAGAGGCTCTAGGCAAGTACTATGTTGAATCCTCATACTTTAGTATTGTAGAGAAAATACTGAATGGGGTTGTAAGCAGTGTTGATGTTGAAGTTAAAGGATATGGCCCCTTAAGAAGAATAATTGTCGAACTAACATACAGTACTTCAACAGGTATAAAGAAAACGCATTTAACGTTAATACCTTATGCTTTCAGTTTTAAGGAACTTAAAGGCCCTGAGCTAGCTATTCTAAATCCGTTTCTAACTAGCCAGGCAAGAGATCACCTACCTAGGATAATAAACGCTTTTGAGGAGTATGGGTATAAACTAACAACGCTAACAGACTTTTTAGAGTCTTTAAGAGAAGCATTATTCAAGAAGGGTAGTGAAGCATATAACATAGTATTTTCTAGACTAGGTGTACATAAAGGTACTGTGGAAAACATTGTACGATCTCTTGGCGTACTTGACGACAGTGGAATTTTCGACGTCATTCTGGGAAATGAGATTGTTGGTGAACCAAACTTAAACGCTATCCTAGAAAACTCCAGGAATGAACTAATAATAGTTGACCTTGCTTTCCTTAAAGAAAATGTTCCACTTGTTTCAGGCAATGTTGAGAACATTGTTGCTCTAAGAATATTATACAAAGTGTTCATGTGGAAAATGCTAAGATATGCTGAGAGAGCAAAAACACAACCAACTATAGTAATTGTTGATGAGGCCCATAGATTCTTCCCGGCAGCAGGAGGAGGTGAAGGAGAATACGTTATGCAAGTCTCTAATATGTTAGCTACAATTGCCAGGCTAGGTAGAGCTAGAAGACTATCTATAATATTTGCTACACATTCTCCAAAGGATGTCCACGATATTGTTTTGCAATTAGCTAATACAAAAGTTATTTTCAGGATGGATCCAGCGGTAATAGACAAGCTAGATATTCCGAGCGAGTATAGGCATTTAATTTCGAGAATTAAAGACCGTTACGCATTAGTGAAAACGCATGCGCTTAGGCTAGGCTATGTTCTAATGTGTACACCATTACCAGTAGCTGGGCATTTCGATTTATCCGTAATATAGTTCTAAATGTAGTAGCCATATTGTCAATTAGGGAAAGCTTTTATTTTATAGGAATCGAGTATGTGATAGTATATTTGAGGTAATTTTCATGAGAAATGCTTATGGGAAAAAGTTTATTGAAAAAAGTTTCAATGCTTTCGGACGTACCTTTAAACTTGGAGGTCCAATACCTAAACTTAGAGAGGGAGAAGAACTCATAAGAAGAACGACCTCCCTGTGTCCAGTGTGTTATAGGCTTCTTCCAGCTATAATTTTTGAAAGGGATGAGAAAATATGGATTAGAAAAATATGCCCTGAACATGGAGAAGTTGAGGAAATATACTGGGGCGATGCTAAACTATTCTATAAAGCACTAAGATACGAGGTGAAAACAAAACCAATAAAAGTGGTTTATACTGAAGCAAAAGCTCCTTGCCCCTTCACATGCGGGCTGTGCCCTTATCACATGACATATACATCGTTAGCTAACATTGTTTTAACAAATAGGTGCGATCTAAGTTGCTGGTATTGCTTACCTAAAGACCAAGAAATCCTTGTAAGAGAAAACGGTATTACTAAGTTAGTAAGCATGGAGGAACTTGCAAGCAGCAGAGTATTTCCGCACAAGGTAAGAGTTGGAAGTATTGAAGGCGAATATTCAATTCCTGAAAATCTAGAAGTGCTAAGCTATAGCTCTCAGGGTAAACTTGTTTGGACTAAGGTTAAGAAGATTTTGAGGAGAAAGCACAAGGGTAAAGTATATGTAATAAGGACGAAGTCAGGAAGGGAAATTAAAGTTACGCCAGAACATAAAGTTATAGTATATGAGAACGGCCAGTTAGTTAAGAAAGAAGCAGAACATGTTTCCATAGGTGATAAGTTACTTTCTATGTTTAAAATACCCGAGATAAAACATAACCTTAGCTCGGTAGATCTAATAAGTGAACTAAGAAATATCCCTAAAGAATATTATGGAAAGATATATGTCCATAATATAATTAACATGAAAACAAGAGATCTTAAGAAACATTATGGAGATAAAACATACTTATGGAAAAGAAGAAAGTACGTTCCACTTGAAGTACTGTATAGTACTGATTGTATTGAATACAATCAGAAGCTATGCTATATGGGACTTAATGCTGTAGCTTACAAGGTACCCGCTATACTTAAAATTACCCCAGAATTAGCTAAGCTTATAGGTTATTTCATAGCAGACGGTCACTATACTAGCAAGGATTTAAGAATAACAGTCAAAGACGAAGAAATTATAAGGGAGATCGTATCTGCGTTGGAATCTCTTAGGTTACCATATAGCATCCTGCTGAAGGAAGGTAAAGCTCCACAAATTGTTATAGGGAGTAGGCTCTTAAGGCTAATATTTAAATACGTGTTCAAGATTCCTGAAAAAGCACCAAACAAAAGGCTTCCTAAGCAAGTGTTTGAATTCCCATTAGATGCTAAAATAGCTCTACTAAGTAGCCTATTTAATGGTGATGGATATGTTATTAAAGGCAAAAGACATTTGAGCATAGGATACGCTTCGACATCTAAAGGTCTCGTAAGAGACCTAAGTTATCTTCTAGCAAGCTTAGGCATCTTTTCAAGAATAAGGAAAGTTTCTAAAGATAAGAACAAGCTTGCAAAACATGACCTGTATAAACTTTACATTGCTGGTAAAGACTTGGTTAAATTAGTGAACTTAATAGACTTAAAAACTAGTCATAGGAAGAA
>Ga0190309_1000007_pt1 | contig 92705 bp, 103 predicted proteins | sample 48700767_MG_FD_161656 | JGI IMG/M metagenome (GOLD analysis project Ga0190309, IMG submission 161656) | Hydrothermal vent sediment bacterial communities from Southern Trench, Guaymas Basin, Mexico - 4870-07-6-7_MG | ecosystem: Environmental > Aquatic > Marine > Hydrothermal vents > Sediment ... | reverse complement strand
CCTATTTTTCGCGATTCCCACTCAAATTCTCTTTTCAAAACCAAATATTTATCAAGCTCTTCGAGATATTTTTTCCAAAATTTTTCAGAACGATTTTTTTTGAGCTGTTCGAGATTATCAAAATACACAACATAGATGTTGAATTTTATTCTGTGCAGAAGAGCTATTTTTTCGTTAATTTTCTCTGGAAAAATCGCGGCATTTTTGTCATTCACATCCGGCCCTATTGGGTACTTGGAAATTTCTCTGAAATTTTCTGTTAATGCCAAACCAATTCTGTATCCTCTTCCAGAAAATGCAGGGGAAGAAAGAGCGGTATAGGTAATAAAATAAAGATTTTCCAATTTTGTAACTCTTGCGTCTTCGCAACCGTATTTATCGTAGCTCGTGTCTGGCTTTATCAAAGGTCTCAACAATTTGAAATTTTTTCCATTATTGCTTTTGGCAATCCATATCTCTGACACATAATTCTTGTATCCCTTACCGGATTTTTTCTTTTTGTATCCCTTCCTAATCACCCGAGGGAACAAATATATATCTCCATCGCAAACCACAGCTCCTGGATTGAACACAGCGCCAATATCTTCTTCAGGTTCGAGAATTATTCCATGCCTTTCGAGTTCCATATTTTTTAATTATCATTCAAAAAAATATTATGCAACACTCCAAAAATAAAGAAATCGAAAATCTTGTTTCCGAACTTAAAAAATACAGTAAAGTGGTGGCGGTAATTCTTTTCGGCTCTTACGCAAGAAAGCGAATCAAACCGCTTTCCGATATCGATATAGCTGTAATTATTAAAGACATGGATAAAAAAACGGAAACAGAAGTAGCTACCTATTCATCTAAAGATTTCGATGTTGTGCCTTTCCATCGGTTACCTTTGTACATCCAATTTGAAGTTTTGAAGCACGGAAAGCTTCTCTTCCTCAGAAACAAAAATTATTTTTTAAGCGTAAAGATGCAAGTGCTAAGGGAATACCTCGACCATGTTCATTTATATGAAAGGATGAGCCAAATTTAACTATGAATATAAGGATAGCGTCCACAATAAAAAGAATAGAAAAGCATGTAAAAAATGCAAGAGAATTATCTAAGAAAGATTTGAAGAATTATCTGGTTTTTAATTCTCTAGCAATGGAATGCTTTCAAGCTGTGAACAGTGTTATAGATCTTGGCGAGATAATTATCGCAGAAAAAGAACTTGGGTTTCCTTCTAAATACAGAGAAATCTTTGAAATTTTGTACGAAGCAAACATAATAGACAAGGAAACACTTAATGGGATTAAAAGATTAATTTTTCTGCGGAACCTAATAGCTCACGAATATTATACAATCAAAATTGAAGAATTAAAAGAGATGGTAAGACTTTTAAAATATGTTGATAAATTTGTTGCTAAAGTGAAAAAACTAAAATTCTGATCTTGATGGCGGTTGTAAGGATTTTATTATTGCAAGTATGATGAGTTTGGAATACCCAATCTTTCAAACAACACTCTGGCCAAATTATACCTATTCTAATGAATTCATGTTAAATAAATTATGCAATTCAAAAGACCAGAGCACAAAATAAATTTAAACCCTTTGCAGAGAGGAGGAATTTTAACTAAGGAAGCGAGGGAAGCTTTAATAGAGTTCGCTGACGGTTATTCGGTATGCGATTTCTGCCCCGGAAGAATAGATTTAATCGAAAGACCAAACATTAAAAAATTTATTCATGAAGAGCTTCCAGAATTTTTGGGATGCGATGTTGCGAGAACAACAAACGGAGCAAGGGAAGCGAAATTTATGGTTATGCACAGCTTGGCAACAAAAGCAAAGAAAAAAGCATGGATTGTTGTTGATGGAAACTCTCATTACTCAACTTACATAGCCGCTGAGAGAGCTGGTTTGGAGGTTGCTGAAACCGAGAACACTGGCTATCCAGAATTTAAAATCCTCGCAGAAAAATACTCCGAAACAATTGAGAAAACGAAAAGAAAAGGAGAAGTTGTTTTATCGGTGCTTACCTATCCTGATGGGAACTACGGCAATTTGCCGGATGCAAAAAAAATTGTAAAAATCTCGCACAGCTACGGGATTCCGATTTTATTAAACTGCGCCTACTCGGTCGGAAGAATGCCGATAAAAATGAATAAATTCGGAGCCGATTTTATTGTAGGAAGCGGCCATAAATCGATGAGCGCGAGCGGACCCATAGGAGTTATCGGCATGAAAAAGGACTGGGAACCCTTAATTTTAAGAAAAAGCAAGCGATTTCCCAATAAGGAAGTGGAGTGTTTGGGTTGCACCTCAAGAGGAGCTTCAATAATAACTTTAATGGCTTCCTTCCCAAAAGTTAAAGAAAGAGTTAAAAAATGGACACAAGAAGTTGAGAAGGCAAGATATTTCTCCAAAGAACTCGAAAAACTCGGATTAAAACAACTTGGCGAAAAACCCCACAACCACGATTTAATGCTCTTCGAATCACAGATTTTTTATGAAATCTCGAAAAAACACAAAAAAAAGGGTTATTTTTTGTTTCACGAGTTAAAAAAGAAGGGAATTATAGGAATAAAACCCGGGCTGACGAGAAATTTCAAATTATCCACTTATCTGCTAACAAAAGAGGAGCTCGATTATGTTATAAATTCTTTCGCTGAAATTATCGAGAAATACAGGAATTTTATTAATTGAATTTCTTGAAGCCCAATTTTTTGGCAACCTCTCTAAAACAGTGTCTGCAGTAATAAATCCCGTAACTCGTTATAACTCCTCCGTATCTTCCGCATCTCCTGCATCTTGCGGGTCTCTTTTTTACCATAATAATAAAAAAACTTAAAGATTATGTTTATTTCAACTTTCAATATTTGCGGCTGGAAATCGGCAATAAAGAAAGGTTTAATAAATTGGATAAAAAATTGCAAAATAGATATTCTGGCACTTCAGGAATTGAGAGCTTTAAGCGTGAGCAAACCTTTGGAATTAACAAATTATTACTCTGTTTTCAATACTTCAAAATTTCACGGAACCGCGATACTTTCAAAAATAAAACCTCTAAAGGTAACGAAAACTCTCGGATATAAGAGATTCGATAGCGAGGGCAGATTTATAGAGCTCGAATTTGAAGATTTCATATTTATCAATGTGTACATGCCTCATGGAAAAAGAGATAAAAGCGAGCTTTCCTATAAATTGGAATCTTACAGCTTCCTTGTTAAGCATCTCTCAAAACTTCTCAAAAGCAAGAAGCCGATAATTTTGGTTGGAGATTTCAACATAGCCCATAAGGAAAGCGACTTAGCGAGACCCAAAGAAAATAAAAATAATATCATGTTTACAAAAGAGGAAAGAGAGCAAATAGAGAAAATAATCCGCTTAGGTTTCGTGGATTCTTTCAGAAAATTTTACTCTACTGATGGCTTTACCTGGTGGCCGAGAGCTTTCAATTCAAAGGAAAGAGGTATTGGCTGGAGGATAGATTATATCCTCGTGTCTAAAGAACTCGAGAGCTATCTCAAGAACGCTTTTGTTCCGAATTTGCAGTTATCAGACCATTGCCCGCTGATTTGCGAGCTACAAATTTCCCAGCGAGATTTTCAAAAATAATCCTCGAAAACCTCTTTCTCTATTTGATAGAAAATTCCTATCGGAATTCGGTCTTTTTCTTCAACTTTTCTCATCGCCTCCTCCAAATTTTTAGTATCAAAATTCTCCAATTCATAAACCTTCTGATTTAAAATCTGGTAAGTGTTGTTGAAAGCAACGCAAGGTTGAAGAACATCTATTATCGCAAATCCTCTGTGTTTAACAGCCTCCTTAATCAATTTTTTTAGGTGCTCAACTCTTGCAGCATATCCACGAGCAACAAAAGTTGCGCCACTCGCGAGCATAATTTTCAGCGGGTTTATCGGCTCCTCAATGTTTCCAGAGGGTGTTGATTTTCCTTTAAAACCTTTCGGAGATGTAGGTGTAAATTGGCCAGTAGTGAGAGCGAAAACCCCGTTATTGTGGATAATCATTGTTATATCGGTGTTTCTTTTTGCACTGTGAATCAAATGCTCTATGCCTTCTGCGTAAGCATCTCCATCTCCAGCAAAACCTATTACCTTTAAATTCTTATTTGCCAACTTCATCCCTGTTAATGCTGGCGGCACTCTTCCGTGAATCCCGTAGAAACTATTTACATCTATATAATCAACAATCTTTGCGTGGCATCCTATCCCGGAAGCGATAACAAAATTTTCCTTTTTTTCACCTTCCTTTATCAACTCACTTATCGCCTTTTTTACGGCATTTAAAATTCCGAAATTTCCGCATCCTGGACACCAGGTTATCGAGGCACGAGTTTCGAGCATATTAAATAATTTCCTTCAATTTTAAATAAAGCTCGCAAGGAGCAAACTCGCGAGAGTCGTATTTCAAAATTCTTTTGTTGATTTCTATCCCGGTATTTGCGAAAATCAAATCGCAAAGCTGTCCGAGAAAGTTTGCCTCAACTCCAACAACATTCTTGCATTCCTTTAGCTCTTGAGCAATTTTCTTTTTCGGGAAAGGTGAAAGATACAAAACCTGAACAATCTTCACATTGTTCAATTTTTTTGCGGCCTCTAAAACAGCTCCGATAGAGGAACCCCATGTAACGATAGCGTTTTCACCTTCTCCGTATATTTTCACTGTTTCCAAATTTTCCAGTTCCTTTTCGATATATTTCAATTTCGCAAATCTCTTCTCCTGCATTTTCGCAATTTTTTCCGGTTCCTCTGTTGTTATTCCATATTCATCGTGCTCGTAACTCGAGCTCTTCACAACAACACCCTTAGTTCCAGGGAATGCCAATGGCGAGACTCCATCTTCTTCAAATTTATATCTCTTATATTCGCCATTGGTGAAAAGTTTTGGCTTTGCTTTGTAAATTTTATTTTCATTTAGAGAAACATTTTTCCAGCTCTCGCTCAAATTTTTGTCTGAAATTAAAATTCCTGGAACTTGGAATTTCCACACCAAATTTAAAATTTCCGCAGCTTTATAAAAAGCCTGCTCTTGAGTCCCTGGAGCAACAATGATTCGGGGAAACTCTCCGTGTCCCGCGTTGAGCAAATAATTTAAATCTGCTTGCGAAGTATAGGTTGGCACCCCTGTACTCGGCCCTGGTCTTTGCGATTCTATTGCAACCACAGGATTTTCGCTCATCCCGGCCAAGCTAAAACCTTCCTGCATTAAATCAAATCCCCCTCCGCTCGTGCCCACAGCAACCTTTTTTCCTGCATAAGCGCAGCCAACAGCCATGTTTATTACAGCGATTTCATTTTCAGGTTGGACAACCTTTATTTTATACTCCTTAGCTTTACTTGCCAAATAATGCAATATGGAAGTTGAAGGTGTCATCGGATAAGCTATGTAAACTTCCAAACCTCCGGCAACTAAACCTTCAGCAATTGCAATGTTGCCAGTAATCAATTTCCTGCGCTCACCGATTTTCTTTATATTCAGCAAAGGCCTGTAATTTTCTTTTGTGAAATCGTAAGCAACTTTGGCTATTTTTATATTCGGCTCAGCTTTATCACCAAAAACAACACCAAATGTTTTTTCCAAAAATTCAAAATTAATTCCGAGAAGATAGCACAGAGCTCCAGCGAAAGAGGAATTGCGCATTCTTTGGGCGACATTTGCTTTTTCAACGAATTCTTCTGAAGGAATTCCTATTGCGTTTTTTTCTTCAATTTTAAATTCCGAGGAATCGTAAAGTATGAAATAGCCATCCTTTAAATCTTTTCTGTGCTTCTCAATTGTGTTTTCATCGAGAGCAATTAAAATATCTGTTTCTTTGTGTGAGCAGTGAATTTCTTCCTCGGAAAAAGAGATTCTGTTAAAATTGTGTCCACCTGTGATTAAAGAGGGATAATCATCAAGAATAAAAACATAGTAACCGAGTTCGTTAAGAAGTTCCCCTATCACCTCGCCTAAAGCTTTTACTCCCTGCCCGGCTTTACCTCCAACAGTAACAGTGTGAATTGAAGCCATAACTATTTGGAAAATCTTTTTTATATAAAAAAACAATTAATATTTGTGAAAATGGCCGCAAAGAAAAAGAAGGGTAGCGCGACCAAAAAACAACAAAAAAGAAAACCAAAGCAACAAAAAAAGAAAGCTTCGAAGAAAAAGAAAAAGTAATTAAGCTTATTGATTTTGTTTTTTATTTTTTAATTTCAAACAAACTTGATTTGTTTTGTTAATTCTCTCGGTACCGGAAGAGGTCTGTAAGGCTTGTCCTTTGTTTTTTCTTTGATATAAGAAATTATCTCTTCCAAACTCATAATTTTTATTTCTCCTGTTTCTCTAAATCTAACTGGAAACTTGTTTTCTTTTTTCTCTTTCTCTCCAACCACAACAATCAAAGGCACCCAATCAACTTCGCTATCTCTAATTTTTCTCTGCACTGTTTCGCTTCTGTCATCGATTTCAACCCTTATTTTATTTTCCTCCAATTTATCCGCTATTTCTCTCGCGAACTCGAGATGGGAATCGGAAACAGGACACAATCTTATTTGGGTTGGGCTTAACCATAAAGGCAACGTTGGATTTCCGCCATTTTCTTGAACCTTATAAGCTTTCTCGAGTAACGCGTACATAACCCTTTCTATAGCTCCGCTCGGAGATAAATGCAAAATTATCGGATACTTTTCTTTTCCGTCTTTATCAACATAAGTTATGCCATAAGTTACGGAATTTTCAACATCGAATTGGTCTGTTGTTAGAGTTGCCGCTTTGTTTAAAGAATCGAGAAAATTCCATTCATATTTCAAAATAAAATAGAAAAATCTTTCATCCCAAACCTCAACCAAGATAGGCTTTCCCATGCGCCTTACGAGTTCGAAAATAAATTCTTTGTTTTTTTCGTAAAAATCTCTCACAACGCGCAGAGCAAATTCAAAATCTTCCTCTATTGTTAGACCTATGCCTTCCTGAATTTCTTTTGAAAGCTCGAATCTTCTCAGCATCTCCTCTTTTGCCTGCTCCATATCTTTGCAGAAAGCATGGCAATCAGGCATCGTAAAGGTTCTTAACCTTCTCAAACCAGCGAGCTCTCCCCTCTGCTCGACCCTAAAGCTGTATTTTGCCAATTCATACAATCGAAGCGGCAAATTTTTGTAAGAAATATTTGCATCGTGCGCAATCAAAAACTGTCCGAAGCAAGCTGCAAATCGAAGAAAAACTTTTTTGTTCGGTGTTTCTATCACATACTGCCTGGCCGGGAATCTGTTCAAATATTTTTTTAAAGAAGGATGCCTAAAATCGTACATCACAGGGGTTTCAACTTCCATTGCCCCGTATTCCAAAACTTTTTTTGTAACCCAATCTTCGATTAACGCTTTTATTAACCTTCCTTTTGGATAAAATCTCAAATTTCCTGGATCGCTTCCAGGCTCGTAATCCGCTATCTCGAGCTTTTTCATCAATTTGATGTGCGGAGGCTCGATTTCAACCTTTCTCGATTTTTTCATCTCGTATTTCACGAGTTTTTCTAAATTTTTATAGTTTGAGAAATCGAATCCGACAACTTTGTCTTCTTCCAATTTAATCTCGTGCATTTTGCCAGAAGGCTCAAGAATATACCATCTCGATGTTATAGATTCTTCTTTTTTTAAAGCTTCAGGTATTTCCTCTATTTTCTCCCCTTTAACAACCCTGCTCAACTCTGAAAGCGGATGCCCCTTGCATTCAATTTCGAAAGCTTTATAAAATCCGAAAGGTGCCTTGCGAACTTCAAATTCTTTTTTCAATTTTTCCTCGAGTTTTTTCTCGATTTCCAAAGCCAAATCTTTGCTCGCCGGCTTACTTCCGAAAAGTAAGTGAACATAAGGATAGAGAACGATTCTTTTTTCATTAATTTTGTTCGCAACCTCTTTTATCTCGTTATACGCACTTTCCGCTATTTCTTCGGAATTTTCATCGCTTTCTTCGGAGGCCCAAAAAACAACCAGGCAGTTTTTAAATTCCTCCTCTTTCTTTTCCGGAACTTCAACCTCTTTCAGAGCTTTCTTCGTAATTTTGTATCTTAGCTTATCGGCGTGAATAAGCAAAAGTCTCATAAAATTAAAAATGAAAAAACATAAAAATCCCTTCCGAGAGATAGCGGCTTTGCAATGTTTTTCTCAATATATGTTTCGGTATACCGAAACATTTAAAACTAAAAATGTTATATTATAATGTAACATGTTAGAAAAAATAGCCGAGCTTAATTTTTGGCATAAAACTCAAGACATCGGAGTGGAAAGGGAAGAGCTAAAAGAGGTTTTAGAATTGGTCGAAATAAAAGATACCGCATTTATACTTACTGGAGTAAGAAGATGCGGAAAATCATATCTAAGCAAACAAATCCTTGCAAAAAAGATAAGCCAAAAGCTCACACCTGAGCAAACGCTGTACGTGAATTTCGAAGATAAGGAAATAGAGCCGTTTATTAGCGAGAAAATTTTGGATGAGATTTATTCCTCTTATCGGGCAGAGATAAATCCAAATAAATTTGCAATTGTTGTTTTGGATGAAGTTGATAAAGTTCCTAACTGGGAGAGATGGGTAAGAAGCATGCTCGAAAGAAAGGAAAATATAAAAATTGTTGTTACTGGCTCGGGTTCAAAAATAATTACTCCAAAGCTGGCAACGATACTCACTGGCAGAAAGATAACTCATACTCTTTTTCCTCTTTCATTTTCGGAATTTCTCAAATTTAAAGGTGTTAAAATAAAGAGCTATGAAAGAGAAAAAACTAAAAAATTGCTTAGAGAATATTTAAAATACGGTGGATTTCCTTTGGTTGTTCTCTCAGAAAAATTTACACAAAAAAATGCTATTCTGCAAGAAATCTATGATGATATTTTAACAAAAGATATTTTAATAAGATTTAGATTGAGAGAGGAGCAGATACTGAAAAAGGTTTCATATTTGGTTCTGAACTCGTTTGCAAAGCCAATCAGCATAAGAAAGATAAGAAATTCCCTGCAAACTCTGATGAAAGCAACCATTTCCCCTTCAACTTTAAGCTATTACTTCGAATACTTTTTACTTTCTTTTTTGTACATCTTTTTGCCCATTTTTTCTTATAACATAAAAGACCAGGAGCAATATCCGAAAAAAGTTTATTGTATAGATAGCGGAATAATCAACTCTATTTTACCAAAATTTTCCGAGAATATCGGAAGGATAATGGAAAATGGAGTTGCAATAGAGCTTATGAGAAGGAAAACAAAAACACCAGAGACGGAAATATTTTACTTCAGGAGCGATGAGCAGGAGGTTGATTTTGTAGTAAAGCAAGGTTTGGATGTAAAACAACTAATCCAAGTAACCTATGCCTCTGGAAAAGATGAAATAGAGAAAAGGGAAATCAGAGCTTTGATAAAGGCAAGTGAAGAGTTAAAATGTAAAAATTTGCTCTGCATAACTTGGGATTTTGAGGGAGAGGAAAGGATTAGAAGAAGGAAAATAAAATTTGTGCCTTTGTGGAAGTGGTTGCTGAATATAAAATCAACGAAAAAATGAATTTTTCATCTATTCTTAGTTATTCTTTTCAATCCGTATTTTCTCGCGAGTTCAATTACTTTCTCGTACTCTTCCTTCGTAATTTTTCTCGCAAGCTCGGGATAGTTAAAAGCTTTATAGCATGGATAATACTGGTCCATTATATTGACAAAAGTATTTTTCGAGATGGTTGCGAGAAATTTAATAACTTCCTCGCTTCCGGCTAAGTTGTTGGGTAAAACGAGATGTCTTACGAGCAATCCTCTTTTTGCCAATCCGCTCTCTATAATTAAATCCCCAACTTGAGAATGCATCTCTTTAACTGCGGCTTTCGCGATATCGAAATAATTTCTTGCGTTGGAATATTTCAGAGCATTTTCGTTGCTTCCGTATTTAATGTCCGGCATGTAAATATCAACAATGCCCCCAAGTAATTTCAATGTCTCAACTGAATCATAGGAGGAGGTGTTGTAAACAATCGGAATTTTTAAGCCGTTAGCGATTGCTATTTCCAAAGCTCTCAAAATTGCATACACTTGATGGCTCGGAGTTACCAAATTGATATTATGGCAACCCATGTTTTGGAGTTCGAGCATCATATTTGCCAGAGATTTAAAATCAATCTCATTTCCAATTCTAAGCTGGCTGATTTCGTAATTTTGGCAATACACGCAAGAGAGATTGCAGGAAGTGAAAAATATCGTTCCGCTTCCATAAATTCCAAGAAGAACGCTTTCTTCTCCGAAGTGCGGACAGTAGCTCGAGACCATCGGCAGAAATCCGAGAGAGCAAAAGCCGCGCTCACCTTTCAATCTGTTTACCTTGCAGTTTCTCGGACATAGAGTGCAACTCTCGAGCATATTTTCAAGCTCCTTAATCCTTTTTCTCAATTCATTCTTTGTTATATTTAAATAACCCGGATATTTCATATCTCTGCTCTTGGTGAAACCACAAGCTCTATGGATTTTGAGATTCTGTATGTGTAGCTTGCTTTTGCGGTTATTATTTTCGTTTCCGTTAGCTGCCCTTGTGGAATCTTTAAATTCTTCGAAGGTTTGAAACTAAAATAATATTTTTTCGGTATACTGCCGCGAAGCACTATGTCTTCTGTGTTGCTTACTGCAGTTTTACCTTGGCAATCCTCTCCATCAAATTCATCGGAGCAATCCTCCAATTCCATGTCCTCGAATTCCAAAGTTAAATCTCCGCTCTCTATCTTCTCTATTTCACCGCTTCCCTTATTTCTGATTTCCAAATATATTTGGTATGATTTCTCTGAGTCCAATATCACGGGCTGGTAAATTTTCGAGATATCCAAGTATAATTCCACGGGCCCGTCTGAAGGAACATTAATTATAGATATAGGAACTTTTTTATCGCTCTCGATGTATTGTTTAAACACATCCTCAGTTATAAAAGTGATGCTCGCTTTTCTCACAGATCTATAGGAGTACTTTACAGATACTTCCAAAGTTGCTGAAAGAGCAAGAGTGCCTTCTATATCGGGAGCTCTAAGCTTAAAATTAAATGTTTTTATCTGCCCTGGATTTATGCGTGGTTTTGAAGTATCGGAGCATTTGCAACTTGGACACTCGCAATTAAATATTCCCGGGTTTATTCTTATATCCTCAATTGTTATGGGATTCTCGCTATCCTTATTTTCCAAAGTAACGAGCACATCTATTGATGAATTCGGCTTTACCCGGTTTTCAACTATCGGAAGAACTTTAACATCCTTTATAACAATTACATCCGGAATTTCAACATTTTTCTCTTCAACATTGCAATCCGCAATAACTGAGCAATAAAATTTTTGTCCTATCGGTAGCTCAAAATTATTTGGCAAATCAATATTGTTTGTGCATCCGGAAAGCATTACAATTATTAAAGCCGCTATAGCAATTAAAATTCTATTTCTCATAATTATATATGAAAGAAAATATTCTTAAGAGCTCGCCACTATGAATGAATTTTTTTACAGATATTTCGTAGCTCCAGTGTTAACCTACAGCGGCTACAATATTGTTAATACTCTCGTGTATGCTTCAATTTTAATTTTCGCAATTTTTTTTGTATATAAAATTTTGAGGAAACTGAAAATCGAAATAAACGGGAAATTCGGATTGGCTTTGGTTCCATGGATAACTTTGGGTTCTTTTTTGAGAGTTTTGGAAGATTACTATCACATCTCCTATCTCTTGGTCTCTCCTCTCATATACATAGTGATTTTTCTTGCTGCATTTTCATGTTTGCTTTTCTCCCTGCTATTGGAGAAAAAAACTGAAATAACCTATCTCAGCTTCTTTTTTTCGTTTGGTTTTATTCTTGCTGGGATTGCGTTTACCCAAATCAAAATAATTAATTTCATAGGCATATTTCAGATTCTATCTCTTGATTTTCTCTTTCTAATTTCGATATTTCTCTTGGGAAATATCGCGAGAATTACAAAAACTTTGTACAACAAATTCACAATTTTCTCGCAACTTTATGATTCGAGCTCAACATTTGTTTCAGTGCAGTTTTACGGATTTAGAGAGCAGCATGTTCTCCCAAATTTTATTATCTCTTTAATGGGAGGAAACTGGGTATTTTTTATTTTTATAAAATTCCTCGCGGTTCTGATTTTTGTTTATTTTGTCAATTCCCATGTGAAGGATAAGAATTTGAGGAATTGGCTGAAACTGGTTGTTGTAATTCTCGGAGTAGCGCAGGGAACAAGAGATATGCTCTCGCTTGGTGTTTTCTCTTAGCGAGTAATTTTAATTTTCATTTTATCGCCAGAGAGAGTTAAATTTATCTCCGAAGCAGTGCATTTAAATTCCACAAAATATCCCTTTCTTTCCATTCGCTCTTTGAACAATTCCAAAAGATCCATCACATCCACCAATTTGTTGGCGCTTTCGGAATTGCTTATCGTTTTGTTAAGCGCGAAGTATAAATTCATAGCGAGCTCATCTTCTCTGTTTTTTATGACGGATGTAAAATCTATCCTCGAGTAGCTGTAGAAAATAAAAAAGAAGGAAACGAGAGAGAACGAGATTAAAACTCCGGCAACCAAATACCACTGACCCTTCATAATTTATAAATTTGGACATGCGCCACATTATCTATAATTTTGAAATCTTCTCTTCTCGCAATTCCCATATTTATAACGAGTTTCATGATTTTATTTCCGAACAAATTAATAATTTTCGCCTCCTTTATCAGCTCGGTTAATTCTTTTTCTGAGCAAAATTTTTCAAAATAAAATTCCTTCTTAATCTCCACCTCCATATCGTTAAATTTCAGTTTCCTTCCCAATATCTCCCGGTCACATGCCGCAACCATCACGCCTTGAGGGGTATTAAATTTTCTGCACGCGAATTTATTACAATCTTTTGACATAATTTTTAAACCAATTGAGCCATCTTTTGTAAATTTCCCTCGAATCCAAGCATCCGAGCTCCTCTCTAACTTCCTCGGAGATTAAATGGAAAACCGAATTTGAGAGAATTGTTGTCGGAGCTTCCAGAATTTCCTCATTTTTCGTTTTTCTTGAAATATCAACGATTGTTTCGAGCACTTTCGCTCTCAGAGAGATGTTGCTCCAAACAGCATCCCAGTTTCCCTTCCATTCGCGAACATTTTTGGCAATGGAATTCAAAACCTCACTCTCTCCAGCAAGCAATGTTGATGTTGGCTCAAGGGTATCTTTTTTGGCATTGTACTCGAGCAGATTAACAAATCCCTTCTCTTCCAAAGGGTCTTCCTTCCAGTGCTTTCTTATTTCAGTAAATTCAGTGGTTCGCCTAAAAGTTGTTAAGCCATCCGGGCTTTTCAGGGTGTTGTTTATGATTACCAAATCTGTTGCCTTAAAGCTTGTGGGTTGCACTCCTAAATCATTGACAACTCGGTCGTAAACTCCGTAAGCACTTTCTCCGTGTATGGTGCCGGCAACAACATTTGCCATTGCACCTATGCGCATCGCCTCATATAAAGCTATTGCTTCTCTGCTTCTAACTTCTCCAATTATCAAACAGGAGTCTCCGAGCCTTAAGGAAACTCTCAAAGCTTCTTCTGCCGGTAGCTCAGTTTCAACCATTGTAATTACACTTCTCGATTTCAATCTAACAATATTGTATCCGAGCTCTCTAAAACTCGCGACCGGAAGTTCAAGGGTATCTTCAAGAGTTATAATTCTCTTGTTTTTCATTATTTGCGAAATTATCGAGCCGAGCAAAGATGTTTTTCCAGAGCTTCTCGTGCCTCCTATCAAAATGCTTCTTCCGCCGTCAATTATAAACCACAACAAGCCTGCTGCCAAAGGATTGAACATTTTCCTTGACAAAAACAAAGGAAAAGTCCAGGGTTTTTCACGGTGTCTTCTTAAGGCAAAACCCAAACCATCTGGAGAGAGGGTTTGCATTATTGCCGCAACCCTCGCCCTTCCTCCAGGGACAGAAATCTCTGTATCGAGCACTGGATTTGCCTCATCAAGCGGTCTTCCAGAAGTTAATCTTAATCTGGTAGCGAGCAGCTCGGCATCTTCTCTCGTTGTTGTTATGTTTGTTCTGCATTCCCCGTATTTCGCGTGAATCAGATATATCGGAGAGCTTTCTGGAGGTGTGTTCACGTAAATATCTTGCACATTTTCATCCGATAAAATTAATTCCAAAATTCCTATGCCAACCGTATATCTTACTAATATTTGGGCTATCAATTTTAATCTCTCCTCTTTTATATTATAACTCGAGGCTAAATCTCTAAGCAAATCGAGGCCTATGTTATAGAAACTCTTTCTAACTTCTTCTGTTGCCAATTTTTGTTTCTCCAGCGGTCTATGTCTTGCCATATATCTCTTGGCTTTATCCAAAAGCTCGTATTCCTTTTCTTCCAAATTAAATTCCACAGGAATTAGATGATATTGGAAGCGGACATCATTCGGAACCCTGTATATTTCAACTTTGGCATCTCTAATATTGTAGCTATCTATTAACTCAGCTCCTTCCGGGGGCATGGATTGGTATTTGGTGTATGTGAAATTTGGTCTTACAGAAGGAATAAAAAATTGCCTGTAGATGGCTCTATCTCCAACTCTGTATCCAGGAAGAAATTCTGATGCCTTTTTTATTAATTTCGTTTTTTCCAGCAACTCCTTAACTGGAAGCAATGCGTTGTTTAAATAGTGCTCGTAACATTCTTTGCAAATACCTTTCGTTCTGTTTATCAGAACTTTCAGGTGTCTTATTTTTCTTATTAACAGAACATAAGCTCCTATCGGATCTGTTCGCAGTTTCATTAATATCGAGTTGTGAACAAAATCTGTTCTTTTTGGCATGCATCTGTCGCATTTATCTATTGTCAAATTTTTCGGTGAAAAAATTTTCAAATCTCTGCTCAATTTTTCTATCAATCTCGCGATTTCGAGAAGCATTTGGGTTTGCTCGTAATTGTACTCGTACTCCCTCTCCCTAACCAAAACAATTGAGTTTGCATCCCTTACTGCCATTAAATCGTTAATCACCGCAGCCATGCAGCTGGGAAAATCTTCTATTGAAGAGCCATAGATGCAGTTGGTGCAATCTATTTTAAGCACATGATTCTCGTATTTATAAGTGCATGGCATAATTATAATTACCCTAATTTTAGCCTTTTTAAAGAGAACTCTTATATAATTATGCCTGAACCAAAGCAAACCGAATTAATTCTCCATGAGTTGGTAAGAAGGACAAATGTCCATACCCAAAGATTGCGAAATATCGATGAGCAAATAAGAAGATTAAATTCGAAATTGGAAGGGATAGAGCAGCAGAAAATTAAAGATGATAAAAAAATTAATGAAAAATTCGAAAAAATTTTCGAATCTGTAAGGAATTTAAACAGAGAGCTGGATGAAATGAAAAATGAAATCTCAAAATTAAACGAGAAAACAAAAAATTTTGCGAAAAAAAGAGAGGTTGAGGAGTTATCGGAGCTATTAAATTTGTTGTCTCCAATCAGGCATGAGTTCGTTACTTGGAGTGAATTGAATCGCGAGCTTAGAAAATTGAAAAATGAGATTGCCGTTTCACCATAAGGAGGAAGAGATTGCGCTTCCGATATACGAGGTAAAAAAATTGAGAGCGGAAGGTAAATCGGATAGAGAAATTATCTCGAAGTTAAAGGAAATGGGTTATTCTTTTGAATCAATAGAAAGAGCCATGCTCGAAGTTCTGAAGGAAGGTGTTAAAAGAGAGCAACCGGTTGAGAAAGAGCAAGAGGAGATTGCGAGAGAGCTTCCAACAAAAGAAGAACTCGAAAAACCGAAATTTTCGGTTCCAGAGCGCGGATTTCCAATCGAGCCGGAATTCGAGCCCGCAGAACTAATAGAGGAGGTTGTCGAAGGTGTTGTTGAAGAAAAATTCGAAAAATTGGATATGAAATTCGAATATATCAACAAGGAGTTGGAAAAAATAAAAAAGGAAAGCGAGCATCTCAAAAATTTCGTTGTTGCCTCGATTGAAAAAGAGAACAGAGCTTTCGAGGAGATAAAAAAAGAATTCGCGAAATTGAAATCAGAAATAGATGAGCTCGGGATAAAAACAAATGCTTTGGAGATGGCATTCAAGCAATTTCTCCCCGATATTTTTGTAAAGATAAGGGAAAGCAAGTTTGGTGAGAAGAGAAATTTTCTGGAAAGTTCTCGGGATTAATATCTCTCAAAAAACTCAACTGAAAAACCTTTCCTCGCTATTAATAAATTCGAGATTTTGCACCCATTTGCCACATCTTCAGCCTTTAAGAAACTCCAGCCGGTATTTGATTTTAGAGCAACAAACGCAACTCCCCCGGCTTTTTTCGCAAACTCCATCAAATGTGAGAGCTGCTTCTCGCTAATTCTCGCATTGGATTTCCAATGCTTGCATTCAAAAACAAAAATATTTCCGTTTTTACACGCAATTACATCCACCGTATTTTTCCCTGATTTTGGAGCTCTTAAAACAGCATATCCCAAACTCGAAAGCAGCTTAGTTAATTCGTTTTCTGCTCTATAACCTTTTTTATATCTGTTCATAATTATGGAACTTGAAGAAATAAAGGAAAGAATAGTTAGAGAAACTGGTTTAACAATGGAAGAGGTGGAGAGAAGAATAGAGGAAAAAATAACCGAGCTCTCTGACCTTGTTTCTCCCGAAGGCGCAGCCTATATTGTTGCAAAAGAAGAGGGCTTGGATTTGCTCGAAAAAAAAGACAGATGTTTGAAAATAAAGAACATAATTCCGAAGATGAAAAGCGTGGAAGTTGTTGGCAAAATTATGGAAATCTCGGATATAAAAGAATTCGAAACCAATGGGAGAAAAGGAAGGTTGAGGAGTGCGATAATAGCGGACGAAACAGGAAAAATAAGGGTTGTATTTTGGAATGATAAAGTGGATTTGATTAAAGATTTGCAAGAAGGGGAGGTTGTGAGAATAAAAAATGGTTATACAAAGGCAAATAGTTTCGGAATTCCAGAAATCCATATGGGAAGCGGAAGTCAATTAATTAAGGAAAATTTGGAGCTCGAAGTTGAGGAAAATTTGGAAAATAATTTTAAAGTTTTAATTGAAAGAAAGCTCTTAAAGGATTTAAAAGAAAATGATTTCGCAGAAGTAAAAGCTTGCGCAGTTTCTGTTTACGAAAATGAATTCATTACCTGTCCGAGATGCAACTCAAGAATAGAGAAGATAAACGATAGTTTTGTTTGCAATGAGCACGGAAAAATAGAACCAGTAAGAAATCTTGTAGTTCGGGGTTATTTGGATGATGGAATTTCAACTTTCAGGTTTGTTTCCTTTAGAGAGGTCGCAAGCAAAATCGCGAATTCTTTAGGTAGGGATATGATATATGTAGGAAAGGTAAAGAGAAACGAATATTTCGGGGATTTGGAATTCGTGGTGATGAGTGTTAAGGAGCTGAATATCGAGGAGGAAATTGAAAGATTACTATGAAGATTGGTGTAATCTCGGATACACACGATGATTTCGAAAACACAAAAAAAGCAGTAGAGCTGTTTAAAAACGAGAAGGTTGATTTTGCAATCCATTTGGGAGATTATATTTCTCCGCCAATAGTGAGATTGTTCAAAGGTTTGAAATTAATAGGGGTTTTTGGGAATAACGATGGTTACAAGCATATGTTGCTCAGAGCTTTCGATGAAATAGGTGGAGAGCTAAAAGGAGATTTCGCTGTTGTTGATGCTGAAGGAATAAAAATTGCTCTGTATCACGGTGAATTCAAGGAAATCTCGGAAGCTTTGGCAAAATCCCAATCTTACGATATTGTTTTGACAGGACACTTGCATAAGTCCGAGATAAAGGAGATTGGGAAAACACTATGGATTAGCGTTGGTTCTGCAAACAGATTTCTTTCCGAGAGTCCAGAGGTTGTAATTTTGGAAGGGAGGAAATTTAAGTTTGTGAAAATTTGAATAGGTGCTGTTCCAAAAAATTAATAAAAAACAATAATTATTTAGGATGATACCTCAAAAACTGAAAGAAGGGGATGAGATAAGGGTAATTTCTCCGGCAAGAAGCCTTGCCATAATCTCACAAGAAATTAGAGAGATTGCTTTGAGAAGACTTAGGGAGATGGGATTCAAAATAAGTTTTTCTAAATATGCTGAAGAATGCGATGAATTTAAATCTTCTTCAATTGAACACAGAGTAGAGGATATTCACGAGGCTTTTGAAGATAAAAATGTAAAGGGAATTTTAACAGCAATTGGCGGCTTTAATTCCAATCAACTATTGAAATATTTGGAGTATGATTTAATAAAAGCTAATCCAAAAATATTGTGCGGTTACTCAGATATAACCTCTCTACAGAACGCCATTTTCAGAAAAGTTGGTTTGGTAACATATTCCGGGCCTCATTTTTCAACATTCGGAATGCTAAAAGGTCTCGATTATACGATAGAATATTTTAAAAAATGCGTAATGGAAAGTGGTCCTTTTGAGGTGAGGCCATCAAAAGAGTGGAGCGATGATGAATGGTATAAAAATCAAGAAAAAAGGGAATTTATTAAAAATAAAGGATTTTTAGTTATCAACAAGGGTGAAGCAGAAGGAACGATAATCGGAGGGAATCTCTGCACATTAAATTTATTGCAAGGTACAGAATTTATGCCGAGTTTGAAAAATACAATTTTATTTATTGAAGATGATGAAGAATCCAAACCACAGCATTTTGACCGAGATTTGCAGTCTTTGATTCATCTACCTGATTTCGATGGAGTTAAAGGCATTGTTATAGGAAGATTTCAAAAAGCCTCGGAAATGAATGAAAGATTGTTGACTAAAATTATCAAAACAAAAAGAGAATTGAATGACATTCCTGTGATAGCAAATGTTGATTTCGGGCATACAACTCCTCACATTACTTTCCCAATAGGCGGTAAGGCAAGGATTTTTGCAAGCAAGGATAAAACAAAACTTGAAATTTTAGAACATTAGGCGCCCACGTTTCATACTGCGCTTACGAGTCAAACTTGAGATTTTTAAATCTTTTTCTCTAAACACTTATCGTAAATATGGTGAATTATTCAGAAAGAATGATTTGGAAAATCAAATAAGTTCAGATTACCTGCATATTTGCTGTTAGTCATCCCATAAGAGTCGAAGCGTAAGCGGAGAAATTCACCAAATGTGTTACCAAAAAATTAACCTAAAATCTCTTTTACATACTTTTCTAATGCTTCTGTTCCGACAGCTTCTTTTAGTTTCTTTTTTGATTTTTTATATGACTCTCTAAATTCACGCCAATCTAATTTTCTTACACTTGGATCGTAAGATCGCGGATTTATACATTTAGGTAGTTGATTCTTTGGGAGTTGAAGCCAAATAGCAAACGTCACTTGCCTGAAAGCACTCATCGTTTCATTCAGAGCATCTATTAATTCTTCTTCTAGCCAAATATCTGCTTCATTTTTTGATTTTATAAAGCTATCAAGTTTACTTTTTATTTCTTTATTGTATGTTTCTATATCTTTTACACCAACAGTTCCATAAAAATTGATACTATCAAAACATTCGGTCATTTTAGCATTAATATTTATAATGGATTTAATCTTGATTCGAAGTATATTATTAAGAAACCACTCTTTACTTCTACGTTTAAAACGTCTTTCATCGAAGTAATTTGTCAATAGTGCTGAACATATAGCAGCACCTGCCGTTATTATACCTACCAATACAACATCTGAAACCATTTTATCTTCCATCAAAATATTGTCATTCTAAATCAAAAACAGCTGTAGTCCCTCCAATTTCGAATAAGAATGAAAACTTTAAACCTTTTGCATCCTTAGGAACTTCAAATGCCGCATTACCTCTTTTCTTCATTCCTGGAAGAATATCACCACTCTCCCACTTCCTATCTAAATAAGCAGTGTATAAACTATAATCATAAGAATATCCATTTTCGTCAGATACTTTAAATTGAAGTAATGGGCTCACAGTCGCTGTTTTATCTGATTGTAAATTTTCAATTGTTATATCCAATATCAAGAATTGATATCCGCTTTTTGGCTTAAAATCAAAAGTAGATGTGTATTTTTCTCCCATACTTTCTATTGTTCGTTTGTATGTTATTTTGTCCAAGAAACTTTTACTATTCACAGTTATTGCTAATTTGCCATCCGAAGCAGTTTCTCCAACCTTGAATGTTTTAACAGCAGGTTCTGTGGTTGATGGTTCAGATTGTGTTTCTTCTTGTGTTGGTGTTTCAACTTTTGAAGGTTGTTCATATGTTCTATCACTTACACAACCACTTATGAATACTATTCCGACAATTAAAATTGCTATTAATCCAAAACTTATGAATTTTTGTTTTCCTATTTTATTCGCCTTTCGTCTCATAAATTATAAAATCTTTTTCTTTAAAAAGCTTTCATATGGCAATTCTGAAGGAGAATTATAACTAATTCTGGCCAATTTTCACAAGCCACCAAAAGCCCGAAATTTTTCCTTCATATAATTAATAGTTTATTTTATGGAGCTGAAAGCTGGAGAGCTTGTTGTGGGAGAGGTAAAAGAAATCCACGCAAATTCCATTGAAGTGTACCTTTTGGAACACAACATAAAAGGTTTTTTGAATGTTTCAAATATTCCCGGGCTGTGGATAAGAAATTTGAAAAAATCCTTCAGAAAAGGACAATTAATTGTGTGCAAAATCCTGAAAATAGATACCGTAGTAGAGCTTACTTTAAAAGGAATTTCAAAGCACGAGAAAGAGAGGGTGCTAAAGGAGTACAGAATGGAAAGAAAAGCCACTAGAATGTTCGAGAAAGTTTGCAGAGAATTCAAAATAGATGAAGCTCTTGTTAGTAAGGTTATTGCGAACTTAAAAAAAGAATACGGAAGCTTGTTTAATGCTCTAAAAAAACTGCGTGAGGGCGAAGATTTGGGTTTGGGAAAGGAATTTAAAAATGTTATTGAGAGATTCAAACTGGAAAAGATGTACGAGTTTAAGGGAATTTTGGAATTGCATTCTTATGAAGGAAACGGAATCGATGCAATAAAAGAATCTTTAAAGGAATTAAAAGAGGCCGATGCCTCTTACATAGGAGGCTCGAAATTTCTGGTAAAATTGAAAACCGAAAACCCGAAAAAAGGACGCAAAAAGTTGGAAGAGGAAGCGGAGAGAGTTATTTCGAAAATTAAAAAACTGAAAGGTTTCGGAGAATTTAAAATACTCCAATAATTACTTGCCAGTGCTTTTATATGCAAGAGCAAATCCAAAAATTATAATTAAAAAAAGGATAATTGTGGGAATATAGTTCTCTGGAAACACAAAATTCACCTGATTTTTTGTTATCTCCAACGGAGATTGGAAGAATAAGTGCAAAAGTAAAGCAAAAATCAACACGCTCAATCCGAAGATTGCGTAGGAATTTTTTGTGTAAAAAATAAAAAAGAAGAGACCCCCAATGGTTATAAGTATCAAAATCCGGATATAATCCAAATTTATGAGAATTCCGAATAAAAACAAACCGAGCAATATTCCTATCAATCCAACAACCTCTTCGGCTTTCATTTTTGGTAATAGCGGGGCTAGGATTTTCCAGGTTTCTCTAAACTTTTTGAACCTAGGACCTTCCCGGGACCGCTTTCGGGTATCCCAAGCTGCCAAATATGAGCCCGACGAGCACTCCTGGCTGCTCCACCCCGCTATAATTTAATAATAAAGAAAAAATAATAAATGGAAATCAGAAATCTCCCGAAACTTGTTGAAAATTTGCAAAACCGATACAAAAAACTATTCTACAGATTCTACGAGCTGCATGAGTTTGAGGCGAAACTTAAGCTCTCAAAGGGAATGGAAGAATGGATTGAAAGGATATTTAAATCAAAAGAAATTGTAGAAAACCAGAAGATTATTTCGATAAAAAATAAATTCACTAAAGAGCACGCGATATACAACGAGCTGAGAGGCAAGAGACCGAAAACAGAAGTGAAAATGGATTTGAGAGAATTGGTAAAAAAGCGTGATTGCGTATTTTGTAATCCAGAAAAAAGAACTCCTCAAGATTTGTTTGGTAGAATAAAGGGCAAATATTGTTTGACGGCAAGCAACATAGCAAAGTACAATTATTTTCACGGGATTATTATTTTTAAGGAGCACAACCCTCTAAAACTGAAAAAGCAATGGCTTAAAGATTATTTTGAAGTTGCAGAGAAATGGTTCAAAAAAGTTGAAGAAGTTGAGAGGGAAGCGAGGTACAATTTTTTGCTATGGAATTGCTTGTGGAAAGGCGGAGCAAGCATTGTTCACGGGCATATGCAGCTGACTTCATCGAAATTTAAATACGGCAAGGTTGAGCTTCTCGAGCAAATCTCAGAAAAGTACAAAAGAAAATACAATTCCGATTATTTTCTCGATTTGTTCAAAATCCACAAAAAATTGGGAATAGGAGGCAAAACAGGAAAAACCCATATTTTATTTTATCTAACTCCGGTAAAGGAGAGGGAATTGTTTATTTTTTCGAAAGAAAAAAAGCTCGCCAATCTTCACGAAGTAATTTACGAGATTATAAAAAATTATTTGAAGCTGAATGTTTTCTCCTTTAATATGGCAATGTTTAAGATTGGCAATTATTGGATATCGAGAATTACAGACCGAGGTAAATTAAATGAGCGCCACTCTGATATAGGTGCTTTGGAGTTGTACGGGGCTTCAGTTATATCGAGCGACCCTTTCAAATTAGCTAAATATTTTGAGAAACATGGGTTTCATTTTGGGAATTGATGAAGCTGGAAAAGGAGCCATTATTGGGCCTCTTGTAATCGCTGGATTGCTAATCAAAAGTCAAAAGGAGAAAAAATTGAAAAAACTCGGTGTAAGGGACTCGAAAAAAATAAGCCCGAAGAAAAGAGAGGAGCTTGCGGAAAAAATTAAAAAAATTTCCGATGATTACATTGTATTTAAAATTTATCCTAAGCAGCTGAATTTCGAGATGGAAAAAAGAACCCTAAATGAAATAGAATTGATAAGAATCGCGCAGATAATAAACTCATTCCAGCTCAGAAAACCTAAAATTTTTGTTGACTCTCTTGAAGCGAACGAGGAGAAATTTAAAAATAAAATATTGGCAAGATTAAGGGATAAAGAGGTTGAAATTGTGGTTGAAAATTCTGCAGATGAAAAATTTGTGGTTGTTGGAGGGGCTTCAATTTTGGCAAAAGTTGAGAGAGATCGCGAGATTAAAAAACTCCAGGAAAAATACGGTTATTTCGGAAGCGGATATCCGAGCGATGAGAGAACAATAGAATTTCTGAAGAATTTGGACATCGCAAAATATCAAGAGATTGCGAGATTGAAATGGAATACTTTCGAGAGAATTCTGAAGGAAAAAACTCAAAAAAAATTGGATTATTTTTGCTCCTGATTATTCAATTCTCGGAGCCAAAATGAAACCCAACTTTACTTTATCTCTAACCACAAACTCCAAGTGGATTGGATAATCTTTGTTGAATTCAAGCTTCACTTTCTCAGCTAATTTGCTCGCTTTAAGCATTTTGCTCAAATATTCTATGGAATATCTCGCAACTACCTCTTCTTTAGCATTAATTGAATACACTTGAGAACTTGTGGAATCAACTTTTAATTGCGTATAGCTCGAATCCCCTTCGGCTCTCAAAATTAGAGAATCTTTCGTTAATTTGATTGTTATCGAATCAGATACCATCGAGGCATTTTCTATGCCCTCCTTTAAAATTCCAGGGTCCAGCTCGATGGAATTTTCGAAATTGAATTTGCTTATATCTTGCACTTCCTGCTGGGAAGCCGAAATTATCGGGATTGCAAATTTCCTCGTTGTAGAGCCCTCAAGGGTTAGCTCAAATCTATCTTCTTCTTCATCCAAAGACAAAATTAACTTATCCCCGGCTTTCGCTTTTTTTATAAACTGCAGCATTTTCGGTATGTTCAATCCGAGCTCTATGTCCTTGTCGCAGGTATAACTCTCGAAAGCCGTCGGCAAAATAAGGAAATCAACCATCGCTATCACAGCTCTGTCAGGGCAGAGAAGTGAAATTCCATCCTTTTTTAGGTGAAACGTGCCTTCATCTATTATCTCAGCGATTGCCCCAAAACTTTCCCTTAATAAGCTAATATCTTCCAAAACCGCTTTAAACATAATTATAAAATTTTTTAAATAAACTATTTCCAGGTTTTTATTATAAGCTCTCCCAATTTGATTGTCTCTTCCAAATCTTTTACATTGAATATCTCGTTTGGTGTGTGGATATTTCTTACAGGGATGCACAGAGAACCCGAAAGAATTCCGTTTTTTGTTAGTTGGGTAATCGCAGCATCTGTAACTCCAGCGTCCACAACCTCCACCTGATACTTTATTTTGTGCTTCTTTGCCAAATCTATGATAAATTTCTTCAATTTTTCAGGCAAAATCGCTCCTGCACCTCGAGCCTCTATCAAATCTATCGCAACCCCTTTTCCCAGAGAAGTTTCGGTTTCCTTTTTTGAAATTACTGGTACATCTCCAGCAGGAGTTGTGTCAACTATTATTGCCAAATCAGGCTCTATTTTGTAAATCGCTGTTCTCGCGCCTTTTAACCCAACTTCTTCCTGGACTGAAAAAACAAAATACAAATCATGCTCTGGTTTTTTAATTCTTCTTAGGATATCTATTAAGCAATAAACTCCCAATCTGTTATCGAAAGCTTTTCCTATGTAGGTATCTTTCTGCATTTGTTTAAATTCGCTGTAAAAACAAATCTGCGTTCCTTTCTCGATTTTTATTTTATCCTTCTCTCCAGCCCCTATATCTATGTACATATCATCGCATTTCACGGATTGTTTTCTCTCCTCTTCTTTTAGCAAATGCACGGGCTTAATTCCTATTGTTCCAATAATTGGCTCTTTTGATTTTATAAGCACTTTGCTCCCTGGAAGAATTCTATCATCTATGCCTCCAATCTTGAGAAATTCAATAAAACCTTTCTCAACTCTCTTTACAACAAAACCTATTTCATCCATGTGGGCAACGAGCGAGATTTTTTTTCTTCTCTTGCTGTTCCCTTTTTTAAAAGCAATTAAATTCCCCAAAACATCAATCTCAATGTTATCTGCGTAAGCTTCAATTTCCTTTTTTATAATTTCCCTTACCTCATCTTCATGCCCAGAAACTCCAGAAGCTTCGCTCAATTTTTTCAGCAATTTTATATCTATTTGGGACATCCTATAATATATTTGTTTTTATTTTTTAATTTCAGAGAAAGTAGCTTATAAAGGTGAATTATAATAATTATGTTTAAACTTGAGGAGGTTGTTCAGAGAAGCGAGAGATTCAAGGATATAACAAAGGTGAATATTAGTTATTATTTGCTCAAGCCGTTCGCCAAAGCCCACATCTATTACGATAAAAAAGAAGGGGAAATAAAATACGATTTGATAGAGCCGAAACTCGATAAGCGCCTGAGGGAAATTATTGACCGTGTATTTAACGGATTGCTGCAGCTGGTAGATGTATCTCCGAAAGATATTAAGGGCAACGAAGAACTAATAAAATTTCTGGAAGATAAGGTTAAAAAACTCCTCGAAGAATACGGATACGAGATTAGTGAGAAGGAGTACAAGGTTATAATGTATTATATATACAGAGATTTCGCTGGATTGAATGAAATAGAGGCTCTAATGCACGATGATTATATAGAAGACATAAACTGCAACGGAGTAAATATAAATATCTATGTGAAGCACAGACTTTTCGGCAATCTCGAAACAAATGTTAAATTTACGGATTACGATAAATTAAAAAATTTTGTCATAAAACTCGCCCAAAGATGCAAAAAATATATTACCTATGCGAATCCTTTTTTGGAAGGTAGTTTGGAAGATGGTTCAAGAGTCCAAGGAACTATTTCGGAAGAAATATCCCCGAGAGGCCCGAATTTTTCAATAAGAAAATTCAGAAGGATTCCTTTTTCACCAACCGAATTAATATATCTCGGCTCTGTTTCTTCCGAGGGTTTGGCTTATTTGTGGTATTTAATAGAAAATCAGGCAAGTATTTTAATAATAGGGGGCTCAGGTGCTGGAAAAACCACCTTCCTAAACACACTGGCTACCTTTATTCCTCCAAGAGCGAAAATTGTTTCTATAGAGGACACGAGGGAAATCAGATTATACCATGAGAATTGGATTGCCACAGTTTCGAGAGAGTCGGTGGGTGGTTTGCATATAGGGGAAGTTGATCTCTATAAATTGTTAAGGGAAAGTTTCAGAGAAAACCCGGATTATGTGATTGTTGGAGAGGTAAGGGGAAGAGAAACCTATGTTATGTTTCAGGGGATTGCTTCTGGACATCCAACTTTGTCAACTTTTCACTCCGAAAATTTAACTTCGGTTATTTCAAGATTGAAAACACCTCCAATAAATTTGCCGACCTCTTTAATCGAACTTCTGGATGTTATCGTGACTTTAATAAAAATTGAGAAAGGAAACAAAGTTGTGAGAAAAGTTTTGAGAATTGAAGAATTGCTCGGCATAGATCCGAGAACTGGAAGGGTAAACACAAATCCAATCCTTGCTTGGGAGGGAAGTCGTGATGTTTTCAATTACAATCCTGAAAGCAGATTCATTGAGAAGCTTTCTTTAATGCAGGGAATTAAAACCGAGAAAATAAAGAAAGAAATTCTCAGAAGAAAGAAATTTCTCGATAAGCTTGTGAAGAAAAAAATATTTGACATAGAGCTTGTCCAAAAAGAAATAGAAAACTATTACAATAAATTATGAAAGGTTCAGAGATTTCCTGGAGAAAAATAATTGTTATTATTATATGCATCGTAGTTGCTGGAGTTATAATTTCGTTTCTTCTCAAAAGTGTTGGCTCGGATTTCATGGATTTTATCTCCGGAGAGAAAAAAGCTTATGAAGAATGCTCGAGATGGGCCTCAGAAAACTACGGAGAAGAACATTTCACAGAAAATAATTATCCGCGTCTTTACGAGCTGTATGATGGGGATGCCGAGAAGGCAAAGGAATTTTGTATGGGTAAAAAGTAAGCTATCCTGTTAAAACGAAGGGCTTTTTGATGCCCATAGTTTATAAAAGGATTCCGTGCAAGATTAAAAAGGATAAAATTAAAAAATGTTTGAAATATCAGAGTCATGGAGGAATGTCTGAATGAAAAGGTCGCAAATTATTATGCGTTAGAGTACATAGAGAAAGTTAAATACTTTATATAGATCTTAAGAGGAATAGTTGGAAAAAATGGATTTGAGAGAAGCTCTCAAGGAGCTTGCGGAACTCTCAGCGGACATGTTAGACCAATATTCCTGTACAAATAACCCTCTAGAGCTCTTCTAAACCTTCTCCTACTTATCTTATCTCCCCGCTGCCATTGATGTTCTGGAAAGTTTGAGAACTTATGAAGAAAAAGGCTATCGAAGATAATTAAAAAAAGTTTTTTTGAACATCTATTATGGAAGATTTAGAAGAAGAATTTATTGAGAAATACATTCGCGGGTACGTAAAGAGGATTAAATATCTTATTCAAAAGTTCAAAGAAGATGGAATAAAAGAGCAAGAGATAAGAAACAACATCTCGAAATTTGCTGAGCTCTCAAGCCAAGCTTGGAACGTATATATAAATGCGCCAGACCCTTTAACCTTAGAGATTTTTTCCACCTCTTTAGCTTACCTTGAAGCTACACTAGATTTTTTGGAAATTCTTAAAGATTCAAAAAGAGAAGGATTACCAAAAAGAATTAAGCCCGAGCTTCCTTGCCTTCCCTACTACAGCATTAAACTCTTTAGCCAAAATAGGCCTTGAAATCTCTTTCTTTCTCCAGTCCTAAAGCAAGGTTTATACTTACCATTCAGATTTATTAAGCATTTATACTTAGAAGTCATGTTCAACAACATTATATATAAATGGCTTCAAATTATTAATTATATATGTCTCCTTGCGGTGGTAACCTATGAAAATTGATTGCATAAGCTTGAGAAAAATATTCAATTCCAGAGGCGAGGAAACAACCGAAGCTGTGATTTTTTCTGGGAATAAAATAGGTATCGGGAGCTCGCCATCTGGATTGAGTGTTGGGTCAAAGGAAGCAAAAATTCTTGATTTGGATACTGGAATTAAAAATTTCGAAAATATAAAAAAAGAATTCTGCAGGGATTTCACTCAGGAAAGTTTCGATGCATTCCTTGAAAAAAATTTGGATTATCTTGGGTCAAATATAACAACAGCTCTTTCTTTCGCTTTTTTCAATTTGGATAGAGAAAATTTCGCTAGAAATAGCGAGGCAAAACTTCCATATCCGTTGGGTAATGTTGTTGGAGGTGGAAAACATCTCGGAAAGATAGATATTCAAGAGATTCTGGTGCTTCCGGTAAAAGCGGAAAATATATATGAAGCAATAAAAACAAATTTCGATATCTGGAAGGAAATTAAAGAAAAATACAAAAGCAAATTTTTTGGTGTGAATGAGGAAGGTGCTTTGGTAATGGATCTCAATAATAGCGAGGCTCTCGAAATAGTTAGCGAAACAGCAAGGAAATATGGGGCGAAAGTTGGAATAGATTTGGCGGCAACTGAATTATTTTCCAATGGCTATTATATTTACAAAGATAAAAAAATTCAGAGAGAGGAGCAGATAGAATTGATAAGCGAGTGGATAAAAGATTTTAATTTGTATTATATCGAGGACCCTTTTGAGGAAAACGATTTCTCGAGTTTTCGCGAGCTAACTAAGAAATTCAAAAATAAATGTTTGATTTGCGGAGATGATTTGTTTGCGACGAATTGGAAAAGATTGGATAATGAAATTGCAAATTCTGTAATTATAAAGCCCAATCAAGTCGGAACTGTTAGCGGAGCGGTAAAATGCATAGAGAGAGCGAAAGAATTGAACATGATTCCTGTGCTTTCGCATCGCTCTGGTGAAACTTGCGATACCACAATAGCTTTTTTATCCCTTCTAACTCCAATTGCAAAATTTGGAATTTCTCAAATAAGAGTAGCGAAGCTGAATGAATTAATAAGAATTTGGGATTTGCTCGAAATCTGCAACAAAAAACCGAAAATGCGGGAGCTGAATATTTAAATACCGAGAGATATAAATTATGGCGGGGAGTTTGAATAATAAAGTTGCGATAGTAACTGGCGCGATGAGAGGTATTGGAAAGGCAATTGCTTTAAAATTGGCGAAAGAAGGAGCGAAAGTTATTGTGACTGATATAGATAAGGAGGAATGCGAAAAAGTTGTTAAGGAAATTGAAAAGCTTGGCGGAACTGGAATGGCGATAAAATTGGATGTCACGAAAGAAGAAGATTGGAGCAATGCAGTTAAAGAGACAAAAGAGAGGTTCGGAAGAATAGATATTTTGGTAAACAATGCCGGGGTTTGCGATTTGGAAGAAATTGGAGATATTTCGAAAATGGAGAAAATTCTTTCGGTAAATTTGAAAGGTGTTATAATGGGATGCAACGCGGTTCTCTCGCAGATGATCGAGCAGAGATATGGAAAAATTGTTAATATCTCTTCGATAGCGGCATTTGTTTCCTGGCCGAAAATACCTACCTACTCAGCAACAAAAGGTGGCGTAATTGGAATAACAAAAAATTACGCTGGGTCATTGGGAGAGTATAACATTAATGTGAATGCAATCGCTCCAGGTCCGATAGAAACAAAAATGCTTGACGATGTTCTAAAAAAACTCGGAATGACAAGAGAACAGGTTTGTCAAGCAGTGCCAAAAGGGATAATAGGCAAACCGGAGGATATTGCAAATGCTGTTGCATTCTTGGTATCTGATGACGCAGATTATATAACCGGGCAAGTTTTAGTAGTTGACGGAGGTTATACCGCAAGATAATTTTTTATTTTTGCACTTCTAAATTCAAAAGGAGATATAAAAATTCTTTTTTGGGAGTTTAGTTATGCTCCTAAAAATCGAAAATTTGGAAGTCGAAGCTGACGGGAAAAAAATACTTAAGGGTGTTGATTTGGAAATTGAGCAAGGAGAGACGCAAGCAATTCTCGGCCCGAATGCCTCTGGCAAAAGCACGCTGGTAAAAGTCATATCTGGAGATGAGAGATATAAAATAAAAAGAGGAAGAATTTTATTCAACGGAAAAGATATTGGTGAGCTTGCGGCAGAAGAAAGAGTGAAATTGGGAATTGCTGTTAGCTGGCAGCATCCGCCAGCTATTAAAAACGTGAAACTTTCCTGTTTGCTGGATAAAATTTCAAACAAACGAGTGGAAATTGAAAAACTTGGTATCGGGAGAGATTTGCTGGATAGAGAGGTAAATTTGAATTTTTCGGGTGGAGAAAAAAAGATTTCCGAACTGATTCAAATTCTCTCTTTAAATCCCAAGCTTGCAATTTTCGATGAACTCGATTCAGGCTTGGATATTAAAAAACTCGAAAAAATAGGGGAAATTATAAAAAGAGAATTAATTAGCAAAGGAGTTACGATTTTATTGATTACCCATAACGGCGAAATATTAAATTTTTTAAAACCATCTTTAGTGAATGTAATGGTTAACGGAAGGATTATTTGCAAGGAAAGAGATTTTAGGAAGGTCTTAAAAACCATAAAGGAGTATGATTATGAAAAATGTAAAAAATGCGAATTATGTGCAAGAAGATAATAAAATTGAGATTTGTAAAGCTGAAGGCATTGAAATTTTAAATATTGCCGATGCTCTGAAAAAATATGATTGGGTGAGAAGATATATTAAGGGAAAACCAGCTGAGGGCTATTTTATTTGGGTTAAAAAAGCTGGATGCTCGGTTAGCAGTTGCGTTTGTATTGTTTCCGAGAATATAAAGCAGGAGATGCAAAATCTGGTTGTAGTTGAGAAGGGATTAAACGCAAATCTGCACGGAATGTGCAACTCTCGAAAAAGCGGTTTGAATGGAGTGCATCTCGCAACTGGCTGTATAATTTTGAGGGAAGGGGCATCTCTCAATTATAGCCATTTGCATTCCTGGAACGAGAGCGACAGAGTGGAAGTTAATTACGGGTTCATTTTGGAGAAAAATTCGAAATTGCACTACAATTATCGCTTACTTTCCCCACCGAAAAATCTATCTCTCGAAACAAAAATTGTGTGCCTCGAAAATTCAAGAGCTGAGGTGAAAACGAGCGGAATTGGAAGGAATTGCAAGATTGGTATAAAGGAAAGTTTGACACTAGAGGGAAACAATTCTGGAGGTGTATTAAAATTGAGGGTTGTTGGAAAGGAAAAGTGCGAGATTCTATCGCACTCCTCAATTACTGCGAAAGCTGAATGCAAAGGACATCTCGATTGCCAGGGTTTGCTCATTGATAAAAATTCTAAAATCTCGTTAATACCGCAACTGATATGCGAAAGCACTCAAGCCCAAATTACGCATGAAGCATCGATAGGAAGAATTTCCGAAGAAGAGCTTCATTATTTAAGAACTCGCGGTTTGAAGGAGCATGAGGCAATAGATTTGATAGTTAACGGTTTTTTGGAGCAATTTAAAATTTAAAAACCAAAATATAGAATGGATGAAGAATTGGAAAAACTCAAGGAAGAAAGAATAAAGAAATTGATGGAAAAGCAAGAAATGGCGAAAGTTGAAATAGAGGTAAATGATGAGAATTTTGAGGAGATGGTAATAGAGCAATCGAAGAGAATTCCGGTTGTTGTTGATTTTTGGGCTGAGTGGTGCAAGCCGTGTTTAATGCTCAAGCCAGTGCTTGAAAAACTCGTTAGAGAAAACAAAGGCAAATTTATTCTGGCGAAAGTAAATGTTGATGAAGCTCCGAGAGTAAGTCAGAGATATATGATTATGAGCATCCCAAATGTTAAGTTATTCAAACAGGGCAAAATTGTTGATGAATTCATCGGCGCATACCCAGAGAGCTTCGTAAGAGAATGGTTGGAAAGAAATTTGTAGCAATCGAGCTTTATTAATCAAATCTGAAATAAAAGTTATGGAAGAATACGAGTTGATAATTGTTGGCAGCGGTCCAGCGGGTTTGAGTGCTGCAATTTATGCCGCGAGATACAAAATTAAAACCCTTGTTATAGGATGGCAAATCGGTGGTATGGCTGCAGAGGCGAGCGAAATATGCAATTTTCCGAGCTATAAAAAAATAAGCGGAACCGAGCTTATGAGAAAAATGAAGGAGCACGCGGAAGATTTGGGAATCGAAATAAAAAACGATTTCGTTCTTTCTATCGAGAGGATTAATTCTATGTTTAAGGTAAAAACAAATTCTGCCGAATATAAAGCGAAAAAAATAATTTTGGCAACAGGAACAGAAAAAAGAAAGCTTCACTTGGAGAATGAGGATAAATTTTTGGGAAAAGGAATAAGTTATTGCGCTATATGCGATGCTCCGTTTTTCAAAAATAAAGTTGTTGGAGTTGTTGGGGGAGCAAATTCCGCTCTTTCGGCTGCTATGCTTCTATCCAAATTCGCTGACAAAGTTTACATAATCTACAGAAGGGACAAATTTTTCAGAGCAGAGCCGAGATTGGTCGAGGAGGTTGAAAAAAATGAAAAAATAGAACCGATATTCAATGCAAATGTTGTTGAGTTAATTGGCAAGGATAAACTCGAGGAAGTGAGATTGGATAATGGGAAAAAATTAAAGTTGGATGGTTTGTTTATAGAGATTGGCATTGTGCCGAATTTGGAATTGGCCGAGAAATTAGGAGTCGAGCTGGAAAACGGTTATATAAAGGTGGATAAAGAGCAAAGAACGAATATAAAAGGAGTTTTTGCCGCCGGAGATGTAACAAATTATCCTTTAAAACAAATTATTGTTGCTTGCTCTCAGGGAGCGATAGCCGCGAGCTCGGTTTATAAGGAATTAAAAGAGGAATTAAAATGAGCTTCGCTGATATAAGGAAAAGGGTTGAAGAGATTTCGAGATTAATGAATTTAGGTGAAAAAGAGGTTAATATTTTGCTGAATTTTAGGAGAATTGCAAGGAAAGAATTAGAAATAGGAGGAAAGAGATATCTTGCATTCAGAGCGCTACACAACGATGCTTTGGGTCCGGGAAAAGGAGGGATAAGGTTTCATCCAAATGTCTCTGAAGATGAGGTAAAATCTCTGGCTTTTTGGATGAGCATTAAAAATTCTTTGATGGGCTTGCCTTTCGGAGGTGCGAAAGGAGGAATAAAAGTGAATCCTAAAGAGCTAACAGAAAATGAAATTGAGGAGCTGAGCAGAGCTTATATAAGGGAATTTCACGAGATTCTGGGAGAAAACAAAGATATTCCGGCTCCAGATGTTTATACAAATCCCAAAATAATGGGATACATGCTTGATGAGTTCGAGAAAATAAAAGGTTTTCACGAGCCAGCAATGATTACCGGGAAGCCGATTGCACTTGGAGGTATAAAGCTTAGAGAAGATTCAACTTCAAGAGGAGGTTTCATTATTTTAAAGGAATTTTTGAATCTCGTCAACAAAGATAAATCGGAATTGAAAATAGGCATTCAAGGGTTCGGAAATGTTGGTTTTAATATTGCGAAAATGCTCTATGAGGATGGGTTCAAAATAATCTGCGTAAGCGATAGCAAAGGCGGCATATTGGATGAGCGTGGCCTGAATATTTTTGAAGTAAGAAAGGTAAAGGAAGAAACCGGAAGTGTTGTAAATTACAAAGGGGAGAGAATTACTAACAAAGAGTTGCTCGAGTATGAGGTTGATTTATTAATTCTTGCTGCTATGGAAAATCAAATAACCAATGAAAATGCTGGCGAGGTTAAAGCAAAGTATATACTTGAGCTGGCAAACGGTCCTATAACATCAGAGGCCGATAAAATTTTAAACAAAAAAGGAGCCACAATAATTCCAGATATTTTAGCTAACTCTGGAGGTGTTGTTGCAAGCTATTTCGAATGGGTCCAAAACAAGTGCGGCAATATTTTTGAGGATGAATATCTGGAAAAAAGGTTTGAAAAGAAAATGAAGGAAGCATTTAAAAAAGTTTATGAATTTTCCCAAGAGGAGCGGTTGAATATGCGGATTGGAGCTTATATCATTGCAATAAAAAGAATTCTCGAAGCCGAGAGAGCGAGAGGCACTATTTAAAAATTTTTCCTTTAATATTATGGATGGAAAGAGAAGCAATGGGTTTTCGTGTCCCTTGCTTTAGAGAATTCAGCGAGTACATAGAATCAATTTTTGAAACGAAAATCGATAGGGAGAAGTTCTTCCAGTACTGTGGAGATATCGCGAGAGATGTGCTCGAAAGGATACACAACGAAGCTACCCAATATGGATCAGAGTATAAAATTAGAAATGTCAGAAAAATAAGAGATGGTGTAATTATGGAAGTATTGGCAAGCAATGTATCACCGGACAAGCTTGGTTTCACATGTGAGATAAGGAAAAATCCAAATTCCGAAAGCGATTTTTTATTTTTTTATTTTTAAAACCTCTCTCGGTGCGGATTTGCAACTTTAATATTTAAGATTTTAAAATTATGAAAAAGCTGTACAATATTTTCAGCAATTTAATTTCAACACTCGGATACTCCAAAGTCCATGGCTATATTTTGGCAACATTGTTTATCCATAGAGAATTAAGTTTGAAAGAGATTGCAAAAAAATCGAAATATTCGATTTCCTCAATCTCCTTATCCATCGATTTGCTCGAATTTCTCGGCTTGGTTGAGAAATACAGAAAGGACAACAAAAAAGAGATTTATGTAAGATTGAAAGGTGATCCTTTGGTTGCATTAAAGGAAATTATTCTCGTAAAAATAAATCGCGGAATAGAGAGTGCTTTAAGAGAACTCGAGAGCGAAAAGGGAAAGGAGGTCGAAAAAGTAAAAAAAGAAATTTTGAGATTGAAAAAATATGTCGATGCCTTGAACAAAGTTAAAATACCGAAAAATTGCTGAGATACAAGTGACACCACATTCTTATCTCGTTATTAGCAACTTCCTTATTGTTTTTCCTGGTTTGAATGTTTCTTCCAAATAATTTATCACTTTCTCTGAATCAAATTTTTTACAGGAAAATAAATCGAAATACAAGGATTTTTTGAAAGGGTATGTGTGGACACTTATATGGCTATCTGAAATTATAATAAATCCAGTTACTCCGCTTTCCTCTTTCTCTCTATGCTCATAATACAATACCTTCGGTCTTGTCAAGGGTTTCATCTTTATAATTTTCACCAATTCGAGAAGAAAATTTTTTATAAATTTCTCATCTAAAAGTTTCTTGCTCTCTTTACAATCTTTCAAATCAAGAATTAAATGCGTTCCGTCTTTCATATTTATATTTTCTCCAAATTATTAATTTCCTTTAACAACTGCTCTTTGAGCTTATCTCCCTCGAATTTATCCGAAAAATAATCGAGTCTTGCAGCGAACATAATTTTCGAGGCCAGCAATCTGGCAATTTTTCCTTTATTTTCATCCCTCGCTTCTTTTATGTAAGGGGACATGTAAATTAACCCGTATTTTGGCATTTTCTTCTGTTTTTTCTTTTTCAAATATCTAAACAAAGATTTTTCTGCTCCCAAAATTTGTATTTTAGACGAGGGCATCTTAGCCAAATTTTTTAAACCCCTCGCATGAGCAATTAACAAAGCTGCAAGAGTATGTCCGAGCAAATATGATAAATTCGGAGCTATTTCCTTTATCAGATTTTTTATTTTTTCCTCCACTTTCTCTTTTAATTTTTCGGAATTGTTTATAGTTTCCCTAAAACTTTTGTAGGAAGACAAAATTTCTTCCCTATTTTTTAGTGCATTTATAAAATGCGTTAACTCGCGATAAGTTCGCGCAGCAATAATAAGCTCTTCTTCCTTTTTTTCCTCAGTCTTTAGCTTTAATTTTACCAAAGCAATACCGAATTCGTTCATCCATTTGCGGAAATTTTCGTAAGGGAAATATTTTTCTAACTCTTCCTTTAGAATTCCCGTGCTAGTGTTGCTTTCAAAAAATTGTTTCGCAGCCTCTTTCGGATTTTCGGAAAATTTTTCCACAAGCTCCTTGTCTTTCAAAATTCCGAACGGAAGCTTTATCTTCATAATTTCAACAAAATAATTTTAAAATTCTTCTCACCTTCTCTACTTCTGGACCTTCTCTTAAAATTTTCTTCCTAACCAAATCAACAACAGTTGAAGGTTTTTTGTATTTGCATTTCCCTTTAACAACAAAATCAACATCCAAATTTATATTTTCTGCCTCGCTAATCTCCTTTTCTCCCGAAAAATTTGCGGAAGTTGAAGTTATCGGAAAACCGGCTTTTTTTATTATTTCTCTGGCAATTCTGCTTTCAGGAAATCTAATTCCGAGAAATTCGCTTCCCCCGGTTAACAAAGGAGATACAATTTCTTTTTTCGGTAAAATTACCGTGACAGGCCCTGGAAGAAGCTCCCGAATTATTTTTCTTTCCTCTCGAGAAACCCAAGCAATAGTTTCGAGCATTTCAAAACTCGAAACCGCAACTGAAATTGGTTTATTTAGAGGTCTTCGCTTAATTTCGAAAACCCTTCTCAAAGCTAAATCATCGAAAATATTTGCTCCTATTCCGTAAACAGTTTCTGTTGGATACGCAACAACACCTCCAAGTTTAAGAATTTCAACGGCTTTTTCTATTTGGTTCATGATTCAGCGAGAAAGTGAATTTTCCATTAATTCAATCAAAGGGGAAAATAAATTTTTAATTTTCAGAAAAAAATTTAAAATCCAATTTGATTTAACCTCTGAAAACTTTCCGGTTATCTTCTCTTCGGTAAGATTATTGTTGCTCTCAAACTCGAGAGATTCATTTTTTCTATTCCAGAAATAAGTTTTATTGAGAACAATTCCTTTTTCAATTACAAAAATCTCGTACTTTCCTGGGTTCTCGAAAATTATATACTTTTTGCTGGTAATTCTCGAAACATTAGGTCCTATAATTATCATTTTGCAGGAATCGCAATTAGAAAGATTTATTTTTAATCTCGTATCATTCCATATTTTTAATTCCGGTTTTCTCGCAATCACCAATTCTTTCTCCTCTTTCTTTTCAACAATCTCTCCTCCAAAAACTCTAATACTATCGATTAAATCTCGCACTTTGTCATCGATCACAACTCTTACTTTAAAAGTATATTCTCCTGGTTCAGCGTCTTCCTCAATTTTATTCGTTAAATTTATTATTTTCTCCTCGCCTTTATTTAAAGAAACTTTTTTCCTGTTCGCAACCCAGGAGCCGGTGATGCATTTTTTTCCGTTGTAGGCATAGGAATAAATTTCAAAATCTATTTTTCTGTTCGCTTTAACTTTCACTCTCGCTGTAATTTCCGAGTTTCGGGAAACTTTTTTTGTGAGATTTAAAATTGCAATTTCCAGAGTTTCTTTTTCTGATTTTGGTTTCGATGAGCTTCTCGAGATATATTGGCAAAGATTTCCGATTTTTCCAGAAATGGAAATATTGAACAAGTTGTGGGGTTTCTTGTTTATGTAAAGCACAACTCTGTATTTTCCATCTTTATATCTATCGTTGCAATTCGGATCTATAAGCAAAGGTAAAATCAAATGATAGGTTTTTCCTCTTTCCAAATCTAAATATAAAGGTAAGCGTACATACGGATATTTTGTTTTGTTTTCATCAAGATATTTGTTAATTCCAACTCTTAATTCAATCCTTCCGTTTTCGTTGTTCGAATTTATTAATAAAGCTATCGGCAAAAATTCTCCGAATTTTGCCTTTTTAGGTTTTTCTCCGATTACAGAAAAATTTAAATCTCCCAAATCTTCCAAACCGTTTAGCCAAAAAATTCCGTCATCTGAGGAATCCAAATACTCGTTCTCAAGAGAGTACTTAAATTTCGCTCTTATTTTGTAAATTCCTTTAGTATAGTTAGATGGAATTGCAAAATTTCCGAAAATTTCCGCCATATTCTCTGAAAGATTGAAAGAATTGTTCTCGTAGAGAGTTGCGAAATAATCGAACCTCGAGTTTTTATTTTTCCCCAATCTCACACTTAGCTCTCCGAAGGCATTGGTTTTATTTTCCGGCAAAAATATCTGAGCAGCCCATTTTATTGTCTCGTTGAGCTCGTATTCCTTTTTATCCAACCAAACCCTTATTCTGTATCTCTTGTTTTCTGGAGTAATGGTGATATTCCTGCAAACTGAATTATCATAGCTGAAAATATCGTTAAAATTGTTGATTCTCGCGTTTGCGCAAACTCTGAATTTTCCGAATCCGATATCGAGAGTTGCATTTCGAAAAGCTTCCTTTTCCATTCTCCCGTAAGCTACAAGAAAATCTCCAACCGAGACATTGTAATCTATCGTGCAGGAAGCGTTCGAAAGATTTGTGTAAAATATTATTTTTTTGTTTCCTTTTGTGATATTAAGAGAGATGCTCGCATTTTGAAGCTGAAATACAGCAAATCTCTTGCAGAGAGTATTGTTTGCTTTTGCGCAAATTGTGTAATTTCCAGCGAGCTTCGGGGTCCAGTTAAACAAAATTGTTTTCGAACTTATCGCCTCCATGGAAATTAAACTCTCTTCTGAGTAGAGGGTTGAGTTAGCTTTTATCGAAAAACCAATTTCGCGGGTTCCGTTTTTAATTCCTCTGTTTAAAATCGTTATGCTGAATTTGATTGTATTGTTCACAAAATTTCTTTCTGGAAAGGAAATACTGAAAATCTCGAAGTATGTAGCGGGATAAAAATTCTGTTTTCCTGGACTCGGAGAGAATGCAATCCAGTTCTCGAACTTATTCTCGCTAAAGTTAATTCTCTGAAGAGACATCTCGTTTTCATTAGCTCCCATCGAGCTGTTGTAGGTTACTGAATCTACCAAATTTCCTTGATTATCATAAAGATAAATACTGTCGCCATCATCATTTAAACCACTACCTATATTGCCAATTTCAAGACAACTATTATTAGAAATGTTAAAAGCATTGCATCCAATCTTATCATCTACAATCAATGCATAACTGTTATTGTAAATTGTAAGATTTTTTATAGAATCATTAGAATTTCCATCAGCGATTATCCAATTATTTAGATAAATAGTAATGTTTGACGGATTATAAATTTCGATCCATTCAGGGGTTTTATAATGTATCTCATTAATCACAACTTTAGCGAAACTCGGGAAAATGAAAAACTGAAAGAATATAAATAAAACAATTTTTCTCATTTTTTCTTCACACAGAAGGAGGTTTTCTCTCTTTGTAACCGAAACAAATGAAGCCTGTGTGCAAAATTCCAGAATGTATCGGATGCGTTGAAAATCCAATCTGCCATTCTCTAACAATATTCTCGAATGTTTTTGTTTCATATCCGAGCTTCTCGAATATTTGCACGGATTCTTTTATCTGCTCTATGTTTGGCGAATATATTACAAATGTTCCTCTTTTCTTTAAGTTTTTATCCAATTTTTCTATCAGCTTGTAAGGTTGCTTTAAATCCAGAGTAATCAAATCGAATTTTTCCTTAATTTTTGCTTTTTCGATATCCGCGTTGAACAACTTTATATTTTTTAAACCCGATATATCTATATTCTTCCTCGCTATTTTATAAAATTCCTTTCTTTTTTCGTAAGTATAAACTTCCCCAGGATAAACCAATCTTGCCAAAAAAATTGCCAACCAACCTGAGCCAGTGCCAGCGTCCAGAATTTTCTGCCCGCTTGATATCCCGGAGTAAGCCAATATTAAAGCCGCATCTTTCGGTAGAATAACTTGGGGTCCTCTTTTCAGCTTATCAAAAACCATGTTTCTCCTTGTAAATATCTAGAATAATAGCGTTTTGTATCCATGTGCTCGGAATATCAACAAGCAAACCAAGAATTAAAACACTTGCCAATTTTCCGAAAACAGAATTGTAACCAGAAACAAAAACAATAGATGCCAAAGCAACTAAAGAAGTTAAGGTCATGGTTAACCCTGTTTTCAGAGCTTTTCTGTATTGCTCATCAAATTTTCCCCTCTCTTTCAAAACCCTCGTGGTAAGCAAAATATCCGTATCCACAGAATAGCCGAGCAACATAAGTAATGCGGTAAATGTAATTAGAGAAAGTTTTATTCCGAGAATGTTCATTAAAAATAATGCTCCGACAAGGTCTGTGAAAGCGGAGATAACAACTGCAAAAGACGGAATTGGAACTCTGAACAAAATGAAAATAACGAGTGCCATGGCGAGAAAAGCGAAGATAATTCCGTTAGCAACCTCCTTTAAAACTTCTGAACTCAATTTAGGGCTTATTTCACTTATCTCGTATTCCTTTATTTTTAGAGTGCTGTTAATTTCATCTATCAAGTTTTCTATATCCTCGCTATAAGTTTCTACCGAAAGTTGTATTCCGGTGATGCTTGTGGTTAAATAAGCGGATACCTCGTATTTTCTCTCAAGCGCATCCCTTAACTTCGAGATTTCTTGGTAATTTGCGTCGCTGAAAGAAATGGTAATTAAGTTGCCTCCCCTTAAATCTATATCCTTCTCGATAAAATAGCCCGTTGTTGCTTGCTTATATCCTAAATAAATTACGCTCAGCAACAGAAAAGCCAAGGTAATTATTATGAGTTTTCTGTTCATAAAAGAATTTATTTTAATTTTTACTAACCGACGCTTAATAAATGGCTCAGAGCTTTAATTTTTGTGCAACCTTAAAATTAAATTGTTATATATAATTGTGGAGGTGAGAAAAATGCCTTTCGGCTATGGTCCTTGGTGGTGGGCTTTGAGCCCTGAAGAAAGAAGAAGATTTTGGAGATACGCGTGGAGATGCTGGAGATTTCCTTGGCTGCCGAGAGGATGGTGGGCAATTCCGTATTTCTCGGAATATCAAGGGCTTACAAAAGAAGAGGAAATAGAGCTGCTTAAAGAAGAGGCGAAAGCAATTGAAGAAGAGCAAAAAGCATTGAAGCAAGAGCTCGAGGAAATAAGAAAAAGGATAGAGGAATTGAAAAAGAAAAAATAAATAATGAAAGAAAAAATCGCGGCAATTTCCACAGTTGTAAATTTAATTCTGGCAATAACCAAGATTGCCGCTGGTGTTATTACCAATTCAGCCGCAATTTTGGCAGAAGGAATTCATTCCGGAATGGATATTTTATCTTCTGCAATCGGTTTGCTCGGCATAAAAGCTTCGAGAAAACCGAGTGATAAAAAACATCCCTACGGGCATTATAAATTTGAAGTTTTAACCGGATTAATTATCACGGTAATACTATTCGGAAGCGGAGTGGGAATTATTTATGAAGCCTATCAAAGTTTTTTAAATCCGAGCCAAATAGTTATTGGATATTTAGCGATCGGAATTATGGTTTTTTCAGCTTTGGTGAACGAGATTATGTCCAGAATAAAAATTTACTATGGGAAAAAAGAGAATTCGTTGAGTTTGCTCTCAGATGGATATCATTCTAAAGCTGACGTTTATTCGTCGCTCGCAGTTCTGCTCGGATTGATTTTAACACCTTATTGGAGCTACGCAGACGCGACACTGGCTTTATTAATAGGTTTATACATAATGAAACAATCATTTTCTTTGGGAAAAGAAGCCACTGATTCGCTGTTGGATGTTTCTGCAGGAGAGGAAATTGAGGAAAAAATTAAATCCATAATTAAGAAAAGGAAGATAGAGCTTTCAGATTTAAAAACTCAGAAAAAGGGTTCTATAATTACTGCTGATATCGAAATAAAATTACCAAGCAGATTGAGTGTTGAAGAAGCAACGAAAATATCCAATTCTCTTAGAGAAGATCTGATTAAAAACATAGAAAATCTCAAATACATTACGATTCAAATAAAAAGCCATGATATTTCAACCTCCTTTTATAAGCCTGGGTTCGGAAGGGGATTCGGATGGCAGAGAAGAGGAAGATTCAAAGATAAAATTAAAGAAGCTCGAGGCATGGGTCCGGGGGGCTATTGCGTGTGTCCAAGATGTAATTACAGAGTCGAACACAAGAGAGGAGTTCCTTGCGCGTCTTTAAAATGTCCGAAATGCGGAATTAATTTAATAAGGGAACAATAATTATGGGTAAAATAAAGGTTGCTGTAAGCTCCATCGGAAAAGATGTGCAGAGTGAGGTTAGCGATATATTCGGAAGATGCCAGTATTTTATCATTGCAGAAATAGAAAATAAAAAAATTGTTAAAACAGAGTGCATAGAAAATACGAGTGCCAATCAAATCGGAGGCGCCGGGATATATGCAGCGAGAACAATCGCTGAGAAAGGCGCTGAAGTTGTGATAACAGGAAATATAGGTCCAAGAGCTTCAGCTGTTTTAAAACAATTTAATATTGAAGTTTATGGCAAAGGAAAATGTAAATCGGTTGAGGAAGCTTTGAGGGAATTTATTAACGGAAAACTCGAGAGAATAGTATGAAAATAGCTGTTCCGAGCGAGGGAAGAAAGGGTTTGGAAGAAAAAGTGGCCGAGCATTTTGGCAAATGCAATACCTTTACCTTTCTAAATGAGAAAGGGGAGGTTGTTGAAATAATAGACAATATTAGCGAGCATAAAGGCGGCTTTGGGTTGCCAGCGGAAATTATTAAAAAGCACGGCGCAAATATTGTGCTCTGCAAAAATATCGGAGCAAAAGCTCTCAATTTGTGCAAAAAACTTGGAATAGAGGTGTTTATAGCTCATGCTGAGACAGTGAAAGAAATGTTCGAGCTCTGGAAGAATAATAAAGTTAAAAAAGCGGATTTCGGGGATGTTTGCAGAGGGTTTCTATAGAGTTTGGAATATTTCGGTCGGCAGGAATTTTTAGTTCTTATTCTATTAATTGCTATGCTAATATCTATTGTCGGATTTTTCATTTTGTTGGGCGCCAAATACAAATAATTTAATTTCAAAGATTTTAATAAAACATTTTCATAACTACTAATCATGAGTCCAAAACATAATAAAAAACAAAAAGAACCAGATTCAAAAATCGGAATTTGCCAATACCATTTGTGTAAAAAGAAAACAAAAGTATATAGATGCAAATATTGTAGTGAATATTTCTGTAAAGAACATTTACAACCAAAACTTCCGGGAATGCCAAGATTTAATAGCACAAAACCCGAAGACAGACTTTTCATGGAAGAATGGCGTAAGCCAGGAGGACATCCTTGCATACCTTATTCAGAGATTTGGAGAGCAGAACAAGAAAGAAAAGAAGAAGAATATCGCCGAGCTCTGGATAAGCTCCTTCGTTCTAAACCTTTGAAGACCACTCATGAGCCGGAAGTTATTTCTAGAGAAAGAGTAATTAAAAGAGATATTCCTCTTACTGAAAAACTCGAGAATTATTGGTATTGGAATAAAAAGAAAATAGCAAAAATAATCGTAATATTGCTACTTTTCGTAGGCATGAGTTGGTTTTTTTATAATAGCTTACAATCTGCACAAGTACCGTCTAGATTATTTAATCTACCTTTTTTCGATATAAATCATCTAAATTGCAGTGATGGAACATTATATAATCATTGTTCAAAGGAAAAACCTTACTATTGCCTCAACGGTACTCTCGTAAAGAAAGCGAGTATTTGCGGGTGTCCAGCTGGTTATAAAATAAATGGAGATGATTGTGAAAAGATATGGAGATGCAGCGATGGAACTATTTACGGAGAATGTTCACAGAACAGACCCTTCTATTGTTTAAACGGAACACTGGTAGAAAGAGCCTCTTTATGTGGTTGCCCGCCAAATGAAATTCCTAAAGGTGATATTTGTATATCTAAATTTGAAGTTAGACCAAAAAATATAAGTTTGAAGTATGTATTAAGAGGAGAAACGGGATTTATTCAATTTACAGTTTATGGTGGGGTAAATGACTATTTAAGTGAATTACCTCGATCAATTACTTATTACGAAGGTGAACCAGAACCAACCACAAAAGATTTTGTGATGAAATATTTAAATGATGAAATTCAGATGAAATATTTAAAACCACTTGCTGAGAAAATTAAAAAGATAACCTCAAATAAAGATGACCAAGCGAGAATTACTATAAGCCTTGTTCAGCATATACCTTATGATTTAGAAGGATACAGGACAGCAAATTTAGAAGGAAGGTATCCTTATGAAGTTGTTTATGACAATAAAGGAGTCTGCGGCGAAAAATCACAATTATTGGCTTTCCTGCTGAGAGAATTGGGATTTGGTGTAGTCTTATTTAATTTTGAGATTGAAAATCATATGGCTGTAGGGATTAAATGTCCTACCAAATACAGCTACAAAAACACCGGATATTGCTTTATTGAAACTACCGAACCAACAATAATTACAGATTATCAAGAAGAATATGTCGGTGTGGGTAAACTCTCATCTACCCCAGAAATCATTTACATAAGTGAAGGTGCTTCATTCGATACAGTAGCTGAAGAATATGAAGACGCCCAAGAATGGATAAAAATAAACGAAATCTCCAAATCATCTGGCGGCTATCTCGACGAGTATCATTACAATAGATGGCTGTATTTAGTTAATAAATACGGAATTGAAATAGATGAAGAATAAACTCTAGCTCACTGACAAACTCTTCCGCTTGATATCATTTGCTTTGATGCTATTGCACTGGACAAAATAGCTTAAAAAATTGCAAAATGTTTTTTGTTTATTGCGTAATCGTGATATGAAAAAATTTTCCAAGAAGATTGCGGGAAATTGAAATTAATTAATTGATGTCAACTCGTAAAATTATTAAATGTTTTAAATTAACTTATGGTTATGAATATAAGAAAACACAAATTTGAGGTTGGTGAACAATGAGAACCTCGTCAATGTTAAGTTGCGAGCTTACTCCTTCCATCTCAAAATTTTTGAACAGAAAGTTTTATAAACAATTGTTACAAAAATAACAATATGGTCAAAAAAGTTTCAATATGGTTAACTTTAGAGCTTACGTCAGTGAAACACAAAAGATAGAGATTATTTCCTTCAACTAATGGAAAAGTATTCCAGTTTTAAATGGCTCAAAAAAATTGCGAAAAATGAAAGAAGCAGGCGATGGATTGAAAAAATTGAAAGATGGCGCAAACTTGCTTTCGAGCAGGGAAAATTTTTGAGAAGCCGAAAATTGTTTTCCGTTGATCTCGGGAGATATAAAATTTGGTTTAGAAAATGCAGTGCTTATTCCTCGATTGATATCTACACTGAGATTTTCAAAGAGCACAAGCATTTCTTAATTTCGGAATTTTCGGGAGAGAACGCAAATTTGGTTGTTGATCTCGGAGCAAACGAAGGTTATTACACTTTAAAATTAAAACAGAACAATGCTAAATGTAAAGTTATCGCCATAGAACCAAATCCTTTGGCATTTGAAATTCTGAAGAAAAATATCGAATCGAATAAGTTGCGGGATGTAATTTTAGTGAACAAAGCGATTTGCAGCAAAAGCGGAAAAATGAGTTTCGAGATGGTTGCTAATGTAAGCGCTATTGGTGCGAAAAATTTGAGGATAATGCGAAGACCTTGGCTAAAGGCAAATATGATTGAAAAAATCAAAGTTGATTGCATAACTTTGAGCGAGCTTTTCGAGAATTATAAAATTGAAAAAGTTGATATTCTAAAGCTTGATGTTGAGGGAATGGAGCTTGAGATTTTGAAAAGCAGCAAAAATTTACTGAATAAAATTTGTAAAATCGTGGTTGAGTGGCACAGCAAGGAAATAAAAGCTCGCATAAAGAAATTTCTGAAAGAAAGAGAATTTAAACTCATTTTTGAGGAAGAAAAAGAATGCGGAGATTTATATTTTGTAAACTCTCGATGCTCCGGAAAATGAAAGGAATTTATATTTTGTTGATTGAGATTGACGCTAAAATAATAGAAAAAATAGGTTCTCTCGGAAAAATAGAATTTGATAAAGGAATCTACGCTTACATCGGCTCTGCGCAGAACAATTTGGAGAAAAGAATTCAGAGACACAAAGAGAAAAACAAAAAATTGAGATGGCATATCGATTATTTGTTAAGCAACAAGCACGCAAAAATTTTAAAAGTGTTTTACAAAAAAGCAGAAAAGGCGGAAGAATGCAGAATAGCGAAAAAATTATGCAAAACCGAAAAGCCAATATTAAATTTCGGATGCTCGGATTGTAAATGCAAAAGCCATTTGTTTAAAATAGAGCATGTGGGGAGTATTTTAAAATTGGATGTAAAAGAGTATAATGGAGAAAACGATTTTGGAGGTTGAAAATAATATGAGCAGAAAAAGGGAAAAAGAAAAATGTCTCCTAATGTTTTCGGGAGGTTATGATACTTTGCTTTCAGCTTGTTTACTTGTTGAGGACGGTTACGATGTTTCACTCATAGCATATGATAATGGTATGATAAATGGAAGTGAAAGTATAGAAGAGAATTTCAAAAGATTAAAGAAGCTTTACGATGAAAAGGTACAATTCCTCGGCATAGAACCTATTGTAGGAACATGGAGGAAATTTCTTATTCCTTATATGTTAAAATTAAAAGATTTTGATAAATATAAACTGTTGCCGATGGAATATTTTTGTTTGACTTGTAGGGCTTCAATGTATCTCCATTCAATAGCAGAATGTTTAAACTTGGAAATACCTTGCTTAGCAGAAGGTGCAAGAAAATCACAAAATTGTCCTGAACAAACAGAACCTGTTATAGAAAGGTTTAAAAATTTTTGTAAAGAGTTTGATAGAGAGTTACTTTTGCCTGTATTTCATATTGAATCAAAAGGTAAAATTAAGGAAGAGTTAAGTTTAAGAGGAATAATTCCAAAAACTAAAGAACCTTATTGTACTTTAGCTATGCCTCTTTATGATTATAAACCTTCTGAAGAGAGTATAGAAGGGATGGTAAAGTTGTTAGATGAATTCATCTTACCTGAAGCGGAAAAATTGGTAAAAGAGACAGCAAAAATTAAAAGATATAAAAAGAAAGTTGGGATAGTATGAAAAGAAGTAAAAAAGTCGTATTTGTGCCTTTTTGCCTACTAGCTCAAGGTTTTAGAGCTGAAGGTATAGTTAAAAAATTTCCAGCTATTGTTAAGCCTGTCATTGATTTGCTTGAAGAATACCAAATCAATATAGTTCAAATGCCTTGCCCTGAGCTTGAGTATGAAGGCATAAAAAGAAAGCCAGCAGGTAAAGCAAGATACGATAACGAAACTTACAGAAAGATTTGCAAAAAGTATGCAAACCAGATAGTTTCCTTTATTGAAGATCTAATTAAAAACGAATATGAAATTTCGGCAATTTTAGGAATAGAAAATTCTCCTTCTTGTGCAGTAAATTATTTGTTTGAGAAAGGAAAAAGAGTAAAAGGGTATGGTGTTTATATTGAAGAGCTAAAGAAAAAATTAGAAGAAAAAGAATTCGACATACCATTTTTAGGTGTTGATATCTATGGTATAAACAAAACTATTTCCGAGCTAAAGGAGATTTTAGGGAACGAAGTAGGATTGCTAAAATATATAAGAAGGCAGAAAGATTATAATGGAGAAAACAATCTTAGAGGTTGAAAATTTAAGTGTTGAATTGAACGGAGTGAAGATTATAAAGGAGTTATCTTTTAGAGTGCAAGAAGGAGAGATTGTAACTATTTTGGGTCCTAACGGAGCTGGAAAAACAACTCTGCTTAAAACTTTGCTCGGAATGATTCCTTATAAAGGTAAAATTCAGTGGAAAGAGGGAATAAAAAAGGGTTATGTGCCGCAAAGATTGCCTTTTATTAAAGATTTTCCCTTAACTGTCAAGGAATTTTTCAGATTAAAGGAAAATTCAGAAGAGAAAATAAAGAAAGTTGTGAAAGCGGTCGGATTGGAAAAATTTTTGGATAGGAGAATAGGCAATCTCTCCTCAGGCGAATTCCAGAGAACTCTGATAGCATGGGCTCTGCTTAAAAATCCGGAAGTTCTGCTTTTCGATGAGCCGATTGCTGGAATTGACATTAGAGGAGAAGAAACAATCTACTCTCTGTTGCTGAAATTAAATAAAAAAAGAAAACTAACCGTCTTGCTCGTTACCCATGATTTGAGCGTTGTTTTTAGATTTTCGAGTTATGTGATATGCTTAAACAGGCAACCTGTATGTCAAGGCAAGCCGAAGAGAGTTTTAACTCCTGAAGCATTGGAAAAGCTTTACGGAACCGAAATTAAATTTTACTCACACAGGAGTTAAAATGCTCTTGTCGATTTTGATTGCTGGAATGTTTATTAGCGGGGTAGCGGGATATTTAGGGAGTTTAATGCTTCCAAAAAGAATGGCTTTGGTTGCCGGTCCTTTGGGACATTTGGCTTTGCCAGGAATAGCTCTTGCCTTGATTTACAACTTCGATGTCTCTTTGGGAGCATTCCCTTTTGTTATTTTGGGGATGTTAGGGATATGGTTGCTTGAATTAAAAACAAAACTTCCGATAGAGGCTTTAACCGCAATTGTATTTGCTTTCGGAGTTGCTCTTGCTTTCCTTTTTCTGCCGATGGAAAAGGCTGAAGAGGCTCTGATAGGAGATATTACAAAGATTGATTTTCCTAATGCCTTACTAACGAGCTTTGTTTGTATTGCAGTATTTTTTATTGTAAGAAGGATTTATCCGAAAATGGTCTTGATAAGCATCTCTGAGGATTTAGCAAAATCAGAAGGAATGGATGTGAAAAAATATAATTTGGTTTATTTGCTGAGCGTTGCAATTATGGTTGCTTTGGGTGTGAAGGTTGTCGGAGGATTGCTAACAGCCGCTTTGGTTGCAATTCCGGCAGCAACAAGCAGAAATTTGAGCAAAAACCTTGCACAGTACTCTTTTCTTTCCGGATTTTTGGGGATGGTAAATTTTATGCTCGCTCTTCTTTTATTTGAAATCACCAAACTTCCGATAGGGCCTTTAATTATAATTGTTGCTTCCTCTATCTTTATAATATCTTCCACACTTAGAATATGAGAATTGCGATAGCCAGCGGAAAGGGTGGCACTGGGAAATCAATGGTTGCAAGCTCTTTGGCTGTTGAGTTTGCAAGGGATAAAAGAACTTTGTTGATAGATGCTGATGTTGAATGTCCTAACGCTCATTTATTGCTTTCAATAAAAAGGAAAAAGATAGCTTCAATTTATCAAGCTGTGCCAAGATTCAATCTCGAGTTGTGCAAAAAATGCGGAAAGTGCGCAAGTGTTTGCAAGCAGGGTGCGATAGTTTTTGTTAAAGGAAAATATCCTGCTTTTGTTGAGGAAATTTGCATAGGATGCAAAGCTTGTATTGCTGCTTGCCCTGAAAATGCAATAAGCGAAGGGAAAAAGGAGATAGGCACCATTTACCAAGGAAGAAATTACGGAGTGGAGCTCATTTCTGGAGAGCTCAAATTAGGAGAGCTGGCTGCTGGAGAAGTTGTAAGCGAGGTCAAAAAATACGCAGCAAAAGTTGAGAAAAAAATAAAGGCAGAGGTTATTTTAATAGATGCCGCTGCCGGTGTTGGATGCCCGGTTATAGCTTCTTTGGTTGGGAGCGATTATGTGGTTGCTGTCACAGAGCCAACTCCTTCAGCATTGCATGATTTGAAAAGAGTTTTGTTTCTCGCAAATCATTTCAGAATAAGGCACGGAATTGTTATCAATAAATTTGACCTCGAGAAAAAATTTTGCTCAAAGATAGAGGATTTCGCAAAGGAAAATAAAATTCCCATTCTCGGAAAAATTCCTTACCGGAAGGATTTTGTTGACTCGGCGATAAAGATGAAGCCGATAGTTGAGATAAATCCGAAATATAAAAAAATTTTTTCAAATATTATTAATAGGATAACAAAATGAAAACGGATATTTTGATTATCGGCGGAGGCCCAGCTGGAATTGTGGCAGCAATAACCTCGAGAAGCTATTATCCTTCGAAGAAAATAACCTTAATAAGAAGAGAGAAGAAAAGCGTTATTCCGTGCGGAATTCCCTATATTTTCCATCGCCTGAAATCAGTTAAGGAAAATTTAATTCCTGATGAAATTTTAAAAACAAATAAAATTGAGCTCGTTATAAGCGAGGTAGAGAAGATTGACACAAAAGGCAAAAAAGTTTTTCTTAAAAATGCAACCATAAGTTACGAGAAACTGATTTTGGCAACCGGCTCCAAACCAGTGCTAATTCCGATTCCAGGAGTTGATAAAAAAGGTGTTTGGTGCATTAAAAAGGATTTCGAATATTTGAGTAAACTCCGAAAAGCTGTGCTGAATTCGAGAAATATTGTGATAATAGGAGGTGGCTTTATAGGTGTTGAGCTTGCTGATGAATTAAGCGGAATTAAAGGTTTAAAAATAAGTATTGTGGAAAAATTGGAGCATTGTTTGATCACAACTTTCGATAAAGAGTTTGCGGAAATTGCGGAGAAAAAATTAAAGGAAAAAGGTGTGAAAATCTACACAAACACAACAATAGAGAAAATTGAAGGGAAGAGCAAGGTGGAATTTGTAAAATTGAGCAACGGGAAGAAAATTCCAGCTGATTTGGTTATTTTATCCATCGGAGCAAAGCCGAATGTGGATTTGGCAGAGAAAGCAGGGATTAAGCTCGGGAAATACGGGGCAATAAAAGTTAACAAATTTATGGAAACCGGTGCTGAAGATGTTTTTGCTGTTGGGGATTGCGCCGAGACGAGAGATTTAATAACAAAAAAATATATTCCTGTGATGCTCGCTTCCACAGCATGCCATGAGGCGAGGATTGCAGCTGCAAATTTGTATAAAAAAGATGCAAGGATTAAAAATCAAGGAACTTTGGGTGTTTTTTCAACATTTGTTAAAGATTCAGCAATAGGCATAGCGGGTTTGAATGAAAAAAGAGCTAAAGATGAGGGTTTCGAGATTATAGTTGGGGAAAGCGAATCTCCGAGCCATCATCCGAAAGCATTGCCAAATACGGGAAACATAAAAGTAAAACTCGTTTTTTCCAAAACTTCTCGCAAATTGTTGGGTGCTCAAATCACTGGACCAGAGTGTGTGGGAGAGATGATAAACATTCTTGCTTCGGCAATCCAGAAAGGAATGGATGTGTATGAGTTCGATACCTTACAAATTGCAACGCATCCTCTTCTAACTCCAGCACCCACAGTGTATCCGATTATTACTGCTGCCCAAAATGCTCTAATAAAATTTAAAAATTCTTAGATTGAAATATGAGAAAGGTTGTATTTATTGTTTCGTTAGTCTTACTATTTTCAAATTTGGTTGCAGCCCAGACCTCGGATAGAGTGTGTTTTGTTTACTTTACTGGAGTTGGATGTCCTCACTGCGCTAAAACGGATCCAGTTGTGCTTATAGATTTGTTGAAACATGAAGATATCGTGATAATAGAGTACGAGATTTATCAGCAAAGAGAAAACGCTCCGTTGATTTTGCAATACGGAAATCTTTACAACAGCGAGTTAGGAATTCCTTTAGTAATTTTCGGTAAAGGAAATTATATCATAGGAGACCGCCCAATTTTGGATAATATAAATGTAGCTCTTGATTTGCAAAAAAATCCATGCCCTTTGGCAAACGGTAGCTCGGTTTGGTTTGAGAATCTCGATTTTGTATCCTTGCCAGGCAAACCGAAAATATGGACGAGCAACGGTGTTTTGATAAAAACAGGTGAAGGCGGGAGCAATGCGGTGCTGAAAAAATTATTAACCTCGAAAAATATATCTCGTGCTGTGGAAGGAGTTAATTATAAAATTGTTGAGCCTCGGCCAGTTGCGCTTTCCGGAAGATATCTGTATTTCGAGAATGCTATCGAATTGGAAGGTTGGATATTCCAGTGGAACGGTGAAGGAATAGAAAACGCGATTAACGGAAATCAAACAACAAACAAAGCAAAAGAGCAAATCGATGAGAGTAGAGTAGAGCTAACATTGGTGAAGCTTGTTTCTCTCGCAGCGGTAGATGCAATAAATCCTTGCGCTTTGGCTGTTTTAACTTTAATGCTCATCGCCATTCTAACTTACAATCCGAAAAAGAAAAGGAATGTTTTGCTCGCTGGGTTTGCTTTTACTGCTTCGGTTTTCGTTATGTATTTATTTTATGGTGTGATTATTGTAAAATTTTTTCAGGTTGTCCAAACTTTAACCTCTGTAAGATTATGGCTTTATAAAATTCTCGGTGTCGGTGCGATTATACTGGGAATTCTAAATATAAAGGATTTCATAAAATACAAACCTGGAGGATTTGGAACGGAGATGCCTTTAAGCTTGAGGCCGAAGGTAAAGAAAATAATTTCCAAAGTAACAAGCCCGAAAGGAGCTTTTGGTGTTGGAATTTTCGTAACCATCTTTCTTCTACCTTGCACAATTGGCCCTTATGTAATTGCAGGAGGAATTCTCTCGGTATTTGAATTAATAAATATCCTTCCGCTACTGTTTCTCTACAATATAATTTTCGTTATGCCGATGGTCGCAATAACTTTGATAATATACGCTGGTTTTGCAAAAGTTGAGAATGTTTCAGAATGGAAGGAAAAGAATATCAAAAAATTGCATTTAGTCGCTGGTATAATTATGCTCGCTCTCGGAATAGCGATGGTTTTCGGGTTTGTGTAGGTTTGGTTGTTATTCTGCTTGCCAGCTTAACAATCTGCTTCTATTATTCGGAGATTTCTCAAAAAAGAAAAAAATAACAATCTAATCAATCTCTATCTTTATATCCATCGGCTCGAGCGGTTTATCGATATTTATTTTTCTTTTGATTGCCCATTTTCTTATGCTTCTTACAATCAAGCGAGAGCCGAGTTTTGCGAGAGGTGCGAAAATCAAAAAGTTTTTGTTTTTTTTGGTTACCCTTTTCAAGCCGCTCTCTATTTCTTGCGCTAAATGGCGCCAAGCATGATAAATATGGAGAATTCTTCCCTCGGTAAGGTGTTCCTCTATATTAAAGAATTCTTTATCCTTCAAACTGCCCATCGGAACGAAAGCCAATGGGGTTACGGTAAAATGCGCTTTTTCACCGAGTTTCTCTTTCAATTTCTTTTCCATCGTTATTATCAATCTTGCGGTTTCTATCTCGTCTTCATCCGTTTCCCAAGGAAGGCCGATTATTGTTGTATAAGCCGGGAACCAGAAATATTTGTTGAGTATGTAGGTGCCGTTTAGCAAAACCCAAGGCCATTCATCTGCACTGAAAGGTTTCATTTTGTTGTTCGCGAGTTTTTTTATTAATTCTGGGGACGCTGTTTCAAATCCTACTTGGATTCCAATCCATTTATTTATGTTCGCGCGATTTAATTCGGAGACTTTTTTCAGAATTTTAGGTGCAGCAAGAGCCCCAGCAACTGTTCCGTGTGTTGGATTCGCGAATTCAGCTTTCTCGAGAACCTTTTCAAAAAGCTCTATTACTGCATCCTCATTCGGATAAAAATTTCTTCTGTCTTCGACCATATAATTAAAGATATCCTCGCTATGAAGCCATATCTTTTTTTGTTTCACACGAAGATTAACATCGACTTCTTCCATTATTTTCTCAATTGGATAGAATCTTGCGCTTCTTAAATTTGGCGAACAAAAACGGCATCCTCTTCCGCAGCCTCTCATAACTTCCACCATTCCCTTATAAGCGGGATTTACAATCGTTGGTATTTCCTCGATTTTAGGCCAGGTTTTAATTTTTATAAATCTGTCCTTTCCTCCAGCTTCTATGTCTCTAAAAATATCTCCTATCACATGCTCAACTTCTCCGAAAATCACATGGTCTATTTTTAATTCCTCTGTCAAATCCTGTTTTAATTCAAGCTGCCAAGCTCCCTGGCTTCCGACAACAATCTTAAATTTATATCCCTTTCTCTCTCTAAAATCTCTCAATCTTTTTATAAGAGAGGTAAAGAAATATTTCGAGTAAGAGGTTTTCTTTCCCCCTTCTGTGAACATTAAAGTTACCGGGCCTAGGCCATAGGGGTCCATTGTGTTTACTCCAACTATTGTTGTTCTTTCATCTATAAATTTCTCAATTTTTCTTGGATGAGCAACAACAACCTCTTCCTTTTTAAAACCGTGTTTTAGGAGAGCTGCTTCCACTTTTCTTATTGCGTAAGGTGCTTGGATTAGTTTCCCGTTTTCTTCTGGGAGCTGGGTGTCCAAAATTTTGTAAATAAATTTGGGCAAAGTTTCGAGAGGTGCGCAAGGTAGAAAATCGAGCAAAGGTATCTCTCTAAATGTCGAGGTTAGAGTTGGGTCCGAGGTTAGAACAACTCTCATTTTAATCCTCCAACAATCAATTTTTGATTTATTTTCTTGCTATATTTTTTTGTAAAGATGCACCCTGGATCAGGTGCTAAAAGATTACCATAATACGCGTATGCTCTAGCTCTGCATCCTCCACAAATGTATTTGAACGCGCAAGAATAGCAAGCAAATTTTTCATTGTCTCTATCTCTCAATTTGTTTAGAACATCGCTATTCCTCCACACTTTTCCAAATCCATCTTTTATAGCATTGCCAACTTTTATCGGGATAAATACACATGGCTGCATATCTCCATTATGCTCTACTGAGCAGTAAATTCTTCCTGCTCCGCATCCTCCTATGAACTCCGTTAATGCTTTTGCTGCGCCTCCAAATTCTTTTGGTATTTCAATTTCAGCGAAGTGGGTTGGTGAAAATTTATCTCCAGCGCCTTTATTCATCAGAGTTATGGAAATTCTTGCATAAGAAGGGGATGTTGAGAAAATTTGCATTTTTCCTTTTTTCCATTCTTTATAAAGATATTTCATTAGATTTTCTCTCTCTTCTGGAGAGATGTCCTTTTTTATTATTCTTTTACCTTTTCCTGTAGGTACAAAATTGAAAACTATAAATCTTTTTACCTTCAACTCTCTCGCAAGTTTTATGATTTCGGGAATATGTTTTATATTTTCTTTTGTTGCTGTTGTTGCAATTCCAACATCAATCCCCACAGCTATTGCATTTTTTATGCCTCGAATTGTTGCATCAAATGCTCCTTTAATTCCCCTAAATTTATCATGAATTTTAGCATTTGGTCCATCTAAACTTATTTCAACATACTTTATTCCAATATTTTTTAATCTCCTAGCAATTTTTTCAGAGATGAGCGTTCCATTAGTAGCAACTGCAAGATAGAATCCTTTTGAAAAGGCATACTTGGCAACTTTCCAGAAATCTTTGCTTATCAAAGGCTCTCCTCCAGAGAAAGCTATTGCCGCAACTCCAATTTCGTCCAATTGATTTACAACATTTAATTTTTCCTTCAAACTTAACTCATCTTTAGTAGGGTAAGAAGTAGCATTTGCATAGCAGTGCTTACATTTGAGATTGCACTGTCTTGTGAAATCCCATACAACCATAAAAGGTGCGATTAATTTTTGAGGTTTTGTAATTCCATATTCCGCAATACTTCTAACCACTACAGCAAATCCTTTACGCATGTAAGGTTCCTTGAGCATATTTTTGATTATTGCGCTATCTACACCAAATTTTTTAGCTCCTTCCTCAATAGCTTTTCCGACTATTTTTGCATGTATTCTTTCTCTGATATTTTTAGGTTTTATAGCTTCCGCATATATCCCAAAAAATTTTTCCAATTTTTTTACTTCTATTCTTTCTTTCAAAATAAAACCCACAAACTTATTATTAGTCATTTTATGAAGATAATTTATTATCTCCGCTTCATTTAGGTTTCCTTTCATCTTTATTCACTCCTATTCAATTTTTTGTAATTCAGAGGGTGCATTTTGTTAAGAAGCTTCTTGAGTTTGAGATTTGTGCTGTTTATTATTTCTATTGCTTTCTGCTCTTTTTCCGGATTATCCAAAATTTCGAAAACAAGTTTTAGGGTTTCGTTCAAAGCGATAAACATTTTAGATACTTTTGCTTTGCTTAAAACTTCGAGGGCTTTATCTTTTAATTCTATTTCTATAGATTTTATCTCTTTGGAAATATTTAATCCCTTTCTGGTTAATTTGTATTTTTTCCTTCTTCCATCTCTTATTTCTTTTACAATTCCTCTCTTCAGCAAAGAATGTAAAGTCGGATAAATAGTGCCTGGTGAGGGCTTCCAAAACCCAGTCTTTTCCTTGATTTTGTTCATTAGCTTGTAGCCGTGCATCGGCTCTTCTTTGAGAATTGATAAGATAAAGGATTCCAAAAAACCCATTGGGACGAATTTTTCCAGAGCTTTATATCGAACCGACATAATATTATTAAAAAATTTAAAAAAATAAATATATGGCAGCTCTCAGAACAACTCTTTTGTTTGGGTTACTCACAGGAATTTTTTTAGGATTCGGTTTTCTCATCGCGGGTTTTCTCGGGGCAATGATTGCGTTGCTTTGCGCGTTTGCCTTTAACTTGTTTTCTTATCTGTACTCTGACAAAATCGTTCTAAGCATGTACGGAGCAAAAAAATTGGAAAATAAAGAACTGGGGGAAATGGTGTCTGAGTTGGCCAAAAAAATGGGAATCAGAAAACCAAAATTGTATATCGCTGACATCTCAATACCCAATGCTTTCGCAACAGGGAGAAATGAGAAAAACGCTGTGGTTGTTGTTACAAAGGGTTTGATTGAAAGCTTGGATAAAGAGGAGATTGAAGGTGTTCTCGCGCATGAGCTTTCGCATATAAAAAATAGAGATATTTTAATTTCAACTATGGCAGCAACAATAGGAGGTGCAATCTCTTATCTTGCAAATCTTGCATGGTGGAGTTTGTTTATGAGTGATAGCGAAAGAAATAATTTAATTTTTCTTCCATTGCTTGTTTTGGCACCGATAGGAGCTACTCTCGTCCAGTTGGCGATTTCGAGAGCGCGAGAATATAGCGCGGATTATCTTGCGGGAATTGTAACCCGCAATCCTTTGGGTCTCGCGAATGCTTTGAGAAAAATAGAATATTGCGTCTCGAGAAATCCAATAAGCGGAAATTCTGGGACATCCCATCTCTTCATTGTGAATCCTTTCAGAGCAGACTCAATATCGAAACTTTTTTCAACACACCCACCGACAGAAGAAAGAATTAGGAAATTGGAAGAGTTGCATCGTGAATTAACTCATTACAAAGCTTGAAAAGCGCACTTTTAAACTTCTGAAATCCTTCGTTTCTTTTTTCTTCAATTTCGCTGCGCATCATATCTCGTGAATCAGAAAATAGGAAGGTTAGAGATTTATATTTATTAAACTTTCGGAGCTTATCCTCATCCAAATTAGGAGAGAGTAAAGAGCCGAGACATGCTCTGCATTCATGTCTTGTTTCACTCTTCGAACAATATTCCTCAATGAATTCATCTACTCGCTTATCGACACCGTTAACTAAGCTCAGTGCTTTATAGGCAGCGCAACTTTCGGCGAATATTGAATATCTTCTTATCTCATCTTCATTCCCGTTCACGGAATACTTATCTTTCACATTATTCCACATATCCATTAATTCTCTTCTTAGCCTGTATTCTTTCCGATATCCTCCGTTGCTAGAATTTTCCATAATTTTAAACAGAAAAAAAAATTTAAATTGTTTTCCTTGGAAACTTGCGAGCATTACAAGCTAAAAACCACCAAAAACATCACAAGCACTAAAAATGCCGCAACTAAGTAAAGAGCAAAATTCGGTATTTTTAGCTCGTATTCAGGCTTTCTTTCTCCTATTTTTTTTGTTTTAAGATAGAGTTGCAAAACTATAATCATCAAAGGTATCATAAAAATGCTTCCAGTAATAGATAAAATCTGGATAAATGTTGCTACTCCGAGAAGTGAAATTAGTGGTGGCACAACTGAAAGCAGAAAGGAAATATTTTTGTTAATTTTGAAATCCTGAAAATAAATTTCTCTCAAAGCATTTCCCAAGGAAATGAAGCACGTTGACATCGCGAAAAATGCGAATATATTTCCGAAGAGAAGGAAGAAAATTCCGTATTTTGATAAAGAGATTGTAACTATCTCATCTATTTCGCTGCCCAAAGCTCCTATGCAGGAGAAAACGAAAAATATGTAAAGCGCAACTGGAACGAGAAACCCGAGCAGAATGCTTTTCTTTAATTTATTTTTTTCAAGCCACAGAATTTCCTTCATTTGCGGAATCGCGAACAAACCTGAAAGAGCGAATATTATCACACCTGTAGGGGAGAAAAATTCAGCAAAGTTTACATAAGTTAAATTATCCGGATTCAAATAAAAAAGAGAAGCTAAAGATAGAGCAACTATGCTGAAAATCACAACCAAAGTCAGCACGGTTTCGCTTTCCTCAACCCCTTTTATTCCAAAATAAATTATTGCAGCAAAAGGCACGAAAAACAAAAGTTTTGAAATTAGTGGCGAGATTTGGAGAAAATTGCTTATTAATTTTCCGTTTCCTTCTATATAAGCTGCCAACGCTCCGTACATTGATACTATGGACAAAATCGTAACCAAATATTCTGTTTTCTTTCCTATATATTTTCCAACAAGCCCCGGTAGTTGATGGGGTTCTTTTGTTCTCAAGGTTATCTCTCCGAACATTAAAGAAATTAGTAGCATCACTAGGCTTACCAAAATCATGTTTATTAATCCCAAAGCAAACCCTGGCTTTGAAATCGCGTAAGGCAATCCCAAAATTCCAGCGCCTATTATTGTTCCAGTGAAAGTTAAACTCGCTTTCAGCAGTTTATCCATAACTATACTTCGAATTTCTTTATCATTTTTATAATTTTTTAGCTAAGGTTATAAATGGAAAAGAAGATTATAAGGATTGCAAAAGAAGATTTGGACGGAGATTTGCCTGTAGAGAGGGCTTTATGGAAAATTAAAGGAATAGGGAAAAATTTTGCGCATGCAATTAGAGTTGCTCTCGGCTATGATTCCAAGAAGAAACTTGGCGAGCTGAGTGAGGAAGAAATTAAGAAACTTGAAGATTGCATATATAACCCAAAAAAATATAATATTCCGAGCTGGCTTTACAACAACAGAAGAGATTTGGAAACTGGTGAGGATATGCATTTGGTTGGCTCTGAGCTCGCTTTAAAAATTAAAACCCGCATCGATTTCCTCAAGAAAATAAGATGTTATCGCGGAGTTAGGCACTGGTTGAATTTGCCTGTGAGAGGGCAAAGAACGAGAGCCCATTTCAGAAAGGGGGCTACTGTAGGTGTGCAAAGAAAGAAGAGATAATATGGGAGACCCGAAAAAATTGAGAAAGCACTGGGAAAAACCGAAGAAAATGTTTGATAAGGCGAGAATAGAAAGAGAAAAAGAGCTCGTAAAAAAATATGGGTTTAGAAGAAAAAGGGAAATTTGGAAACTGGAATACATTTTTAAAAATTATAAAAGAAGGGCGAGGAAAATTTTAGCCAAGTACGATGAAAAAGAGAAAAACATTTTGATTAATAAACTTGTTAGATTGGGTATATTAAAGGAAAACTCGACTCTGGATGATGTTTTGAATTTGAAATTGGAGGATTTCTGCGAGAGAAGATTGCAAACCTTGGTTTATAGAAAAGAACTCGCAAACACCGTAAAGCATGCGAGACAGCTAATTACCCACAAAAAAATTATTGTTGGAGACAGAATAATTAATCAACCAAATTATTTGGTTCTGAAAGAGGAAGAGGATAAAATAAGGTTGAAAGAAGGTGAAAAGAGCAATCAAATTAATCAATAACTTAAGAGATATTTTCAATTTGTGAGAGTTAGAGTAATAAATTTGTGTCGGTAAATGGCGATTTTTTAGATATTCAAGGTTTATTCGGTATTTTTAGGGTTTTTTAAAATCTCGGCGAATAATAATTGAACAGTGTTCAATTAAAAAAATTTAATATATTATGAGAGAAAAGGATTTATCGAAAATATCTAGAATAATAAGAGTGCTGCTTAAATATCCAGAGGGTGTTTGGATCAGAAGAATTTCGAGAGAATCCAAACTTCCAGTTTCGACCGTGCATTTTTACATAGATAATATTTTGGGTGATTTAATAGAAAATATAGGCGCGAGAGATAGAAAAGGTAAATTTTTCGGATTGCGAATCGTGAAACTAAAGCCGAAGGTAAGGGAAAGTGTAGAGAAAAAAGGTTTGAAAATTGTTTTTAATTACTTGAAGATGTACAACAAGGTGTGAAAGGTTCACGTGAACATTGCGTGAAGTTCACGTGAACAACAAAGAGAGCGTGAACATCGCGTGAACTTAGAACCACGAAATTTTAAGGATAATGGAGAAAACGCGGGGTTTACGTGAACGACGTGAACTTCACGTGAACATCGCGTGAACGTGTGTGAAGTTCACGTGAACTTGAATAGAGTGCGAACTTTAAGGAAAAAGAGAGCGCGAAATTAACTATATATAGTTTTCTGTGGTTAGTAATTATGGATTAAATTCACGTGAACATTGCGTGAAGTTCACGTGAACAACAAAGAGAGCGTGAACATCGCGTGAACTTAGAACCACGAAATTTTAAGGATAATGGAGAAAACGCGGGGTTTACGTGAACGACGTGAACTTCACGTGAACATCGCGTGAACGTGTGTGAAGTTCACGTGAACTTAGAAGATGGAAGAAATTGAGGAATACAGGAAATGGCTGGAAAAATTCAAACTTAGAAGAAATCCTTTCACTCTCGAAATTAATCCCGATTTGTTTGTCGGATACAGAGAGCAAATCTCGAAACTTCTCAAAAATATTGAGCAAAGGCAGAAACTAATATTGCTTTCCGGGCCGACAGGGAGCGGAAAAACAACCATAATCTCGTATTTAACAAGGAAAAGTAAGGATTTTATTTATTTGAGCAAGCCTCCGAGAGAAATCGCTGATTTGCTCGATCTCGCGGATTATTTTATTAGAGATCTCGGATTTTTGAGAAAAATTTTTCTCAAGAAACCAAAGAAAATAAATGATTTGCCTGAATTTCTGAATAAAATAATCAAGAAACCGAAGGTTTTGTTTATAGATGAAACTCACGAGGCGAGCGTTGAAGTTCTGGAATGGATTAGGGTGCTCGTTGATCATGTGAGAAATTTGACAATTGTTTTCTCAGCTTTGCCTGTTTTCGAAGAGATTTTGACAGAGAAACTGGAAACATTGAAAAAGCGGATTACAGAAAAAATAGAGCTAAATGCTTTAACAAGGGAAGAAGTTGAGGAATTAATAAGGAAAAGGATTACATATGCTGGAGGGGAAGATATAAAACCTTTTACTTATAATATTGTCGATTACATTTATAACAGAACAGGAGGCTTTCCAAGAGATGTAATCTTGCTCTGCAACAGATTGCTCAATTTAGGGGCTGAAAAAAATTTGGAATTTATCGGAGTGAATGTTTTGGATAAGGAAGAAAAGCCGAAAGAGAATCTGAAAATAGAAAATTTGAAAGAGTTGCCGGAAAAACAAAGATTGCTGATAAATATAATAGCCGAAAAAGAGCCGGTAACTCCGAATGAAATGGTTAAGCATTTTAAAGAGTATCCGTCAGAGAAGCATGCTTTGAGAGCTATCAACAATTTGCTTGGAAGATTGATAAAGCAAGGTTATGTTGAAAGGGAAAAAATTGGAAAAACTTACGCTTATAAATTAACTCCTTATACGAGAACGATATTAATTAAAGCATAGCATCACCCCTTTATTTCCTGTGAAAAACTAGTTTAAAGAAAATAAATTCTTTAAAAAATTAAAAAATTAGCAATATAACAGTGTTATACTATTGTTTAAATAATTTTCGTACATTTTATTTGTAAGTTTCTTGTTACATTTAAAATAACTTTAATTAAAAATATAACAGTGTTATAATTTTTTCCAAAAAGCAAATTATAATTAACTTCCACAAGAAATAAAGGGGTCAGGCACAAGCTTTGGATTTTCTATTTTCCTAAAAAGATAATGGAAAACAGAAATCTATTTATAGTTCCACGGGAAATATAGGTTATGCAGGAAAAGCTTAGGTCTTATTTTTCACAATATTTAAATAGAGATTCTATATTTGTGAACAAAAAATATCTTACCCACACCTACATACCAAATGAGATTTTGCATAGAGACGAGCAGATATCAACAATCGCGAGAATTTTGGCTCCTGCTTTGAAGTTGCAGCAACCTTCAAATTTGTTTGTTTACGGCACCACAGGCACTGGAAAATCTCTCGTAATTAAATACATTTTCAAAGAGTTAACAGCAATGAACAGCAAAAATCTGAAAACAATTTACATAAATTGCAAATTGAGAAAGATTTCCGATACTGAATACAGAATGCTTTCCTATATATTAAGAGAACTAAACTTTCCAGTTCCTGAAACAGGATTGCCAACTGAAGTTTTATACAACAAATTGTTCGAACTTATAGATGCGAAAGAGCAAATCGTGTTGCTCGCTTTGGATGAGCTCGATGCATTGGTAAAAAAAATAGGAGATGAGCTCCTTTACAATTTAACGAGAATAAATTCAGAATTAAAAAATTCAAAAATAGGTTTGATAGGGATTTCAAACGACATTTCCTTTACCGATGATTTAGATCCGAGAGTAAAGAGCTCTCTTTCGGAAGAGGAAATTATTTTCCCTCCTTACAATGCTTTGCAATTAAGAGATATCTTGCTGCACAGAGCTAAAAGAGCTCTGAAAGAAGGTTCTTACTCGGAAGCGGTAATAAATAAATGCGCCGCAATAGCCGCACAAGAACAAGGAGATGCGAGAAGAGCTCTCGATTTATTGCGAGTAAGCGCGGAAATAGCCGAGAGAAATGAGGAAAATAAAATCACTGAAAAGCATGTGACTTTGGCAGAGCAAAAACTGGAATTGGATAGAGTTGTGGAGCTTGCAAAAACCCAACCGAGGCATTCACAGCTAACACTTTACTCAATTTTAAAATTGTTTTCAAAAGGAAAGGAGCCTATATTGACAGGAGATGTTTACGAGATTTATGTTTCTTTATGCAAGAGAAATGGCTATCGCATTTTAACCCAGAGAAGAATCTCCGATTTGATTTCTGAGTTGGATATGCTCGGCTTAATTTCAACAAAGGTAGTTTCAAAAGGAAGATATGGAAGAACGAGGGAAATAAAATTGGCGATCGCAAAAAAACCGTTCGATATTTTAAAATCCTATTTCTCCGATTTGTATGAAGCATGATTTTAACTTACGAGAAAATAAGAGAGGTGAAATTAAATGAAAAAGGCACCAAGCTCCAAAAACTACCTCCAAATTTTTTTGAAAATGCTTCGAATTATCTAAAATTAAAAAAAGGGGCCAATGAAGAGCTCTCGGCGAGAAATCTTTTGCTAAGCATTTTCGAGCTAAGGTTAAAGAAAATAGTTAATTTGGCGCTTTTATTTCACAAATCAGACCTAATTCCTGAAAATTTGGAAAAAGATGAGGAAGCTCTTTACATGAACTTGGTGCAGATATTTAGAGATTTCAGAAACAATTTCGAGAGAAAATATCTCGAAGGAGAAACTCAAAGGGAAATAAAAAACAATTGTAAGAATGCGAAAAAAGTAAGGTTTTTGGTTGATCTCCCGGAGATATATCTTCCTTCTTTGGGGATATGCAGCTTTAAAAAAGGTGAAGTAAAGGAGCTCGATGCAAATATAACGGAGTTATTATTGGAAAAAGGTTTTTGCGAGCAAGTTTGATTATTACGGTGTTATAATTTTTTAATTTCCCGAGCAATTATTTCGAGTTTGTTTTTATACAAACAAACCTCTCCTTTAACAAGAACATAATCACCTTTACCGAAATCTATGGTGCTTGCTCTAAACATAACTACATCTATTTTCTTTCCGTTCTCTTCCAAAACCAAAAACAATGTTGAGGAATTGGAAATATACATATTCCTTACTTTTCCTGAGGTGCTCACAATTTTATTCAGATATGTTTTATCAATTTCCGATATCTTAACGAGTTCCGGCTCCAAATTGGAAATAAAATACAACCCTGTTAATCCAAGAACAATAGACAGAAGAGAGAATCTCGTAATTGTATCCATAAATCAAAAAAAGTAAAAAACAAAAATTACTTGCTTATAGGGATTTCAATCGTCGATATATTTATTTTTCCTCCTTCTTTTGCATCTACTTCTTCGGTGCCTATTTTTATAGGTCCTATTTCTGCATCCTTTGCAAACTTGTTTTTTACGATTTGCGCAACATCTACAGCTTTGCTAATCGTTTTTCCCCTTGCTTTGATTACTACTTTGTCTGCACCATTGGAAAACTGCGTTATCACTGCCAGCACGTAGCTCATCAAGGGCTTTTTTCCAACCAAGATTTCGTTTTCCGCCATTTTCCTCACCTTGAAGATGCAGCTGTTTTTGTCCAGCTTAATTATTATTAAGAAAAAAATTTTAAATACGCATGATATAACAGCGTAATATAAGAATCAAAACTTATGCTTTAATTGTTTGTTTAGTGAATCTTTCAAAGTAACCTTTTAAAAACAAAGTAGGCAAAGTGTAATTTTCCAACTGCCCATTCATTTCCTCAATCTCTTTTCTGTTCAGAAATCTTCTCTTTCCATCCTTGTATATTTCAACCGCAAACTCATCTTTTCCATTAAAATCGTAAACCCTTATTCTTACCGCCTCTTTCAGCATAGTATCGTCAATAATTCTCTCTTCAAATTGAAACCCTTCATCTTCCGAACCATTCCCAACCAGATATTCTGTCACTCTAACTTTCTTTCCGTTATAATTATAAAACACTCTATCTAGCATACAAGAACTCCTTGGCTCTTTCATATCCACATCTTCACCTAAATTTCCATTGTGTAGAGGAGGAGCCTCTGAATAAACACCTTTCGGAGTATTCATTATCCATTCCTCTACTCTTTTCAACTCATCCGTTCCAATACCAAGCTCTTTTTCAAGATATTCTCTCTCTGGCTCAGAAAGTTCCTCCCAATGGTTCAGAGCATAAAATATACCTGGATTTTCCTCTGCTTTCTTTGAAATACTATAGAGCTCATCAACAAACTCTTTTATCTTCTTTCCAAAATAAGAAGGAGATTTAATACCTTGTCTAAGCACCATCTGAAATTCAAATGCATCTCCTTCAATTTTGTGATTATAAGCTTCTTCAATATTTACATCGTCATCCCATTTTACATATGCTCCAAGTCTAAGATTTACACCTTCGTATCTTTTTCCTTCTTCTCTTTGTCTTCTAAGCCATTCGGATAAGGAACGGAGCTTCTTTCTCAGGAAAGGAAATTTTTCTATTGCTTTTACTTTTTTCTTTAATCCTATTTCGGAAAAGAAATCTTCCGCTTCTTCATATTTTTTCATTTCTTCTGGAAGGAAATACAATATATATTCTCCATTGATGTACGGATCATTTCCTTCTCTTCCATACATAGCCAAATCTATTACATTCTTTACCTTCCCATTTCTTATCCTTCCGTAAAAATAAGGTCGATCTTCTTCTATTTCTAAAGGCGGAGGATAGAAAAGTATTTCTACATCTATTTTTCCTTCCGTAAGTGCTTCGAAAAATTTCGGATTCTCGGAATAGAAAAATAAAATCTCACCGAAATTAATTCCAGTAAGCTTTTCTCTAGATTTTATCTTTTCCTTTATTTTTTCGTTTTCAAATAATTTCAAGAGATTTTCCACAACTTTCAATATTTCCTCGTTAGAATACTTATTATACTTACGAAAATGCTCAATATCTAGAAGAATATTTCTAAATACTTTCTTGGGAGTAACTTCATAATTGTATTCTTTTGTACCAATCTCGGCAATTTTTTTGGAAATATCAAGTATTTTAAATAATTCTGTATCTCTAAATGTAGATCCATGTTCATATACATCCACTTCATCATATTTGTCTCCAGCTATTATATCTTTGCAATACTTATATATTTTCTCCAACACTTTTACAGTTTTTGGATGAATGCAAACTATTTCGTAAGAATTCATTTCTGAAGGTGATATTTCGGTATTTGTAAACTTTAAAACCTTCAAAAAATTTCTCCATAAATCTTCAGTTTTCATATTGTAAAGATAATCATAGTCTTGCTTCATTTCTTCTTTCTCGTCTTCCAGTTCTTTATATTTTTTAACCAATTCCGCAATATCTTTCTCGCTCTCTATCCTTATTTGCGGAGCTTCAAGCAATTCCAGAAAAGCTTTTTGATCTAAAATTCGATCTTCATACAATTTCTTGAGAATTTCTTCTGAAATACCAACATTTTTTAATTTTTCATTATTTCTTTTTATCTTTCTTCCAAAAACTCTATATCTCGTTAGTCCCCACTCTTGATTATATTTTTTCCTTAACCTCTCCGCTTGATTTATTGTTACCATAATACAGTAGCAACACATTTATATTTAAAGATTTCGCTTCTCGAAAATATAGTTTGGACTATTAAAAAACAAACCCGCAAATAATTTAAAATTTTGTATATATTATGGTCAGCAAAAAAAAGGAACCAAAATTGGAAGTTGATTTGGAAAAACTTTTGGAAGAAAGAAAAGCCGTAATAAAGGTGATTGGTTTGGGAGGAGCCGGAAATAATACTGCAACGAGATTAATGGAAAGCGGAGTACACGGGATTGAAATTATAGGAGCAAACACAGATGCACAGCAATTATTGTATTGCAAAGCTGATAAAAAAATTCTGCTCGGGAAAAATCTAACGAGAGGTCTTGGTGCAGGAGCTGATCCGAGCATAGGAGAGGAAGCTACAAAAGAAAGCAAAGAAGAAATAAAAAAGGTTTTAAAAGGCACCGATATGCTTTTCCTAACTTGCGGACTTGGCGGAGGCACCGGCACTGGAGGAACTCCTATTATTGCAGAATTGGCAAAGAAAATGAATATATTAACTGTTGGTATTGTAACAATGCCTTTCCAGATGGAAGGAAGAAAGAGAATGGAAAACGCACTGCTCGGATTGGAAAAATTGGAAAAAAATGTTGATACATTGATTGTAATTCCAAACGACAAATTGCTTGAAATTGTTCCAGAGGTTTCCATAACTACCGCTTTTAAAATTGCCGACGATGTTCTTGTAAATGGAGTAAAGGGAATTGCGGAATTAATAACCAAACCAGGTTTGGTAAATTTGGATTTTGCCGATTTAAAAGCCGTGATGAAAGATGGTGGATTAGCGATGATAGGTTTGGGTGTTAGCGACACAGAAAACAAAGCTATAGAATCAGTGGAAAGAGCTCTCAACAATCCTTTACTTGATGTTGACATAGAAGGAGCCAAAGGTGCTTTAATAAATATCTCCGGAGGAAAGGATATAACAATAAAAGAATGCCAAAATATAGTTGAGAGAGTTAGTTCTGTGCTTGATCCGAATGCTAAAATTATATGGGGAGCTGTAATAGATAAAGAACTCGGAGAAGCAATAAAAACTTTAATAGTCGTTACAGGTGTGAAATCGGTTTCCGAATATTACAAAACAGAGCTCTACGAGAAGGACAAGAAAAAGGACATAGAAAACGTGCTCGGTGTTGAGGTAATTGATTAGAAAAATAAAAAAAGAGAGGCAAAATTATTCTGAATTGGTGAAATCTTTTAATTTTTTTATTGCTTCATATACTTCTTCTAAAACTTTTTTATTTCAGTACAGATACACAATTGTAGAACTAACGATTTATTTAATCATTTTTGTTTTTCAAATCCTTCAGTTGCAACTCTTCCACCTTTCCACTGCCCCTCGTAAGCCCTGTGTAACTCACCTCTTACTTGTTTGAAAACTAAATTAGCAATGCGAGCACCTAATTCGAGTTCGAAAATAGAGCTACCGATGTTCGCTAATGCAAAAGTAAGCTCTCCATGATATCCTGGGTCGGTTTTTGTTCCCATAAAATAGATTCCACATCTTTGCAAAGTGCTTCTTGGATATACATCCAACATTAAATATACAGGCTCTTTACCTTCTTCAATTACAATCTTTTCACCAGGAACATTTACTTTTTCAATTGTTTTTACCAATACAAAATCTCCAGGATTTAGTATTACTTTTTTATCTCCGTTGTGAATACTTGCTATTTTCTCAACTTCGGGTGTTTTTCTTATCTCAACACCCAAATAACCACTACCTTTAATTTTGTATACTTCTCCAACTCTGATATCTATTCCTACACCTTCAGGAGTTAACTCTCTTTCTGAGAGATTCTCTATTAATTTATATTTCTCATTTAATTCTATTATTTTCTTTGCGGATATTATCATTGTATTTTCTACAATTATAATAAGATGAAAAACTATTTATATGTTGTCCAAAAATTAGAATTTCGAATTTTTGGAAATTAAATATTCTCAATTATTCTCTCAAGAAGCTCATTTATTTTGTCTCCTCTATAACCCAAATCCCCTCCCTGATTAAAGCCCTTCTTAATGCTTTTAAATCCTTTTTTTGGATTCGGCAATCTGAAAATTATTTTCTTCTCTGTTTGCTTTTGCGGCTTTTTCTTCTCTAACAATTTCTTCAAAACCTCTTCACTTATTTCCCCATAAGTTATATAGTCCTTTGCTTTTCTCAGCATTCCGAGATTTTGTTTTGTCGGTTCCAAAATAACGCAAGTATTTTTCCTCTTCAAACCCAACAAACATAAAGTGTCCTCTATCTCTTTTCTCACATTGAATTTTCCCCGCAATCTTATAGCAGCGATTTTCTGCATAAAATTAGAGATTCAAAATTTTTATAAAAGCTTTGATTTTTTCCAATTCCTCTAAACCCAAATTCTGAACTTTTTTATCTATCTCGAAATCACCAATAATTGCCCGCGCTTCTCTTTTCGTTACTCTTTTTCCTAACGTCATATTCGCTTTAATTATCGCCTCTCTTAAAGCATTCTTGACTTTTTTATCCCTCTGCTTAACAAACTCTCTAAATACCAACTCTCTTAAATCAGATTTTTTCGGTTTTAAAACGATAATTCTTGAGAAAACTTTCGGCTTCGGCTCGAAATTCTCTGGAGCCACTAAATCTCGAGGCTCTATTTCAAAAAAAGCTTCTGCGATTAGCGATAGCTTCGTTCTTTTTCTTCCAATCAACTTATTTCCGAATTTTTCTGAAACCAAAAGAACACCGAGTTTAAAATTATAATGAAGCAGTTTCTGGATCAAAGGCTCGGAAATAGAATACGGGATATTGGACACTATTTTATCGAACTCCGGAAAATTTATTTTCAATGCGTTACCCAAAATTGGCACAACATTTTTATTTAGTTTTTTCAGTTCACTGAAAAGAACTTCATCCATTTCTATTGCATAAACTTTTTTTGCCTTTTCAGAGAGCAATTTTGTCAAATTTCCTTTTCCAGCACCTATCTCGAGAACAACCTCTTCTTTATTTAACCCCGCCAATTCCAAAATTCTTCTCAGAACCCTCTCATTTATCACAAAATGCTGGTCCAATTTTCTTTCGCTCATTGCAAACCTTTAAGCTTCTCGATTTCAAGACGCAAAGCATTCAATTCTTTGTTCAAATCCCTTATTACAGAATCCAATTTCTCCATTTCAGCTTCGCTCACCAAACTGCCTTCAAATTTCATACCTTTAGGTTTTAACAATCCGCTATATAATCTCGAAGCCGTTGCCATAACTTTGTGATAGAGCTTTGTCAATGCCTCTATATTCATTCTCCTTATTCTCTCGAGCTCATTTATCAAATCAAACAACCTGCTCATGGCTTTCAAATAATTCTCCAAATTCTCGAGATTTTCCAAAGTTTCGTTGTATTTTTCAATTTTGATAAACAACGGCGCATATTCAAATCTCTTTTCAAGCGAGAGCTTATCCTCTTTATCAAAACCAAGTTTTCTCTCTATCTCACCAATCTCAGAGATTTTCTTTTCCTCTCTCGGCAATTCCTCTTTTTTATTCTCCTCCTTCGTCACCTTTAATATCGCATCCTCTATATCCTCGTAAGAATAACCCTCATCGCTCAAAATGCGATATATCTCATCCAAACTACTTTCTTTGCTGTAAAGCTCCCTAACCCTTTCCAGAATCGGAACTCTCGCTTTCTCTTCAATTTTCTCCTTATTTTCCTCAACTTTCTCCTCAATTGGCTCTTTAAAAGGCAACCGATAGGAGCTACCTAAATCCTCAACAGTAGGCAGTTTTTTTCTCAACGCACTTTCTTTCAATTCTTTGATAAATTTTTCATCCACCATAAGAGAATATTTTTTATATTAATATGAAGGAAAAATTTCTCGCTTTGGGAATATTATATTCCTGCGGCTCTATAAAATCCAAGAAAAGAGTTGAATTCCAAACAAAAAGGCAGGAACTTGCGGGGATATTGATAAATTTAATGAGAAAACTGAATTTCGAGGTTGAGATAAAGGGCGAGCGTATTGTGGTGAGAGGAAAATTCGAGATTGATAAAAATAAGCTTCCGATCGAGAAACTAGATTCTGAGGAAAAAATAATAAATTTTTTAAAGGGCTATTTTGAGGGAAAGAGCTCGATATCGGTAAGAAAAAAATTGATAAAAGTTTCAGGCAAAAAAGAGATTCTCGAGCAGCTTAAATTTCTGCTCGATAAGGAAAATATAAATGCGAAAATTTACAAAACCGGAAGCTATTGCTCGCTCTATATAGAGGGAAAAAACAAATGCAGAATTTTCATGGAAAAAATAGGTTTTATTTCTGAAGAGAAAAACAAACTTCTCGAGAAAATTGTGTTTTATCATTCTTTGTGATAGCGAAAGAGCCGAATTTTGGCGAAATTCTTGGGGACGAACCTCAATTAATAAGCAGGGAAGTCCACATTAGTGAGCTTTCTTACAAATCTTCCTCACTAATTACTTTTATGCCGTGTTTTTTCAATAAACTTGCAGTAACCCCGTCACCTTCAATTATGGTTCCAGTAAAAGTTCCATCATAAACTTGGCCACATCCACAGGATGGACTTCTTTGCTTTAAAATCGCTTCTTTAATTCCAAATAGTTTTGCTATTTTTAAAACTTGTTTTGCTCCTCTAACAAAATTTTTAGTTACATCTTTTCCAGATTTCGTAATAACTTTTTTACCCTTTTGTTCAGCTGGTTCTCTGGGTGTTGATAATCCTCCTAATTGTTCAGGACAAACAGGAATTAAAATTTCTTTTTTTGCCAACTCCAATACTTTTTTATTTGGTTTACTTTTTCCATCATACCTACATTTTATTCCTAACAAACAAGCACTACAAAGTTTCATAATCATATACTCAAATTAAGCATTTAATAAACTTTTCTTTATGCGAGCCGACGCTGATTGAATATAACCCAGAGCGAAAGCAATTTACCAAAATTACATCTGCGCGATTAGAGGTATGAGCGAAATGTACAGGAAGGATGAAAGTAAAAATAAAATTCCGCCGATGCATCTCAAATACAAAACTCTTCTGCTATCATCTTTACCCAAATAATAGGAAAGCAAAATGAAACCCGCCAAATTCGCGTACACGATTAGAAATGAAAAGAAGGTATTTTCCAATGCATTCATTAGAGAGTGGAAAGAGACCATTATGAAAATTGTAGAAATCAGCACTGAGAAAATAATTGCTAGAGGAAATGAAAAAAAGAAATCGATGAAGTGCTTATAGTTCTCTTCTCGAAAAAAACTGTAGGAAACAAGATTTATTCCCAAAATTAAAAACAACACGATTTGGAAAAGAAACAAATTCGATTCCACAATAAACTTAAAAGGTATCCCTATATTTATAACCAAAAAAATTAGAAAGATGACAGCAAACAAATCGAGAAATAAAATCGAGTTTCGAATCAAAACCCTTCTGTTCGGAGATGAAATTAGATAAGAGAACAGTAGTATTGAGGGCATCGAAATAATTAACACAAGCAAAAAGGAGGGCTCTACCATAAATATTAATATAATTATGTAAAGCATTTCACCTATATAGGCAAGGATGGCTGCGATAGGTATTTTAGGAGCTGGTTTAACAGGGCTTACATTGGGAAGCTTGCTTGAGGAAGCTGAGATTATAGAAAAAGAAAAAACATGCGGCGGGTTGTGCAGAACTATCAAGGAAAAAGGTTTTTATTTTGATTGCTGCGGCTCGCACATCATCTTTTCCAAAGATAAAAAAATCTTAAGATTCATGATAGAGAGGCTCTCAGGTAATGTAACGAGATGCCGCAGAAATACGAAAATTTTTTATAAAGGACGCTATGTGAAGTATCCTTTTGAAAACAATCTCTCAGATTTGCCGCTCTTGGAAAATATTAGCTGCTTGCTCGGACTCGTTAGAGCCAAGGTTAAAAGAAATAAAAATCCGAAAAATTTCAGGGATTGGATTTACCAAACCTTCGGAAATGGAATCGCTGAGAGATATTTAATACCTTACAATGAAAAAATCTGGAAATACGATTTGGCAGAGATGGATATTCCGTGGGCAGAAGATAGAGTTCCAAATCCTCCTTTCGTGGATGTTCTAAAATCCTCGATCGGATTCAGAACAGAGGGCTATAAGCATCAATTAAATTTTTATTATCCGAAAAAAGGTGGAATTCAAGCTCTCATTGAGAGTTTGGAGAAAAAATGTAAAGATAGAGTGATAAAAAACTTTGAAGTAAAAAAAATTTACAAAAAAAACAATAGATGGTGTGTATCGAACGGAAATGAAGAAAGATATTATGAAAGAATTATAAGCACGATACCGATTTTCAATACTGTTGGAAGCATGAAAAATGTTCCTTTTGAAGTACGCGAGGCATTATCGAAATTAAAATACAATTCTCTTATTACAATAATGCTCGGTTTTGATGGAAATTTGAACGATTTCTCTTGGCTTTATATTCCGGATCAGAAGTTACTTCCGCACAGAATAGCGTTTCCATCAAACTACTCGAAATACGTATGCCCGAAAGGAAAAAGCTCGGCCATTGTTGAAATTACCTACAGAGAAGGTGATTCCATAGACAGAATGAGCGATGAGAAGATAATGAACATGGTTATCGATGGGTTGCACAGAAATAAAATAATAGATAAGAGAAAAATCATATTTTCGAAATTGAAAAGAACAAAATTTGCTTATGTAATTCAGGACAAAGAATACAAGAAAAATCTTTCTTTGGTGAGAAAATTTGTTGAAAGCTCTGGAATATCTCTTCTCGGAAGATTTGCGGAATTCGAGTATTTAAACATGGATGCATGCGTCAAAAGAGCAATAGAGCTTGGAGAGAAAATTAAAAATGAATAAGGTCTCGGTTATAATTCCAACCTACGAAGAAGAAAAATACATAGAGAGATGCTTAAAAAGCCTAACAAACCAAACCCTAAGCAGAGAGCATTACGAGATTATAGTTGTCGATGCCAACAGCAAAGACAAAACTGTTGAAATAGCGAGAAAATACGCGGACAAAGTTATCATCCAGAAAAGTTCTGGCGTGGGAGGAGCAAGAAATGACGGAGCCAAAATAGCGAGGAGCGAGATTATTGCAACAACAGATGCCGATGCAATATTACCAAAACACTGGCTCGAGAGAATTGTTTTTGATTTCGAATCCAAAGATATTGTTGCCGTTTTTGGCCCTATAATACCGATCGAAAACAAATTCAAATATAACTTTTTGCTAGGTTTGTTCAACAATTTAGCTCGCATCTCAGCGAAATTAAAAATTTTTTACGCAACAGTTGGCTCAAATATTGCCTTTAAAAGAGACATTTTTCTTAAAATTGGTGGATTTGCTGAGATGCTTGCTGGAGATGATTACGAAATCGCTTTCAGATTGCGCAAGCAAGGCACGATTTATTATGACCCGAAGCTGTATGTGTATTTTTCGATGAGAAGGATGGAAAAATTCGGATTGCTTTATTCTCTTTATTTATGGGCGATAAACACTCTCGCAACAAAGCTGAAACTTCACAAAAAAATAAAGATAAAAAATTATGTCCAACAAAAATATTAAGAAAATCTCGGTTATAATTCCAACCTACGAAGAAGAAAAATACATAGAGAGATGCTTAAAAAGCCTAACAAACCAAACCCTAAGCAGAGAGCATTACGAGATTATAGTTGTCGATGCCAACAGCAAAGACAAAACTGTTGAAATAGCGAGAAAATACGCGGACAAAGTTTTTGTAGTGAATAAGAGGGGAATAGCATACGGAAGATTTTTCGGTATAAAAAATTCGGAAGGAGAGCTTATATATACAACAGATGCCGACTGCTATGCACCGAAAAAATTATTGGAAAATTTTTACCACAAATTTATGACTCTGAGCGAAAGAAAAAAAATTGTTGCTCTCTCGGGCATTACGAGATTTCAAAGATTTCGCGGAAAATTTCTCGAGCATTGGTATTACATCTACGGCAAATACATCTCGAGAGTTCAGCTCGGCACAATCTCGCTCAACGGCCAGAATTCTTTAATTGAAAAAAACTCATTTTTGCACGCGATTCCTAGCAAAGAGCTACCTCTTTTTATGGATGACAATTTTTTCTCAATCCATTTGAGAAAGCACGGAGATATAGTGTTCTTGAAATCTCGAGAGTTAATGAATTACGGGAGTGAAAGAAGAATTAGAAATTTAAATTTTGCACTTAAATCTCTTCGCCGCTATTTGATTGCCGTAAGAGAACTCAGAAAACACGGAACAGTGAGCATCGAGCAAATTAGGTAATTTAAAAGAAGATACAATTTATGATGAACAAGAAAATTTTAATCATTGTTGGAGTAATTTTAGTTTGTTTCATTGCTGGTAACTTTCTTTTATTGGAGCAGCTACCTGCGCAATTGCAAGCCCAATCCACAAAAGAATTAAAGCTCTTTGATTTCCCTGAAGCTTTCAAAGATAGCACTTTGATTGTTGTTGGAGATAATGCTTCTGAGATTGAATTACAAGCTGCTAATGAAATTGCTGATTATTTAGAGAATAAAAGCGGAAATAAACTTTTGATAAAGAAGCATTCTGAAATTTTAAAGGAGTTTTATTGGGAAGAAAATCTTACCAAAAATAAGGAATTAAAAATGGAATTCCTAATAAAATCGATAAAAGAGGGTAATTGGAGTATTGAAGCAAAAGCAGAGTATATCGCAGAGTGGGGAGGATATGGAGGAATGGATATTGTTTACATTTCAGTTACAGAAAATGATACCACTGTTTATGAAAATACACTACCACCTTGGATGGAACCTCCTAAACTTCCTTCCATGGGAGAAAGGGTTGGTAATACAGTAGATAAACCCAAACCAACTTCTCCGTTAAAGATTAATTTAAAATTGATAGGAAAACCTTTATTAAACAACACCGTAAAGCTTTTATGTACAGTAAAAACGGATATTGATTTACAAAATATAACAAAGATTGAAATAACATTACCAGAAGGTTTTGAATTTATTGATGGATATAAGAAATACTATAACTTGATCGTCATCGGCACTCCAAAGACAAACCCATTGCTTGAAGAGGTGTATCAGATGACAAATGCAACAAGGGCAACTGAGGAATTCCCCGGCGAGGGTAAGGGGGTTTTGGAGATTTTGCCGAATCCTTGGAATGGGGAGAGAGTGATGTTGTTAGTTGAGGGATGGGATGAGCAAAGTATTAATTTGACAAGTAAAAGATTAACAAAAGGAGAAATAAACACAGATTTACTTCATCCTCCCATTCGTAAAAACGGCAGAATTTTCTTTGTTACTCCAATTCCACCAGAAACGGCGATAAAGAGTGCAGAAAATGCTATAAAGCATATACTTCAAAACTATCCAGGATATAAAGTTGAATGTATCTATTTAGTAGATGAACCCAGAATGCCTAAACTTTATCCAAAATTAGAAACAGCTCGTCTTTGTTGGGAAATAAATTTTTTCCTTGGAAAGAATCCACCAGGGGCTATTCCTTCCAAGGCATATTATTATGCATATGTTGACGCAACGACGGGAGAATTTATTGGAGGGTGGCTTCCAGAATAGGAAGTAATTTACTGCAGTATCGCTTTATCATTTCCTATTTCTCTTTCTAACAAGAGCTAGAAATGCTATCTTAATAATAGAAATTTTTATAAAATTTTCTATTGTAATGATATTATGTTTGAGATAAGTTTGGTAAAGGATTTCTTCAAAAGGGAAATAAAGTTTGAAGGAGTAGAGAGGGCTCTAAAGCTACCAAAAATAAACAAAATCATCTCAATTATAGGGCCGAGAAGGGCTGGCAAAACTTGGTATTTCTATTTTCTGTTTCAAAAAGAGGAAAATCCGATGTACGTTAACTTTGAGGATATCACCTTCAAATACCTTGAAGCGAAAGAATTCTTTAAAATTCTGAAAATCTTTTCCGAAATAAAATACGAGCCGAAAGCTCTGTTTTTTGATGAGATGCAGAATTTAAAGAACTGGAGCACCTTGGTAAGATCTCTTTATGACAGAGGTTTTAAAATATTCGTAACCGGCTCTTCTTCGAAACTGCTTCCAAAGGAAATTTCAACAGAGCTTAGGGGAAGAACTTTATCCTATTTGCTTCTGCCGTTTTCTTTTTCAGAATTTCTTAAAGCAAAAAACTTTAAACCTGAAGCAGATATTTTTGAAAAAAGGGGAACCCTCTTAAAACTTTTGCATGCTTACTTAGAAGAAGGTGGTTTTCCGGAGGTCGTACTTTCCGAAAATAAAGAAAAAATTTTGCGCGAATACTTCAACGAAATCTTTTACAAGGATTTTGTTGAGAGGCATAGAATAAAAAGTTTGGAGTTTGGAAGATTTCTTTTTGAATTTTGCTTTCAAAACTTTTCAAAAGAAATAAGCTTCAGGAAAATAAAAAATTTTTTCGGCAAAAATGTTTCGGACACAACGCTTTATGAATACATAGAAAAACTTCAAGATACCCTCTCTGTTTTTTTTCTTGAAAAATGCGAAAAATCTGTTTATTTGAGGAAATCTTGGCCTAAAAAGATTTATGTTTGCGATTTAGGTCTTTCAAATATTTTAGGTTTTGAAGAGGATATTGGCAAAAAGATGGAAAATGCAGTTTTTTTAGAACTCCTAAGAAGAACAAACAAAAAACCTCTGATGGAAATCTTTTACTGGAAAGATTATCAACAAAGAGAGATTGATTTTATAATTAAAGAAGGCTTGAAGATAAAGCAATTAATTCAGGTTACCTATGCTAGTACCAGAGACGAAATAATAGAAAGGGAGATTAAATCTCTATTGAAGGCTTCTGAGTTATTAAAATGTAAAAATTTGCTTTGCATAACTTGGGATTACGAAGGCGAAGAGAAAATTGGTGGAAAGAAGATAAAATTTGTGCCTTTGTGGAAATGGCTGCTAAGTTAGCTCTCCATTACCAAAAACTAAATTTATGTAGCTTTCAAAACAGAATTGTAAAGTTTTTTGTGCTTCTCGATTTGATCCTTCAGATTGTATTTTCTTTCGACAATTTTTCTTGCATTTTTTCCGAGTTTTTCCAAATCCATTTTTTTAATTTCTAAAATCGCTTCCCTAATTTTTTCTGCTTTTGTTCCGCACACAAGACCGCAATTCTTTAGGTTTTCCTCTTCCCCACCAAAATTCGAAACTATCACAGGCTTCTCGCATGCCATGGCTTCAAGCACAGTATAAGGAAGCCCTTCGAGATAGGAAGGCAAAACAAAAACATCTATTGAATTGTAAAATTCAACAGGATTTTTGACGAAGCCGAGAACTTTCAATTTTCCGTTTTCCATTTCTTTTATCTTTCTGTAATACACCCCGGTTCCACCAATAACCAAATTAATATTGTTGCGACAAGCTTTGATTAAAGAAAAAATATTTTTCTCAGGGTCCAATCTTCCCAAAAAACCGACTGTAAATTCCTTGAAAAATCTCCTTGATCTTCTTTTCCTGAATTTTTTTGTATCGACACCGTTGTTTATCAAAACCACCTTATCTCCAACAATATCCTCTATTATTTCTTTTTGTTTTTTCCCGACAACTATGAATTTAGCCGAGATATCGGAATAAATTTTTGCAATCAGCTTCACATAGGTTTTGCATATACTTGAGTATTTTGAGTCCCCTACGGGTGTATGAAAAGTTGAGACAATGCACACCCTATTTTTAATATTCTTGATCATCCACGGTATGAGCAGCTCGGAACTCGTTGCCGGATGGTGGATATGGAAGATGTCGCAATTTTCAATTTCTTTTTTTATCATCTTCCATTGCGTATCTATAATATAATGAGTTCTTATAAGAGAAGCTCCCCGAGGAATTATTAATTTCGAATTGAAGTGGGAAGAGAGATTGTTTATATGGGTTGCCATTCCGCCAACGAATTTTGAATAATAACTTATCCTCATAAATTAATGCTCAAAGAATTTTTTTATAAAATTAAATGCGCAAGTTTTTTTACCTTGCCACGCAATTTTGCCGGATTTTATTGTTTTGAAAATCTCCTCCTCGCTTATTCCGCAATCCAAAAAATTTCTAACATTTCCGATCTCGCTTAAAATATGGGAATCGCTACCAGCAACACCTACAACCTTATTTTCTCTTGAAAACTTCTGAGCTTTCTTGTTGAACTTATTTAAAAAACACCTTGAATTAAAAACTTCTATAGCATGAATTTTGCTCGCTAGCTCGGTTAACTCGTCTTTTGCTAATTTTCCGATAGAATTTCTGAATATATCGAAAGGATGCGGCAGCACAATTAAAGCATCTCTTTCTCTCGCCTTATCTACAATCTCGAACAAATCTCCTCTCAAATTTTCCTCTATTCCAAAGATTATTATATCCCCTTGCTCGGTTGCTATCTCCTGCCCGACAAGGATTAAAATATCTTTCGCTATTTTTTTCGTTTCTATCGCTCCTTTCGTTGTGTTATGGTCTGTGATTCCCAAAACATTGAAATTTAATTTTCTCGCCCTTTCCAGAATTTTTCTCGGCTCTGTGTGGCAATCATAGGAATATTTTGTATGCACGTGAAAATCAGCTACCAACATATTTAAATACCTCCTCGCTATCAACCCTTTTTCCGTAAACTTTCATTAATTCCTTTATCGCTCTCTCACCGTATTTTTTTCTGTAGCTTTCAACCAATTTTTTCAATTCATCACCTTTTATTTTTTCAAGTCCTTCAAAGCTTCCTTTAATTAAAACATCTCTAACAGCTTTTTTTGTGATTTTATCTTTTTCCAGAAGCTCCAAAACGAATTCGAGCTCTTTTTTTCCAATTTTTTTCCCTTCTCTCTCAAGAGATTTTTTAATGTTGAGTATTATGTCCGCTACTATTCGCGGTTTAACTTTATAATTGAGCAAACTCTCAAATAATTCCAAATCCTTGCTCTTAATCATCTGCTCAGCTTGCTCTTTGCTTAAACCCATTTCCATAAACCTTCTCTTCTTTTCATCAAGAGTTTCCGGGATCTCGATTTCATCCAAATTGGGAGTTTTTATTTTCGGCAAATCCGTTTCAGGATACATGCGCGCTGCCCCAGGCAGTTCGCGGGAGTATTTTGTTATCACACCATCAGCAACTCTCGTCTCCTCTGGAACACCTTTTTTCAGGTATTTTATTCTTTTTTTGATTAAATTCGCTGCCTTTTCGCAATTTTTTCCTCCTATCAATATTAAGAGATCATTCTCTGCCTTCATCTCATTTTTCAAATCTCTTATCTCTCGCTCTTCCAAACCGTATTTTTGCAAATCTTCATCTGTATGCAAAATCCCCTTTAATCCGAAAAAATTTGCATAGTTTGCGATTTCTTTTCCCAAAGTTATTTTTCCGCAACTCTCCTTGAACAACCCTGAAAGATTCCGGATTTTCAAACACAAAATTTTTGTTTTCGCGAGCTCTCTCAAAATCTTAGAATTTGAGTTTTTAAACAACTCGGTAACCTCTTTTTCTTCTATCTCAATTTCTCTGTTTTCCAATTTTTTCTTTATTCTGATTAAATCCAACTGCCTTAGGACCTCGTTCTCAACCAACTTATCCAAATCTTCAACCTCTTGAAATCCCTTAATTTCCACTCTTGCTCCATTGCTAACGCTTATATTAATATCCTGCCTTATGCTTCCAATACCTCGTTGCACTTTCAAACTTCTCAGCAGCAAACCTAATTTTTTGGCAAACTCTTTTGCCTGTTTTGGGTGCCATATCTCAGGCTTGCAGCTCAATTCTATGAGCGGAATTCCCAATCTATCGAGCCTGTAATGAATCTCGTTCTCATTTTCCTTAATTTTTGTTGCGCTTTCCTCTTCCAACAGCAATTCTTTTAAATGAACCTTCCCGTAATTAGTTTCTATGTATGAGTTTTCTGTTCCCAAAGCCACGAGCAGAGTTCTTTGATAACCGCTTGTATTTGAACCATCTATAACAATTTTCCTCATTGGATGCAGCTCCTCTGGAACACTCATTTTTAACAATTTTGCGACCTGCAGAGCTATTTTTAATGCCTCTTTATTTAATTCTCTCGGAAAATCTGAGTCGCTCTCAACAGAGCAATTATTTTCATAAAAATGATAAACAATTTCCCTGTCGCGGAGAAATTCCTGAAGAGCCGCTCTATCCACTTCACCTATCTCGCTGGCTGTAGGGCGAAGCTTTCTTCTGAAAGTAAAAATTGGAGAACTTTCTTTCAATTTTGCACTGCATCTGCAAAATAATTTTGTTTCGGTTGCGAGTCTTTGATGTATCTCTATTCCAACCTTCAAACCAATTTTTTTATAATCCATAAAATAAAATAAATTATTCTAAAGTTGGATGCACAGTCATCTTTGTTTCCGCGTTTATTGTATAGGTGTATGTGGTTATAACTTCTATAGGAATTTTAAGCTCGTGGTATGTTGGTGGCCCATAAGAGGATAAATCCAATTTTATCTGGCATGAGCCCTCTCTGCCTCCTCTCATAAAAACCGTGGCGCAATCGCTTGTATCCAAATTTATTCCCAAACCTTTAACTTTCGCCGAAACTCCATCCAATTTATATCTGTAATTTTCATATTTTACATTTCCGTTTCCGACATTTTTAAATATCAGCGTAATTGGAATATCTTTGCTTCCCAATTTTAGGACATTCTGCATTCTCGCTTCAACATGAATCGGAGCATTGCTGTTAGAGATGCTTTTAACCATTTCTATTGGCTCTCCGGCTTCCCTTTTCTTCACATATCTCTCTTCTGAAAGCGCATACACAGTAATCAAAGTGTTTGTTTCGTACTCATAAGTTACGCTCACACCGACATCGTAAGTTTGCGGCTCCTTTATATTGGAAGGTGTTGTTACATTCCATTTCACCTTACACTCTTCACCTTCTCTGTTTATCTCCGGGTTGGGAGGGTTCAAGCTCGAGGCGCAAGTTTTCTCGCCAGTATAATCACTCCACGCGAGCAAGTAAGGGGATGCTTTCACATTTTTTGCCACAGCATCACCAACATTTTTCACAATAACCTCTATATTTATCGGTTGGTTTGGGACTGGGAATTCAACATCTGGACCAAAGCTCTCTATTCTCAAACCCTCGTTCCCAGCAACAGTTTTCGGCTCTTCCGGTTGATAAAAAGGAATCGTGCATCCACTCATTGCCACTATCAGAAAAATTAAAATTCCGGTTGCTTTGTTCATAAGTATTTTAGCAAAAATAAAAAAATAAAATTACTCCAATCTCGGATGCACTGTTATCGCGGACACATGCTTTATCTCGTATCTGTACTTTGATTCAATCTTTAGAGGAATTATTATTTCATCCTGTGTTGAATTGTCTATTTTTAAAATAAAGCTGCAGCTTCCTTTTTCTCCTCCCCTCAAATAAACTCCATCCGTACAATCAATATCATTTACAATTGATACACCGCTAACATTAACCTCTGGCGTTACGCTGTCAACTACATAATGCAAAGTACTTTGGTCATATTTCACATTGCCGTCACCAACATTGTTTATTTCGATAATTACAGAAACATTTTTCGAGCCGCTTGTTGGAATTATAATTACATTGTCAAGCTTCACATCCGCGTGAATAGGAGCATTGCTGTTCTGAATTTCTCCGACTTTCGGCAACGGTTCTCCTTTTTCAGCCAAAGCAATCCTTTTTTTTGCTGAAATCGCGTATATTTTTGCTGTCGTTATTGTTGTATAATTATAACCAACTTTCACACCAACATCGTAAGTTTCCGTCTTTGCCACATCTTCTGGAGCTCTAACACTCCATTCCAAAGTGCATCTTTCTCCTTCTACATTTAACTCTGGATTTGGTGGATTGAGCGATGAAGGACAACTCTTGGTTCCGCTGTATCCGCTCCAGGTTAGTAAATATGGACTCGCTTTTATATCGCTTGCCACCGAATCACCAACATTTTTTACTATGAGCTTCATTGAGAATGTCTGGTTGCTTACCAGGTAATCTATATCTGGTTCGAAGCTCTCTATTCTTAAGCCCTCATTCCCAGCAACAGTTTTCGGCTCTTCCGGTTGATAAAAAGGAATCGTGCATCCGCTTATCGCAACTATCGCTATTAAAATTACAGCTAAAAACCCTTTACTTATTGTGCTTCCCATAAATAAATTTTTTATATAAAGAAGTTAAAGATTTGTAATTATTATGCTGGGGTGGCCGAGCGGTCTAAGGCGCAAGCCTGCTAAGCTTGTTCCCGTTAAGGGAGCCTGGGTTCAAATGAGAAACCTCCAGCGGGTTTCTCAACTTCCAGCAACCACTTAGGAAAAGGCTCAAGCCAAAGAGCTGCTGAAAATCCCAGCCCCAGCGACTCTCTTTATTTTATTTTTTTGACTAAAGGCACTGATTTCGTGATTTTTCCGCTAAAATCGAATTTGTTTGCCTCGCCCCAACTTATTTTCTCTTTATCCAAATTTAAAAATTTGAAAATACGCTCTGAAAAATCCGGAACAATGGGAAAGAGCATGATTGCGAGATTTTTAACTAAATTTCCGGAGTAAAAACAAATTTCCTTTCTTTCATCTATTGCTTTAGACCACGGCTCTTTGTTGTTAAAATAAGCGTTCCCGATTTTGGCATAGTGAACAATATTTTTCAGGGCTTCCCTAAATTTGCAATCTTCAAAATTTTTCGTAATTATTTTAAAAACCTCTTTCGCTTCTTTTATTTCTCCCGGCACAGGATAAAATAAAGCATCGCTTTGAGGTTTCGGAATTTCTCCGAAATTGGAGTAACAAAATGAAAGAACTCTGTGAACAAAATTTCCGATTATGTCAGCGAACTCATTATTTATCTTTTCCCTGAAAAAATTCGTTGAAAAGAGGCTATCCGATTGCTCAGGATATAAAGAGGTTAAAACAAACCTCCAATAGCTCGCTGGGTATTGAGCTAAAGCTTCTTCAGTTGTTAATCCTTTGCCTCTGCTTTTTGAAAATTTCACATCTTTTGTTTTGAGCCAACCGCTCGCAATAATTCTGTCAACGAGCTTCCAATTTTCCTCGCAACCTTTCAGCATCGAAGGAAAAATTATCGAATGGAATATTACATTATCCTTTCCCATAAATTGCACCAACTCCACATCCTTGCTCTTCCACCAATCTTCGAGTTTCTCGTTATGTAGGGAGCACCATTCGTTGGTAAAGGAGATATAGCCAATAGGAGCATCGAACCAAACATAAAAAACTTTTTCCTCATAACCTTTTTTCGGAACTCTGAAACCCCAAGATGAATCTCGAGTTATTGCTCTTTCTTTTAAACCTCGCTTTAAAAAACCGAGAGTTTCGTTTTTTGCAATTTTACTCCAATTTTCGCTGCTCTCAACGAATTTTTTCAACCAGGATTCGAATTTCGGTAAATCCAGAAAAAGATGCTTTGTTTTTCTAAATTCAATTCTACCGTTGCAAATAACGCACCTGGGTTCGAGAATCTCCTTCACATCTAATAACATTCCGCAATCATCGCATTGATCTCCTCTTGCCAATCCATTGCAATAGGGACATTTTCCCTCGACAAATCTATCAGAGAGAAATAAGTTGCAATGAGCGCAATAAGCAATCTCTATCTCCTTTTCCTTAATATACCCGTTTTCATCGAGTTTTTTAAATATGTGGTAGGTAAATTTTTTATTTTCTTCGCTGTGAGTTATCCCGTAATAATCGAAACTCAAATTAAATTTTTTGAATATCTCCATGGTTTTTTTATGATTCTCCTTAATCAGCTCTGAAGGGGTTGTATTTTTTTTTCTTGCCTCGATTTCGAACATCGTTCCGTGCGAATCCGAGCCGCAAATATATATTGCTCTCTCGCCCTTCAATCTGCAGAATCTCGCGTATATGTCTGCTGGCAAAACTGAGCCGATAATATTTCCTAAGTGCGGTATTCCGTGGATATATGGTAATGCCGAAGTAATAATCTTTTTTTTCATAAATTTTCTAAATTTTTAAAATAGAATGAGCAGAAAATTTGAAAAAGAAAAATTTTATGATTTTATTGTAAATCACGGGATAGTAAAATTTTCAGAGAAACCAATAAAATTAAAATCCGGAAGATTGTCGAATTGGTATGTAAATTGGAGAACTGCTGCGAACGATGTTTATTTGATTGATGAATTAACGGATTATCTTTTGGCTTTCACCCGTGAATATAACATAAGTCCGGATTGCTTTTACGGTGTACCAGAAGGAGCGACAAAATTTGGGATTATTGCTCAATACAAATACAATCCCAAAGGAGTTATTCTTTCTGAAAAAGAAAAGCTTGTCGCACTCTCTTTGCCTAAAATTAACAAGATTTCGGAAGAGATATTAAAAAATATTCACGAGGAGATTGATTGCGTATATGGCGACCCCGCAAGTGTTTGCAGAGAAATAGCGATAATAACCCAATACAATTTAGTTAAGCGAGCGCAAAATTATCGCAAGGATTTGCGTTTTTTGCCAATGGGAAGAAGAAAACCCAAATCCCATGGACTCGCTAGAGATAAATATTTTGTTGGCGAACCTTTTGGAAAAACTTTAGTACTTCTGGACAATAAAGAGAGAGAAAAGGAAATAAGAGAGCAACTTCGCGCACTTGAGAATGTTAAAATACGGGAGATAATTGAGATAAGAAAGCAATTAATGAGCGATGAATTTCCTGAGCGAGTTGCGATTATAGAAGATGTAACAACTACAGGCAGCTCGTTGCTCGAAACAATAGAAAAGCTCGGAAAAAATAATATCACAATTACAGCGGCGATCGGATTAACAAACAGAAATGAGTTGAGAGACAATGGAAAACCTGTTGAAGAAATTTTGGAAGAAAAAGGTGTGGCTTATTATGCGATGAGCAATGCTCTCGATTTATTGCCGATAGCTTATCGAAAACAAAAACCTGGAGAGGAGATAAAAAAGTTGGTTGAGGAGTATTTTAAAAAATACGGAACCGAGGATATAAAATTGGCGGAGCGAGAATAGGAATTATCGCCATAATCTGTAGTGGAGTGGAAAAGTAGGATATAGTGAAAATTAGGTATCTTTTAATTTTCTAATGCAATTTTCAATTTGATTCAATTCTGATAATCTAATATGCGCCGAGCAAGAGAAACAAACAACTCTTCCTAAATTTCTACTGCTTTTTTCCGCAATTTCTTTTAGCAGTTTCCCCAGTGCGATGTAATTGCCGTAAGCTTTTCTTCCAAAATCATGGGAACGGAAAACGGCAAAAAGATTCAAACTTCCTCTGTCTTTAAAATCTAACATAGTTAAGCAGGGCATATTCGGGCTATACGGCATGTTTGGTTTTATATCGGTTTCGGGATCGAAAGTAGCGCAGAAAAGCTGTTTAGATTTTGGCTTCTTTTTTAACGCTTTGATAATATAATCCAATTGGTTAATTTTATCTCTGTACTTTATCAGTCTTGAATAGTATGTTTTATTCCATTTATCAAATGCGGGAGGAGATAAGTATTTTACACCTTCTTTGATCCATCCACTTCCACTTTTTGCTCCCAATTTCGGAATACTGCAAAAAGCTTGGTGAATAGGTTTATCAATTTCCAGAGGATTCTCTATTTCAACAATGAGATAAAGAATTTCTTTCAAGTTGTTAATTTTATCTCCAGAAGATAAAATTAATTTTACTGCTTCAAACCAAGCTTTAGAAGGATTTTGTGCTTTGATTAAATAAACCATAATATTTTGATTAATTACCAAGTTTTTATAAAAAATAAAGAGTATTTGTTTCAAAAGCGCTATCCGGGGCAGTTAGTATTAATTTGGACCCCCAACATTTTATTTCCCGATTAATTTCAGAAACTCCTTGTGCAATTTCATGTGCCCTTTTTGGATTCCTTCGGTTCCCAAAACCGAGAGAGCTGCCAAATTATTCGCTAAACCAACGGAAGCCGCAACAACACCGAGCTCTTTCGCGCTTTTAACCCTTAAAATCTTTAAAGCCAATTTTGCCTTCTTAGAGCCAGTAGCTCCTCCGAAAGTTGCAATAGGCAAAGGAATTTCAATCTTACCTATAAGAAAATCATCTTCTATTTTCCACTCAGATACCGGCTTATAACTTCCGTTTTTGCATGCATAGCTATGCACGCCAGCTTCTATAGCTCTAAAATCATTTCCTGTTGCCACAGCTACCGCATCTATGCCATTCATTATTCCTTTGTTATGTGTTACGGCTCTGAAAATATCTGCATCAGCCAAATAGTGTGCATTCAAGATGCTCTCGGCTACTTCCTTCCCTGAATAACCTTCTCTTTCCAATTTCTCTATCGGAACTCTTCCTTCAACCCTGACAATTCTTTTGATCGCGAAATTGCTTATGATTCGTAGGCAAACTTTTCCGTTGCATAAATCTGAGACAAAAGGAGATATTTTTTCGAGCATTTTATTTACCGCGTTTGCACCCATAGCATCCATAGTATCGACAATTAAATGCAGAACCAAATTTTTTCCTTTCTTTGTTTCTACTTCTCTAATTTCCAAATCTTTGGCACCGCCTCCAGATTTTACCAATGTATTGCTTGCGGAGTTGGCAATTTCTAAAATTTTGTTTTTGTTCTTGATTAAATTTTCTTTCGCCTTCTCCATATTTTCGATTTCTATTAATTGCAGCTGCCCTATCATCTTCCAATCCAAATAATCTCCTTTAAAACCTCCTCCCTCTCTAATCAACTTCGCTCCACGACTTGCCGCAGCAACAACACTTGGCTCCTCTGTTTCCATCGGAACAAAATAATCCTTTCCGTTGATTAAAAAATTCGTTGCGATTTTGAAGGGCCCTATATTGTTTTCCAATTCCAGAAAATCCGGAAGCTCTTGATATTTTCTTATCAGTTTTATGTCTTCTTCATTTAAATTTGCGAATTCCTTCAAAATTTCAATTTTCTCATCCAAGCTCAATTTTCTGAACCCGGGCACGAGAGAGGTTTTCATTATTTTTGATTAGAAAATAAAATTTATACTTCTAGCTAAAGAACTTCTTCTTTATTTCTTCTGGAGATTGCGAATAAAAACCATCAAGATTCTCGAGAATTTTATCCGCTTTTTCCATAGCAACTATTCTTCCATTCTCCTGAGCCATATCTACAGTTGTTGAAATTAAAACCGAATGCAAATAATTTACAAGAATCTTTTCGATTTCATTTTCCTCAAATTTTTTCAATCTTCCCGGATTGATAATCTCGCTACCAGGGAGTTTGGCGGGAGAAATTATTTCCTCGTAAATCTTTTTATACCTATCAAAATCGATTGAGCGCGAGTTTCTAATTTCGGGCTCCAATAAATTTTTGACCTTTTCCAGTTTTTCAAGAGTTTCTTCCAATTCTTTCAGAGATTCTTTGTGTTTCTCCAACGGAATTGGTTCCACTTCCGGAAATACGCTTTCAAGAATAATTTCTCCTGCCTTTCCAAAAAATTCCGCAATTTCCGCAGGGTCCTCAATGTCATATCTTGCGCAAATATTTAATCTTATCGCATGGCTTCCTTCATGGGCAACATGCGTATATATGGGAGCTCCAGCAAGTGAAGGAAGAGCGGAAATCTCGTACTCCTGCACATTTCCGGAATTTATGTAATCTCTCAGCCCGTCCCAGTTTTTAACTCTCTTGATAAGCTCTCTGCTTATTCCTATATGTGTATCGAGAGTGAACCGCATCCTTACCTTCTTTGTTGCCCATTTAGGTGTATCTGTAATTTCCGCCAATGCTTCTAAATATTTCTTTGCTAGCTTGTTTAATGCGTAATCTCCTAAAGGTTTTAGAAAGTAAAATAAACCTTTCGCAAAATAGTATTGAAGCTTGGAACTTCGGCTCATAAAACAATACAAGAAGGGAAATTTTTAATAGCCGAGGTCGAAAAGTTTTTTGAAAATTAAAGAGGATACTAGGGAAACGAAAATGAATACCCAAATCCATGCAATCTGCTTTCCTATGATCGGGAAGCAAAATGGTAATGTAAAGTACAGTTTAAAATCTCCAAACAAAAAACCTCCGAAAAAGTAAGTTAAAGGGATGAAAGCTATCAGAATGATAATGCTCGAGATTATTGTTGGTTTTATTGTGTATCTCATCATATCCCTCTGAAGCTCGAGAGTTTTTTTAAGCAGCTCGTTTACTTTTGCGGCATCGTTTTTGTGTTTTCTCATCTCCTCTTGTAATTTTTTAATCTCATGCTTCAAAGATTTTACAACCTCGTTATCAACGAATTTTTTTTGGATTAAAATTGATATTAGCGAAATTATTATCCCCGCGCCAAAGATTATCAGCAGCTCCATAAATTTTATTTGAATTAATTTTATATGGATTTCGCTAAAGCGATAGAAGAGATAGAAAAAGCAGAAAAAATAGCTATAATTTCCCATTACGATTGCGATGGTTTGTGCAGCGCCAAGATTTTATCTACAGCTTTGGAAAGAAAAAGCAAGGAGATTGAGATAAAAATTGTAAAGGAAATCTCCGATAAAATCGCGGAAGAAATTAAAACCCTGGAAAAAGATTTGATTATTTTTTCAGATATAGGCTCCGGTTATTTGAGCATGCTACCGAAAGAAAAGAAAATTATCGTTTTGGACCATCATACTCCGAAAAGCAAGCCCTCGAGCAATGTGATCCATATCAATCCGATTGCTGAAGGAAAAGAACTCTGCGGAAGCGGGATTTGTTATTTGCTTGCCTCAAAACTCTCAAATAACGAGGATTTGATAGATTACGCTATTGTTGGAGCAATCGGAGATAACCAGCTCAACATAGGAGAAAATTTAAAAATAAAGGAAGAAGCAATAAGATTGGGAAGGCTAAAGATAGAGAAGGGTTTGAAAATTTTTGGTCATATCAACAGACCTCTTCACGAATCTCTGAGAACCTCGAAAATATTTCCCTCTGAAGATCATTCGCAAATCGTCCAGTTTCTTTCAGAGATAGGAATAAATTTGGTGGATAATGGGAAAATAAAGAGCTATTATGATTTAACAAAAGAGGAAAAGGAAAAATTGTGTCTCGAAATTATAAAGGAAAGGCTAAGAAACGATTTGGATGAGCCAGCGAACATTTTTTCTGAGATTTACATTTTAACAAAGCAGCCGAGAGAATTGATGGATGCACTCGAATTTTCAACGATTTTAAATGCCTTCGGAAGACTCGAAAGATTTGAGGAGGCTTTTGAGTTAATGAACGGAAATCTCGAAAAATTGGAAGAAATCGCGAGAGAATACAGAAAAAAACTCGCAACCTATCTCTCTTTCGTTGTGGAAAACATGGATAGATTTCCTCAAAGTGAGGATGTTTTATTTATAAATGCAAAAGAAAAAATAGATGAAAACATGATAGGCACGGTAACTTCAATTGCGATAAACAGCTTGACAAACAAAAAAATTGTTCTCGGATTAGCGTACTCTGGAGACATGGTAAAAATCTCCGCGAGGTCGAAAATGGAAGAGATTGATTTAAATGAAATTGTTAGCAAGATTTGCGAGAAATTTGGAGGCGCTGGAGGAGGTCACAAGGAAGCTGCTGGAGGGAAAATAAAGAAAGGAATGGAAGAGGAATTTATAAAATGCTTCTCGGAATATATAGAGCAAAGTAAATCATAATTATGCTCGGAAAAGTTATTGTTTATACAGGAAACGGAGAGGGAAAGACAAGCGCAGCTATAGGACATGCGATAAGGTTTGCTGGCTACGGCAAAAGAGTTGCGATAATCCATTTTATGAAAGGCCGTAAAACTGGGGAGTTTAAGTTTCTTGAGAATAACGATTTGATAGATGTTTATCTTTTCGGACCTCCGTTTTTTTTAATCACATCTCAAGCAACTTTGGGAGGTTGGCTTAAAGGCAAGGGCATAGAGTTCATCTCCTTGGATTTATTTGCAGGAAAAAAGAGAACAAACAGAAAAAAAGTTGTCGCAGACAAACTTGCGGAAAATTTGAAATCCTGTTCATTCGAGAGGCACAAGCAAAAAGCAAAAGAAGGAATGGAATTCGCGAACAAATTAATTCTCGAGAGAAAACACAAATTAATTGTACTCGATGAAATTCTGTACGCAATAAAATTTAAATTGATTAAAGAAGATGATGTAATTTCATTAATTGAAAGAAGAAAAAATATCCATTTGATATTAACTGGAAGATATGCTTCGGAGAGAATTATAAAATTGGCTGATTTGGTTACTTATCTCGATGAAGGAAAGCATTATTTTTATGAGGAGCGAAAAACGTATGCTGGTTTGGATTATTAGTAGGGCGGTTTATTGATATAGAAAACGATATTTATAGAAAAGAGAACTTTTAAGGACTCCATAGTTGAGTATGATGAAAAGCACGATATATTCTATATTCTTAAGAAGAATAAGGAAGTTTCTCACAGTGTAGATTTAGAAGATTTTGTCGTTGATTTAGATAAGAATAACGAGATTGTCGGGTTGGAGATATTTGGTATATCCAAACTTACAAAAATACCAAAAAAGTATTTTAACAAACTCCAAAACGCAAAGTTAGTGAAATCTTACAGAAGAAACGGGGAGATTATTGCTCTGTATTTAATTTTGCAGTTTAAGATAAAATCAAAAATTCAGGAAGTTCAGCAAGGATTGTATTTCGGAAATCCCATTAAGAGTGTAACCGCTTGACTTATCGTATTTAAAATTTTTGATGATTAGATATGGCCTTCGGACTCTAATATTTTATACATATCTTCTATCTCTTTCTTTATTTTTCCTTCTTCTAGAATCATATAAACAAATAAATCTGTTAAGTATCTTCTAACTTCAGGTGTCGCTCTCTTACCATGCTTTCTTAATTTATAATTAACATAGATAGGCGCAATAATTTTCTTGAGTATAGAATATTGAAGATCAGACATGCCTACTTCCGTTTTTAATCTTTCAACATTGTCGGAAATATTGTTTAGATTACAATTGATTTCTAAAGTTACATCTTTAAGCTGACTGAGATATTTTTCCATGAGTTGTAAAGTTTCTTCTTTCATTTCATGTAAATTTCGATTGTTAGTGGTTTCATATAGTTGGATTAGAGCTTTTCTGTCAATCTTATTAGGATCCCCTTCGTTAAGGAGACTTTTAACTTCGTTAATCTCTTTTCTGAGCTCATCTACAGAAGAGTATACGGACATAATCAAATATCATATGAAAATTTTAAATATTTTTGGTTATAACGCCGTTATAATTTATTCTAATTTAGATTAATTAAATTAATGATAGATGTTCACTGCCATCTCGAACAAAAGGATTTCGACGAAGATAGAGATAAGGTTATAGAGAGTTGCAAAAAAGAGCTGGATGCAATTATAATAAGCTGCACAAATCCTCGAGACTTAAGCAAATCTATAGAAATTGTGAAAAAATATGAGGGCTTTGTTTTTTTAACAGCTGCATTGCATCCGATTTATATCGAGAAATGCAGCGAAACTCAAGTGAAGGAGTATTTTTCAAGAATCGAGGAAAACAAAGAATATCTTGTTGGGATAGGGGAATGCGGTTTGGATTATCATTGGGTTAAAGATGAAATTCTGAGAGAGAAGCAGAAAATTCTTTTCTCGGAGCATATAAAATTGGCAAAAAAATTAAAATTGCCGTTGGTTATCCATTCGAGAAACGCAGAAAAAGATTGTTTGGATATCTTGAAAAAAGAAAAAGTTGAAAAAGTGCTGCTTCATTTCTTTTCGAATCCGAAATTGGCGAACGAGGTTAAAGATGCGGGATACTTTATTTCTGTAAATACTTCAATATTGAGAAGCAAAGGAATAAGAAAAATATTAAAGATTGTGGGAATAGAGAAGATAATGACGGAAACCGATTCCCCGTGGCTCGGTTTTGGAACTCGCAATACTCCGCTAGCCATCAAATCTGTGATAGAGAAAATTGCAGAACTCGAAAGAAAAAGTTTTAAGGAAATAGATGAGCTTACAACGAGAAATGCGAGAGCTTTTTTTAATTTATTTTAATTATGCCGGAAGAAGAAGTTAGCAGATATGCATTTTTAACAATCGCAATTTTTCTCGGTGTGTTAATTGCGGCCATCATCTTGTTTTTGATAACCTATAAGGTTATTATTTCTCCAGCCTTTGGCTAATAATGAGGTTGGCAATTGTTGACGAGAATTTATGCGAGCCGAAAAAATGCAATAATCTGTGCGCGAGAGTTTGTCCGAGAAACAAACTAAAAGAAAAATGCATTGTTATAGAGGATAAAGCGAAAATAGACGAGAATTTGTGTGTTGGCTGCGGTATATGCGCTAATAGATGTCCTTTCGGGGCAATCAAAATAATTAACACCCCGGAAAAAATAGGAACTCTTGTTTACAGATACGGAGAAAATAAATTTGCCCTCTACAATTTACCAATTCCAGAAAAAGGACACATCACCGGGCTTATAGGGAGAAACGGAATTGGAAAAACAACTGCAATTAAAATTTTGGCGGGAGAAATAAAAATCGATTTGGAAAAATTGCCCACAATTTTGAAGATTTATTTAAAAAAGGATAGGAAAATCTCTTATAAGCCGCAGGTTCTTAGGAAAGTGAATTTTGAGGAGATAGATAGCAAATTGGCGAGCTATTTGAATTTAAAGGAAAAAGACAATTACTC
>Ga0190309_1000006_pt1 | contig 95581 bp, 98 predicted proteins | sample 48700767_MG_FD_161656 | JGI IMG/M metagenome (GOLD analysis project Ga0190309, IMG submission 161656) | Hydrothermal vent sediment bacterial communities from Southern Trench, Guaymas Basin, Mexico - 4870-07-6-7_MG | ecosystem: Environmental > Aquatic > Marine > Hydrothermal vents > Sediment ... | reverse complement strand
AAAAATGTCGGAGTAGCTACGATAACCGCATCTATATCTTTCCTCCTTAAAAGATCATTATAATCTGTATATATATCAACATCACTATATTTTTCCTTAAGCTGTAATAGACGACCCTTATCTATATCAGCCAAAGCGGCAAGATCGGCTAATTCACTTTTCGCAACTGCTGGAATATGACCATAACCTGCAACTGTACCACAACCTATTATACCAATCCTAATTTTATCCATATTTTCACCTCTACTTTCACCATAATTTAGCCTATATCTAATTAAAAAATTTAACAGAAATATACAGGGGCTTAAAATATTTGTATTTTATTTTTATCCATAGGCAAAAGAATATAAGCTTACCACTGATAATGATAAGAAGATATTAAATGTAAAACACTTAATTCAATATAAATGTTAAAATATATGGTTAAACTGAATAGTTTTAATTTCCTTAACATATATCTCGGCATCTACAGAATATATATTATGAATCATTTTATTATTCGATTTCGATCGAGACGCCAGTAACTATATATGTAATATACGGTGACTGTGTTGGCTAAAACCATAGCTGTTTCAAATGAGGTTTATGAGTTGTTAAAGAAAATTAAGTTACCTGGGGAAAGCTTTAGTGATGTAATTATGAGATTAATTAAAAGAAGGGGGAGTCTTCTAGATATTGTCGGCTCAAATACGGTTGCAGAAGATGGATGAAAAAATGTTAATAAAGTATAGAGAGTTAGCTAATTTAGCTGATCTTTTTAACACAGATTTCCTTATAAATCTTACTAACACCTTTTCCACTAGCATATAAATTTAGCAGATACTGGGTATATGGATGGACTGATCTAATACATTTTATAAATCAAATCCCCATCGAGATCTATGAGGTTAAATAATATTTAAACTATACTAGATATGCGAGGTTTAGCTCTAGCTCTTTAATAACTTCACTCATATCCCCCCTTTCTCGCAAATAAGCTTAGCAATTCATATAAATATCCACTCCAACCTTTAAATACTGTTAATACGATTTATTATACTTTAATTTTCAATTTATGTGCAACGCAATAATGAGAAATAATGGCTTAATCATTCTGCTCGCTGAAACTCAAATAAAGAGTGAAGCATATTAGTAGAGTAATTGCCATTTATTAAATGGTCTCTTTTCAATCCAAATTTATTTATTCGACAACTCTTAGATCTAAAATATCCTTTAGCTTTTCAGTTTTAAATCATATCCATGAAGCTTTAAACTAATTTTAATACATTTCAGAAATAATTGTAGTAAAGTTTTAGCAAATATATTCTTCTTCTCTCTAATATAATAATTCCTTAGTATATCTTCAGCCCAATATAACGAGTGCTTTAAACAGAGCAATCCTAAGTCCTTATATACTCCTTCGATCTTCTCATTCTTATACCAATCCTTATTTTTAAATAATCCCATCGGTACAAAGTACATTGGTACTATAAGACTTCTATATGTTTTTAATCTATCAATTAACTCTATAGTTTTTATGATATCGTCTTCAGTTTCTTCGGGCAATCCAACTATTAGAGTAGCTGCAGGTATGATATTATGTTCATGCATTATAGCGAATGCTTCTTCAACAACTTCAGGCCATTCAGTAGTTTTATATGGTAATGCTTTAGCAGGCATTATCTTTTCAGCTAATCTAGGAGAACCAGTTTCAATCCCTACTTCAACTCCGAGAAAATCCTGAATCTGATAAACCATCTCCATGATTTTGGTAATCAACCTATACTTATTCTGAGCATATTTAACTGCTGCAAGTGATGCATGACTCCATGCTATTGATTTAACATATTTTAAAGCTGTTTCGTGTAACTTAATAACTGGTTTCTCCCTAATGTAAATATTATCAGCCCCATACAATAATACGTCTTCAGAGTGGAGAATAACACCATTAACTCCATGCTTTACATTGACTTTAATTTCCCTCTCGATCGTCTCTAAGGGGATGTATCTGAGCGGTCTTAATGTAACACTACAGAATTTACATTTACGTGGGCACCCTCTCATTATCTCAACTAATCCATTTATAGAGGCCCCTTTGATAACAGGTATTTCCTTTATTGAAGGCGTTTCATCGGGACCTACATATACATATAATGGTATTGGCTTGTTATTTAGTATTCTATCAGCAACATCTATTATAGCTCTCTCAGCCTCACCATCAATAATAGAATTAATCTTCCATCGATCGATTAAATCTGGTTTCCAGAGCCACTGCCATGCAGCAGGTCCACCTACAATAGTCTTAACACCTTTTTTACGTGCTTTTCTCATAGCCTTAGATTCCATAAATTTTCTAAATGTTTTTGCATTTATAGGCTCCCTCTTTGTAATAATCCACCACTCACTACTGGGAGGACCTAAGGCGAAATAATCATGATGGCCAATTAAAATTGCTTTAGCATCATCAATATATCTATCGATATAATCTGGATCTATAATTGCAGCTTTAAAACCAGCATCTTGTAAGGCTGCCTCAATCTTTCTTAAACCATATGGTGCTTCTTTAGGGTGTCCATACTTGTCAACTTGCATTTTAGGCATACATATCCAATTCCATATTTTCTCTGGTAGTATTATTGGAGGAGCGGTGGCCATAAATCCGATAAATTCTTTACCATGATGATTCGACATCATAGATCTGTCTACAGTAATTACAAAATCTAAATGAGTTTTCATTTCTTACATCGCCAGACTTTTATAGTTCTAGAATAATTATTAATTAATATGTTTCTAAGCCTCTCTATGATTTCTCCATTTGAGCATTCAGCTTTAACAATTATATCAATATTCCTCTCTCCACGCATCTCTCGTTTAACATATTCCTCATTAAAATCATTTAAGTATATCTTCTTACCCATAGCATCACCATATACGAGATATTTTATTACGAATTTGTGATATATAGATTTTATTTTTCAGAAAACTTGATGTTCATATGGCATCAGCATATACATTTTAGCATACAGATTCTTAAAATCTATGAATATCTATCAGTGCTTATGAAACTGCTTTAATAGGTTACTTATCGTCAAACTAAGTTAATGAAGTTTATTTTAATGAATAGAGATAAAATTTCCCGAATCTCTATAACTCCATATCCATTAACGCTATATTTTTTGCCAGTATATGGGCCTGCCGTATTGGTTCCGGTAGCTTTAACCCCTTTCTTGTAAATAAGAGGGTTAACTTTATTGCTGTTTTGATAGATATTTTATGACCTATACTTACATATATTGGTTTTGCCCGTTTAAGTGTCTTTAAAGCATATCCAATAATTTCGTCATTATAATATATTGGTGCACAATTATGCATCCACTCTCCAACCCTACCACACAAAAGTTTTTTAGCAATACCTATTGTAGGTTTATCTATAATTATACCTAGATGGCAGGCGAATCCGGCTTTATATGGATGAAGTCTACCATTACCATCTACAAACACAATATCATATCTTTTATTCAACTTATTTAAAGCACTCCATGCAGGAAAAACTTCTCTAAAAGCGAGTAAAGTTGGAATATATGGAAATTTTACCTTAGCTATAACGTATTTTTTCTCTATGACTTTAAAAGATTTATATTCAACTATTACTGCAGAACCTACTACATAGTTATTCCTATATGCTAAATCAACTCCAACAGCGCGCTCAATTCTATTTGGAAGGAGATCGTTCTCCAAAACTCTTTCTGCAATAATTTTCTGAGCATATCTAGCTCTACTTATGGAGAAATTACTGGGAATTTTTCTCAAAAAACTCCCCAAATAATTGTTATTGTAATGGTGGGAATACTAAATTTATTAATTCTTAAAGTCATATTTTTTACATAGATTATATGTGACATTCGATATCACCAATATTAATCTTAATTTTTCTAGTGCCTGTCGAATATTTTCAAATCTATAAACTATTATTATCAATAGACTTTAGATGAATAAAATATTTATATATGTATTTGAATTTTGTGAGAGGAGGTTGAGGTGAAGTTTTTAAAGGAACGAATAGACTATGTTTCAATAATCTATATAGTATTAAACTTTATATTAATGATGTTCAACTGGGATAAAATATTGAAATGCTGGGATACTCCCTATCATTTACTTATGGGTAAAATGTATAGTGATTTTAAGACTATTACTGTCTGGGATTACTATGAATATGCTCCCGTAGGTAGACCACAACTTTATCCACCTTTCCTTCATATCTTAATATGGTTTATACATGATATCACATTTTTAGACTATATTAGTATCGGTAGATTAATAGTTATATTACAATATCCTCTATCTCTTTTCTCAATATGGTTTACTATGAAAAGTTTATTTGGATCTAGAGAGGCGTTTTTCTCAACAATATTTTTATCTCTAAATATACCATTTTTCTCGTGGATGAGTACTGTTGCGCCTACAGCACTCTTATCCATAATATATCCCTTACTTGCACTATATTTTTATAAAAAGAATATATTCTTATCGACCATGATGTTAACGATATCTCTATACTCTCATCTAGGAATACCATATATATTTATATTAAGCATAATAATTTTTACATTTCTTGCAGGGATTGGAGGTAAAAAATATTTTAAAGAACTTGGACTTACAGTGGGTTTGTCAGCACTACTATTTACTCCATGGATATATAGATTATACGTTTTTAGAGATTGGATTAAATTTGAGAGAGCTATGCCTAAACCACTTCAATTTGTGTTACCCGAAGTAAATTTAATATTACTCCCACTGCTAATAGTCGGAGTAGCCATATCCATCATAAAAATGAGGAGAGATATAAAGTATAGCTTGCTTCTAGCAGGATTTATTGGCTTTATACCAATTTTCTATACTTATCAAGCTAGATATTATTTACATTCACCTATTGTAAACTCGATGGTTGAAGCAGTAGGCTTCTCCACAATAATATTTTTCTTTAAAAAATGGGTTTCAAAGAAAAAATTATCTATAATCGCTATATTGATTTGCTTATTATTGACTATTATACCACAACCAATTATCTCATTTCATATGTTTAGACCTCCGTCTAGAAGAGGTTTTATATCACTTACACCGACACCCTTACTAATAAATATATATTCATTAGGCAAACCTGTAAAACCAGAAGGAAGTATTTTTGAAGATCTATTTAATTATAGACAATCCTATTTAGTTGCTGAATGGATACGAGAGAATGTTGATGAAGATGAGATAATACATGTTCCCAGAGGTATGATGGCAGACTTTATAACACTAACAACTGGCAGACTAACTGATGGAGGAATGTATGGAGAAGTTAGGAGTGAAGAAATGTTGAGAGAAATCATTATGCATAGAAAGAGTGGTATATTTGTTTTTGAAGAAAATATTTTCCGTAGATACATAAGTAGATCTCCTAGAATTTACTTCGAAGTACTAGCAGTTTTCAGGCCATTCATAATAGTAAGAATATATCCTAAGGTTGTTAAACAAATAGATATAAGGCTTAAAGTATTCTATGTGTTAATAAAAAATCTAAGTATGATTCCAGTATGGAATAACATTATTTTAAACATAAATCCAGAAAAAGTGGTTATAGCATTGCCTCAGCAGTATCTAAATTTGAAATCAATATATAATTGGATAAAATTTCTATATAGAAATGGGATAAGTGTAGGTATAGCCGTGGTACCTGTAGACCAGAAAAATATTTTAAATCAGATTTCAGAGCTAGTAAGTAATGTAAATATAGATTCTATAAGGATAATGGGTTCAATAAATATGCTTAATCCATATCTATTAAAAAATGTAAGAGATATTATTGGTGGAAGAATTTTGGAAATAGGTTTAATAGGTCGACCATTAATGCTCAGCGATAAGGCAAAACTCGATAAAATAAAAATGTATGCGGATATAATTGTTAGACATATTCCTCCATCAATAGACTATATATTATATGGGGCGGAGAAGGAGTATAAGATAATAGATATTCCGAAGGAAAATTTCTTTATACAAATAGATCTTGAATCGGCTAAACAACCGATAAGCATACATGAGTTAGAGATACTTCTAACTGTTATGGTAAACAATTTTGGAGAAAGAATAATATTGGAGTATAGTAGGCCGCCAAGAAGGGGGATGATAGAATATTTAAAAGAAATATATGGTTAAGGTATAACAATACATCTAAATATGTTATACACATATTATTCTAAAATTTCTATTATTTCCTTAACCTAAAATTCTATTTATTATTCAAATATATTAAATCTTGGTGTATTTTTTGGTTGAGGTAAGGCTACTTAACTGGAGTGGTAAAAAGAGTATAAAAATAGTTGTAGATGCATGTAAATTGACGGCCGACAATCTTAGAGATATAAGTGATGAAGAGATCATTAAAACTATTGTGAAAAACGATTATAGTAGTGCTTTAGAACATATCTGGTTCAGTTTCTATATAAAGTGTAGTATAGCTTGTCAAAGAGAAATTTTGGAGCATAGGATTGCAAGTCATACGACAAGAAGCACAAGATACTGTGAAGAAAGTATGAGTAAAATATATTTTCCAATAGATATGGATGAGAAGGATAGAGATAAAGTTGATGAATATATTGATGAGATGCATAAAATGTATAGATATCTAAAAGAGAGATATGGACGTGAAGTTGCAAGATACGTATTGCCTTTAGGAACATATACTGAGTTCGTCTGGACAATTAACGCTAGAAGCTTAATAAACTTTCTAGGATTAAGATTATGTGTTAGAGCTGCACCTGAAATCAGAGAAATAGCTATAAAAATACATAAAATTGTTAAAAAACTTGTTCCAGAGATATTTAAGTATGTGGGATGTAGAGGCATAAATCTGGGAACATGTCCCGAAAATAAGATAAGACCTAAAAAATGTCCATACATAGGTAAAATAAAATCTAAATTCGAAGTTGCATGGTATGAAAGCTAAACATAACTATAGTTAGAACAGGATATGATTATACGCCAAATTCATAATTTAATATATTAGGAAAATATTTTCACGAAATCTATGTAAAGGGTCTTCTTTGCCTATAAAATTTATTATAAATATTTCCATACAAAATATTATTACGGTGATGATGTGAAGACTGCAATAATAGTTATAGATATGTTAAAGGACTTTGTATATGGAGCTTTAAAATGTGATAGAGCTTTAAGAATAATACCAAATATAAAAAATCTGATTAAGGCTGCTAGAGAAAAAAATATTCCAATAATATATGGGAATGATGCTCATCTGCCTGAGGTTGATAAAGAATTTGATTTATGGGGTCCACATGCAGTTAAGGGTACTGAAGGAGCGGAGGTCATAGATGAGTTAAAGCCTGATAAAAAAGATTATATTATCGGGAAGAGAAGATATAGTGCATTTTTCCAAACGGATCTTGATTTACTGCTAAGAGAACTAAAAGTAGATACAGTTATACTTACCGGACTTCATACAAATGTATGTGTAAGACATACAGCTGCAGATGCCTTCTTTAGAGGATATAATATAATTATACCTGAAGACTGTGTAGAAGCATTTACAAAAGAGGATCATGAATCTGGAATAAGATATTTAGAGAAAATATATGGTGCAAAAATTACTAGCAGTAGGGAATTGATTGAAAAAATTAGGTCTGGAGAAATTTCTTAAATATTGTTTATATATTATTTATTAGATATTCATGTTTAATGTCGTTATCCTAGACGGTTATTCGGATGAGCCTGCAGGCCTAGGTGTACCTCCATATCTAGACATATATCCAAGATATGTTGCAGGCGCAATTAAACATGTATCTAGATCAGCCAAAATATATTATTTTACGATAGATTATGTTAGAAAAAATCTAGATACTTTTCTAAAAGTTTCTTCAAAATCTAAGTTACTTATATTTCTATGCGGTGTATCCGTTCCAGGGAAATATATTGGTGGAGAGCCCATAAAGATCGATGAGATAAAGCTTTTAAGTAGATTAATTAAGGGACCTATAAAGATTTTAGGAGGACCTGCAGCTAGATTTGGTTTCGGTATCGAGGGAGGAAGAATAGCCGAATCCTCAACAATTTTTAGTGAAGATTTCGACCTAATAGTTAAGGGTGATGTAGAGCTAGTAGTATATAATTTCATAAAAGAAGGGTTTAGTATAGAGAAAGTTGACCCAAATATTGTTAGAGAAAACTATGATTTGACAAGTATTTTTGCAGTTAAAGGTGCATTTATTGTAAAAATGCATCCTAACTATGGTTTAAACCTTATATGTGAAATTGAGACGTATAGGGGTTGTCCAAGATATGTTGTTGGTGGATGTTCATTTTGCATAGAACCTTTATATGGTAAGGTAATTTATAGACCTATTGAAGACGTTTTAAGGGAAATCGAGACACTATATAGTTTTGGTGTAAGAAATTTTAGGATTGGTAGACAGGCAGACCTATATACATATATGGCTAAAGATACTGGTAGAATGGAGTTTCCTAAACCAAATGTAAGAGCCATTAAAAGACTTTTCGAGGGAATTAGAAAGGTGGCTCCAGAGTTAGATGTCCTACATATAGATAATGTAAATCCAGGCACTATATATCATTATCCCAAAGAATCTATAAAGATAAGTAAAATCATCATTGAAAACCACACTCCTGGAGATGTTGCCGCATATGGTATAGAGTCGGCTGATCCTAGAGTTATTAAAGCCAATAATCTAAAAGTTTATCCGGATGAAGCATTTGAAGCAATTAAAATTTTGAATAAGGTTGGCGGGACTCGTGGATGGAACGGTATGCCAGAGCTTTTACCTGGATTAAACTTTGTATATGGATTGATAGGGGAATCTAAGGAAACATATATTTTAAACTATGAGTTTCTTAAAAAAGTTTTAGATGAGGGATTGATGGTTAGGAGAATTAATATTAGGCAAGTACTTCCACTTCCAGGTACAAGGATGTGGAGGATAGGTGTAAGAATTATTAGGAAGCATAGAGGTATTTTTAAATACTATAAGGAGAAAATTAGGAGGGAGATAGATTTACCTATGCTTCGCAGAGTTATCCCTAAAAAGACTATTTTAAAAAGGGCTATGACTGAAAAATATGTTGGAAATAGAACCTATGCTAGACAAGTTGGAAGTTATCCCATACTAATCGATATACCCATGAAATTGGAGTTAAACAAGTATATAGATGTGTTTGTTATAAACCATGGTTTTAGATCTATACAAGCACTACCATATCCCATTAAGATAAATAAACTTTCATTGAAGTGTATAAAAATGTTACCTATAGACAGTAATACTATTATAAAGATCATTATAAATAGACCTTTCAAAAATTCTGAAGATTTCAGAAAGAAAATTGGAAGAATAGATTTGATCGGACATCTAGATTTTACATAATATTATCTTAGTTGAAATAAATTTAAAATAATTCCTATATTTATTCGCATCCAAGCCTATATTAGGTAGTCGGATTAGCAGGATATAAATTGTATTTTTTGCTAAAAATTTTTTGTGCAATTGCACAAAAATAAAAAAATTTAAATATTAGACATATCTAATAATATTAGACATGTCTAATAGTATAAATATATCAGGTTGATAAAATGAAGGTTAGACTTAGTGAGCTAAAGCCCGGAGAGGAGGGCGTAATCGTTGGCATATTAGGCGGAGATCCTATGATAATAAGGAGAATTATAGAAATGGGAATGGTAAAAGGTGAGAAGGTGAAAGTAATAAGAAATGCTCCTTTGAAAGACCCTATAGAATTTGAGGTGAAAGGATACAAGCTTTCATTAAAGAGGAATGAGGCAAAGACTATACTTGTTGAGGTGAAGTGATGAAGATAAGGTTTCCGCTTACTGGAAGTCAAAATGTTAGTAAGTCAATGTTCTTTAATAGTTTGACTGGAGGGATGATTCCACTTGTAATGGCTCCTGAGGGAAGAACTCTGAGGATCGTATTTATCAGAGGAGGGAGGGGAGTTATGCGAAGGCTTGCGGATTTAGGCTTGATTCCCGGAGCTACTGTAAGAGTTATACATTCAATAGGTGGGGGCCCTATATTGTTGGAGGTAAAGGGCTCAAGAATCGCCTTAGGAAGGGGGATATGCATGAAAATACTTGTGGAGGTGGAATAATGAAAATAAATGTAGCACTTGCTGGAAATCCAAACGTTGGAAAATCTGTAGTATTCAATAATCTAACAGGTGGACACCAACACGTCAGTAACTGGCCTGGAAAAACAGTTGATAAGGCTGAAGGAACATTAAATTATAAGGACTATGAAATATATGTTATCGACCTTCCAGGAACATATAGTCTAACTGCATATTCCATAGAAGAATTAATTGCTAGAGACTATATTATTCGAGAGAGGCCGGACGTTGTAGTTGACATCGTTGATGCATCAAATCTGGAGAGAAACCTCTATCTCACACTACAGTTACTCGAACTTGGAGCAAATGTAATTATTGCCTTAAACAAGATGGATTTGGCTGAAAAGGAAAACATAAAAATAGATGTTAAAAAATTGGAAAAGAAGTTGGGGGTTCCAGTAATACCTATGGTTGCTCCTAGAAAGGAAGGGATGAAGGAGCTATTGGATGCCATAATAGAATCCGCGAAAAAACCAGTAAAAAGAGAAATAAGGTATAATGAAAAAATAGAAAGATACATAGATGAAGTTAAGAAGATAATAAAAGGAAAAGTAGCAGGTTTTGATGAAAGATGGGTAGCAATAAAAATTCTTGAAAACGATGAAGAAGTTAAGAAAAAAATTGGCAAAGATCTGCTTTCAAAATGCGAAGAATTATTAGGGAGAGGGAATAAGATGAGTGGTGAGATTGAAGATTTCGAAATAGCTCTTGCAGATGCAAGATACGAATTAATAAAAAACATATGTAAAGATATCTTAATAAAAAAGAAAGTAGTTACAGCCTCAGACATCATAGACGAAGTTCTCCTCGATAAGTATCTCGGAATACCAATATTCATATCTATACTCTGGATGATCTTTCAGTTTGGTTTTATGATCTCTGCACCTTTCTGCGATTTTCTTGGAGACGGTTTCGCAGAATTAGCTTCCGCCCTTTCAGGAGTTACAGGAATACGATGGCTTGATTACTTACTCTTTGGAGATTATGGAATATTAAATGGAATTGGAATGGTACTAAGTTTTGTTCCGCTGATTGTTCTATTATACTTTGCACTGTCTCTCGCTGAGGATTTCGGATACATGGCGAGGGCGGCATTTCTAATGGACAAGATTATGAGAAAGTTAGGGCTATCCGGAAGGGCAATAATTTCAATGATCTTAGGTCTTGGTTGCAATGTTCCTGCAGTTTATTCAACAAGAACGATACCGGATGAAAAAGATAGGTTAGTTGCAATAATAATAAATCCTTTGATGCTCTGCGGCGCGAGATTAGTATTCTTTGCCGCAGTAGTTGGAGCATTTTGGGGGGATAAGGGAGGCGACATCATTCTATCACTATACCTTCTTGGAGTAATTCTTGCATTCATGGTAGCAATTATTCTCAGAAAAACATTATTGAAGGGAAGGGTTTCACCGTTTATATTGGAACTTCCACCATATCAGATGCCTGTTCTAAAGGTATCTCTACTTAAGGCATGGGCGAGGGGAAAATTATTTTTCACAAAAGCGGGGAAAGTCATATTACCAGGAATACTGTTACTTGGAGTATCGCTTATAACGAGTACTAGCTTTACATATACAGAGAATGCAGAAAATAGCTTGGCAGCTGCTATTGGAAAAGCATTACTTCCATTAGCTACACCTCTTGGATGGGATTGGAGGCTGCTTGTAGCCGCATTGTTTGGGATCATAGCGAAGGAAATTGTTCTCGGATCCTCCGCTTTACTTTACGGTGTATCAGAAGAAACTCTACCAACGAAGATGGCCAATATGTATACACCACTGCAAATGTATTCATACATGGTATTCATTTTGGTTTATATCCCATGTATAGTAACAATTGGAGCAATAAAGCATGAAGCAGGATGGAAATGGGCAATATTTACATTTGTCTATGGAATTATACTTGCCTATATAGTGTCTTGGACTATTTTGGCAATTGGCTATTTAATGGGGATGGTGTAAATGGAGAATATGAAAATAGGGAAGAAAGAGATTATTTACATCTTCATGATATCTCTACTTTATCTAGGGTACGGGATAATGCAGTTTTACAATGGAATAATTGCGTGGTGGCTTCCATGGCTGGGAGGAAATGTACAAGTAGGGATTCCGGTTCTTGATACATATATACCTAATGCTTTTCCAGACGTTTTCTCTGGACTTGTGCTTTTAACAGTAGGTGTTGTGCTGCTTAGAGCAGTATATTTGAACCATCTTGGAGACGAAAAATATCATGGCTATCTATTTGTTGGATGGCTTCTTGCAATAATTCTCATGATTCTCAATATCCTTGTAATAATTGCAGACATTCTTGACGCATATTATCCCCTTCTGTGGGGAGAAGTGATTGAGGAGGGTTGGTCCTTAGCGGGAGATGCTTGGGGAATAGCACCACATTTAATCCTAGGGCTATTTCTTACACCCTTCTATCCGAAGATGAAGAATATTCTGATAGAACTCTCACCTATGAAGTACAAGATAGGTCTCGCTAAAAAGGAAGTGTAAGAATGAAAACAAAGAAAATCTTAAATGTAAGGAATTGAATTCTATAGAGAGATGGAAAATGACAGTAAAAAAGTAGCCAACTAGAAATAGCATACATTTATCATAAATAATCTACATGGCTCTGAAATATAAAACTTTTATTTTAAAGGATTTTTATTTCGATACTAAGAATACATAAAATGATTATTGTGCTAATTAAATGTAGTTATTTTGCAGAGTAACATTCTTTTGGATATTTCCCACTTTTTATATATTCTTTAAAATGAATTAAAAATTTCGGACCTTGAGGACAGTTTTCTATAAACTCTATTAATTTGCTAATTTTGTTAATGGTTTCTTCATGCAAAAAGTGTTCCATGCTGCATGCCTCGATATCAGCTATATCTTCCTGAACGCCCAGTATATTTATTAAAAATTCTCTTATTCTATTATATTTCTTCATTAATTTCTTGGCAATTTTTTTACCTCTAGGAGTTAAATTCACGTATCCTCTTTTTTCATATTCGATGAGCCCCATTTTTAATAATCTATTGAGAGACGCTGTTACACTAGGAGGCTTCACGTTTAACAATAATGCTATGTCTTTAACCCTTACGACTCTTTTTCTCTTACTTAAAATGTATATAGCTTTTATATACTCCTCCATACTTCTAGTATAACGTATTTCTATACTCCTAGTAGACATTTATTTCACATATAATAATCTTAGTTTTCCTATATATTAATATATTCTCTTAATAACTTAATAAAAAAGAGGCGGCCCAAAATGTTTCCAGCCTCAAATTTCTCCCAACACCTTATCCTTAAGCATTTCGTTCATCTTAATTGATATCAGCTTTTCCTAAAATTTAGAGCCATAAATTAATATAAGTAAACCCTGAATGAATATATTTTGGACGGTTACAATAAAATTAAATATATTAATTGTTATGAAAAATTAAAAATGTTGCTTCAAAAACTCCCGTCTTCTATTACTAACCTGTATCCTAAAAGCTTTGAAAGCCATTTAATCTCCTTAAACCAGTCACCATAATATAAAACTCTATGCCAACTGTGTTGCCAATTATCTATAAGACTCTGGCCATCTTTAATCTCCACGACTATTTTTGTTCTACAAGCTAGTTCACGTTCCACATGTCCTCGAATCTTACCTCTCAATACTAACATTCTATTCTCATCTGGAATAATTTTTACAATAGTACCTGGACCAAAATAACTACTCAATACTTGAACAGATACACCTCTATCATCCTCTGCATGTGTTTTAAGAATATATGGCTCATTTTTTTCTTTAAATCCATATAGTCTTGTGGCGGATACACAATGTGCATATATAGCTAAATTGGTAGATGTATCTATGGCTGGCTCTGAAAGAAATCCAGGTCTATCAGCTATTTCTTTCATAGCTATTTTAGTTAAAAGAGAATTTATATCGGTTTCACATGCAGACATAATTTTACCTTCATCATCGAGTAGAGAAAATGCTATACATGGATATACATCAATTTTTCTGCTATAAAATCCTCCTAAACAGTCGATAGTTACGCCATTTGCATTATATTTTTCTGCTAAAATCTTTAATGCATAATATGCTTTTATACTTTTAATTAATTCTTCTCTATTTATTCCAACTATTTTTTCAGCATTCAAAGATATTTTCTCCAACATTTTTTTAACATTATTTTCATCGATATTTTTCATTTCTTCTTTAAGCTCTTCAAATCCTATTAAAATAACTTTAAACCCCAGCTTTCTGTATTTTTCAATATTTTTCTCTAAAGTTTTGTCTCCTATAACTAGGATTGTAGAATTTTTTATAGAATGATACGCTTTAATTACTTTAAAAGCTTTTTCTATATCATTCCAATTGCTAGATGAAACAATAAATCCTCTAACTCCATTTTTACGAAGATTATGTGAATGAGTTATCATCCCAGCATATCCCCATAAAAGGGGGTCCGAAATAACTATTGTAGGAATTTTTTTCATGATTTTTTCAGCACCATGCCAACCACTAGATAAATGAAATATTACAGTAGCGATCTCATTCTCTACGCCTACTTTCTCCACAATTCTATCTATTTCATCCTCACTTTTCACCCAATCCCAGCCGACAAACCTTATCTCTGGAAACCGCTTTAAAAGAAAATTTTTTATTAAACTGATTCTTTCCTCAGGATTAAAGTATATGTTAGGCCATTTTGGAAAACCTTTAGGCTTACCCCAGAAAACTATTCTCACAATAATGCTTTTATTCTCCAATCTATCACCTAATCTAAGTATGTCTTCTTTACATTAATATTTTTTCTGATTTTTAAGAGACAGTTCAAGATGTTTAATAGGAATTCGCTTATATATTGCTCTAACAATTATCAAATATACTTTATTTAAGGGGTTATCTGGAGAATCATTGTATTAATACATTTTCCACTAATGTTTTTCGAGAAGCAGTTCATGTAATTCTGCAACACTATCAATAAGCTTATTCTCATCATCGATATTTCAATCAATTTTTGTCTATTAAATTTTAGCTTTATAATGAAGATATAATAAATATGCTACAATGATGTAGGGGTTAATAATAAGTATAATATTTTAATAACCGTTTTTGTTAAAAATAATATATGGCTAACTATATTTCGATTGATGTGGGTGCTGAAAGCGGTAGAGTTAGCCTAATATCGTTTAGGGATGAAAAAATATATTTAAGAGAGATATATCGTTTTCCAACTGGAGGAACTTTTCTTCCAGTAAATGGAAGAGAGGCATTTGTCTGGAACATTGTTCGATTTCTAGACGAAATTTTAAATGGATTAAAAATGTCTAAAAACTTTGGGGAAATAAATAGTATAGGTATAGATACATGGGGTTTAGATTTTGCTCTATTAGATAGAACTGGTATGCTTATATCACTTCCATATCATTATAGGGATTTGCGGACAGAAGGTATGATGGAATATACGTTTAAAAGGGTTGGTAAAAAATATATTTATGAAAATACTGGTATCCAGTTTATGCAGATAAATACACTTTATCAACTATTATCAATGGTTGTAAATAATTCTCCCCTGCTAGAAATTGCCGAAACATTTCTAATGATACCAGATCTATTTAACTACTGGCTTACTGGAGTAAAGGTATGTGAATTTACAGATGCAACCACAACCCAATTCTATAATCCATTCAAAAAGTATTGGAGTATAGAGTTGCTTGAGAAGCTTAATATACCTACAAAAATATTTCCAGAAATAGTTGGACCTGGAACAATATTGGGGGATCTTAGAGAGAGTGTTTCAAATAGAATCGGATATAATGTTAAGGTTATTGCAACAACCAGTCATGATACGGCTTCAGCTGTGGCAGCTGTACCCGCTGCTAACAAAAATTTTGCATATATAAGTTCGGGTACATGGTCTCTTGTCGGAGTAGAAGTTGATAAGCCGATTGTAAATGAATTATCGTTTAAATATAATTTTACAAATGAGGGTGGATACAACTATACATATAGATTTCTAAAAAATGTATCTGGTCTATGGCTTATACAGGAGCTTAGAAGGGAATGGTATATAGATAATAGAATTATAAGTTATCCGGAAATAGTTAAAATAGCTGCTGAGAAGAGAGGTTTTCAATACTTCATCGATCCAGATTATAAGGAATTTATATTTCTATCAAATCTAAAGATGTCCGAGAGAATTATAAGATATTGTAAAGAGACTGGACAGAAATCTCCTAAAAATCTTGGAGAAATCGCTAGAACAATATTCGAGTCTCTTGCCTTTAAATATAGATGGGTCATAGAAAAAATAGAGAAGATAATTGGTAGGAGGATAGATACTATACATATTGTTGGCGGGGGGTCTAAAAATACTTTATTAAATCAACTAACATCCGATATTACTAGAAAGACTGTGATCGCAGGACCGTCCGAGGCAACTACTATTGGAAATGCAGTTGTCCAAATGATTTCAATGAACGAGATAGGAGATTTAAAGAAGGCTAGAAAAATAATCTCAAATTCATTTAAACTTCAAAAATATACACCTATAATTGATGAAAATATTGTGGAGGAAGCATATACGAAATGGCTTGAGAAAACAGGTATAAAAGTATTTTAGTCATCTTATCCAACTATAAATTGGGGGTTATATGAAGATTACTCTTGAAAATCTTAAGCTTTTAGAAACAAAATATAAAGGTTATCTTGAAGGAAAAATTCTGGACGAATTCTTTAAAGAATATGATATAAAGTTTGCTGCAGGACATTGGGCTGCAGGAGACTTTCTAGACAGATTCGCGACAAAGGGATATTTTCCCGAATTAAAAAGCGATATTATTTCTCAGTTAAATAGAGTTGCAGAAGCAGGTATAGAGGGTGTAGAATTCCATGATGTACTATTCTTAAATCCGGATAATACTATAGATGATGATAAAATAAATTTAGTGAAGGAATATCTTAGAAAACTCAAATTAAAGCCAACAAACATGAATATTAATCTATGGACTGATCCTAAATGGAAGATGGGTGGAATAGCGAATCCAATTAGGAAGATTAGAGAAGAAGCTTTAGAGATAGCTTTACAAGCAGTAGAAATTGCTAAGAAGGTTGGATGTGAAAGCGTAAATCTATGGCCTGGTTCAGATGGATGGGACTATAATTTTGAGGCAAATTATGGAAAAATTATTGAATGGTTTATTGATGGATGTAAGGCTATAAATTTAAAGGCAAAGAAATATGGTTTACGTTTCGGTGTTGAAGCCAAGCTACATGAACCTAGAGAGGGAAATATGATTATACCTACAACACATATAGCGGCTTTCATAGCATATAAGATAAACGAAGAATGTGGTGGAAGAAACATGGGTGTAACAATAGACTATGGACACGAGCAAATGTATGCAAGTGAACCTGCCGCAACAGTATATTTTCTATATAAACTAGATGTACCTATAGCAAATATACATATTAATACAGCTAAGCTTCACAGTAATGATGAGGATAGAGTTGCAGGTACAGGAGATATATGGAGGCTTGTAGACTATTTATATGCACTGATAGATACCAACTATGGGGGATGGATAGGTGAAGATCAGTTTACCTATAGAATGGATCCGGTAAAGGCGATGAGATTATCCAGAGAGTTCTTTGGAAATCTTTTCAAAAAGGCATTGAAAATATATTTGGTTAAAGATAGGTTAGAGGAGGCTAGGAGTAAAGCAGATCAGGCAGAAATATTGGAGATAGTTAAAAAGATAATGTTAGGATAAATAAATCTTTATAAATACTTTATTTAATATTTATTTATCAATTCTATATAGTTGATATAATGGTTGAGCAACCATTTAAACATATGAGATTGGCTCCTAAAAGTTATACAAATATAACTGAAAGTGTATTAAAGAAGGCTAAGACGAGAATTGTTCAGGTTAAGGCTAGGGATATCAGGGCTAAAAAGAAAAGAGAGTTAAAATATATAAAATATATTTTTGAGAGAACGGTCACTAAGATTAAGAAGATCTATACATCTATACCTAGAATTGATAACCTGCATCCATTCTACAAATCACTTGTGTCATTGATAATAGATGTAGACAGGTTTAGAATGGATCTAGCTATACTTAAATCCTCTACAGAGGTCTTAAACAAAATTTTAAGAGAAGAGTCTAGGAAAATTCGTAGAGCGAAAACGATTACCGAGTTAAGGGAGATTAGAAAAGAGGCTATTGGAAGATATTTCTCTGTAATGAAGAGAATGGATGATATTTTAAATAGGGTGAGGGGAATGCAGCTTAAATTGATAAAACTACAGGCGATAGACCCAACTTTAATTACAATAGTTGTAGCAGGACCACCGAATGTAGGCAAATCGTCATTTGTAAGGGCTGTATCTAGAGCAAAACCCGAGGTTAGAGAATATCCATTTACAACAAAATCTATCACGATTGGACATATATTTAAAGAAGGCTATAAGATACAGATATTAGATACACCTGGATTGCTTGATAGACCATTAGATAAGAGGAATCCAATTGAAATGCGATCGATAATATCTATAAAATATCTTGCCTCAATAGTACTAGTATTATTAGATCCAAGTGAGACATGCGGATATCCAATAGACTATCAATTAAATGTATTATACGATATATGGAGTATGTTTAAAAACATACCGATAATAGTTGCTTTAAATAAAATAGACTTAAAGATAAATGAGGAGAAGATAAATAGGATTAAATCACAGATAGCCGAAAAAACAAATATACATGAAATCTATACAATATCAATTGAGAAAAAGATAAATGTGAATAAAATTTTACGAATAATATTAGATAAAATACGTGTAATATAGGTATCCAGTATAGAGAATAAACATATTATATTCTTTCTACACTTATAATAATATTACTTAATATGTATACTACATCTTCCGTATATTTTATCTATGGTTACTGCTAAAATACCATCATTATGCTCTGCATTTTTAAGTACACAGTTAATAGTTTCTATACGTCTAAAGGTTTTTATGAAATATATTTTCAGAATCCAGGTCTTAGTTGAAGGTGTTAGAGAAATATCCATTCCATTATTTACAACAACATTTATGTTAACCTCTTCTCCATCAAAGAAGTATTTAAATTCAGCCTTATTAAACACATATATTTCTAAGATTATTTTATCATAATTTCTTTCACCAACATAACTCATTGGATCCGTATATGGGATTATACTATTTTCACGAATATAGATGGGAATTTTATCTAAAGAATATTTTTCTTTAAACCATTCTCCACCATCCACGATTTTCTTTGACCACCAGTTAATCCATTTACCTTTAGGTAGATAATATTCTACCTCTCCATTTTCACTAAATATTGGTACAATAAGCATATTTGGTCCAAACATATACTCTAAATCAATATTCCAAGTATTCTTATCATCCTGAAATTCTAATATAAGGGGTCTAACAATAGGAATTCCTTTAAGTATAGCCTCGTATGCACATGAATAAATATATGGTAATAAACTATATCTCAGCTTATCAAATTTAATGAATATTTTTAACGCTTCTTCACCATACTCCCATGGTTCTCTAGGAGACGTACCATGACATCTAGAATGTGATGAAAGTAGACCCCATTGACTCCAGCGAATATACAGTATTGGACTAGGTTTTTTACCCTGGAATCCACCTATATCATGACTCCAAAATAATGCTCCCGAGAGAGAATAGCTTAATCCACTTCTAAGGACCGAAGCCATATCCCTAAATGTACTATGAGAGTCGCCACTCCATTGTAAAGGAATTTTCTGTATACCGATACATCCTGGACGTCCCCAGACCACTGCCTCGCCATAAAATTCTTTTATAGCTTCGTATACTGTAAGTTGATAATAATATGCATATAGATTATGCATAGAAATTCCATTTAACCCATTATAAAAGACCGAATTTTCTGGTACTGCATCACCCATATCTGTTTTAAATATTTTTGCACCTAGAGACATAATCTTCTTATGCTTTTCCTTATACCATTCTCTTGCATCCGGATTTGTGAAATCGATTAATGCAACTTCATTTCTAACAAAATCACTTATATGTATAATTTTTCCTTCTCTGTCTTTTATAAAAAAGTTATTTTTAACACCTTCCATATACATCTCTGTATTCTTAGGAACATATGGTTGCTCCCATAAGCATACCTTAAATCCCATTTCATTAAGCAATGAAAATATTTCTCTTGGATTTGGAAAATCTTTATAGTTCCATTCAAAAATACAATATTTTTTATCTTTAATCCATAGCGGATCTATGTTTATTACATCGCATGGAATCCCGTATTCTCTAAGCTTTCTAGCAACGTTAACTACTTGCTCTCTATTTCTATACATACATCTAGACATCCATAATCCAAAAGACCATAAAGGAGGTAAATCAGGCTTACCGATTATCTCATTATATTGTTTAAGAATATCTTTAAATAATGGTCCATAAAAAACTATATATTCGATATAGTCCTGCCAAGCCATGAATGATAGAGAATTATACGAGTATTCACTTCCAACTTCAAAAACCATTTTAGATCCTGTTAAAACGAGCAAGCCGTATCCAGATGTAGAAAGATAGAAGGGGATGTTCTTATAACTCCTATCGCTTGAAGTTAGTGTTGTATCACAATTCCATAGAAGAAAGCTTTGCCCCCTTTTATTTAAAGACCCGTATCTTTCACCCAATCCATAAATAGCTTCTGATGGTTTTAATGCAATACTTTCGAAAAAACGTTTTTCTCCATTAACAATCTTATATCCTAAAGGATATACTGGGAAAAGTCTATTTTCACCTTCGACATATTCGTCAAAAAATGTTTTACCATATTTATCTTTAATAGATATTTTGAATGGGCTTCTATCTACAACTATAGTTATCTCTCCGCTTGAAAAGTATATTCTATTTTCCTCCAACCTCATCTCTGGTCTAACGTCTTCCAAATAGATTTTCTCTATATAAGGTTTTTTAATAAATTCTCCTGGATATTTGGGATATGCTCTTATTAAAACAGATTTTTTACCTATAAAAAATATTTCTATAAAAATTTTATTTCTATTATTCGTTTTAACCTCTAGTAGAAGCTTATTTTCGTAGACATTATAATTATTCAAATTTTTAGCATAAATATATCTCCATTTAATTATATCAAATATAGGTTCTCTATCACGTTTATGAAGATAATTTAAATAGAAGTCTACATCAACCATATATAATAGACAAAATATCCATTAAATAAGTATTATTAATGTGATCCCATTGAGACAAGCCGTACATAATATAATGAAAAAATTAGTTGAAGAAAGATATTTAGAAAATTTTAGAGATAGATTTTTAAGTAGTTTAGAGAAAGATATTCTAATTCGAGTTAAATGGGATAAAGAGATATTTTTTGTGGGGGATCTTCATGGAGATTTTACATCGCTACTAAGAATATATGAAAATTTCGTTGGAGAAAATAGTTTAACCATATTTTTGGGGGACTATGTTGACCGAGGATTTTATCAGCTTGAAACATTTCTAGGAATACTATTATTAAAGACAATGTATAGAAATAATGTTATACTACTTAGAGGAAATCATGAATCACTTTTAATGAACAAATATTATGGGTTTATAAACACCTTAAAAAGCTATTACTATGATAGATGGATAAAAATATATAAGAACCTAGTTATACCCGTCTATCTATCCCTACCTATTGCTATAGAAATAAATGTAAATGGAACAAAGTTTTTCGGTGTTCATGGAGGTATTCCCATAAATATTCCAACATTAGAGGAAATTGATAATCTACCTAGACAGCTAGATCCAGATAATCCTATATTACTTCAATTACTTTGGAATGATCCTAGAGAATATGTTGAGGAATACGATTTTAATCCGAGGGGTGAGGGAATATATTATTTTGGAAGAAATATTTTGGAGAGGTTTCTAGCAAAAAATGGCTTAAACTATGTTATAAGGGCTCATGAACCGGTAGATGGATATAAGTCGATGTTTAATGGATTACTACATATAGTCTTTACATGTAGATACTATGGAATAAGACCTAAGATATTAAAGATAGAAAATAGAAAAATATCTATAATTAAAATTTAGCTTTTTTTGCCTAAAGCTTGTTGAAGTAGATCTGTAAGCCTCTGTTTTAATTCTTCTTCACTTAATCCCTGTTCTTTTGCTTTTGTAAAGAAGTTATATATATCATCCCAATGAGTGATTAAAAGTATTGCAAGTGCTCCTGCGGCAGTTGCGCCACCATATTTAAGTATGTCATTCCAATTTATGTCGAATTTGAATAGGTCTTCCAAAAAGCCTTTTTTCTCTTCCTCTTTCTCCTCAACTTTTTCTTCAATTTTTGCTGGAGGCTTTTTACCAGTTGCCTCATATACAGCTCTATAAATATCTCTTCTTAACATCCTATAAAGTCTAGTCAGCCCTATCCTTAAATCTCTTCTAAACTGTGCTGTAATTTCGTCTGCCAGTTCTCTGGCTAAAGCCTCCGTTCTTCTACGAGGAGGAGGTAGAGGGCGTCTTTCAGGAAACCATAAATCCCTTCTAGCCATATTTATCACAAAATATATTTATTTTTTCTTTCTAAAAAGTTTTAAAGTGCCGTTTATAAAGTTTTAAATATAGATCTATTATATCTGATATTTTTATTCGATTAAACTCTGTTAGACTGCTTTTAATCATATTATTTAAAGGTTTAAACCATTTCTCCCTTTCTTTAATCATATTATATCCATTCAATACTCCTATAATTGATCCAACTGTAGCTCCATTACAATCTGTATCTAATCCACTCATAACTGCCAAACATATCGCTTTACTGAAGTCTCCTTCACTCCATAGAATTGATGAAATAACTATTATTGCATTATTTATAGTATGTACAGGGTGATACCTATATTTTCCTAACAAGCTGCTTATTACAGTAAAATATTCCTCCTTTCTCCTATACTTCTCTAAAATATCTCTTATAGCATTACCTAATCTAGATGTTTTAGGTATATATGATAGTCCGGATAGAACTATTTTCTCAACATCGTTTTCAATAAATGCTGTCGAAATCATTGCTGAAACCATCATTTCACCATATACTCCATTCTTAGTGTGGCTTAAAACGCTATCTCTATAAGCGTATTCCGATGCAAGTCTAGGATTTCCTGGACAAACGTATCCCCATGTATCAGCCCTAATCTGTGCTCCAATCCATTCTCTAAATGGATTTAAATATATAGCTGTATCTGGAGGAGATAATCCATTTACAAGATTCCTATAAGCTATTCTTTCAGCAGTATAAGTCTTATAATATGGTAAATTTAATAACCATTCTTTTCCAATATCGCTTGTCTTAAAATCTGAACCATACTTATAAAATATATGAAGATTTAGGAGAGTATAGTCTATATCATCATCTTGTTCAACATATTTAATGGTGTTTCTAGTCAATCCTATCCTATCTTTTATCTCTTCTTCTGTAAAAAATTTTTCTGGAAAATAGTTCCTTAAGGGATATTCTCCTATCTTGATCAATCTATTGATAATTTCCCTATGACTCCATCCTTCAACAGGCTTGCCGAGCATACACCCAGCGCATCTACCTAAAAAACCACCCAACATTTTATCCCTAAAAGCTTCTTCGCTAATTTTTTCATATACTTCAAAATATTTCTGGCTTAATGAAGATATTTCACTCAAATTATTCGGCTCCCTATATGGATAGTCTCTCCTAAAACTTAATTTACATATTTCATCATAAATTTTCATTAAATCACTTTTATCTAATGCGTCATCAATTTTATCATTAAAATAATTTATGTCAATATCATATCCCTCCTCAGACCTCTCTATAACCTCATATTTTAATAGAGATTTTAAATCCATATTATACACCATATATAAATATTATCTAGACTTAAATATAACATAGATTTTAGTTAAGAGGAAATAATATCAAATTATCAAAATCCCACTACATTGAAAGAAAGGGGTACAAAAATATAGATCATAAAAACATATATTATTTTATTCAGGTCTTTCAACAATGAATGCTATCTTTACATTAGCTCTATATTCTATTATATCTCCGTTCTTCACCTTTGCAGTGAAACCTACAACATCTACACCAACGATGTGTCTAACGGTTTTTGCAGCTTCTTTTACAGCATTTCTGGCTGCTTCCTCCCAACTATTCTTAGAAGACCCTATTAATTCAATAACTTTTACAACGGTCATATATAAGATAATTTATAAACAACTATAAAAGTATTATTAATCATCTATTGATTCTAAACATATGTATTTCTTCAAATTTATTTAAAGGTTTTTAGTCTAAGGTTTTAATTCTATATCTGTGGTAGTATGAATGATGTTTTGCGAATAGTTGATATGATTAGATACGATTTCTATGAAAGAGAGAAGGGTAAATATAGTTTCTCCAAATCTATTGAAAAGAAGGTTGAAATGGGTTTTAATGCAGAGCATTTTGCATATATTAGGAGAAAGTTTGGAGGCCAGTCTTTAGACGAGTATAAAGATACTGTAAAAGTACTAAAAGAATATTTGAGATATGCCTCAGAGAAGGGTTTAAGAGTAATAGTATATTTTAATGTACATTGGTATAATCTAGATGTTGCAAAGGTACATCCAGAATGGTTTCAAGTAGATTTTAATGGGAAAATTATAGATAATGTATATGGTAATGGAGTAATGTCATGTGTAAATACCCCATGGAGAGATTATTCCCTTAAAGCTATAAGAGAGATTGCAAAAGAAGGCCCATATGGAATATTTTTAGATGGACCTGCATTTAGACCAAATGGATGCTACTGCAAATACTGTAGAAAAATGTTTGAGGAAAAATATGGTATAAATATGCCTATAAAGGGTGATTTGAGAAATCCTTATCATAGATTTTTAATAGAGTTTCAGGAAGATTCCATGGCTAAATATCTGAGAGACGCTTATAAAGCATGTAAAGATGCTAATCCAAATGTATTAATATATTTTAATGGAGAGCCTCTTAGACCTAACTGGGCTAGCGGTAGAAATAATAGGAAGCTTGAACCATATCAGGATTTAGTCGGGGCCGAAGGAGGATTTATATATCAAAATTTAATGGAAACACCTATATATAAGCCTGGTATGACTGCAAAGTTTCTTGAGATGGTTGCACCAAATAAGCCTAGGATAATTTTTAATGCAAGTAAACATTGTCCATGGAATAGGATACATTTAACTCCAGCCGAAATAAAAATACTTTGTGCAGAAACGTTGGCTAATGGAGCATATTATTGGTTGAGTCATGCAGTAGAGAATAGGGAGGCTGAAAAAACTTTTAGGGAGATAAATTCATGGATTATTGGTAGAGAGGATTTCTTTAAAAATACTGTGAACTATTCGAATATAGGATTATATTGGTCATATAGTACTGCAAATATTTATGGTGGAGTGGTTCCGGAAAGCGATTTTACTGGCAAAACTATTAGATTTGAGCGAGACTATATGAATAGTTTTCTAGGAGCATATGAATTGCTTGTAAGAACCTTTAATCAATTCAAGATAGTTGATTATGCTTCAAATATAGGTGATTTAGATCTACTGATTCTACCCAACTGTGCAGTCCTCTCTAAAGATGAATTGAATAAGATTAGGGAGTTTGTGAGAAATGGTGGGGTATTGATATCCTCTTTTGAGACATCACTTTATGATGAGATTGGGAATAGGCTTAAAAACTTCTTCTTAAAAGATGTATTTGGTGTAGATTTTCTTGGGATAGAAGATTATGGTTTAAATGAAAACTATATAAAGCTTAATGAAGACTATTATCTACAAGCATATAGATATGTGGTCAAGGTAAATGTAACTAGTGGGGAAAAACTTGCATTAATATCTGAAAATTCTGGGGGATATTACCAGAAAATTGTTTTTAAAGGTTTTCCAGCAATAGTTGGAAACAAGTATGGTAAAGGATATTCAATATATTTTGCTGGAGACTTTTTCAGAAAATATTATAGATATAAATTTCCTAGATATATTTCATATTTCGAGAAGATTGTTAAGAAACATGTTAGACAAATTATTTCAGTAGAAAATGCTCCTAGAAGCTTAGAAATAGTTTTAAGAAGGAGGGATAACACACTATTTATTCATTTAATAAACTATACATCTGAATTAAAGAGACCTATAGAAAACATAGTTCCAATACATAATGTAGTATTAAATCTAAATATTAGTTCTATAAAAAATGTTGAGACATTGAGTGGTCAAAAAATAGAATATAGTGTGGGGGGAAATTGTTTAAAAATATTGTTGCCTAAAATAGAGGTATATGAAGTAGTGAGAGTAGAATAAAATGGTTATACAAATATTTTCCTGGAATATATGTGGATGGAAATCCATTTTATCTAAAGGCTTTACCAAATTTTTAGAGAATTATAGGCCTGATATAATATGTCTTCAGGAGATTAGAACTAGGGATATTAATATACCATTCGACCCCATTTATCTTAAATACTATATTTATATTAATCCATCTAGACGGAAAGGTTTTCATGGCACAGCTATACTTACAAAAATAAAGCCTATCAGAGTTATAAAGAAAATAGGGTTTCCAAGATTTGATTTAGAGGGCAGATTTTTGAGACTTGATTTTAAAAACTTTATACTTATTAATATTTATATGCCTCATGGAGGAAGGTTTAAGGAAAATATGGATTATAAGTTGAAGGCATATGATGTATTGCTTAATTATCTGGCTGAAATAAGGAATTTAAATATTGTCTTGGTTGGAGACTTTAATATAGCTCATAAACCGATAGATTTGGCACGGCCTAGGGAGAATATGAATAATACTATGTTTACTCTTGAAGAGAGATCTAGAATAGATAAATTAGTTGAGATCGGCTTTATAGATACTTTTAGGGAATTCAATAACATGGGTGGATACTATACATGGTGGCCTCGCAGCTATAGGGCTAGGGAGAAGAATATTGGATGGAGAATAGACTATATATTTATATCAAGTAGATTAAGGAAATATTTGGTAGATGCTTTCATATTATCAATCAGTGGTTCAGATCATTGTCCTATAGGGATTAAATTAAGATTTGATTAAAAATATTTATTTACGGCGTATTTTAGGACGGGATCTGTAATTCTATATATCTTATCTTTTTTCTCAATGAATCCAGCATCTATCAGATTGTTTAATAGTAAGGCTAGGTTTGAATCACTTATAGGTCTATCCTTTACCTCTATATAATCTTTTATCTCTATCCATGAGGCGTTTTCTATAGCTATTCTTTTCAGTATTAGCTGATATCTCTTCCTCGCAATATATCTTATTCTAAAAAAGTTTTCAAGCTCATTTAAAACAATTCTACTACCTTCCTCTAATACTCTCTGAATAATTTTCTCACTAGCTTTATACTGAATACTTAATGAGCCGAAATAGGTTAGCCATCCGACAATTCCATCAAGTTTTTCTACAGCTTTTTCCAATATTTTTTCATCAACCATCATATTTGCTTCTCTAAATCCCTTTCTAAGAAAGTCAAGAGACATTTCTCTTGTAAAGTTTTTTAAAAATATTTCATGTCTAACTCTACCATATATAGGTGATTTAGGATCATCTATTTTTAGAAAACGATATAATAAACCTATTTTAGAGCCAGTGAATATGAAAGTGAGTCGTGGGAAGTTGTCGTAAGAATATGCTATAATTGGTAAAAATCTTATACCTCTAGCTTTAGCTAGTTCCTGAGCTTCATCAAACGCTATAACCATGCATTGATTTTCACTTTCACAGTATTCATTTAATTTTTCAAAAACTTCTATTAAAGAAATTCTTCTCTTAAACATGTGTGTAAACTTTATTTCTAATCCAGCAATATTTATAGCCTTAATCGATTTAAGAAAATTAATTATTTTTCTCCTCCTCCTTACCAAATTATTTAAAGCTTTTTCAAAAACTCTAATAATATCGTTATACGATATAGATATATTTTCCTCAAATACTCTACAATCTATAACAATATGTGGTAAATTTAATTGATTTAATGCAACTTTAAGTAAAGATGTCTTACCAGTCCTCCTCAATCCCAATATAAGTATGAGTGGCTTACATTCTCTAATCAATTTTATGAGGAGCTTTAGCTCTCTATTCCTATCATATAGATCTTCTATATTCTCTTTAGGTCTTTCATCGAATAGCAAACTACTACCCCTAGAAGTTACTACTAAGTGTAGAAGTTATAATAATATTTAAATATTTCTATCAATTTGAGATCGTCCAAAATGTTTTAGAGGTTCGCTTATATTAATTTAGGGGACTCAGGTTTAAGAGAATTTTATATGGAATGTGTTAGCTAGATTAATGATAGTTATAATCATGTATATGGAGTAGGCGTATCGGCTTAAATCTATTAGGTCGTATATTGCAATCCAAGCTGGCACAGCTAACCAAGCTTATTAATAACAATTCCACAAATATATTGGCTCAACATTTCGAACAGCATCCTTTAGCCCCATAAATTAATATAAGCAATTTCTCTTAACATTTTGGACGGTCTCTCGGGAAGTTAAGGATTTCGATTTATGAGAATTAATTCTCGAAGAAAATGGATTATTAATAAGCAGTATAGTTTTACCAAATATAAAAGTAAAATTTATTTTTTAGTCTTACTTAACGTTATATGGTGGAAAAATGGAATACGTTTTACGTGTATCGAGTAAAGGTCAAGTTGTCATACCAGCTGAGGTAAGAAGAAAGTTTAATATCAAGTCTAAGGTTATCCTAAAGATAGAGGATAAGGAAATTAAATTAATACCATTTATGGACTTAAAAGATGCATTCGGATTAGACGGAGATAAGATGATTGAAGTAGCAAAGTCACTATTAGCAGATAAAGAGAGGGAAATAAAACTTGAAAAATAGATTTATAATAGACGCTGGGACTCTAGCACTTTATTTTGCAGGAGATGAAAGAATAAAGAAATACTTCGACAATATATTCACTGGAAAATCAGAAGGATATATCCTAGAAATAAATCTAGCTGAATTTTACTACAAAACAGCTGAGATACTAGGCCTAGAAACAGCAGAAGTTAGATATAGAATGATAAGAAATTCGGATATAAAACAAATATCTACATCTAAAGAAGCTACTAAAGAAGCGGCTATAATAAAGCTGAGGAACAAGGATAAATTATCATTAGCAGACTCTTTCCTCATAGCAGAAGCCAAAATACTAAAAGCAACTATACTAACAACAGATAAAGCAGTAAAAGAAATAGCAAAAAACAAAGCTATATATTTCAAAATAAAAAATGAAAAATCATAATTGAAATAGATAGAACATACATACTATTAATATTAAATTCTAGGATAAACTCTGAAGATAGTCTATATAATCTTAATATTTTCTATTAAGATTATATATGGATTGTAAATTGGGCGGTCTCTGTCAGTTAAAGTGGATTATTAAATCAGCAAGGCATCTAGTTTAGAAGAGAATAAATATCTTAACTAGAGTATTTTATTCGGGATATTTATGGATGCAGTGAGATTGGGAAGAGATTTGGAGAAAATTGTTGAGGGAGATGTTTATTGGGATAGGGTTATGAGGGCGCTTTATAGTACAGATGCATCTATTTATGAGGTTATGCCTTTAGCAATAGTTTTTCCTAAAAATGTTGGAGATGTTATAAATGTTGTAAAATATGGGTATAGGAATGGGGTTTCGATTCATGCTAGAGGTGCTGGGTCAAGTCTAGCTGGACAGGCTATTGGTAGTGGAATAATATTGGATTTCTCTAAATATATGAATAAGATTATTGAGATAAATGTTGGGGAAAACTATGTTTGGGTTGAGCCTGGAATAGTTATGGAGAAGTTAAATGAGGAGCTTAAAAAATATGGTAAATTCTTTCCACCGGATCCAGCTTCATCACATTTCTGTACAATTGGAGGTATGATTGGAAATAATGCTAGTGGTATGAGGTCTGTAAAATATGGGAATACTATAGATTATGTAGAAGAATTAAAGGTTGTATTGTCTAATGGAGATATAATTTTAACTAAACCCATAGATATAAATAGTAGTTTATTTAAGGAAAAGCTTAGTTTAAATACATTTGAAGGAGAAATATATCGTGAAATCTATAAACTTTTTAGAGAAAATAGGGATTTGATCTTTAAATCCATGCCTAGGATTAAGAAGAATGCAAGTGGATATCGTATAGAATATTTGGTTAAAAATAATTTATTTAATCTATCAAAGATATTTGTTGGATCTGAGGGTACTCTAGGTATAGTTGTTGCAGCGAAACTTAGGATAATAGATTTACCTAAGAAGAGAGGATTGCTTGTAGCATACTTTGATAGCTTAGAAGGGGCTACAAAAAGTATACTCACATTGCTAAAATATGGTCCCTCAGCATTAGAGATAATGGATAAAAAATATATAGATCTGGTTAGGACCCATTATGACTATATGAGGGAGAGGATTCCCGTCGAAACAGAATCTATATTAATTGTAGAATTCGAGGGTGAAAATGAGTGGGAGCTTAAAGAAAAACTAGATACTGTTAAAGACCTTTTAGGAGAGCCTAATATGGCATTTAATGTTGAGATAGCCTTAGGTGAGGAGGAGAGGGAGAATTTATTCGAAGTTAGAAGGGCTGCGATTCCAATAATAAATAAGACTAGAGGATTGAGGAAATATCCTGCATTTATCGAAGACCTTGTGGTTCCTCCGGAGAAGCTTCTAGATCTCATTAAAGGTATGTATAATATTCTTGAAAAATATGGATTAGATACGATAATATTTGGACATGCTGGTCAGGGAAATATTCATACACATCCACCTATAAATCTTAAGGATCCAATCGATATTGATAGAATGAGAACTGTATGTAAAGAAATCTACAGGCTTGTAGTAAAGCTTGGGGGAGCGATTAGTGGGGAACATGGAAACGGTAGGCTTAGAACACAATTTATGAAGATGGAATATCCGGAGTTGCTTAATATATTTCGAAGAATTAAAAAAATATTTGATCCCAGAAATATATTGAATCCGGGTCCCAAGATAAATTATGATGATTACTATATGGTGAGTAATCTAAGATATGGTTTAGATTATAATGTCAAGCATAATGTATTGAAAACTATGCTTAATTTTAGGCCCGGGGAATTTGAGGAAGAGATTGAAATGTGCCATGGATGTGGTAAATGTAGGACTCTAACAAATGTGCTAGCTATATGTCCAGCATTTAGAGCAACTCTAGATGAAAGATATACTCCTAGATCAAAGGCAAATTTATGGAGATGGATTATAAAGGAGAATGGCTTAAACCTGAATACATTATATTCTATCCAATCAATGATAACGATGTTTGATGGATGTATTGGATGCAATCTATGTTCGATTGAATGTATATCTGAAATAAATATTCCGAAGCTTGTCAGAGAGGCTAGGACTAGAATTGCATCTAAAAATGGGTTAAAGGAGCCCTACAATATAATATCGGATGATAAAATGTTTATCAAAATGCTTGGTTCAGAGAATATAGATTACATTAAATATAATATTCATAGTGGATTTAAGCTGCCTAAAATATCTAGGGAAAGCTTTATAGACTGGTTTAATAGAAATATCGGTGTATCTGATTTTAAATACATTTTACTTATAGACTATAATTTAAATTACATTGAACCCGAGTTAGGTAAAGTATTGTATCATATATTTTCTAAAATTGGATTAGGCTTTAAGCCAGTTTATAGAAATCTATATTATTATTCTATAGCATATGGTAATTGGAAAAATTTTTATGATGAAATTGTTGAGAATAAGAATATTTTATCAGATTTTATTGAAAACGGGTATGCTATAATTGTATTAGAGTTAAATACATTTATAGCGTTAAAGAAATATTATCAAGAAATATTTGGAGATTTCGTAGAGATAGCTAGAAATGTATATGATGTATCTCAAATATTATTTGATAGAAATATTGTGAATATGTTTAGTAAACTTGATGTAAAGACTGTATATCATAAGCCATGTAGATCTAAGCTATATAAATTAAAGTACATTGATTTGCTTAAAAATATTCTAGGATCAAATTTAACGATCATGGATGAATATTGTTGTGGTATGGGTGAGTTCTATGGAATATTTGAAAAATATTATGAAAGATGTATTAATGTAGGTAAAAATATTTTTAAAAAGATTGATGAAATAGGTCCGGAATATATTGTAACTGAATGTGAGTTAGGTAGATACTGGTTTAGAAATAAATATAATATTAATATCGTACATCCAATAATATTATTAAGGGAATCTATGAGATGATAGTATGTATTTGAAAATCCCGTATATGGATAGCTTTCAGGAAGTTGAGGTAAGTGATAAAAATATTTTGAAGATAGTTTATCCAAGTAAAGTTGAGGAGCGAAATGAGAGAGCATTGATGATAAGTTCTATAAATACTCCTATAAACTCGCTTACATTATCCCAATTTGTAAAAAATCATGATAAAATACTTTTAGCTGTAAATGATCAGACGCGTCCAACACCTACAGAGAGAATGCTCGACCCAATAATGAATATAATTGAGGATAAAATCTATAGAGTTATCGTTGCTACAGGGACTCATAGACCTCCGCATGAAGATGAGTATAGGAGATTTTTTGGAAAATATTATGACATACTTATGCCTAAAACAATCTATAATGATGCTAAGAATGATGGAATGATATATATGGGTAAAACTTCTCGAGGAACACCTATAAGGGTTAATGAAATAATCAGTGAGGTTGACGGACTAATTGCATTAAATTCCGTTGAACCACATTATTTTGCTGGATTTACTGGTGGTAGGAAGAGTATTATACCTGGTTTATCTGCCTACAATTCTGTTGAAAAGAATCATAGTCTTGCATTAAGTCCGGATGCAAGGTCTTTAAAATTAAGGGGTAATCCTGTGCACGAAGATATGGAGGAGTATGCATTAAAGGTGTCTAGGGAGATAGATATTTTTTCGATAAATGCTGTATTGGATGGTGAGCATAGAATATATGATGTATATTCTGGTGATATTATAGATGTATTATATCCTGCAGCTGAGGTATCTAAAAAAATATTTGTGACATATGTTGAGGAAAAAGCGGATATAGTTGTATCTGTAGCACAGCCTCCATTAGATATAAACCTTTATCAGTCTCAAAAAGCATTGGATAATGCTAAACATATTGTAAGGAAGGGTGGAATAATAATCCTAGTATCTCCATGTCGTGAAGGTATTGGTCCGAGAAATTTCTTCGATCTCCTCAGTAGTGCTGAAAATCCTAAAGACGTTTTTGAGAAGATTAAGGCTGGATATAAGCTTGGTTATCATAAGGCTGCTAAAATGGCCGAAATATTAATGGAAAATGATGTATATATTGTATCTAATTTAGATGAAAATGTTGTCAAGAAAACGTTTATGAAACCATTTAGGAACATTAGAGATGCAATAAATACTGCATTGGAGAATGCTGGTGGAGATGCAAGAATATTATTTATGATGAATGGAGGATTATCTATACCTCTACCTAAATGAGCTGATTAGATGAGTATAAAAATATTTGTTACAGGTAGACCTGGTATAGGTAAGACGACACTAGTATCCAGAGTTGTTAAAATAATTAGACAAAATGGATATAGTGTCGGTGGAATAGTTACAGAAGAGTTTAGGGAGAAGGGTGTTAGAAGGGGTTTTAAAATAATAGATATAGGGTCTAATAAGACGGGGGTGCTTGCTGGCGTAGATTTAAATATAAATGGTCCTAGAATAGGTAAATATATTGTAAATCTTATAGACTTAGATAATATTGGTGTAAAGGCTATAGAAAATGCTGTTAAGTATAGTGATTTAATAGTTATAGATGAGATTGGACCAATGGAACTTTATTCAGAGAAATTTAGGAATATTGTTTTAAATATAATGAATATGGATAAACCATTGTTAGCTACCGTTCACTGGAGAATTGGTTCAAGAAGATTTGGTAAAAGAATTCTCTCCTATCCAAATATAAGGATATTTAAACTTACATTATATAATAGAGGATATTTATATAAAGATATAGCTGAAATTTTTCTAAGATACCTGAGAGAAAGATCCTCCAGTGAATAGATTTTTTATTGGTTTTAAATCATTTTTTCTAACTATTAATGGTATCCATAAAAGTATGGGTGTGCTTACCTCAATATCTTTATATTTAGGCTTAATAGTAATTGTTTTCATTAAATCTGATATAGAATATGTTTTTCTAACCTCCATTATCTTTAAATTCATTTCATTTCTAAGCTCATCTAACTGAATTTTAAGTCCAGCGATCTCCCTTGAAATTCTCTTAGACTCTTCCTCCTTTAATCTAATTTTACTTCTAATGCTTTCAACAGATGTAAGCCTTCTTCTAAGAGATCTTCTCAGCAGTATGGAGGAAAATATTTCTATTCCACCTAAACCTATTTGATTTTTAAGTGAAGATATTTCTGCTTGAAGTTTCTCTAATCTAGCAGTTTTAGATGCAATTTTATTTCTAATAGAATCTATTCTTCTTCCATATTTTTCTCTAACATTATTCTCCTTTTCACGTATAAATCTATATATATCATTACTAACTCGTTTGATAAACTCGTCCTGAGACTCACCTGGTCTAGAATATATATTAAGTTTTCTAATATAGTATATATTTATAGTAAATGTTTGGCGTAGGAATTGTTTAAACTTTCTTTCAAGCGATGTAATAAATCTTTTCCTCTGAAAATTGTTTGGAATATTTATGAATGCAAAACTTTTATCCCAGTCTGATAAAAATACTTTCATATCTAATTTACTTGAATCTATATCAAATATACTCGTATTGTTAAAATCGCTTATACTATAGTTTTCCTTTAAATCAAGAAATGCTTGATAGGTCTTAGAAATATATATGTCTGCTTTAGCTAGACTTAATTCTACGCGTCCTTCAAGCACAAGTACTGGATAATATATCTTTAATCCTCCCTCTACTTTATCTCTATATAGCACTGGTAGAAAATATGTTAAAACGTTTGATGGAACTTCTGGAGGAATGTTTGTAATATTTTTAGATATGGCTGGCTGTTTAATACTCACATATCTTTGCTCATATATCTTTAATCCTTTACTTAGTTTTCGTATCTCATTTAGCGTTAAAGGACCTCTGAGATAAGATAAAGCCCATCTAGTCTTAAATACATATGGAACATTTTCATGAACATTATGTAATAAAAATACTCTTTTACCTAGAGATGATATAATTCTAGATATGGTTTTTACATCTAGTAATGTGCCTGCAGTATCTGTAGCATATTTTAATCCATCCATAACCCTATTTTTATCATTCTCGGTTTGTAGTCTTCCTATCATCCATATACCTGCATTGGATAGAGCCTTATAATCGATATCGACTGGATTTTGTGTAGATAAAACTATTCCGACACCAAATGCTCTTGCTTGTTTCAATAATAATAATAGAGGTGACTTTGAAGGCGGGTTTCTCGGATACGGGGGGATGTATCCATATATTTCATCGAAATATACCATCATTCTGAGCCTTGATGTACCACTCTTCCTAAACATCCAGTCATATATATTTCTAAGAATAAGTGTTACAATAAACATTTTCTGACTCTGATCTAGATGAGCTAGATAAAATACGATGATCCTCGGCTTACCTTTAGGAGACCATAGGATTTCATCAAAGTCGAGTGAGAGGCCTGTAAGCCAGTTTTTAAACGTGGGTGATGCAATAATCCTATTTAAATCTATGACAAGCTGTCTTCTCTCTCTTTTAGACATAAATATATCTATATCTACTGCACCAATCTTCTGAAATGGTGGCTGAACAATATACGCTAAAAGCTTTGTAAAATCTATATCTTCCCCTCTACGCCACAAATATTCTAAAATATTTGAAATCAATACATGTTCATTGCTTTCAAGTGGATCCGGATTCTTACCAGCAAGACTTAGCAAAGCAGAAACGATATTACTTATTCTACCCAACAGTATTTCTTCATGTTCATCCCAATTTAATCCCTTAGGAATATTTAGATCATGAATAATTGATACAGGTATGCCTGCCTTACTCCCAGGAGTAAATATAAGTATCTCAGAGTTTTCACATATCCTTCTAATCTTATCCAATTTTTGTCCACTTTTAACTATCCCATTCCGCCATATTTCAGAAATCCTTTTAGCATACTCCTCTACACTCATATTTTTGCTCTCAGCCTCCTTTACATCAATCCATGGGAGAAATTCCTCTGGAGATAGGTTTGGAAATCTTAGTGCGATGTTTACCGCATCACCCTTAGGATCGATGACAATTATAGGTATATTATTTAAAATAGCTTCCTCCATTAAAATTATTCCTGCACCAGTTTTACCTGAACCAGTCATACCTATAATAACAGCATGGGTAGTTAAATCATCGGGATCAAGTAGAAGCTTTTCACCAGTAGGCCTTAAAGTATTTATATCATATTTTTCTCCCAGATAAAAATCAGCCAACAACTACACCTAAATAATATGTATAAAACAGTTAAATAAGATTTTTCATCGATAAACTATTATAATAATGTTATGGTAAAATCTTTACTATAATTGTTGTAGCAATACTTACTATTATACTAAATAGACTAACCATAATCACCTTAAAAACATAAACTAAACGCTTACTAATCTCATCTATCTTCCCCTCCAGAACACCGATTCGAGACTCCAAACTATTAATCCTATTTTCGAGCATGCTTATCCTATTTTCAAGTTTTTCAAGATCCTCTTTTGTTGCAATATCTCTTATAATAGCATTTATAAGTGCAAGCCTTATATTAGGTTCAATTATAAGTAGTTCTGCAAACCTTTTAACGGCATCAGGGTTTTCCTCAAAAAGTTTTACGATTATATCTGCAGTAATTTTAAAAGGAATTTTTTCAATAATAATTGTCAAAACTACACCCAGAATATATTTTCTTAAAATATTTATATATCTTACTTTATCAATATCTCCTCATATCTATTCGTTGAATCATTATATAATTCAATTATCCATCGAAGATCTCTGTTCTCCACAAATGCTGTAATTCTAATAATTATATATGTATACTTTATTTCTCTAAGCTTATTTAATACTTCATTGAAAGATATATATTGATTTAAATCTAGAATCTTGGATACACGGTCTATTGTATCGTCAAAAATTTTCAATACAGCTTTTTCTTCAAAATTTTTCTCTCTACGCAAATTGATTAATCTTTTAAAAATATCTTCAAGCTCTGCGGGAAGCTTCAACAATTTTATTGCATCTAATATAGATTTATTTGAAGTTAAAAATACATTATATTCCTTACATATAAGCCATCTAAATGCATGTCTAATAGAATGATAGAGATGGCTTATACATTCTCTATACATCTTTGAAAAATAGTCTTCCGCGGCAAGACTTAATGCAACGAGGCTAGATCTATATAGATAATCTAAAGTTTTATCGGTTATATTCAACTTATTTTCCTTCCAAAAATCTCTGATAAAGTCTTCACCATATATTATTTTAGAATCATTTTTTAATAAATGGGATAATGGATAGCCTTTATCAACTAGCATTTTTAAATCATTAGGAGTTAGGAAAACTGGACTAACCCTATACCCCGTATCTGAGAAAATATTTATAGTCTCACTAATATCTTTCTTAGATCTAACTATAAAGGCTATATCTATATCGCTTAAACCCTCTACAAACTCTTCAGGTCTAGAGGCCGATCCAAACACTATTATAGAATATAGATTATCTTTACCAAATATTTTAAGAGCATTATCCCTTATATTCTTAAATACATTATTTAAATCCATGTCACCAACTATTAAACATTTATATCTTAATAAAATATCCATATACATCTATAAAAATATAGGGTAATAAGATGTATAAACCGCTAGATATAGCTCTCATCTCGATATTCGCTGGACTAATGTATATTTTTACACTTTTACCCGGAATACCTATAGTAGCTGGGAGGGGGAAAATAGAGATAGCTGTATCACTGACACCTATATATGGTATACTTCTAGGCCCATGGAGAGGTGGACTGGCAACTTTACTGGGATTTCTTATAGCAGTAATTTCTCCACCGGGTACACCAAATATATTTTCAGCATTAATGATAATTCCTCCAACAACATCTACAATTATATCTGGATTAATTGTTGGAAAAAAGTTTTTAAAGATTGAGGGATGGGTTTTTGCATCAATTATCCAGGCATTTTTAATCTTACTATGGTACTTAAACGATATAGGTATAAATGCTCCACTATATCCAATAATACATATATCTGCACTTATTCTTCTAATATTCTTTAATAGTAGGTTGAAAAGATATTTAGATTCAAATATCTTTATAAAAAGATTTACATCTATATTCATAACAAGCTTAAACGGTATTCTCTCAGACCACATGACTGGAAACCTTATATTTATTCATTCAATAGGATTATTTATATCTCTAAAAACTATTTCAAAATGGCTTAAAGCTTTAGGACTACCAAATATTTCATCACTATTCATGTATATGCTTCCAATATCGATTATAGAAAGAATATCTTTAACGATTCTCGCTACAACTATAGGTCTACCAATATATCTAACATTACATAAGACAAAATATTGGAAAACTATTAGAAGCCAATAATTCTATTAAAAACATTTTCTACTGGTTCTACATTTACGCCATGTTTTGAGAAAAATATTGAAATATTCTTAATATCTCTAAATAATAGTTCTCTCGCATTTGGAGCGTATATATTTACAGCAGAAGACCAATCAATCAAATATATTTTTCCATGATGATTCAAAATATTGTATTCGGATAGATCTCCATGTACAAGCTCGGCCTCATGATATAATTTATTTATATATTTAATAATATTAATATATGTTTCATATAGATTTTCTGGAGTTTTTTCTCTGAGTGATGGTGCTGGAGTAAAATTTTCGCCAATAAATTCCATTACCAATATATTTTCCTTAAATATTATAGGCATAGGTACAGGTATACCTGCATTATGTGCTCTAATCATATTTCTATACTCCTTGCTACACCATAGAGTCGCTATTCTCCATCTAGTCTTACCAATCCTTCGAAACCTATAATCTCCTAAAATATATCTCATATGCTGTCTAAATGAGGGATTTTCAATTTGATATATTTTTAAGACAAGTTTCTCTCCTCTTGGAGATAGTGCTAGATATATTCTAGACTCCTTTCCAACGGCAATTACACCCAATAGTTGATTAACTATATTTCTTTTAAATAAATATTTTAATGCATTGATTGTATGTCTACTAAATTCTCTGCTAACTCTTTCAATCCTTCTCATAGCATTATTCTAACAAAGATATAAATATAAATATTTAGGTAAAATATTGTGGTTAACTTGGAGATAAAACCTATAATTAAAATCCATTTGAAAGCCCTGTAACATACAGCCCCACCGGAAACAAAATATATTTAGGTAGTCCGAGTTAGCTACCTTCCAGATAATAATTAATTGTATCACATAACTTTTGGACCTAATAGTCCCTGCAATAAATACGGGATGCCGGATACATCTAGAATCTATATTTCATCTGATCTCAGAAAACTTAGAAAAGTAGTATCGGAAGTTATTGGTCAGAATATATATGTTAAATATATCACGTACAGCTATAATAATGCCCATAATTTTCATGAGTCAAACTATATAACATTTCATAGATTAAAATTTTAGAAGATATCTGGAAATCAACTTTATTAATAATAAATTCTATATTTAGTAAATAAATATCTATTGGTGAGCTTATGGATAAAATCGATTTAATTCAACGTCCGCCTACAGAGGAAGTGTTGACAATCGATAGGTTAAAAAAATATATTGAAAATGGATTAGAGTTAAGACATTATATTGGATTCGAAATATCCGGTTTCGTCCATCTAGGTACTGGACTCATATGTATGCAGAAGGTGGCTGATTTTCAGAAGGCAGGTGTAAAGACTACAATTTTCCTCGCAGATCATCATTCATGGATAAATAGAAAGCTTGGAGGAGATTTAGATACTATTAGGAAAATTGCTGGAGGATACTTTAAGGAGGCATTAAAAATCTCCTTAAAAATTGTTGGAGGAGATCCAAGTAAAACTGAATTTATTTTGGGTTCAAGACTTTATGAAAAACTAGGTATAGAGTATCTTGAAAACGTTATAAGGGTTTCGATGAATACCACTCTCTCTAGAATTAGAAGATCTGTGACAATAATGGGTAGAAAGATGGGAGAGGCAGTGGATTTTTCACAGCTACTATATGTTCCAATGCAGGTTGCGGATATCTTTTCTTTAAATGTAAATCTAGCTCATGGTGGAATGGATCAGAGAAAGGCCCATGTAATTGCAATCGATGTTGGAAAGGAGTTTGGATATAAACCTATAGCTGTACATAACCATCTATTGATTGGAATGAATATAGATAGTAGAAGTAGAGAGAAAATACTTGAGGCTAAAAGGTCTGGTAATAGAGAATTATTTGAGGAGGGTGTTATTGATATAAAGATGTCTAAATCGAAGCCTGAGGGATGTATATTTATACATGATACTGTGAAAGATATTAGGAGGAAGATTCTAAAGGCATTTTGCCCAATGAGGGAGGTAGAGTTAAACCCTATATTAGAGATAGCTAAATACATTATTTTTAGAGATAGGAAGACCGTATTTGAAGTGATTAATAAAAAGACTGGAGAAAAAATGTGCTTTCAAAACTATGGAGAACTTGAATATTCATATAGAATGGGTAAAATACATCCACTTGATCTAAAAAACGCGATCTCAGATGAGCTTATAAAAATACTTAAACCAGCGAGAAAATATTTTTTAGAAGGCTCTGGACAAAAATATTTAGAAGAAATGAAGTTAATAAAAATAACTAGGTGATTTTTTAAAATGGGGATATAGGTGTATAATGAAGATCCATACATTTGGATGGAGAATCTAAATGATGTTAGAGTAATTTCATTTATAGAGAGGGAAAACAATAGATTTAGAAAATATATTGGAGAACTGCCTAAAAAGCTGGAGGATAGAATTAAAAAATATATGTTTATACCTACAATAATTAAAATGAAGATATCTGATAGAGGTTATTTTTATTTAACTAAAGAAAAATCGTTTAAAATATTTCTACTTAAAAATGGGGAAAGGAAGAGGTTAATAGATTCTAGTAGTCTTGGAGAAAATATTATAATAACTGATTTTTATATAGATGATTCTGGTAGATATCTTGCATATAAGTATTCTTATAGTGGTTCAGACAAGGGATTTGTGAATATACTTGATCTCGATAGTGGTGAGATAATTTATAAATTTAATGAAGACTTATACGGTTTTACATGGATTTCAGGAGAAAAGTTCTATTATATAAAGTTTTATAGAGAGAAACCTACGCCTGAGGGTGTAAGGCCTCCGGCATGCAGAGTTTTTCTAATGGAGGATGGTGTTAAAAAACTTGTTTTCGGTGAAAACTTAGAAACAAATAAATTTATCTATTTAAAGAAATCATATCATAGTTCCAAAGTATTTGCAACAGTGAAATATGGTTGGATTAGTTCTAAAGTATATGGTGGGGATATAGATGACCCATCTGAATGGAATGAAATATATGGTGGAGATTTTATAGTTTATCCAATAGAATATATTAAAGATCGATACTATCTATTATCATATGAAGGGGGAGGTTTAGGTAAAATAATTTCCATAGATGGTGAGGTTAAACCTATAGTAGAGGAATGGATATATCCTTTAAGAGATGCAACCATATTTGATGAGAAGATTATTGCAAATTATCTTATAAATGCCTCCTCCTCTCTAATTAAGTTTAATTTAGACGGTACTTTTGAAGAAAAAATTTCTCTAAGTGAACTAAGTACTATTAGAATTATAGATGCCAAGAGAAATGAAATACTACTACGTCTCGAGTCATTTACCATTCCATATAAAATATATTCTCTAGATAAGAGCGGGTTAAAATTGATTGATGGCATAGAGTTAAGTGAAAATTTTATGGTGGAGGAAAGATGGATAAAATCTAAGGACAATATAGATATACACGTATTTATAGTTAGGAAGAAGGGGGTGTCTTTAAGAAAGATAGTTATACATGGATATGGAGGATTTAATGTTTCTTTAACTCCAAGATATAGGCCTCTCTCAATACCATTTCTAATGGATGGAGGAGTATTTGTTATAGCTAATATTAGGGGTGGAGGAGAATTTGGAGAAAAATGGCATAGAGCCGGTATAAGGGAGAGGAAGCAAAATGTATTTAATGATTTTATATCTGTATTGGAGTATTTTAAAAAATTGGGGTCTAAAATAGTTGCTATTGGTAGAAGTAATGGTGGATTGCTTGTGGGAGCGGTTTTAACTCAGAGACCAGATTTATTGGATGGTGCAGTAATAGGATATCCGGTATTAGATATGCTTAGATATCATAAACTATATATTGGTAGAGCGTGGATACCGGAGTATGGTGATCCCAATGATCCGGAGGACTATAAATTTCTTAGAAAATATTCTCCGTATCACAATGTTAGGAATATTAGATATCCGCCTATCTTAATCTATACGGGATTGGGTGATGATAGGGTTCATCCAGCACATGCGTTAAAGTTTGCAGCTAGATTAAAGGATATTAATGCTCCAGTATTTCTTCGAATCGAAACACATAGCGGACATAGCGGTGCAATTCCCGATATTAAAGTTAAAGAATATGCAGATATACTCGCATTTATATATAAGGTTTTAAAACTTGATGATAAGGTATGAAGACGTTAATCATATTCTTATTAATCCTATCGTTATCTGGTGGAATAAATCCTAAATGGATTTTTCCTAAAGAGGGTAACGGTACAGGTGTAAATGGTTTAGACATGCCTTTAGATTCTAAATATATTGTGGCTGGAATCAGAGATACACTCTATGTTTTAAATACTTCTACGGGGAATCCTATATGGATGCTAAAGATAAATACAAATATTTCTTCACTAGATTTAAGCGAAGATGGAAGATATCTAGCCATATTTACATCAACTCATTCAATACTCTTTATAGATATCTATAGAAGGAGTATTTTATGGAACTATAGTTTAAATGAACCGCCTATATCGATGAGGATTTCAGAGAATGGAGATATGCTATCGGTTATTACATATAGAAAGCTGTATTTGTTTAAAAATTTCTCTGGAAATTCATCTTATACGTATAAGATCAGCGAATACGAGTTCGATAAAAACCCTAGATTTCTATCAATGAATAATGAAAAGATAATTGTTTCTTTGGACGATGAAATCTATATGTTTAATAAAACTCTAGATAAACCTATTAGAACGCTTAAAACTAATAGCAAGATTAATGGTATAGATATTTCTAAAAACTATATTTCAATAATATTATCAAACAAATCTCTATTGTTAATGAATATAGATATGGACATACTGTGGAATAAAGTTTTAGGCGATATTCCTAGATTTATATCTATAACTAGGAATGAGAAAAGGCTTATCATAGCCACAAACCAATTTATATACATATTTGATATAAAGAATAGTTCTATGATATATAGAAGTACTTTTCTACGTAGTAGGCCTAAATGTCTATCAGTATCTTATAACGGGGATATATTTGCTGTCGGCGGCTATGCATATATATATTTCTTCTCAATAAAAAGTAGGATACCCATATATGCATACTCATTATGTACATGTGTTTTCCCATATATATTTAATAAAATAGTTGTTTCTAGAAATGGTCAATATGTTGCTGCTGGAACAAATGGCGAAAAACTTTATCTATTTCAGCTTAAGTTTAAAAAGACTAGCTGGATAACATTATACTACAACTTTACAGATATAGGTGTAGGAGATACCATTACTATAAAAGGTATACTTAAACCGGGATTAAAGGGAAAATATATTGGAGGCATATTATTAACAGATGGAGAAAGTCATATGGTTGGAATAGCTAAGACAGATGAGAATGGAGAATTTATATTTAAAATAAAGGTATTGTATAAAGACTTTATACTAAGATTTATATGGGAAGGTGATGATGAATACTTTGGATGTATTTCAGACGATATTCGTATTCGTGCTAGAGAATATGCATCTTTAACAATAAATATTTCTAAAAATAATGTTGCTCCAAATGAGATGGTCAACATATATGGCGAACTTTCATCTAAAAGGGGTAAGCCGATAGGAAATTCTACTATATATATTAGAATTATATTACCAAATAATAGTACTAAAAACTTTAAAGTATCTACAGATAGTAGTGGAGGTTTTTCATTAAAATATACTCCAGTAGAAGAGGGCAGATATAATGTAATTGCTATATGGAATGGAAGTAAAGACTATAAGCCTACTAAAAGCAGTATAGAAACATTCATAGTTAAAGCTAAGGCTATAGATTATACAGCTATAATTATTATAATCGCAGCTATAATTATAGCTATTATATTTCTCCTAATATTTTTTAGGAAAAAGTTTTATCCAAATAAATAGGGTGTAGTAGATATGTTAGGCAAAGTATATCCATTAATAATTCCATCCAAATATAAGGATATTCTTCCAGATATTGCTGGAGGAGTTGGCACACCTAGATTAATATATAATCCTGAAATAGGTGAATGGCTCTTATTCTTTACTGGGTGGATTAATGCGAAGAGAAGAGAGATATTTGTAGCGAATATTGATAAAAATCTTGAAATCGAAAATATTCGTAAAATTATCTCAGCTCCACCTACACGAGACGCCGTAAACGTTATGTATGATCCGTGGAATAATGGATATATTTTACTTATAACAGAAGGAGGGGTATTAAGCATAAGATATCTTGATGAAAATTTTAAAGAAGTCCATGGAAAAACCATATTAGATGGTATGCAAGATAGTGGTACAGCTATACTCTCAATAATGGGCTCATATAGTGAGGAAAATCCGAATGGAATAATCTTTTATCCGAGAAAAAACATAGTATATTGGCATTTCGTTAAAAGGGTGGATTCTCTAGATAAATTATCTTTAGGTGAGCAGCTGATTTTTTCACGTATAGAGAATAATAATGATGTTATAGATGGATTCAGAGTAAATGATAGGTTTGGAGTACTAGTTGAATATTTTACGGATCGACAGAACTGGAGAAGTAGGATAGCTATGTCTGGAACATATATTGACCCAAACATAAGAGCTTTAAGCGGATATCTTCCACTAGCATTTAATGATCAGCATAGTAATTTTGGACATCCATCTTTTACAACCGGACCGGACGGCAAACCCAAAGTACTATTTAGTTTCTTCTTATCTCATGCACCACCATTTCCTATAGAAGATTATTCTAGACAATGGAGGCATGAAATATGGGTGTGGGAGCCTCAGGTAGATATATTTGATCCTAAGACATATGGAGTAATGTTTGACCATGCATTAAAAGAAGACGAAAAAGTTTCTGGGATATATGATTTAATGGGTGCGAGAAAGATTATACTTCAAGTAAAGGGGAAAGGTAAAATCATTTTGGAGGAAAGTGTAAGTGTAAGAGAACATTTAAACAAAAATATAGTTGAATCCAAATATTCCTTCGAGGGGGATCAAAAAATAGTAATTGAGGATCCGCTTGAAACTATTAGAATACGATCTGAAAATTCTGGAAACAATGTATGGATTATAGCTAAATACTAATTCTATATATTTCTCGAGGATTATTATAGAACTAGTCCTCTGCAATACTTGCTGCTTCTTTACTTTTATATGTAAAAGGTTGTTGAAGAAATATTAGAGGAGAAGAGTTTAAGAAAATATGTAAATATGATTATTGCTGCAGAGGATGTTGAGGAACATAAATCTTCACCTAAACTGATTTTAAAGGCTTTAAAATATTTGGATTTGATAAAGATAATGCTATAGTGTATATGATGCTTTATTGGCTTCAAGGGTTGGAATAAAGTTTTATGGAGTATTAACTGGAGCAAATTCGAGAGAATAATTATATAGATATGGTGTATTAAAAGTATATAGAGATCTTAGAGAACTATTTTGGGAGATGTTCTTGAATAAAGGGGGTTTCTGGAGACTGTATAGAAAGGCTGAAAGATTGATTAATGAGGGTAGAGTTATAGAAATTAGCCCAATAATGTATTATGTAATTGGAGATCATGGAAAATATTTTGTTAGAATACAGAATGGTAGAGTAAAATGTATGTGTGATGGATATAGAAAAAGAAAATATTGTTCACATGTACTTTCAGTACTACTATTAATGCTCAGAGAGGACTATAAATATAGAATGGAGGCAGCTATAAGAAATAGGCTTAAAAAACAGTTTAGAGAAATAGTTAAGGGAAATTATCTAAGATGAGCTAATATCCCTAATTATTTTTAATATATCTATGGCCTTTATAACTGTACCACAATATTCACATTCAATTGTATCGCCCTTTTCCGGAAGCTTTACAGGTGCACCGCATCTAGGACATCTAATTTCATTTAAAATAATTCCCTTTCTTCCAAGCATTTCAAGAAGATTTGAAAAAGTGAATTCAACTCTACTTCTCCTAATCCTATTCACAGCTTCATTTAATGCAGATCTATATCCAATAACGATTTTCTCATAGATTTCTGAGGCAAGAGAAGAATATTTTCTAGGAGTACTACTATAATACTCTACACTTACATTTATATCATCATTCATTTTATCAAAAATAGATTTAATTGTAAATATGCCTATATCAGCATAGACTATTGAACCTCTTTCACTACTTCTTTCTAAAATACTTCCACTAACATGCATAGATATGTTAAGAATATTTCCTTCTCTTTTAACTGAAATATCTTTTAAAATGATTTCCTGAAAAATTTGAGGTACAATTTCAATAATTTTATCCAAGTATTGGGCACAATCCTTTAACACAATATTTTCACTAAAACTCCATTCAATCTCCTGATAGTTTGCAATAGCCAAGAGAAGTATCGCGAAAATAAATACTAAAAATACTAGCATAGGTGCAACCATAAATAATGGAAAGAGAAATAACACAAACAGGAAGATTAAAGGACCATAATTATCACTAGTCCTTAAATCAATTAAAGATTTTTCCAGAGATTTTTCTACAACCTCCTTCTCTCTAGTTTCTTCTTGAACAGTTTTTCCAAACTCCTTCAAATATATTTTCTCTAAAGCTTCTTCCCAACTACATCCAGATTCCATTAATTTTTCAATTTCTTTATCAAGCCTACGCCTACCACCAAAATGAACAGCATTGTATCTCTCAACCAATCGATTATAAACATCATCATAATTAACCATTTTCACAAATAAAATAGAATATAACCTAATATATTTTTTTAATCCCAAATATTAGGATTATAGTGAGCTTTAAATCTTATTATTATCTCATAATTAATCTAAAATAAATATTCAATAATTTTGTCTCAGAAATCTTACTCTAATTCTTTACCATATATTATTTTCTAATTCTATCTAACGCCGTTTCGGCAATATATTTTCTAACCATTCTTTCATTAGCTTCCTTCAATAATTCTGGATGAGCATCTCTAAGATATTTCATAACCATACTAATTATCCTCGGAATATTTCTAGGATTCATGAATATTTCCCTATCAACATAGTACATCTTATCTATCTCATCTCTTATCTCATTCATAAGTCCCTCACTCAAATATATTTTCTCACTTCTTTTTCCAGCCTTCTTCTTAGCTATAGATATCTTAGACTCCTTAACCTTCATCTTAAATATAATTAAATCTCTTTTAATAAACTGTTTAACCCTATATCCACTAGTATCCTCCACCATCCCAGTCTTTACAACAATCCCCTCAAAGAAATCCTCTCTACGAGCAATCTCCTTAAACCTTCTATCCATCTCATCCATATTTCTAGGCTTAAAAACTATTGGAGCCGGATACGGAAGACTAAAAGACCTTAAAACCTCATATTTTCTCGGAGGAGGAATCCAACAATCATTAAATCCAACCTCAAATACAGTTAAATCATATAGCTTAGGATAATCTAGATGAAAACCCCTAGGAGTATAGTATTTTCCAAATAATTCTAGCTCCAATACATATCCCTTCCCAACAGCCTCCACAATATTTCTAATCAATCTAGGATTATCATAACATATATGTAGAATACCTGCAAGCTGATCATTACTTATAGGATCACCATTATGCTTAAAAATACCATCCATAGAAAACTGTATATGAGTACCATCATACTTCGGCTCAACATATAATACTAAACCCTTCTCAACAATAAGCCTAAAAACATCCATATTAGGATAATCAATATGATAAGGCTTCAAAGAAGGCTTATTATTAAATCCTCTATAAAAATAATCTAAAACAATCTTATCGACAGTATAGGGAACCTTCTTCCTCCTCAATAAATCTAATGCCCTTAGATAAATTTTCTCTCCAAGAGACATAAGTAACATATATAGATACCGAAATAAAAAGCTATCTCGATACTGAAATAAAGCACCCAATATGTCTAAAATATTTAAATACCTTGTCTATATAACAACATTAAAATATCTATGTTTAAATAAAATGAAATAGCTCATATCTTATTTAAAGGAGCTAATATAATGTTTCCAATCAACTATCTTTACTGAAAATTTCTCTATTCCCCCTATCTTTAGAATTTCTCTGTCTTCCGTCAGAAATATATCTGCATCCAATCCTTGAGCTAAAATCAATCTATCAATTGGATTCAAATCTTTAAAATCAAGTAACCATTTATAGCTACTTATATCCATACTTGAAAAAGATTTCACTACAAATCTACTATCATCCTCCAACACCTCAAGATTATCTTTAAACACTTCAAAAATATCTTCAAACACTTCTCCCCTAAAAAACATTTTTGTCACTATGAATAAAGCCTCTATAAGAGATAATTCACTTACAGATATCAATCGAAATCTCCTCAAAGATTTTTCAAATATATTTTTATCAAAATTCTTCACATCTATCGGAATCTGAAAGAATGGTAAAATAAAGGTAGTATCAAGAAAAATTATTTCTCTTCCAGCCATTCAGCAATCTCCCTCCTAGTCTCCTCAACTTCTTTCCTAGATACTGGACGAGAAATATAGGGTTTCCTCAATAAACTCAACGCTGTAGGCTTCGACCTAATAATCAATTTATCACCAGAAACCACTGCAACAACCTTTCCACCAGGCTCTATATTAACAAGTCGCCTAACCTCAGAAACAGTATAAATCTCCCCCCTCTTTCCAACTTTCAGAATAAACTTTTTCTCAGACATCAGATAAATATATATTATCAGAACTATATAAACGTTCCCATCCAATAATTATAGAAATAAAATCCAGTAAAATAAATATAGAGAAGCAATAAAATAATAGAAGAAAATATTGTATCCATATAAAATTCATGGAATAGTAGCATTAAAATAGAAAAAGAAACTAAAATTACTATAGATATAGAGATAGACGTGGCAAATCCTATATAAATTTAGAAGTCAACCAATCTTCTCTTTCAATAAACTTATTATATCAGATTTTATTGAATAAACCTCCTGAATCAGCATCCTAATATCCATTTCAATCCCATCCATCCACTTATTTAAACTCGTATTTATCTCGTTTATTCCCATATTTGTCTCATCAATCCTCTTATTCGTTTCACCCAACACTAATAATATTATCTCACCATTAGTAGTCTTTTATCATCCTCAACTTTTCCACAATCCTTCTAATAACTTTATGTATATTTAGGCAAATGAATATTTATATATAAGTATACCATAGTATAATTATGGTTACCACTACTATTAAGATATCCGTTCAGACTAAAAGGCTTTTGGAAAGTATGAAGATGTATAAAAATGAGAGCTATGAAGATGTAATTCTGGATCTAATTGAAGATCACTTAGAGCTTAACCCTGAATTTAAAAAGAAATTAGAAAAGGCTGTAGAAGAGGTTAGAAGAGGAGAAACCTTACCGCTAACAAAGGTATTAGAGGAAATCGGAATTGGAGATTGAATTTACTAAAAGTGCATTACATGATTTGAAAAGTTTACCAAAAAATATTCAGAAAAGAGTCATAGGTGTATTGTTTAGGATTAGAAATAATCCTCGAAAATATTCTAAAAAACTAGTTGGTACAGAATTTTATAGAATAAGGATAGGAGATTATAGAATAATAATTCAAACAGATGATAAAATTTATGTGCTTAGAATAGCGCATAGGAAGAATATCTATAAGTTCTTCTAATCATCCCTCTTCTTTCCAACAATTTTTCCTATATATCTATAGGTTTCATTTACATCCAAATATTCTATATAATGTTTTGCTAAATCCATATATGCTTCCTCCGGATCCCCATATATTAGTTTTCCCTCAAGAATTATTGTCTTAATCAAAGTTTTGCTTGTAGATTCAATATGTATCAAATCAATCCTATCCTCACGGACACCCAATGCATCTGAAATCTCTATAACTAGTCTGCCAAGCATCAAAGCATTATCAATATTCCATGAAACAGCAATATCTATATCCCTTCCAACACCCCTCCTAGCATATGAGCCAAAAACAAACGCATACCTAACACCATATCTCCTAAATATTGGAGAAAGCCTCTCAAAATTCACATTACATCTACCCATAATCCTCCTCTCAAAATTCTAATAAACTATCTAACAATCCTCCAAATATTAGTAAACCTAATAATATTTAGATTTTTCTAACCAGCATTTCAATATTTATTAATAAATTAGGAAAAATACTATTATTGATTGAAATGTCTATTGAAAGATTTTTGTCGAAGCTGGTTAAAGAAGCCAGTAAGCTAGGGTTAAGTCAAAAAATATCTTTGGAGAAGGGGAGTTATGACGCCTATCTATGGGTTAAATCTATAGACAAATCTAAAATAATAATCGGATATAGCGATAAATTTCTACTAATAGATGAAAAATACTATTATCTATTAGCCAGACACGAGTTATGCCATGTACTAGACATACTTGATAAACTATATGAAATAGATATAGCTGCACCAGACATAGAGGGAATAGAAATAATAGCAAGAATAGGATATAAAATGTATACAGACTATATGGCATCAAAAAGATATATAAAAATATATGGAATGAGAATCTTTAAAAGATACCTAAACTTCCTATCAAAAACAGCTCCAAGAGAAGACAGCCTAAAATACACTGCATACATCATTCCAACAATACTTGGATTCAAAAAATATAGAGAAGCCAAAAAATATTTCCAAGACCTCAGCCCCCAACAATGGAATATATTAAACAAAATCAAAGAAATATATGAAACATGGAACAAAAAATACAGCTGGAACATAATCTCAACAAAAACAATATTTCTAACACTAATCCTAAAAAACCTAAACACAGAAAAACTAGCCGAAACAATATACCTAACATCAAACATACTAGAAGAAGAAACAATAAAACACATACTTACATCTCTATCAACATAACTTTCCTAAACCTTAGCAAATAAATATAGGTTTAATATTATATATCGTTAAATAAAATCTAGTTCATTTCTTAAATTCATTAAATGAAAGAGAATTTTGAAATGTTAATGCTTGATAATATCTTCTATATCCGCTATTTTTAGGATAATAAGAGATAAAGATATTAAGATCTTTTTATCCTAATATTTTGGTGGTTAAATTGGGTAGTATTAAGGTATATGTTTCAGATGATGTTGAGAGGAGGTTTAGGATGCTGGCTATGAAGTTATATGGATATGGTAAGGGTGCTTTAAGTATAGCTGCTGAAAAAGCATTTAATAGATGGGTTTCAGAGGTTTCGGAAGCTATAGAGATTGTAGGATTATTGGATGATCCTGTCGATGCGATATATGGGATGCTTAGCCATGTGAAGAAGAGTGGTGTTGAACTTCAACATGAGGCTAGAAGGATTAGAGCTAAGAAATATGTGGGATAAATATGTTTATTGATTCAAATATTTTCTTAGAGGTTGAGCTGGCTCAAACTCATGGTAAAGCTTCAAGAACTTTTCTTAAAATGATTCAAAGTGGTAGATTAAAGGGTTATACCACTACTTTCCATTTAGATAATGTGGCTATTATTATGGAGAATTATGGGAAATCTTGGAGAGATATAGCGATTTTCCTTACATCTCTTCTACAATATAAGGGGTTAACCATATATCTTTCATCAATATATGATAGGATAAAGGCTACGGAGATTATGAGGGATGAGGGTTTAGATTTCGATGATGCATTAGCAGCCTACATAGTAAAAAAGCTTAAATTAAAGACTATTATATCCTATGATACTGATTTTGATAGAGTTGATTGGTTGGAAAGAAAGGTTCCTGAAGACCTAATTTAAATATTTAGATAGTTTTCTCCATAGATTTTCTAAGCATATGTTAAATTACAACTTTATACTATATATATGACGTTAAGTTGATGGTTTCTAAGATGAAGTGGATCGATTATCCGAATGATAATTTAGTGTATAAAATATGTATAGAAAGAAATCTGGAGTTTAAAATATTATTTAAATTAATGTAAAGTTTAGTTTATCTATAATACTTTAGATGTGGGATTATATATTTAAATAAATGTTAATATAGTGTTTTATTTGGGAGAAATATTTGACTGTTATTAGAAGGAGGCTTGTATTGTTAAAACAGTATATAGATATTTTAGAGGGATTGAGGGATAAGGTTTCTAGTCCTGATGATCTTAGGAGGGATGTTGTTTTAAGGGGTGCTGTTGAGAGATATCTATATTTAACTGTAGAGGCTTTAATAGACATAGGTTTACATATTTGTTTAGAGCTTGGATTAAGGAAGCCTGAAAGATATAGGGAGATAGCATACATACTTGGTGAGAAAAATATTATTGATGATAGATTGTCGAAGATTTTTGAATCGTGGATTGGGTTTAGAAATATACTTGTTTATGTCTATTCTCGTATAAATATTTCAAAGATATTTGAGGCTTTAAACTCTATAGATGAAATTAAATCCTTTGTGTCTCAAATTTCTTCTAAAGCTATGGAGATGAAGATGGATCCTATACATGATGATGTTGTTAAGAGTATTTGTAGTGTGCTGTGTAAGGATATGAATGTTTTGGCTATATATTTTTGGTTCATATGTTTCTGGAAGATTTTCTGAGAGGAGTGATATAGATATAGCTGTATATATGGATGGGCAGATTGGTTGGAAAAAGATTGTTGAGATGAAATATATGTTAGAGGATGTCTTAGATAGGAGGGTTGACCTAATATTGTTAAATGATGCTGATTTAGAGCTGGCATACATGATTTTATCGGAGGGTAGAAGGATATTTGTGAGGGATGTGGAGAGGGTTGCTGAATTTGAGGTGAAGATAGTTAAAAAATATCTAGATATGAAGCCTAGACTTGAAGAATATTATCGAAAGGTTATTCGAAAAATTATCGATGAATGGAGATAAAATATTTAGAAATAAATTTTTATAGTATTATATATTGTTGTATTGTTGGTGGGATTTTGGTTTTTAGATGGCCTGATAATTTTAGGATGGCTCTTTCATTGACTTTTGATGACGGATTATCTTCACAGCTGAATATAGCTATACCATTGCTTGACAAATATGGTTTTAAGGGGACATTTTATTTGAATCCTAGGGATAGGGAGATGCTGAGACGTTGGAGAGAGGTTTCTGAGAGAGGTCATGAGATAGGTAATCATACACTTACACATCCATGTTCATGTAATTTTTCAGGAGATCCTCATGGTAGATGTCTTGAAAATATGACGCTTGAAGACATAAGGAGGGATATAGTGGAGGCTCATAGGAGGATTAGGGAAGTTATACCGAATGGTAGTAGGACTTTCGCATACCCATGTTATGAGACATATGTTGGTAGAGGTTTGAATAGGAAGAGCTATGTACCGATTGTCGCCGAAATATTTATAGCTGCTAGAAATGGCTTCCGATATCCTAATTCACCTGAAGCATGCGACCTACATTTTCTATGGTCTTGGGAGATATCTAAAATAGGGTTTGAGAAGATGATTGGATATATTGTCAGAACATTTATGGAGGGTAAATGGGCTATATTTACATTTCATGGAATAAATGAGGGACACCTATCCACATCAAAATATGATTTTGAAAGACTTCTAATATTTCTGGACAAATATAGAGAGAAGATATGGATAGCCCCACTTGTAGATGTAGCCGAATACATAGCTGAAAAACGTGGATACTAACTATATATTTCTAATCAAGGCTGTGTTTGATTATGATGATGGAGATATTTTTATATATTTTTCCATGGTATATACCATGGTGAGAAAATGATTACTACTAAAGTTGACAAGATGGGTAGAACTGTAATTCCTAGTCCTATTAGAAAGATGTTAAATATTAAAGAAGGGGATTATGTTGAGTGGATTGTAGATGATGATAAAGTGTTTGTGAGGAAAAGGTTAGTAATTGATAGAGAAGCTATTAAGAGAAGGTTTAATGAGCTTAGGAAATCTGCTCCAAAATGTTTTACTGAAAAGGAGAGGGAAGAGGAGGATAAATGGGGTCTGAGGGAATGGGCTTTAGCAAAACTCGGTCTTTAGGCATAGTCGATGTTGGAATAATAGTTTTAAGCCACTGTGAGAATCCGGTGAAAAATGATGTTCTAGACTTTATTGAGAAGATATTTTTAGGAGAGATTAATGCCGTGATTCCCTTGAGCACTTTTATAGGAGCATATCATATCATGACAAAGTATCTGAGAATTAAGAGAGAGGTTGTAAAAGAGGAATTGTTAAAGACGCTTGAGATACGTAGTCCTTTCTTTATCCAAGATATTTTAATCGACCATGTAATTACAGGCATTAAATATGCTTCTAAATATAATATTGAGGGATGGGATGGATATCTTCTAAGTCTTGCAGATAGCTTAGGGGCATCTATAATATACACTATCGATAAGAAGCTGAGAAGAGTAAAGCATATCAGTATTGTAATACCTATAAGTAGGGAGAATCTTAAAAAATATAATTTGTGGGTTAAAAAGAGACTAAGTAGATAGATTTCATAAATATGTTTATTCTTCCTTATTAAGTAAGTTAATAATTATTGACTAAGATAGAAAGTCATTAGATATAAAAAGTCTGATCTTCTTATTATACATAGCTTAGAGTAAGATTTAATTTAGTTTTAGATATGTTTAAATATTTTATCCCTATATTCAATTTGGATGATGAACATGGTTGAAAGGATTAGAACTTTTATTGCCATAGATATTGTTGATAACAGTATTTTAGATAAAATTGTTAGTGTTCAGCGAGATTTGTCTAGCTGTAATGCTAGGCTTAAGCTTGTAAAGAGGGAGAATATACATTTAACTCTAAGATTTCTGGGAGAGATAACTTCATTACTTTTAGAGGATGTGCGAAAAATTGTGGAGAAAATTGAATACAATAGTTTTAAGATAACATTGTCTGGATTAGGAGCATTTCCCTCTTCATCTAATCCAAGAGTTATATGGATTGGATTATCCGAAGGCGCTAAGCATGCAGAAAACATCTTCAATTTTCTTGAGAACGAGTTAAAGAGAATTGGATTTAGACCTGAGCCTAAAGGTTTTTCACCACATATAACTATTGCAAGAGTAAAGTATGGTGATAGAAGATGTCTATCAAAGATAATTAATAAAAACATAAATACATTTTTCGGATCAATGCAGGTAACTTCGATTAATCTTAAGAAAAGCACGCTTACATCTACTGGACCAATATATGAGACACTTTACTCTAAAAAACTGGTTAATACAGAATTTTATTGAGGAGACTTTTTAGGACAATATTTTACTCCTAAAATATCCTTAATATAGGTATATGTATATGAGAATTAAGCCCTCTAAACCTGCTAGCGAGTCAAGAAACTGGCTTAAAACTAAAAAAGATAGAAGAGAGTTGAAAAGAATCGCGGAAAGACTTGTAAGACAAGATGCTGTTAAACGTGCTAAACGTAGGAGACAGTTATGATGATTGAAACGGATATTCTATATGCCTATGTAAAGGCTAAAGACTGGCTTAAACCTATTGCAGAGAAATTAATTGATATGATTGAGAGAGGTGTGTTTGGAAAGGTTTATGTTTCGAGAGAAGTGCTACATGAACTCTACTATGTTTCGATGAATGAAGGTATTTCTTTAAATGAATTTATATATAGAGCCTCTTCAATTACATCTATTAAAAATCTCATATTCCTAGATACAAGTTATATTATAGATTTACTTGCATTTACATTAATGAATCAGTATGGTTTGAAGTCACTATTCGATGCATATGATGCTGCTACAGCATTAAATATGGTTGAAGATCACACAATAATATCTACTAATACAGTTTTTGATAAGATTCCTGGAATAAATAGAGTTGACCCAAGACTCCTTTTAAAATAACTATTTTCTAACTCCCTTTAACCCATATTTCTTTTCAAGTTCTAGTTCTCTTTTACCTTTTTCAAATCCCTTTTTAACGAGTGGATGATCGCTTCTAATAGTTCTAGACATCGTTATTTTTGGATTATAGAAATCTCTTTTCTCAACCGTTTTTAGAAATCCTTTAATTTCATTAAAATATGATCCATATATATGGTATGAGTCAGATATATCTACATATCTTCCAACCAAAACTTTTCTACCAATTCTTTCTGAAATCATTTCTGCAACAAGTTTTTGTAAATCTATTAATGCATACATATTCATGAATGCTGCTTTAAATGCGTCCCTACTCCTCCAATGAGTATTCATATTTAAATAGAATACTCCATCTTTTTCTAAAATTCTAAACCATATTCTCTGTAGACATGGTGGATCAGATGATAATGGATCCATTCTCGGATTCCATGTTATTGCTTGAGCCCTCCTACTATATGGAACCTTTGAAAGCTTTTCTACAACATATTTTATCTGATCAATGCCCTTATCATCTCTCCTAAATCTATAGTTGAAGAGTCTTTCATGATATGTATAGCTCCATTTGCCGCTTTCAGGATCAATCCAATGATCATGAACACCGTATACGACTTCCTGCCTATATATTTCTAGATCTGAAAATTCTCCTGGAATACCTGCAAGATGTATTCTAGGCTCACTTAGAGGTTCAAGTACTTCAATTATCATTGTAGTATCCTTGCTCGGTGGATCCCCAGGCTTATCGTATTCAGTCTTAATACTGATTCCCTTGAACCATGTTTCTAAAACCGATTTCTCCCATGCTTCTGGAAGATTTCTACCTCTAACATATATTACTGGAATGCTCATCTATAACCACTATTTTAGTAATAATTCTTGGTTAAGAATAGCTTTAATCATTAGATTTCAAATGTATATTAATATAATATATAGATAATATTATAGTATGGGAGATTGGATGAACAATGGACTTCTAATGGGAATAGATATAGGTACTGGTGGATGTAAAGTAGCTGTATATAATATTGATGGAAAACTTGTTAAAGAATGTTTTAAAGAATATTCTATAATTCATCCTAGAATTGATTGGGCTGAGCAGAATCCAATGGATTGGTGGAATGCTACTATAGAATGTATTAGAAATATTTTAAAAAACATTGATCCAAACAATATTTTATCTATATCTCTTACATCTCAGAGAGAGGCATTTGTACCTATAGATAGAAAGAATAATATACTATATAATAGCATCATCTGGCTTGATAAGAGAACCATCAATCTTATCAATAAAGTTAAGAAAAAATTTTCTTTAGATGAAATTCTAGATATAACTGGCGTACCCATAGACTATATCTACACCCTATCCAAACTATTGTGGCTAAAATATGTGAAGCCAAATATCTTTAAGAAGATATTTAAGATAATTTTCCCAAAAGATTTCATCACATACATGTTATCTGGAGAAATTGTAACTGATTATAGTATGGCTTCACGTACAATGATGTTTAATATAAATAGGCTTAAATGGTCTGAAAAAATATGTAACGAATTCGATATACCTTTATCGATCCTTCCCGAGTTAAGGGGTTCATGGGAAATTGTTGGAGAGGTTTCTAGAGAAGCCTCTAAAAAAACTGGTTTAAGAAAAGGTATACCTATAGTTGCGGGCGGTGGAGATAGACCTTGCGAGGCACTCGGCTCAGGAACTATTTCTGAAGGAGAGATAAATATAGGTACTGGAACAGGCACAGATTTTGAGGCACCTTTATCAAATCCAAGACCTGATAAAATGGGTAGAGTAAGTACATGTGTACATGTAGTTCCCGATACATGGGAATATGAGGTAATTATAAATGCTACTGGTGGGTCGTTGAGATGGTTTAGAGATAATTTCTGTTATGAAGAAGTTAGGGAGAGTAGGATTAAAAACCTATCTATATACGATTTAATTTTAAGGAAGGCTGAGAAAGTTCCTATTGGCTCAGAAAATTTATTTTATTATCCATATTTATGGGGTGCGAGGGCACCCAAATTTAATCCAAGAGCTAAAGGAGTGTTTATCGGATTTACATATGCTCATACCAAATCACATTTTATTAGATCTATTCTTGAAGGTATAGGTTTTCAATACATTGAAACACTTAAACTATATGAGAGTTTAGGGATAAATATATCTAGAATAACTATGACTGGAGGAGAGGTTAGAAGTAGTTTATGGAATAGTATCAAGGCAAACATTATTGGGATGAATATAAACATTCCTAAAATAATAGATGCAGCATGTTTAGGTGCAGCTATACTTGCGTCAATCGGAGTAGGAATATTTAGCTCCTTTAAGGATGCCGTTAAATCGATGGTACATATTGCTGAAACATATGTACCGGATCCAGAAATACGTTTAAAATATGCAAAGATATATAGGAAATACAATAAAATATATAGGGTGTTTGAAGAAGTATTTAATCTATTATAATTTGATCGGTGGATTTACTAATGCTTGCAATATTTGATTTAGATCAAACATTAATAGATAGTTTGGAGAAATTCTATATAGTTTTTAATCAATCCCTAAAATTTTTTAACGGCAAAACGATTGACTGGAATACTTTTTATGAAAACTATGCACGAGATACTTTAAACAAATTTATTCCTAAAAATGTTTGTAAAGAAGATTTCTGGAACTATTTTTTAGAGAACTATGATAACTTTGGAGGTAGAAGTAAAGTTATAGATGGAGCTATAGAAGCATTGGTAAAGCTGAGGGAAAGAGGATTTAAAATTATAGTTGTCACTGGAAGAAAATCTCCACCGAAGGTTGTTGAGAGAGAGTTAAGACAGCTTGGCTTAATGAAATATGTAGATAAACTCTATACAGCTTATGGAGATAGAGGTATTGGAAAAGATTTTTCTAAAAAAGATTTGTTGAAAAGAATTTTAAGAGATTTTCATACTAGACCAGATAACTGTATATTTGTCTCAGACTATACTCCAGATATAGTTGTTGGAAAAGAACTTGGAATGTATACTATCGGTGTATTAACGGGTCTCATGCCTAAAAATATTCTATTAAATGCTGGTGCAAACATAGTTATTGAAAGTATAAAAGATATTACGAAAATTTTAAATCAAATTTCTACAATAATAGATATGAATGATGAAGATGAGACGAGCCGAAGATGAGGAGACCATCTCACGCTGAAAGATTTTCTAAGCCTTTTATTAATCTAAACAATTTTTCTGAAAGACTATCCATATTCTCTCTAACCTGTTTCCTAGTATCTCTATCTCTAATTGTAACAGTATTATCCTCCAGGCTCTGTACATCTATTGTTATTGAATAAGGTACACCCCATTGATCATATCTTCTATATCTTGAACCAATACTTCCTTTTTCATCATATGCTATGAAGAAGCCAGTTTCATCCAAAAGTTTTCTCCAAACGTTTCTAGCAAGCTTTATTTCCCTTTCAATATACTCTCTAGGCATTAATAATGGGAGGACTACAGCCTTTACCGGTGCAAGCCTTTTATTAAGTTTAAGCCAGTCATATTTTCTATCAACCTTTTTAGGAATATATGTATATGACATTATGGCTAAGAATGTTCTATCTATTCCAAACGATGGTTCAATTACATGTGGTATAACTTTTTCACCGAAATATTCTTCACTAAAATCAACTCCGCTTTCATACATATGTCTAGATAAATCATAGTTTGTTCGATAAGCGTTTCCAACAACCTCCTTCCATCCAAATTTAAATCTAATCTCTAAGTCAAAGTTTGAAGCGGAATAATGTGGCCGTTCCTCTGGAAGCATTTCCTTAAATCTAACTGCATCAAATGGTATTCCAAGATCGTTTACAAAAAACCTTGTCTCCTCAGCCAATATATATGCCATCCATTCATTCGGAACGATTTCATCCTTAACAGCTTTTTCGGCAGATATTTCAATAATCTCATTTCCACCTTTCATTCTCTCCTTAGCCGTAATTATTCTTAAAATAGTTTTTCTTAACTCTTCTCTAAAATATGGACAATTATTTATCTGACATTCCTTACATAATCCACAATATGGCTTATACTGAACCCCCTTATCATTAGTCCTATAAGGTAGACAGTCAGCTTTTCTTAAAACGAAATACTCTACTTCCATTTGCTCAAATTCTCTAAGTCTAAATAATCCTCTACGCGGAGAAACTTCATTCCTATAACTTCTACCTATCTGAGCTATACCGAATGGAGGCTTGCCATAAACATTTCTATATCTATTATATGAAACAAATATGATCTGTGCTGTTTCGGGACGAAGTACTGCTCTTTCCTCTGACTCCATTCCAACCTTCGTCCTAAACATTAAATAGTGTTTCTTTATTCTTCCTAATTCTCCTTTACAGCTTGGACATTTAATATTGTTTTCACTCAAAATTTTCTCTAATTCCTCAATACTCTTACCTTCAGCGGATATTCCAAGCCTTTCTTCTATCAAATGGTCTGCCCTGAAGGTCCTATTACATTTACTGCATGTAACTACTGGGTCCCAGAAATCCTTTAAATGTCCAGAAGCTTTCCATATAATCATCGGAGTTAATGTTGTACCTGAAAGCAAATATACTCTCTCCTTACCCTTCACAAATCTATTTATCCATAGATTCTTAATATTATCTACTATAAGTGTACCTATATGGCCAAACGTATAAAAACCTGAGAAAGATTGTTTATCCCTATATATTTCACCAGTAGGATATACTATAGCCTCCCTAATTAAAAACTCCATAATTTTCTTTATACTTGAGGGATTCATCGAACTCACTTAGCAAATTATATCATTAAAATATTAATATAGTTATTAAAATATTATTACAGAATGTTGCTGGAATATCCTCTACAAGCTACATCAAACATTAGGATGTGATAACTAATGGATATTTACAATAGTTTAAGAAGATTTTTTGGAGAAGACTTTTATAGAAAGGTTTTAAATTTTTCCAAAAACATCTGTATCAATCCCTTTGAAACATTGGTTGGAACTATTATTTCGCAAAATACGAATCGTAGAAATACTTTAAAAGCCTTTAAAGAATTGAAGAAAAATATCGTTATATCACCTCAAAATATCTTGGATACACCTATTTATTTGATCGAAGAATCTTTGAAGGGGGCGGGCCTATATAGAATTAAGTCTAGGAGGCTTAAAATTATTTCAAAAATAATCGTGGATGAGTTCGGTGGAGATTTTAATAAAATATTTGAAATGGATCCGATGAAGCTTAGAAAATTTTTATTATCTCTACCCGGAGTTGGATATAAGACTGCAGATATAATATTATTATTTTGTTTAAAATATCCCATAATGCCTGTAGATACTCATATTTCAAGGATAGTGTATAGGCTTGGATTAACTAGTAGTAAAATATATGAAGATATTAGAAATAGTTTGGAAAAATATTTGGATAAAAGCTATGAAAAATATGTTTTCATACATCTAGCCTTAATCGAATATGGTAGAAAGATATGTATGAAAAGAAGACCTAAATGTGATATATGTATATTTAGAGATGATTGTAGATGGTATTTCCAAAACTATGGGTGATCTATTGAGAGTTTATAGAGTTATCATTATCGGCGCTGGTATTATTGGAGCATCTATAGCTCGTCTACTTAGCAAATATAAGAATCTTAAAATATTTCTTGTTGAGAAGGAACCGGATGTAGGATGGGGTGCAACCAAAGCAAATACAGCTATAATACATCCCGGACATGAAGATGATCCTAATAAATATCCTATGAGGGCAACACTCTGTGCTATGGGAAATAGGTTATGGCATAGATGGGTTAAAGAGCTAGATATTCCGGTAAAATGGTGTGGAGAACTAATGCTTGCTTTCGATGATAGAGATATGAAAGAACTTAAAAAATATATGGAATATGGAGAGATAAACCATGTTCCTGGATTAAAAATAGTTTATGATGTGGAGCTATATGGTTTGGAGCCAAATGTTTCGGAAAATGCTATTGCAGGTCTATGGGCTCCTACATCTGGAGAAATAGAGCCATGGGAGGCTGTTATAGGTCTGGTTGAAAATGCTGTGGATAATGGTGTAAAAGTATTTTTTGAAACAGAGGTTAGAGATATAAGGATAGTAGATGGAGAAATTAGAGGTGTTGATACAAATAAAGATTTTATTGGAGCAGATATAGTGATAAATGCTGCTGGACTATATGCTGATAAAATATCTAGAATGGCTGGAATAAATAGCTTTAAAATCCATCCAAGGAAAGGTGAATACTATTTATTCGATGAAAATATATCGAATATAAATAGAATCTTACATCCAGTACCTACACCTAAGACTAAGGGAGTATATATTGTGCCCACAGTTGAAGATAATCTTTTGATAGGTCCTACAGCCCAAGACCTACCTATAGATGCTAAGGAGGATACATCTACAAGTAGTGAGGGATTGGAATATGTATGGAATTGGGCGAAAAAGCTCGTTAAAAAACTTCCTCCTAAAAGCAAGATTATTAAGACGTTTGCAGGTTTGAGACCGGAGCCATCTGGAGGAGACTTTATACTAGAAGCCTACAATGATCCATGGGGATTTATAAACGCTGCAGGCATAAGGTCTCCTGGACTAGCGTCTGCACCAGCTATAGCCCATTATATCGAGAATCTAATTAAAAATAGGTTGGACATAAAGTTAATTAAAAAAGATAAATGGAACCCATATAGAAGTAGTATAATTAGGTTTAGGAATCTCCCCTCTAAAAAGCGAGAAGAATTGATTAAAAGAGATCCATGTTATGGAAGAATTATTTGTACATGTAAATATGTTACAGAGGCAGAGATAATTGAGGCCATAAAACGTATAGAGAAAATAGGGGGTATAGTTACATTGGATGGTATAAAGTTTAGGACATTAGCAATGTTTGGTAGATGTCAGGGAGCTTTCTGTAGGCTTAGAATTGCAGAGATAGTTGCTAAGAAATATAATATACCATTCTGGAAGATAACTTTAAAGGGTAAGGGATCTGAATACGGATTTAATGAAATAAAGTATTTATATAGAGGAGATAAATAACTATGGTTTTTCTATTACCTTCCATGTTTCTGGATCTTCTTGTCCAATTCTCCATGCAGCTATCTTATCTATACCTTTTTCTAAAGCACTTTTTATTCTAAGTTCACTGCTTTTCGCAATATTAAACCATACTTCATGATGTTCAAATCTATAGCTATATTTAAAATATGCTTCACCGCTATCTTTATCAAAAAATATTTTACATCCATATTTTTCTGCAAGTTTTAATGCCTGACTATATGTTACCCCCCTGCCTCTACCAGAGATAGGCCAATCATATCCATAGAAAGGTATACCCGCAACAATTTTCTCTCTTGGAATGGTCTTTAAAGCATATTCAAGTACATTGTTAAACCACGATAGTGGTGAGATTGGACCCGGATTACCTCCAGACCAATGATAATCATATATCATTAATATAACTAGGTCACAATATTTTCCTATTTCCTTATAGTCAAATGCCCCACTCCATCCTTCCTTTACGTCATATGTTTTTGCAGGAACGTCTACTGTTAAAACCTTATTATACTTATGAAGTTCAATACTCAAATATTTCAGGAATAATGTAAAGTATTCTCTATCCTCTGCAGGTATACCTTCAAAATCTATATTTATTCCATCATAATTTCTTTCTAAAACAATGTCTACAATATTCTTAATAGTCTTATTCATAAGAGAACTATTTCTAAGAATATTATGAACGATATCTGGATCAAAGTTTTTATTTGCAATCAGTGGGACAATTTTTACACCCCATTTACGCGACATATTTACAAGTCTCTCTATATAGGTATGTTCAACTACATTTCCATTTATATCAACAATATACCATGTAGGAGAAATCCATGTAAATTTATCATGGTATACATAGTAGCGTTCAACACTTATATTAGAGTACTCTACAACCCATCCCAGAAAATATACTTTATATGATTTTAGATTTTTATTGGCTTCAATAATTTCATCTATATTAAAGACTCCTCTCTCCCTTCTAGACAGTGTATATAATATGAATATTAAGCCGACTACCATTATGAATACTATTACCCAAATATATTTATCCATACATATTACCACTCTATGATACAATATAAAAATTTTTATAATCATTTAGAATTCTATTTTACTAAGTGATTTACTTGAATCAAGATTTCACTGTAACTCCATGGGAGGTTAAGGGAGAGGTAGACTATAATAAACTTATAATAGATTTTGGTATAAAGCCTCTATCAGAAGATATATTAAATAGATTGAGAAAGCATGTTGGTAGACTTCATTATATGTTGAGGAGAAAAATATTTTTTGCACATAGAGATTTGGACTGGCTTTTAGACATGTATGAGAGAGGTGAAAACTTTATACTATATACTGGTAGAGGGCCCTCAGGCCATACCCATCTTGGACATATGATTCCATGGATATTTACAAAATGGATTCAAGAGAAATTTAATGCAAAACTATATTTCCAGATAACCGATGATGAGAAATTCCTGTTTAAACATAAACTTACACTGGAGACTGTGAAAAAATATTCTTATGAAAATATATTAGATATAATTGCAATAGGATTTGATCCAGATAAAACATATATTTTTCTAGATACAGAGTATAGCAAGACACTATATCCACTTGCAATAAGATTTGCAAAGCACATTACTTTCTCGACAGCTAGAGCTGTATTTGGATTTAAGGAGAGCAATAATATCGGTCAAATATTTTTTACAAGTATGCAGGCGGTTCCGGCAATACTTGAATCGGTAAAGCAGGGTAAAAATGTTCCATGTCTAATACCGCTTGCTGTAGACCAAGATCCACATTTCCGTGTAGCTAGAGACATTTATCCTAAACTCGGATTCTATAAACCTGCAATAATTCATGGAAAATTTCTTCCAGGACTTGGCAGAGGGGGGAAAATGAGTTCAAGTATCCCTGAGACATGTATATTTACAATAGATAAGCCTAAAGACGTTAGGAGGAAGATAATGAATGCATTTACTGGTGGAAGGCCTACAAAGGAGGAGCAGAGAAAATATGGGGGAAATCCGCTTATATGTCCAGTATATCAATACTTCTATTTTCTAATTGAGAAAAACGATGAGAAGATGCGGAAAATATTTGATGAATGTAGAAATGGGGAAAGATTATGCGGAGAATGCAAAAGAGAGTTGGCTGAAAAAATGGTTAAATTTCTTTTGGATCATCAGAAAAAGCGGGAAAATGCTAAGGATATGATAGAGAGATTTATGTTGAGAGATTAGAATGGAAAATATTTTAAACCATTTATCTCCTTTATTTTCTTCAGCTGTCTCTTAGAGATCAATGCAATATTTATCTTATACCCTCTATCTAAAACTATTTTAGATGCCTTTAAAATCTGTCTTATTTTCTTTATGCCAGCCTTCTCACCAAAATAGTATTCAAAAATATTTACAGTATTTTCATCAATAAATGCTAAAACATCTATATCTATTCCAGACCAGTTTGTCTTTACAACATGTTTTACTGGATTCAAGATATATATATGAATCTCTTTTCATCCCTTATCTCTGTAGGAGTAACTATATTTATAAATAATTCTCTAATCAATGCTTCAAAAGAGATATTTGATACAAATATTTTCTCCAAGGATTTTCTTGAAAGTCCTACAATATCCTGTAATTCAAGCCATGACTTTATAAAAATTTTTTAACAAAGCAGTTTTACCTATACCTCTTAATCCATATATAAGTATATCCCTATTCATATCTAGATATTTCGACAAATCCTTCAGTTCACTTTCACGATTCACAAACATAATGTTTTACCTAAAAATTTTTAGCCTAAAGATTTTTAGCCAAAAATTTATTTCGTATAAGAATATTTAAACCTTATCGGTTAGATGGAAACATTCAAAATATCTTTTCTTAAAATCGTTTAAAGTAAAATTGAAACTCCCATAATATTTAGAGATCTTATTTTCCCAAGTAAGCCTTAAATTGATAATATCAGATAGGCATGCTAGGAAATAATGTTTATATATCAGAATAAACATTAATTATTTTAAAGGTTAAAAAAATTGTTTTAAAATCAATAATTTTTGTCTTGGAGGAGAAAAAAATGTATTCAATCGAGGCAGAAAACCTGGTTAAAATATATGATAAGACTTCATTTAAAAGCAAGGTTAAAAATATACTGTTGAGAAGAAATAGGGTTGAAAGGGTCGTTGCTTTAAAAAATGTTTCATTTAAAGTTAGAAGAGGAGAAATATTTGGCTTCCTAGGACCAAATGGTGCTGGAAAAACTACTACTGTAAAGATTTTAACTACAATACTTATTCCAGACGAGGGTTATGCCAGAGTTATGGGATACGATGTAGTAAAGGAGAGCCTTGAGGTAAGAAAAAATATTGGAGTTTTACCTGAAGATTCTTTTAGAGGATTTTATCGGCGTCTCTCACCGATAGATAATTTATATTTCTATGCATCTGCATATCTTCTATCAAATCCCATGGAGAGGGTAAAGGAGGTCTTGAAAATAGTGGAGTTAGAAGAAGATTCATGGAATAAATGGTTTCAAAGATTGTCTCAGGGAATGAAGCAGAAAGTTGCTTTAGCTAGAGCTTTACTTCCAGATCCACCTGTATTGTTTTTAGATGAACCGACAAAAGGTTTAGATATATTATTTACAAAAAGGTTTCGAGAAATGGTTAGAAAACATTTTGGAGACAGGGATAGAACTATATTTCTAAGTACGCATGACATGAAACTTGTAGAAGAAACTTGTGATAGAGTTGCGATTATAAATAAGGGTAAAATTGTTACCATTAAATCTGTAGATGAATTAAAGACGCTTATTCCAGGAAACAGTAATCACATATTTACATTAAAGGTAAATGCTTGTTCTAAAAACTTGTTTGAAGACTTTGTTAGAAACGTTAAAAAGATGGATGACATAGATATTGTTAATAAGAATAGGTTTGCGATAGATTTTTCTGTGAAGACTGGGGATATAGATACTGCGAACAAGGTATTAGAGCTAGCTTTAAAACATAGGCTTAAAATAGTTTTATTCAATAGAAGAGGTATGGATATCGAAGAAATTATAGCTAAAATCATCAAAGGTGAGATGAATGAAGATTAAAAGACTTTTAGGTTTTATATATATTGATATAAGAGACTGGTTTTCCTATAAATATGAAGTCTTCTTTTGGATACTCAATACAGTCATAGGAGCAATAACCTATGCATATCTAGGTACAAGTGTAACCCTACAGAAAAGCGAATACATATCTAAATATGGTTCCTTCCTTTCTTTTCTCCTTATAGGGATGTCATATAACTATATTATATATGCGTCTATAGATGCTCCTAGCATGGCCATAAATCCATGGAATCTGATGTGGAGATTATTAATTCCAGCAAAACTCTATGAAATAGTTATTGGATCAGTATTATTTAGATATGTTATAGGAATACTTCAGTTTCTAGTATATATTGTTGTAGCAATAATATTTGGTGCAACGTTTAACGTAAACATCATTTCAGCAATAATAGTTATTATTCTAGGTGTAGCAGTTATGTGGGGTCTTGGAATGATAAGCGCAGGTATACAGGTAATTACTAAGAGATGGGATCCAGTAACATGGTTTTTTACAATGCTTGGAAGCTTGTTATCCGGGGTATGGTTTCCATACCAATTATTACCTCAATCATTGCAGATTATATCAAAAATTCTTCCCCAAACATATATTTTAGAAATGTTGAGACGAGCTATGCTGAGAAGAGAGCCTATAATAGATATGATTGATGAACTAATACCATTACTAATATCCGCTATAATTCTCTTATCAATAGGATATAATGTGTATTTAAAGTCTATAGAATATGCAAAAGAAAGAGGAATAGTTGGGGAATATTAAAGATATATAATATGCTTAGATCTATCCAATTCTTTAAATAATCTCAGGATTTAGGGATATTTCTATCATCCATTTCTTCATCAATTATTCATTATTCGTTGATTAATATGGACATTATTAATCATTAAGTTTAAAAAAATGTTTGATGATAATATTATGTGGTGATGGTATGTCTGTACCCGAGCAGATAATTATGCAGGAGGGAGACGTAAATATGTATCAGTCTTCACCGCCCACATCTCCTGAGGAGGCCTCGAAGGTAATCGTCGAGGGCATTGCTAGAGGATATCAGGTCGGACATCTAGTTTTAACTAATAGAAATCTATATTTTGTTGTAACAGGATTTGCGGAGGGATTTCTCGCAAGTGAACTGGCAGCTAGAACCCCATTTGGAATCGGTAGAAGACTGATTTCTAGAAAAACTCTTTCACTGCAAGATGTTTATAGATATTTAAGTAATCCAGGTAGCTTAACAATCCCCCTAAATAGTGTTAGATTAGTAGAGTATAGAAAATATCCTTTAAGCGGAGCAGAGATAACTATTGGATGTGAATTAGAACAAGGTTTTAGATTATATACATTTAGGTTTAGAGGAATTTCTGATAAAACTAATTGGAAAAATGCTATAGAAAGCTGGGTTATAAGTAATGGTGGTACAACTGTAGCAAAGCCGCCTTATGGTGAAGGTCTTCCATGTCCGGACTGTAATACGCCGATGGTCTGGGTACCATATGCATATAAATATTATTGTCCAAATTGTAGGTCATTTAAATAAATTTATTTTTCTTACTTCAGGTATCTTCCTTCTCTTCAGGAATTTTCTTACCTCGTCTATAGTTGGTAATCCATTTATTGCACCTACATGCATGCATTTAATAGCTGCAGTTGCATTTGCAATTCTAATCATATCTTCCAGATCCAAATTGTTTAGATATCCATATAGTACTGCAGCATTCCAAGCATCACCAGCGCCTACAGTATCCTTTACATCAACTTTAAATATTGGCATTTCAACGATTTCTCCATCCTTTACTAATACTCCGCCTTTTTCACCCATCTTTATTCCAATCATTTTAAAGTTTTTCGAGCAAAGCCTTTTAATAACATCTTTTACCTCTCTACCTCCATATAAATATCTATATTCATCTAATGTTGCTAAAATAATATCGCTGTTTTCAGCAACTTTAAGCAACGTTTTCTTCATTACATCAATATTTGGCCAAACATCTTTTCTAACAGTGGGATCGAATGATATAACTCTATTATTCTCCCTAGCTATATTTACCAGTTTTTCCAGATTGCTTCGAGCCGGTTCTTGAGAGAAGATAAATCCAGTTAAATGTATCATTCTAGAGGATAAAACATATTTTATATCATTTTTATCTATCGTTAACTCTGTATCTGCACTTAGACTCCAAGGCTTTCTATAGAAATAAAATTCTCTACCATATTTTGGAAGTTTTATGACTATTGATAATGTAGTCCTATATTTACTTCTCTTAACACCCAATATATCTATATTATTCTCTTTAAATGTTTTTATAAATATTTCTCCAAGCAAGTCGTTTCCTATGCATGTTAATACTCCGGTCTTTAATCCAAGTTTTGAGCAGGCTATGGCTGTGTTCATCGGAGAACCTCCAAAACAAGCCTTATATATGTTACCGTTTATAGGAATTAAATCAATTATAGATTCTCCAATACATATAGTGTCGAGCAACATTTTATCACAATATATTAATATAAACTTAAAGAATATTAAAATAATTCTCCTTATTATATTTCGGTGGAAATATGGTTTTTAAAGTTAGATTAATTGTATCTAAACCTTCTGAACACTGGCTTTCAGAAAAGCCTGTTGAAAACGGGTATTGGGGATTTATTAGATGTAGAAAAGACTATGAGGATGAGAAAAACACTATTAAAGAGGAAATGGAGAAAATAGTAGAATCATTGATTGATGAGGGAAAGGATTTAGAGCTTCTCTCAATGATAGAAATTCAGAATATTAATGATGTAATGGATAAATTTAATTCTCTTATGGAGGCAGACCTAAACATAGTGCTAGTATTTTTCCCAATAGGTGTATGGGATCCTGGAAGTCTTATATATGCAATTATATCTGCATCAAAATACGTAGTATTTTTCGATAAATTTAGACCAAATACCTATGCTGGAACACTATTTACACCTCCAGCCATAAAATATTTGGAAGAAAGAAAAATGAATAACAAAGTTTTCATAGTTGAGGGAGATGTTGAGAAACTTAAATCAATTATTAGAGCTATCTATGGACTATATAAGCTTTCACATACAAAACTTGTATGTGTAGGTCCGATTAATAGTGCATTTGGAGGATGGCCTACTCTTAAAAAGGGTATGGAAACATATGGATTTGATGTAAAATTTTATACATATAATGAATTTACAAATGATTTTAATAAATTTTTGAAGGAAAAGGGAGAGGAGGCTGAGAAAATTGTGGAAAACTTTGTATCTAACGCCGTAAGGATTGTAGAACCCACTAGTGAAAAACTGGTGCGGGCGGCAGTATACCACCTAGTGTTAAAGAAATATTTAGAGGAAAATAATTCAGATTGGATTACAGTAAATTGTTTGAGTAGACTTGTCGGTGAAACTAAAGCTACTCCCTGTATGTCCTTTAGCATATTGAATGATATGGGATATGTAGCTACATGTGAAGCCGATGCTACAGCAATGATTTTACATTATTTAATGAGACATATTTCCAGTAAACCTGCTTTCTTCAATGATCCAACGGTAAATGAGAAAGATGGAACACTAATACTGGCACACTGTACTTCTCCTACAAAAATGCTTGGATATGGGAAGGAGAGATTAAAATATGAGGTTAGAACTCATCATGAATCAAACTATGGTGCAACTCCTAAACCATATTTTAAAGAGGGTGTAGTGACTATTGCTGGATTATCATTTAATCTAGATAAAATGTTAATAATAACTGGAAAAGTTGTTGGAAGTCCTAGGCTGAGAATATGTAGATCTCAAGTTGAAGTAAAGGTTAAGAATGCATCTAAAATACTGGAGGACTGGCAGGGATTTCATTGGATAATGGTTTATGGAGACTATTCTGAGGAACTTAAAACAATATGTCATATAAAGGGGATAAAAACTATACTACATTTACTTGAACACTGATTATCTAAAATTAATGCATAGTGTCTTTAATCCAAAGCCATTTATCTTTATCCTAAATATATTTTCTTTAAATATTTTTTCAGATATCTTCTCTCCCAGAGCATTTGTTTCAAATATATTTATATCTTTAAATATTTTTGGATGTAATTTTACCCTAAACTCCGTATTCACCCCCTTTGTCTCATTCATCCTCATATAAATTTTATTTCCATCAACATATAGTGCTGAAATATGGATATTGTCTGGAAATATTTCTATAAAGCTTATTTCTTCGGGAAGACTTCCCCCCGATCTTGAGATAAATTTATAGCATATTAGTGGAGATGTAAATTCTCTAGCTATTCTAGGTATATTTGCAGTTCTCCAGTCATTTTTATGAGTATATATAGAGTATCTAAATCTATGTATAGTATTTTCCTCAAATCCCTTGATACTCTCTCCCTTATATTGGAATGCAGTTGATTTTAATATACTTAAAGCCAGTATCCCATCCACAATATTGTTCCCTGGAATTCCATCATTTATTAAAGCTATACCCTTATATCTATCACTATAGTCAATCCAATTCTGAGCTGGATATTCCCCCTCCTCTCTCCTCAATGCTCCAAATGGTATCTCATGCCATATCTCTCCATTTCTAATAGATGTTGGGAAAATTATTCTGAGCCTATAATTTCTTCCAATAGGTTTAATCTCGGTCTCAAAATCTATTCTCGGAATCTTGCTGTAGAGATATATTTTTGAATATATTTTTATTCCCTTTAAATCGCTCCATGAAGATGCTTTGATTACCGCTCTAACTGGACCGCATTCCTCTATAAATGTTCCTATAACTTCGTCTTTAGAGTAGAAAACATTGATATTATCTGCATCCGGTATAGGGTATTTCTTTAAATCTGAATATAGTTTTGTAGGTATACATTTAATATTATATTCGTAGAGGTCTCCGTTATCAGGCTCATATACTATGCAGTTAAACCATGGTTTATCATTATTCACAAAGTTTTCATTAATCCTTTTATCGATAATTTTCGATATTACTCCACCATACATAGGAAACTCTACTCTATGATAAGGAGTTTCAACAAAATTATCTCCGCATCTAATAATGTTTTTAGAAGGCCCTTCTCCTCTCTCCACATAATATATCTTATAACCAAATGATGGAACATTTTCTGCCACAAAAACTATTTTAACAGACTTATCATTCTCCTCGATAATCTGATAATCAACATCATTTCCATTATAATCAACAATTCTGATTTTCTCTTTATTTTTAGGTATCTCTATTTCAGCTATATCAGTTCTATTCCATGGAAGTTCATTGAATACAAGTATTGCTTGCCCATTATCTCTCCCATCTATTTCTCTAGAAATTCTATCCAAACTTTTCTCAATAATCTTTTCTACAATGTTTTCGGCCTCTTTATATCTCTCCATAGCTCTATCATATACCTTATCAATATGACATCCACAAATAATGTCATGAAATTGGTTGAACAATAATAGTTTCCAAGCCTCCTCAATATTTTCTTTCAAATATTTTTCTCCAAGCATAAAGCATATAGTTGAAAGTTTTTCAGCTAAAACTATCTTTCTCTCAATATTTCTATTATACTGCAATATTTTTATTCTAGAACTATATACTCCTTGAAATATAGGGTTAAATTCACCATTAAATACAGGCATCCTATTTATATTTAAATTGGAAAATATTTGTGATGGAAGAGCATATTTAAACGATAGGTCTCCGTATTTAAATTTTCTACTCATCAATAATCTATATAACTTTACGTTAGGATGTGCAAAATCTCCTCCATCTGTAAAAATCACTATGTTTTGACTAGAATATTTTAGAAGTTGTCTAAATATCTCCTCTAAATATTTTAACATATCTATTTTCTCAGGTAAGGGTATTCCATAACTTTTTGGAAGCCATATACCTACTATTTCCGACCCATCTAACGCTCTCCATATAAATTCCTGTCTTAAATTCTTTACAGCCCCTCTAGAAAAAACATAGTATCTTATACCAGTATGTTTACATATCAACGGCATCTGGGCATTTTGTCCGAAAACATCGATCATCCATAAAACCCTGGAATCCACATTAAATTTCTCTTTTAACCATTTTTTATGAAACAATATCTGTCTAATCAGAGATTCTCCTGAAGGAATATTTGTATCAGCCATTGCATACATTCCGCATACAATTTCAACTTTACCTTCCTCTATAAGTCTCTTCAACTCAACATATTTTTCCGGAAAATGTTTAATAAATGGCTCCAATAAAACTATCTGATCTAATACGAACTTAAAGTCGTCGTAAATTTTAGCTGTATCTAAAAACTCCAATATTCTCTGAAAAGCTATCTCTAAATACTCGTCATATATTTTTCTATACTCGGAGTCAAAGTGAAAATGAGGGATTATAAATACATTTATCATAGACTCCCCTCTATTTTCTCTCTATTATCGCATTCGATCTTAACCTTCATCCATCTCTCTCAAATATTTTAATGTTTCATCAATAATTTTAATTATATCACTTACTATTGTCTCAAACCATAGCTTGCCCTTTCTCTCATCAGCTTTACTCGCAGACCCTGTTAACCCTCTATCATATATTTTAGCACTAATTTTTCTAGAATATATTCTTACAGTTGGCGTTAGCACAGTTTTATCAAAAGCCTTATCCATCTCAACTAGCTCTGGATGTAATGTCAATACTATACTTGTTTCATCTTCACCTGCATGACCTGGATTTATGAATAGACTTGCCCTCATCTCTTTAGCTAGGTCTGTCCACCAGTTTAATATAATTATATTTATATCAGATTTATATGCAGCTTCTCTCGCAGCCATATTTAACGGAATATTATTTCCACCATGTCCATTCAATACTACCAATAATTTTATACCATTTCTAGCAGCCTCCAAGATGATTTCCAAAACATATTTGTAAAGTATATTTGAATCGATATCGAATGTACCTTTAAGAAACTTTAATCCTCTACATGAGCCATAATATACTGGAGGCAATATAATTACATTTTTCCTCCTCCTCTCAACTTCCAATGCCATTTCAAACGGTATAATTGTATCTGTCCCTAAGGGGAGATGGTCTCCATGTCTTTCGATGCTCCCGACCGGAAGAATCGCTACAGTTTTATCTATTTCCTCAAACCTACTGCCAGTAATCTCCCATAATTTCATATTATCACAAATATAGATTGAGAATAACGATTATATAAATAGTATTAGGTAAATTATTTATGAATGGATTTGAAATATTTAAACCATTTGTAGATGGATACTATGATGTTGAAAATCAATATTTAAATTATATTTATAAGATGGCTGAAAAGTATTTTAGGATGGATGATAAAGAGAAAAATTCTTTAAAAAATATAGATAGTGTTAGAAAACTGGTTTTGAGGAAAAGAAAGCTTTTTCTAAAATCTATGGGTGGACTACCAAGCTTTAATGAACCTATTAAGGCTAAGATAAAAGATAAGATTTATAGAAATAATTATAGGATTGAAAAAATATTGTATGAAAGTTTACCAAAATTTTATGTCACTGCCCTTCTATATGTACCAGAAAATTTTGATAAACCTATGCCTGCAATACTATTTTTATGTGGTCATGCTAGAGATGCGAAGGCCTATGATTTATATCAGAGAGTATGTATAGATCTGGTTAACAATGGATTTATAGTCCTTGCTATTGATCCAATAGGTCAGGGGGAGAGACTTCAATATTGGGATCCTATAAATAAAAGGGAGATTGTTAGATGGGGTACATATGAACATTCATATGCTGGGCTTCAATGCACTTTAACTGGATCAAATATAGCTAGATATTTTATATATGATGCTATGAGGGGAGTAGATTATCTATATACTAGAAGAGAAGTAGATGTGAATAGGATAGGTGTTACGGGAAGCTCTGGTGGAGGTACACAGACATCATATCTAATGATGATTGACGATAGAATTAGTGTAGCAGTTCCATGTAACTATATTACTTCTAGAGAAGCCTATATAAAGACTAATCAGGCTCATGATGCTGAACAAAATATTTTTGGTGCAATTAGTAATAGATTAAATTATGATGATTTTCTAATAGCATTTGCGCCTAAACCACTACTTATAGGAGCATCTGCATATGATTTCTTCTGTATTGAAGGTACATTAAAATCATATTTTAGGGCTAAAAATGTATATAGACTCTTTAATGCAGAAGATAAAATATCAATATTTATTGGAAGACATACACATCACTATTCTAGTCAACTACGAGAAGCAGCAGTAAACTGGTTTAAAATACATCTTAAAGGAGAAGAAGGAGATTTTAAGACAAAGGATATAGATATATGGAATCCAAATATGTTAAATGTAACTAAAAGTGGACAAATTTTGGAAGATTATCCTAGGGCTAAAACTATTTTTGATTTAAATCTAAAATATTTTAGAAAGCATAGATTTAAGAGACGTAGAATTTCGATAGATATGCTTAATAGATATAAAATGGATATTAGACAGCTACTTAAAAAGTTATTTAATATAGATGATTATCGTGGCAAAATTTATCCTAGAATCATTAAGGATTTCAAGTATGGTAACTATATTTGTGAGAAAATATTTTTCTTTAGTGAGCCAGATATAATTTTGACGTCAATTATGATTAAAAGTGGCGAAAATCCTACAATACTATTTGTATTTGAAAATGGTACAGAAGATATTTTAAATAGAATGGATTTGATAGAAAGTTTCTTAGAGAAGGGTTATAATGCATTTATATTGGATGTTAGAGGTATTGGTGGAGTAAAAACTAGGAAGATAAATCCAGCTGGATTATATGATATATATGGAACCGAGTTTAAGCTTACATATGATTCTTACATGTTGTCTACAAGTACCCTAGCCATGAGAGTATATGATGTTATCAGAGGTATAGATTATCTATTTATGAGAGAAGATGTTAAAGATATAGGTATATATGGTAATGGTAGAGGCGCTATCTACTCGTTTTTTGCATCCGCTATGGATGATAGGATAAGTGAAATGTTTTTTGAAAATATGTTATATTCATATATCGATGTCATAGAGACAAAAATATATGATAGGAATATTGTCGATGAAAGAATAGTTTTCCATGGTTTACTAAGATTTTTCGATATAATAGACTTAATACCATTAATATATGATAGGAAGTATAAATTTATAAATCTACGCGATTCTCAGGGAAAAATAGTGGATGAAGATAAAGTTAAGGAGAAATGGGTTAACATAGCTGAGAAATATTATCCATATATAAATCCAATTCAATATGAAAATTATCATTTAACTTAATATTCTATCTACTTCCATATTGGATGGGAAGACATCAGGATTTACCGAAGGTTAGTAGCATAGAATATTTTAGCCACTATATTATAGAATCTACTAATTATATACAGCTATGAACTAGAAAGGAATGGGAAAAGAAAAATCTCTAAAAATAGCTAGTTATCGAAAAGAATTTTTCTTTTCCCTCCTATCGCAGCTAGCAATGAGTTAAAACCGATATAAAGGAAGTTAAAATAATCTATGAAGCTATTAGATTTATGGTTATCGGAAGAATTTAAGATCACCGAAGAATAATTGTCATAGAGTATGGCTAAAGCCATTTTTATAATCTAGAGGTAGTCAATAGTTGTTGACTATATAGTCAATGATGTTAGAATTAAATAGGAAAATTTATTCATAATTTGTGGCGATTTACATGAAAGATGAGGAGTTTGAAGCTATTTCGCATTCATTAAGGATAAAGATTCTTGAAATACTCTCTAAGAAAGCCATGGGATTCTCTGAATTGAAGAGGGAATTAGGTATAGAAAGTAGTGGCAAGCTCGATTTCCACCTGAAGAAGCTTAAGGGTTTAGTAACACTAGAGAATGGGAAGTATGTATTAACTAGAGATGGATACGCGGCTCTCCAAGCCATATCTACTATTAGGAGATATGGGTGGCAGAAGAGAGCATATATATTGAACATCATCATATACTTCATCATAAATGTATTAGCTGCCTTTAAAGTATACAGGATCTGGCTATATGCGGTGTTTCCAGCTTCAACTATATGGATCATATTCTATAGCTACTGGTCGATAGTTAGGAGGGGAGTGTTTAAGAGAGTATAAGGTGGTTCTGGATGAGACAACCAGTAATTATAGTAGATAGTCTAGTGAAGAAACTTAACAATAGACTTATATTAGATAATATATCATTTAATGTTGAGAGGCGGGAGATATTTGGCTATTTGGGTCCTAATGGAGCTGGGAAGACGACTACCCTAAGGATATTACTGGGTTTGATGAAGCCTACTTCCGGGTCGGCTTTAGTCCTTGGAGAAGATCTTAGTAAGAATATTAATTTAAGGAGGAAGGTGGGAGTTGTCTTAGAGAATGATGGGTTATATAGTAGGCTTACAGCGTATGAAAACCTAGATTTCTATGGCCAGATATATGGAATGTCAAATAATACCGAGAGAGATAGGAGGATTAAAGAGTTACTAGATTTAGTAGGATTATATAATGAGAGAAATAAGAGAGTAGGATATTATTCTAGAGGAATGAGGAGGAGGTTAGCAATTGCTAGAGCATTAATACATGACCCTGAAATTATATTTATGGATGAACCTACATCTGGTCTAGATCCTGAAGCTAAGATTATGGTAAGAAATTTAATATTCCGATTAGCTAGGGAGAAGGATGTAACTATATTTCTAATATCACATGACCTCGACGAAGTTGAGAGATTATGTTTGAGAGTAGCTATTTTAGTAAATGGGAGGATCGTAGCATTAGATTTTATAAGAAAGTTAATGCATAATTTTGAAAGAAAATCTATAGAAATTACTTTCAAAAGTATTGAAGATGCTGTAAAGGCATCTAGATATTTAGATAATAAGGGAATTTTACATAATTTAATTGGAAATTCCATAAAGATTTTCTATCAAGACGATAATATATCTAATGTTCTTAAGTTTCTAACAACAATGGGATTAAAGGTCATCGATATTAGGAGGAAGGAAAAAAGTCTCTATGATATATATCTTAAGATAGTAGGAGGTGATTAATATGAGTCTCACATCTATTATAATTAAAAAGGAGTTTATGGAGGCTATTAGGGGTAAAAATCTAGGAGCATCGTTATCTAGTATATTATTATTTCTAGGAACATTTCTATTTACTTCTAAAGAGAGACTATTGTATATATTTATGCCCTATACTCCTCTAATCATCGGATTAATGATAGGATTTAGTCTAAGCAATAATATTGTTAGAGAGAAAAGAGAAGGAGTTATAGAAACAATATTATGCAGTCCTATGAAATTAAAAGAGTTGTGGCTTGGAAAGACTTTAAGTATCTCGATAATATCAACAATCATTACAATATTATCAACATATGCAATATTATCGCTTGATAATTATAGATTAAATTTCATCACAATATTCTATATATTAATTACAATACCATTATTTATACTTGCATCCATAGGCCTATTAAGCCTTATATATTTCTACTTAGGGATGCGTCAGATACAGATAGTCAATTACATATTATTTATGAGTATCTTCCTAATTCTATTTACAGTTTTTAAAATCAATGTTATATCAGAGGTTACATGGAGAATTATTAGCATAATAACCTTATTCTCAACAGTTACATTTATAGCAACGTTCTTAATGATTAATTATGTTGACGTAGAGAAATTAATACTTACAATCGATTAATTCACATAAAATTATCTTTTTCTATTTTATCTCTTTTATATCGATAAAGACTTATGTGTTTTCATTGCAGTAGATTTAAGCTTATAAGGTCATTTAATATTTCTCAGTCATGTGTAGTTTTAACTGCCTTATTGTGATTTCATTGCAAGCATATTCCTGCTATGCTCATCTCTAAATGCTCCTAGAATGTAGAAGTAGTGTCTAAACAATGCAAAGAAGAAAGAAGTCCAGGATTTCTATTTAGATAGAAGAGAGACCATAGTTGGTATGCGAATAAAATTAGAGTCTTATTACTGCTCCACAGTATTCGCATTTAATCGTCTTTTCTCCTCTATATATTTCTCTTTTAATTGGTGCACCACATTCAGGACATTTTATAACTATAGGTATTTTTTCTCCTTCCTCAGGTTTTTTCTCGGTTTTTGCAACCTTATCCCTATCTATTTCACCTGAAATGATATAATTAAATGTTTTTATAACCCTTGGAATTATATGGTCTTTTAAATCAAATACTAATTGTTTATATGGACCTTGCTTAAAATTAACATATATCCCCTTTCTAGCCCAAAATCCAACTTTACCACTAGCAATATTATCTACATATCCTATAGGCACATTTACTAAGGTCTCTCTAACAATCTTCTTCTTAGTCACTATAAAGAATTTTTTCTCAAGAACTATTTCTTTAAATCCCTCAAATAAAAATCTTCTATCAGTGAAATATATGATGCCCTTTCTTTTCTCTTTATCCAAAAGCTTTGCATCAAAACATTCAACTATATTTTCATCTTCATATAGCTTAAACGAAGCCTTAGAAATCTCATTTAATGCCCTTTCAGCTACAGAAATTTCTATGTCAATATTCCTCACAATCCTATCTATTTCCTTTAATCCTGTTAAGATTGATTCAACAGACCTATTGATAATCTCCTTTAAACCTTCAGCTTCATTTCTTAGAAGAGATAGCTGTGTATAGGGCTTATACCCATCCTCAATATTTCTACGAATATCTCTACATCTATCCTTTAAGCCAGCGATCTTAAACCTATAGTCTCTAATCATATAGTCAATTCTATTTTTATAGTCTTCCCTAACTTTATTCCATTTATCAAATATTTCTGATACCTGTTTATCTAAATATGCTTTAAATATATACCCTCTATCTCTAATCGCTTTTAATCGAGCTGGAAGGCTGGTGGACATAGAATCAATGTACGAAAATGTTTTGAACGGTTCATCCAGTCTTGCCTCGATCGAATTTACTTCACTTTCAATTGAGTTTATTTCTGCCAGCAATCTCTCTTTCTCAACATCTTCTTCATTAGACAAAATAAACACCTAGACATTTAATAATTGATATAAAGTACTATTTAAACATATCATCAAGTCCATAAAAAAAGATATAAATCTATTTAGGCTATATTATTCTATGGCTTCTAAAATCTATTTTTGCCCAGCTAAGCTTAAGAAAATGGAGAAAACATATAGTCTACCAAGATTGTTTAGAAAGAGTTTAGAGACCTCTAATCTAAATGATATAATTGAAAGCGGGAATATTGTCGCCATAAAAATACATGTAGGAGATATGGAGAGAGCTGGCTATCGATATATCAGGCAAGTATTTGTACAAATATTAGTGGAGTATGTAAAGGAAATCGGAGGAATACCATTTATAACCGATACATGGGGATTAAAACACGTAGTTGTGGGTTTAAAAAATGGGTTTAACTATGCATCTATAGGTGCACCACTAATACCGGCAAACGGTATAAAGGAGAATTTCTACTATGACATCGAATTGGAAAAATATTTGCAGATAAAAACTATACAGGTTGCTGGAAATATTTATGATTCAGATGTTTTAATAAATCTTGCACATGGAAAAGGCCATGGATCCTGCGGATATGGAGGAGTAATAAAAAACATAGCTATGGGATGTACATCTTATAGGACTAGAGGTGAAATACATAGACTTGAAAAGAAGGATAATATTGGAAAAGCTTTTCAAGAAGGTTTGGCTGATGCAGTAAAGGCTGTCTTAAAAAATAAGAGGAGAAAAGCATTCCATATAGCTTATTTAATGGATATACAACCTACATGCGATTGTGCACCATGGTCGGATATACCTATAGTACCAGATATAGGAATCCTATTATCCGATGACCCCATCGCAGTTGACTATGCTTCACTGAAAATGATAGATGAGGCAGAAATAGTTCCAACATCTATTGGAGAAAAACTGAAGCTAAGAAGCGGAGAAAACAAATGGCTTAAAATTCATGGAAAAGATCCATATATTCAGATAGATGCTGGTTATAAAATAGGATTAGGTAGAAAAGAATATAAATTAATAGAGGTATAGCTATGCCCTTTGTTAAGGTAAATCATGAAAAATGCATTGGATGCGGTGAATGTTATAAAGTATGTCCATCAAAGGTATTTGTTATAAGAAGAGGTAAATCTTATCCAGTCAGAATGGATGAATGTGTAATGTGTAGAGCATGTATAACACATTGTCCTACGAATGCTATAACGATCTCCCATAGAGAGGTGGAGAAAAAGTTATCAAGACTTTATGAATAAATTTTATGTAAATCTATATATTTTAAGACTTCTTCGAATGGCGACTACTATTATAATTGCTATTGGTATAAATATTGCATCAACAATCGTAAATAGAGTTATAAAGGCCATGCCGGGTCCAAAGAGAATTACATCTGCAACTGTAAATCCTACAGTCTCCCATATAACACCTATAATCATTGAAACAATTTCATAGCTAGAAATACTATAGCTGGTAGGTTTCTTTCTTCTGCATATAAGACTTATAATTATGGCTTCAATTCCTCTAACGAACATTGCACCGGGTATAAATACTAATGGCCATCCAAAGTTAATTGACTTGATGGTTACACCTATTCCCTGGGCTAATGCGATTATAATTCCAGCTGTGATCGGATCTATCATTACACCAGAAAGGTAAATTAAAATCGGGGATAAATCGTACTCTGCTAATGGCTGAGGCATGGGAACCATTATAAGATTCATTAAAGTCGTTAATGCGGTCATTATTCCGATAAACGCTATTCTTCCACTCTTCCTTCTAATCCAATACAATCTTTCACTCATATTATCACTTCAACATGTTTATAAACATGTTAAATACAATATATAATATTGAATACAAATATAAATATATTGGTGAAACTTTGAGACCTCCATGTGAAATTGTTGTAAAAACTTACCTTCCCCAGATCAGAGCAAGAATTGCTAAAAGACTTATAGAAGAATATAATTGGAAGCCGAGTGAGGTAGCAAGAGTTTTATCAATGTCATCTACAGCTGTATTAAAATATAAACGTATATTAAATATGGAAACCGGATTAAATAGAGATTTTCTAGAAAATATTTCTGATAAGTTGTGTAAAATCATTATTTCTTCAAAAAATATTGATCCAGAGATATTTATTAAAAACATTTGTTTAAACTGTATGTATGCTAGAATTAATGGAACAATTTGCTCTATTCATAGAAAAACATATCCCTATCTATCTTCATGTACTGTTTGTTCACAAATTTTTAGTAAAATATCTGGTTTATCTGTGGAGATGAGTCAAGTAATATATAGTTTGAAGGAAGCTTTAAAAATTGTTAAAGGAATAAAATATTTTTATAAGTTGATTCCAGAGGTTAGGACAAATATAGTTATGGCTCTAAAAAATGCTAAAAATATAAGTGAAGTTGCAGGTTTTCCGGGTAGGATTACGGTTATTAGAAATAATATATATGCTTATCATGAACCTGAATTTGGGGCTTCTAAGCATTTAGCCAGTATTCTTTTAAAAATAAGGGAGAAGAATAGAAATATTTTGAGTTGTACATGTATAAAATACATGCCTAATATAGAGAAAGTATTAATGAAGTCCGGTTTTAAGATACATTATATGGATAGAAATAATTTTTCTAATATAGAGGAGTTTATAGATGGGTTGAAAGAGTTTAGGGAAAATGATGTTATCATAGACCTAGGGGGTAAGGGTATTGAACCTGTTGTCTATATTTTTGGATTAAATGCTATAGATCTTGCTAAAAGGTTGTCAATTATTTCAAGGTATCAGCATGTTAAATGAAATGCAGCTGCAATTTTTTTGTCCTTACTGGAGCTCATTTCATTAAAAACTTTATATGCCTCCTTAGTAGACTTTACTATAACATCTATACCATTTTCCTTTAATTTGTTTACAACCTTTTCTGGAACCTTCATAAATCCATAATATCCAGTACCTATAATAAGTATATCTATATCCTCTTCTAAAACTTCTCTTAAATCATCTATACATAAATTATGTCCTTCTTTACGCCACCAGTTATCGATTATTTTATTAGGAAGAATTATCAGATCTCTACGATATTTTTTACCATTTATAGTTATTTCACCAAAACGATAGTTCTCAATCATTTAATACACCCATTATTAATATTTTAGCCTATTAAATAATGTTTTTAGACACCCTACTATTCGGCTTAACTATTTTTTCTGGCCCTATCATTATACCTGGTTCTATACTTGTATTTGCCCCTATCTTTACATTTGATGAGATAATGGCCCCCAATCTTTTTCTCCCAGTATCTATTCTCCTCTTATTTATAGTTACTTTTATAGTTTTATCTGTGATACTTATTGATGGTATCATTACACCGCTTTCAATATAGGATGAATCACCTATAATTGACTCGAAAACTGTACAATGACTGCTTATTAAAACATCGTCCATAACTAGAGATCCACTAATATAGTTTAATGGTCCTATCCCCGCATTATCTCCGATAACAGCATTTGGACCAATTACACTATTAGCTCCTATAGTTGTATTTTTCCCTATAAAGCATGGCCCTATAATCGTTGCTCCACTCTCCACTATACTTTCTTCCAACATTATAACACTACCAATTATTCTGGATCCGGGTTTAACTACGCCCTTTATCTCCGTCCTAATCTTTTCTAGAAAATATTTATTCGAGTCTAATAAGTCCCATGGATAGTTTAAATTATACCACCATTTACCTTCATCAACATATATATATACTCTACCCGTCTTGGAAAGTATTTCGAGAGAATCTGTTATAATCCTCTTACCTTTAATTGATGGAGGAGTTTTCTTAATAGCGTCAAATATTTTTTGATTGAAAATATATACTCCAGCATTTATAAGCAATGGTTTTGCATCTAGAATAGCTTTACGTGTAGTTTTTATAAGAAAATTTTCTTTATCAACGATTATTTGTGGCTGAGTTACTAGATCAAGTTTCTCGGGACTGGTCTTTACCCCAAGAGCCATTGCATCTACTTTAAGTTCCTCATATTTTTCAATCATTTTTTCTAAAATATCTTTACTTATAGTTATATCTCCATGCACGACTAAAATTTCCTCATTCTCCACGTATTTTTCTATTTTTTCTATGGCCACGGCTGTTCCATTCATATTTCCCTGATCAATATAGTTTAGCTTTACATTGTATTTACTTCCATCCCCCAATTTTTCAATTATCATGTCTCCAAAATAATAGACAATTATATAGATTTCCTTGAAACCTATATCTTTCAATGCCTCTATAATTCTAACTATTATAGGTTTACCTAGAATTGGTAATAAGTGTTTAGGCTTATTCATTGTTAATGGATTTAAGTCTGAACCTCTCCCTCCAGCCAATATAACTGCCTTCATATAATCACTTATCTATAGCTAAATTTTTTAAACTATATATTATTTATGAATGTGTGATATAAATGAATTATACATTGAAAGATGCAATACTATACTTTACTATAGGCTTCATCACATCACTAGTCATAGGGTATCCATCGTATAGGAGGAAATGTGTTACTAGAGATGGATTTATAGTATCTCTATTTATTGGATCAATAATATTTATGACTGGATGGCAGACATATCTAATACTACTCTTTTTCTTTATATCTTCAACGATATTAACTAAATGGAAGGCCGATATTAAGAAGCAATACGAGTTTAAACTAGATATTAGTGGAAGAAACTGGAAGCAGGCTGTAGGGGCAAGCGCGGGAACAATTCTACTCTCACTAATACTAATATTCTCATTGATATTCATCCATTATAAAAAGATATTATCTTCGCTCTTTATCGGATTGGTTTCAACTATAGCTGTATCTAATGCCGATACATGGGCTGTGGAGATAGGAGCGCTATCTAAGACTAAACCTAGATTGATAACTAAACCATGGATAGTTGTTGATAAGGGTGTTTCAGGTGGAGTAACGTTGCTAGGAGAATTTGCATCTATATTAGGTTCATTTACAATTGCATTAATATCAACTATACTTTACCTATTATCTGGAAGATATTCATTATCGACATGGTATATGATAGATATTTCTCCATTCAAACTATTTATAACGGTATTTCTAGCTGGATGGATTGGAGAAATACTTGACAGCATTATCGGCGCAAATCTTCAAGTAAAATATTTTTGTCCTCGATGCAATAAATATACTGATAGAGAAGTACATAGATGTGGGTTTAAAACAAAGTATATTTCCGGACTAAGATATGTAAAGAATGAAACCGTAAACCTTATAGTTACAGTACTAATAGGATTTACTGTATCATTTCTTATGCTGCTCTAAAATTTTAAATCCCTTTACGAGAAATTCTTTCTTAGGAACTATATGTAAAACACCTTTCTCATCCCTTATTTCAACTAAAAATGTTGTTGTTCTCTCTATTTTTCCTGTAATATCTCCGATACTTATCTTGATTCCAGGGCGTATAAACTCTGATTCTCTAGATAAAAGTAGTATAGATTCTTCTCTCAATCCTAGCCCCACTAAAAATGCAAATGATAGTCCGATGCTTATTGCTATGGCTAAAAACACTGACTGTGCAACAGATGTAATCACGTGTGGAGCTATTTCAGCGATATCGAATGCTATAAACACCAGTATGATGTAAAACATGTATTTTAGACCAGTAAGCATTAGAATTACAATTCTTCTTGGAATAACTTCTCCAATAATTATTTTTTCAAGTAAGTCGGTAATCCGTTCTGTAAATATGCTGCCGAATAGAAATACTATTATTGCTCCGGCAATTTTAGGAATATATGTTGCAACCATTATGCTGATTTCATTTAAAACAGGTATGTTGAGAAGGGATATTGCAGTTATTATAGACAAGATATATATTATTAATCTCATTAAAATTGATATTATTTTTGAGAAAGAGTATCCGGCTGTATCTAACTGTTTACCCAGCATTGAAGATTTAAAGCTCTTATCTATACCAGTCATTCTAACAATTGTTGCGGAGGCTTTTCCAAGAGCCTTACCGACAATATATCCGATCACAAGTACTGTAAGAAATGCAATTATATTTGGAATATATTGTGTTATAGCATTTATTAATTGAAGTAATATCTGCATTATTTCTTCTTCAGGCATTTTCCCACCATATTAGATATACGTTTTAATAATAAAAGTTTTCCTAAACCATATTAAGAAAATTTAATATAAGTAAATATATTGATGATAAAACCAAATGGATTACAACTAACGGTAAAATGTTTTTCGTATAATATCCGAAGGAAACATGATACCCTTCTTTTTCAGCTATCGTTAATGCTACTAGGACGGGCATAGAGCCGAATGGCGTTAATCCTCCTCCTATACCACTTCCTAAGATTAGAGACCAATATAGTGGATATGCTTTAAATCCATAGGTATGTGAAATTTCATCTATAATTGGTAATAAGAGTAATACTACTGGAACGTTTTCTATGATTGCTGAAAATAATCCACATAAGATTAGTAGAAGAAATAGGGTTAAAATATATTCGGTTCCAAGCATACTTTTGAATATCTTTCCAATTATGTTTATCAGTCCAACTTTTTCGAGTCCCTCTACAAATAGGGTGGATCCAGCTACAAAGAATACGACTTCCCAATTAACTTTTTCTAAAATTTTATGAGGTTTTTGGCCGCTGAAAAGAAACATTATTACAGTGAATCCAAACGCTATAAATGCTGGAGAAAGGCCTAGACTATCACTAAAAGATACTGTTATTATAAACAAAATGAATATTGTTAAGGATCTATATAATACACTTTTTTCTGGAACAGATTCCCAAGGATCTTCTATAGATATATCTATATTTTCAATCTTTCTTTTCCCTAGAAAAATAAACTTATAGTAGAGTATTGTAAATATTGTAAGCAATACTATTAGTGGAGTACTTATTCTCATAAACTCTACAAAGCCTATATTTTTTCTAGTCGAAATTATTAATCCAGGTATAGAGCTTATCGGGAGAAATAGTCCTCCCACATTTCCTAGAATTCCTTCAGTAGAAACAATTTTTCTAGGATCCATTTTTAATGCTTTAGATAAATATAGAGTTATATTGGCTATAACTATCATCGATATATAGTTTGAGGAAATCATTGTAAATACTATTGAAAGAATTAGTAAAGCATAGATAATATTTTCTCCTTTCAACCTAAATTTATTAATAACATATAATCCCAAAAAGTTAAATAGCCCTGTTTCACCTAAAGATGTAAATAATATTAGGCTTCCAAGGATGAATAACTGTGTGTCTAAATCGATCATCTCTGGGATGTCATCTATGCTAAAGATGTTATATGATGTTCCAAAATATATTACTAAGAGTGCTGCTAACAGCGCAACAACAACCCTATGTTCTACTTCTGAGACTAAAAGTAATATTGTAACTATAAATATTAATGTAAACGTTATCAATGGTTCCATATAATCATCCCTTAATCATTTTTTTTATCGAGATATATATGTCTCCGAAAATAAATAATCCTATTATAAAAAATATTATTGCTAAAATTGTTAAAACAAAATTTCCAATACTGCCCTGTAATTTAATTCTAACTCCTTCATATGCTAATACCAGGAAAATTATGTATACAATGCTATGAATTATCCTTTTAGGTAAAATATGTCTAGACCTATATATTCGATCAAACCTATTTTTTAAAGATAGATATGAATAAAATCCTACTATAAATGCTATTGAAATAATAATTGATGTCAGCCAAATCATAAATAGATTGTTTTCAACAATATTAGTTTGCTGGAAAAAATATTGTATGGACATCACTAATCTAATATACTTTTTTCTAAAAAGCTTTTCGCTACTTCTTCTTACTCCTATATATTAATGCGAATCCAAATATAGTTGAGGTTAAGAGACCTGCTAAAGCTGATGGGGATGCAGGGAAAAAGTATGCCAATATAATTCCTATAAACTGACTTACAAATGATATTAGAAATATGAGGATCATGGATTTTCTCATATCTTTTAGCAACATGCTTGCAGCGGCTGCAGGCACAATCATTATAACATATACAAGTATCGCCCCAACAGCCCTCACTTCAAATATTATGGCTAAAGCCATTAGAATCAACATTAAATAATGATAGAATTTTACATTCATCCCATGAACCATCGCACCCTCCATATCAAAGGAAACATATATAAACTCCTTATAAAATACTGCTGTAATAAGACTTGTTATAACAGTTACACTGAAAAGTCGTATTAAATCCCTATCTGTTAATAAAAATATGTCTCCCATCAAATATCCCCATATTTTAGGCAAATATATTGGTGGAATAACGGTCATAAAGAGTACTGCTAAACTCATTGCCATTGCAAATGATACGCCTATACCGGTCTCCATTTTCTCGATTTCTCCACCTTTGCCCATATATCCAACTATAAATGCCATTATTATTCCAAAGAATATTGCCCCAAATATAGGGTCGATCGAAGATAGTAGAAATGTACTTAATAGAAGTGAAAACGCTACTCCTCCAAGTGCAGCATGAGCTACACCAGAAGCCATAAAGGAAAGACCACGATAAATCATAAATGATCCCATTAATGAGGAGAGTATTGATGTAAGTATCGATGCAATTATTGCACGTAGTACAAATGTTTGTGAGAGATAGTTGATAAGATCAAGCATGTAGATCACCCGTTATAGCATAACATGTACCTCCCTTTTCAATGACCTTGGCACATCTACCATATACCTTTAACAATACTTCTTCTCTTATTACTTCCATTGGGGTACCATATGCAATCAACTTATTCTTTAATAACAATATTTTATCCGTAAAGTTTACTATAGGATTCACATCATGTGTAACTAGTAGTATACTTACCTTCTTCTTTTTCTTAAGCTCATCTAGAAAGCTTAATATTTCTCCCTGACTCTCCACATCAACTCCTGAAAATGGTTCATCTAAAATCAATATTTTTGGATTCGAAACCAATGCTCTTGCAATCAATACTTTTTGCTGCTGTCCTCCAGAAAGTTCGTTAAAACGTTTGTCAATAAGTTCTAATGCATTAACCGTTTTTAAAGTATTTTTCATGCTCTCAATCATTTTTCTTGAGGTTATTCTTGGAGGAGGCATTTTTGCAAGCAATCCCATTAAAACTACATCTTTAACCTTTATAGGAATGTTTAACGATATTCTCTCCTTTTGAGGAACATATCCGATATATTTCCTAGCTTCACCTGGTTTCTCATATACATTTATACCAAATATCCTTACAATTCCAGATATAGGTTTAATTATACCTGTAATTGCTTTAAGTAGGGTTGTTTTACCTGCACCATTTGGACCTATAATTGTAATAAACTCTGGATAACCTACCTTAAAACTAATGTTATCTAAAACTTTCTGTGAATCATAGGCTACACTAAGGTTCTCTACATCTATGCAGTACATTTTCCCACCTCCAAATCACATTTATGTGGAATAGGTTTTCCATGAGGACAGCATTTTGGATGATTCAGTAACTCGCACATTCTTGAAACAACTTCATATGGTACATTTATATCAAATTTCCTTGCACACCAGCAGGCATTTCCTACATCCATTTTCAAATATCTTACCATAAATGTCTCTAATATACGATGACTCCAATAGTATTTCTCAACAATATCTTTACCCATTTCAGTTAGCTTTGAACCCTTATGGTATACAAAGTTTACTAAACCCTTGTTTGCAAGCTTTCTAATCATAGGTACAACAGTAGATCTAGCAATATTTAATTTCCTAGAAATATTTATGGGTCTAACATATACATCACTATCCGGTAGCCCATTTAAATCATATATAGTTAACAGATAATCCATCTCTCTCCTAGAAATATTCTCATACATATTTCCTCAACCTATAGATATATAATAATTCTATTATAGATATTATTAATAGAATAAATATTAGAGAAACATATATTTCACTAAGATCTTGCATATCACATTCTAAGGATTTTCCAGAACCTATAATTAAACCAACATTATACATTATTAGAGAGGAATAATCATATAGATTTGGAAGAGAAAATGTTCTTAGATAGATGATTCTAGTATCAGTTTCCCTTGCAAGTTGTTCAGCATATTCTACAGCCTTCATCCTCCTAGCAACACTAGATACAACTATAAAGGATATTTCCTTTTTCGTCAACATTTCTCTAACCTTTACAAGTTCACTTCCACTTATAAGTATTTGCGGACCCCTAACAATGCATGCAATAGGCTTTAATCCAAGAGGTCTTATAAGATATACCTCTGATGGAAACGTCAATAAAACTTTTTTACCATAAAGATTATAGGATTTAGATAGAGTTGTAAGCGAGTCCATAAGCATATACATTTTATCTACAAATCTTTTTAGAGAAAGATTATATATCTCACTATTCATGGGATCTATTTCAATAAGTTTCTCTACAATAGCCTTAGCAATAGCGATAGCATTTATAGGGTCAAGCCAATATCCATGTAAATCAACGCTATCTGTACCAGGAATATTGGTTAAATTTAATCCAAATCTAATATAATCCTCTAATCCAACAGAACTCTTATTTAAAATAGATATAAGCTTTTTCTCCCATTCCATATGACCAGTATGAACTATTAAATCAGCTCTAGAAGCTTTCTCAACAACATCTTTAGTCAGCTGAAACGTATGTGGTTCAACACCCTCCGGTAAAAGAACTTCAATCTCAACACACTGCCCCCCTATTTCATATACTATTGGGGCTAAGGGTTCAAGAGTAACAGCTACTAAAATCTTTCTATAAGACGTATATGGAAGTAAATTAATGAGCATCAAAGCTATAATTATATACTTCAAAAAACCACCAATATGTTAGATATAATAAAACATATATATAAATCTATCTATATGCGATATGGCTCTAATCCACAACTCCTGACAATTATTGAATGCTATCATTTTGTTCATAAAGTATATATGTTACATGTAACATATATACTATAGTGTCGAAAATGGGTGTCATAAGAGTTAGTGATGAGGTTTATTTAGAGCTTAAGAAATTAAAGAGAAAGATAGGAGTAAGAAGTATGTCAGAGTTGATATTATTATTGATTAAGTTATCCTATAAGGAGCTTGATAAATTTAAGGGTGATCCTAAAATATTTTTAAAGACGTTAAAAATGGCTGGGAATGGTGGAAAATATGATTCTGAGAATGTAGATAAAATATTGTATGGTGGAGAGAATTGAGTATTCTAATAGATACGGGAGTCTTTTATGCATTTTATAATAGGCTTGATATACATCATATGGATTCTATATGTCTATTAACCCATATATTTGAGGGAAGATATGGACGTCCCTATACGACAGATTTAGTTTTATCTGAAACATATACTTTACTTCGATACAGAATAGGTTTTAATACGGCAGTAGGTTTTCTACAAATTCTAAATAAAATTGATGTGAAAACAATTTTCCTGGATTCAGAGAGCTATAGTGAGACAATAAGCATATTGGAAAGATATTCTGATAAAAAACTTAGCTTTACAGATGCCTTTTTAATCTATACTTTAAGAAATTATGGTATAGAATATATAGCATCATATGATGAAAGAGCTTTTTCTGGAATAGCTAGCATAATTGGGAGAAATTATGCAAAAAGCTTGCCAAAAAATGAATTTAATAGAATTCTTAGATTAATAAAGTCATTAAAATAAATTTTAGAAGATCTAGAATTTCACGGGCTTGATTCCGTTTAGAGAATATTTTTCAATTCCATTAATCTATAAATTGTGTAGTCTGGCTTTATATTATAATCCCACTTTTTTCTAACAATTAAAACTGTTTTTAATCCAGCTCTTTTAGCCCCCTCTATATCTGTGAAAGGTTTATCTCCAACCATAATCGCATCATCTCTTTTCACATTTAATATCTCAAGTATTTTTTCAAATGGTTTTGGTGAAGGCTTTATTTCAGGAACATCTTCACCCGCAATAATGATTGCATCAAAATATTTTTCTAATCCACTTTTCCTAATCCTATATTTCTTCATTCCTAGATAATGATCTGTATCGGTAACTAATCCGATTAAATATCCTTTATCTTTAAGATAATTAAGTATAGGTATAGTATCTCCATATGGTTTTGCGTTACACAATGTATACCAAAATGTTTTTGTAACTTTTTCTAGAAAATCTTTGTCTGGTGTAATATTTATATTGTTTCGCCTCAATACTTCTATCCACCAAATATTTCTATCATAAATTCTCTTAAAATTCATTTCAACACTAATTTCTCTAACATTTTTCTCTAATATACTTAAATCTACATGTATTTTTCTTTCTAAAAGATATTTATAGAGCATGTATGCAACTCTATTCAATGCGATCTTCACAACTTTTGTAGTATCTATAAGCGTATCATCAAAGTCGAATAATACTGCTCTCATACACTTTATCTAATATTGCTTAATATAAATTTTTAACCAAGTTTCGGCCACTTCTATCCATTATATTTAAAATCTTGGTCACCATATATTATTATGGTGTAATAATGTCTATAGAATTTATTGGAGATTTTTCTACAAAGATTTTCAGTAAATATGGTGTGGAGTTTATAGAGATTCGTGGAGAAAGAGTTTGGGGGACAATTATTGGTACTGAAAACACTTTATTGAAACAGGTAAATTATATTAATTCTATTGGAGCAGGTGTAAGAGTTTTAAGTAAGGGAAATTGGGGTATCGCATCTACAAATAATGTTACATATGATTCGCTTAAAAAGTCTGTTGAGGAAGCGATATCAATGACCAATGCGATGTCTAGACAATTTTATGGGGAGGATAGGCTTTCAGAGGAGAAAACATATAGGGATAAAAGGAAGGTTGAGATGAAGAAATCCTTTCTAGACGTATCCTTTGAGGAGAAAAAGAAACTTATATTAGATTTAGATAAGGTTATGAAAAACTATGATTCAAGAATAATTAGTACGAGAGTATCTTATTTTGAAATTTATAGATATAAGTTTTATGCAAATAGTTTCGGCTCAGAAATTATACAAGAGTTTCCAAACATATTTTTAGTACTTAGGGCTATTGCTAGAGAGGCTGACAACATACAGACATATTTTGATATAGTTGGAGGACAATATGGATATGAGATAATAGAGGAAGATGATTTAAATGAAAGGGCTGTAAACGTTGCTGAAAATGCTGTAAAACTATTGTCTGCAGAGACAATTAAGGGTGGAGAAATGCCGGTAATAATGGATGGAAAGGTTAGTGGAACATTTGCCCATGAAGTATTTGGACATGCATCTGAGGCAGATAATGTTTTAAATGCAAAATCTTTTCTAAGAAATCTTGTTGGAAAAAAGATTGGTTCAGAAAAAATATCTATAGTTGATGATGCAACTATACCTGGAGCATATGGATCATATTTCTATGATGATGAGGGTGTTCCAGCCCAGAGAAAAATCTTACTTGAAAACGGTGTTTTAAAAGGATACTTGCATAATAGGGTTACAGCATATAAGATGAATACAAAGTCTACTGGAAATGGTAGAGCTCAAGACTACGGTTCAAGAATATATGTTAGGATGAGCAATACATTTATTCCTCCAGGAGAATGGAGTCTGGAAGAAATGATTGAAAATATAGATTATGGAGTGCTGGTTGAAGGTGCCAGTGGAGGTATGGAGGACCCTGTTGGAGGAGGCTTTCAGGTAAGTGCTGTAAAGGCTAGACTAATAGAGCATGGTAGAGTTACAAAGCTTTTAAGAAACATATCTGTATCTGGTAAAGCTTTAGATATATTGAAAAACGTCGAGGCTGTTGGAAAAGAATTTATATTGGAGCCAGGTTCTTGCGGAAAGGGATATGCTGGAGATATGGTTCCAGTTACAACTGGTGGACCATATGTATTGGTTAGAAAGATGATTGTAGGTGTTGGGAAATGAATGTTGGGAAAATTGTTGGGAAGGTATTGGATAAAGGTGCTGAGGAGGCAGAGGTAAGTGTTTCAAAAAATAGGTCTAGAAGAATATTGATTGAAAATAATCGTATAACATATTTTGAATATAGAGATAGTAGTGGAATAAGGGTTATGGCTATAGGTGATAAAAAGATAGGGGTTGCTGCTTCTAGTGGGCTGTCTACAAAAATTATTGATGAAACAATATCTAGTGCGATAAGATTTATGAAAAGTGGTGAAAGGGATCCTGATTTTGAGACACTTATATCTCCGCAGTCTCCTGCAATGGTTTCTGAGATATTTGATAAATATATTGTGGAGGTAGGATATGATGAATTGCTTAAAGAAATATTATCTATAATAGATTTAGTTAAAAATAGTGGTGGAGTAATATATCAAGGAGAAATAGATTTAGGTTTAAGAGAAGTATTTCTAGCAAACAGTGAGGGAGTTAACTATTCA
>Ga0190309_1000004_pt1 | contig 100127 bp, 106 predicted proteins | sample 48700767_MG_FD_161656 | JGI IMG/M metagenome (GOLD analysis project Ga0190309, IMG submission 161656) | Hydrothermal vent sediment bacterial communities from Southern Trench, Guaymas Basin, Mexico - 4870-07-6-7_MG | ecosystem: Environmental > Aquatic > Marine > Hydrothermal vents > Sediment ... | reverse complement strand
TTGTTTATGTAAAAGACGTGGTAAAAGTAACTTTAAAAGCTTTGGATTTAAATAAAAGTGTCATTCTAAATGTAGGTACAGGAAATCCAAGGAGTTTTAACGATATAATAAAGATTTTAAATAAATTTTTAAAAAAAGATTTGGAACCAGAATACTTTGACAATCCTTATGAGAAAGTATACCAAGATTTTACTCAGGCAGATACGAGTTTATTAAAAAAGACTTTAGGATTTATACCTCATACACAGTTAGAAGAAGGGATAAAAGAGTATTTGATTCTTTTGGGAGAAGCTTTACAATAAACTGAGATTATTCTATAATACAGAGCTTATGAGAAAAGTAAAGATAGCTTTGCCTAAAGGAAGTTTACAAGAAAAGACATTTGAATTATTTAAAGAAGCTGGTTTTAGAATCTCTGCTCAAGAGAGGTCTTATAAGCTGTACATAAATGATGAAGAATTAGAACCTTATTTACTCCGTCCACAAGAAATACCTGTGTATGTAGAGACAGGAGCTTTAGATTGTGGGATTACAGGTTTAGATTGGATAAAAGAGAATGATTCTGATGTTTTAGTATTAGGTGAGTTATCTTATGCAAAGAAAAGTTATAATAAAGTAAGATGGGTAATAGCAGTTAGAAAAGATTCAAATATAAAAAATCTCAGAGATTTAGAAGGAAAGATGATCTCCACAGAATTAGTAAATGTTACTAAAAAGTTTTTGAAAAAAAACAAGATAAAAGCAAAGGTAGAATTCAGTTGGGGAGCTACAGAAGCAAAAGTTGCTGCAGGATTTGTAGATGCTATCGTAGAGTTGACTGAAACTGGAGAATCCTTAAAAGCTAACAATCTAAAAGTAATAGCTGAGGTTATGGAGTCAGTTACTTGTTTTATAGTTAACAAAAAAGTTTATAAACAAGATATTAAAAAGAAAAAGAAGATAGATTCAGTATACTTACTTTTAAAAAGTGCCTTAGATGCATTTAATATGGTGCTTATAAAAATGAATGTTGCTAAAAAAAACTTGGAAAAAGTTTTAAAGATTTTACCTGCTTTAAGAAAGCCTACAGTTTCTAATCTTTCTGAGAAAGATTGGTTAGCTATAGAGACAGTAGTGAAAAGAGATAAAGTAAAAGATTTGATTCCTTTACTAAAAGAAGCAGGGGCTCAAGGGATCATAGAGTTTTCTTTAAACAAGTTAGTATATTAAAATAAAAAAATCTGAGGTGAAGTATGCCCTGTGGAAGAAAAAGAAAGTTAAAAAAAGTAAAAAGACATAAATATAAAAAGAGAAGGAAAGCTCAGAGACACAAGAGAAAGTAATCTTAATTTAATGAAAAAATTATTAATATTAATAGTTATAGGAGGAGTAAGTTTTTTTTCTTTTGCCAAAGAAAAGTTTTCAAAAGCATTAACTAATTATATGATGGGGTTACTTTGTGAGAAACAAAATTCTTTAAATGAGGCAGAGGTGTATTTTAAAAAAGCTAAAAAATTAGATCCAGATTCAGAGTCTGTACGTTTGAATTTAGCTAAGGTATACTTATTAAAAGGAGAGTTTAAAAAGGCTGAGAAAGAATTAAAGTTAATCAAAAAGAAATTTCCTTCTAATTTAGAAGCAAAGTTTCTGTTAGTCTTACTTTACATTAAACAGAATAAAAAAGAAGCTGCAGAATCAGAATATGAAGAATTATTAGAAAATATCCATCATTTAAGACCTGAAGAAGTAGAGATCTGTTTGAGTTTAGCTAATGTTTATTTAGATAAAAAAAATTATAAAGGAGCTGAAAATGTTTTAAAAGAAACTTTAAAGAAGAATCCTGATAATGAAGATTTGCTTTATTTTTTAGGTTATGTTTACTATGAAGAAGGTAAAGTAAACAAAGCTATAGCTATTTGGAAAAAAGTATTAAAAATAAATCCTAACCATTCTGATTCTTTAAATTCTTTAGGGTATACTTATGCAGAACAAGGTATAAATTTAAAAGAGGCTTTAGTGCTCATTAAAAAGGCTTTGAAACTTTCTCCTAAGAATGGAGCTTACTTAGATAGTTTGGGATGGGTTTATTTTAAAAAGAAGGAATATCAAAAGGCTTTGAAATATTTAAAAAAAGCTATTAAGTATTTAGAGGATCCTGTAATATATGAACATTTAGGAGATGTTTATTTTGAGTTAAAAGATTATAAAAAAGCTGAATTTTTTTGGAAAAAATCTTTAGAGTTAAAGGAGACTGAGATAGTTAAAGAAAAGATTAAAAAAATAAAATGTATCTTAAAGAAGAGATAGAAGAATTAAAAGAAAAAGCACGTCAAATTAGAGTTTTGATTATAAAGATGCTCGCTAAAGCCAAATCTGGACACCCTGGAGGTTCTTTATCTATTGCAGATATTATGGCATGTTTGTATTTCAAAATTTTAAGACACGATCCTAAAAGACCTGATTGGGAAGAAAGAGATAGAGTCCATGTTTCAAAAGGACACTGTTGTCCTGCATGGTATGCAGCATTAGCTTTAAGTGGATACTTTCCTATAGAAGAACTCTGGAGTTTAAGAAGATTAGGTTCAATTTTACAAGGACACCCTGATAGGCGCACTCCTGGAGTAGAGGTTGCTTCAGGTTCTTTGGGGCAAGGATTATCAGTAGGATTAGGAATGGCTTTAGGAGTAAGGTTAGATAAAAAAGATTGTAAGGTCTATGTGATATTAGGAGATGGAGAAATTCAAGAAGGAAACATATGGGAAGCTGCTATGGCAGCAGCTCACTATAAAGTAGACAATTTATATGCTATTTTAGATTACAATAGATTCCAAATAGATGGAAAGGTAGAAGAAGTAATGAACATAGAGCCTATAGTAGACAAATGGAAGGCATTTGGCTGGAATGTAACTGAATGTGATGGACATAATATAGAAGACATTTTAAGAGCTTTTTCACAAGCAAGTTCTACGAAAGGAAAACCTACTTGTATTATCGCTCATACTATAAAAGGGAAAGGGGTCTCTTTTATGGAGAATGTAGTAGATTTCCATGGGAGAGCCCCTACAGAAGAAGAAGCCGAACGTGCTTTAAAAGAATTAGGAGATTTATAAAATGTCTGAATTAATTTATGCAAGAGATGTTTATGGTAAAACTTTGGTAGAGTTAGGCAAAAAAGATAAAAGAATAGTAGTCTTAGATGCAGATTTATCTCAATCTACACGGACCCAATACTTTGCTAAAGAATTTCCAGAAAGATTTTTTAATGTAGGAGTAGCTGAACAAAATTTGATGGGAATAGCTGCAGGGTTAGCTTCTTGTGGAAAGATAGTTTTTGCTTCGACTTTTGCTATGTTTGCTACTTGTAGGGCTTTTGATCAAATAAGAAATACAATTTGTTATAACGGTTTTAATGTTAAGATTGTAGCTTCTCATGGAGGGATAACTGTAGGACCAGATGGAGCTTCTCACCAGGCTATAGAAGATATAGCTTTGATGAGATCTATTCCTGGAATGAATATTATTGTGCCATGTGATGGTCCTGAAACTGAGAAAGCAATAATAGCTGCTTATCAGAACATAGGTCCTTTTTACATTAGATTAGGCAGACCTAAGGTTCCTACCGTTGAAGGAAAAAAAGAGTTTGTATTTGGAAAGGGCTATATTTTAAAAGAAGGAAAAGATGTAACATTAATATCGACAGGCTTTATGGTATACCAAGCTTTAAAAGCATCTGAGATTTTAAAAAATAAAGGAATCTCTGCAAAAGTAGTTAACATTCATACTATAAAGCCTATAGATAAAGATTTAATCTTAGAATGTGCTCAAACTACTAAAGGAATAGTTACCTGTGAAGAGCATTCAGTAATTGGAGGTTTGGGATCAGCTGTATGTGAGGTTTTATCAGAAGCCAAAGTCTTTGTTCCTTTAAAAAGGATAGGCGTTCAAGATAGGTTTGGTCAATCTGGTTCTCCAGAAGAGCTTTTAAAAGAGTATAAATTAACACCTTCAGATATAGCTGAAGCTGCAATTTCACTCCTTAAAAGATGAGTTTTAAATGTTTTTTAAGATTTTTTCTCCAGCCAAACTCAATCTTTATTTAAATGTTATAGGTAAGTACCCTGATTCATACCACAGAATTGAATCGGTCTTTTGTAGAATAGATTTTTCAGATACCATTTATATAAAAGAAATAAAAAAAGGTTTAAAAGTAAAGACACTTAACTATAGGATTTCACAAAAAAATAACTTGGTATTCAAAATCTGTAAGGCTTTAAAAGAAAGATTTAAAATAAAAAAAGGTTTAGAGATCGTAATCGATAAGAAAATTCCTTTAAAATCAGGTTTGGGAGGAGCAGCTTCTGATGCAGCTAGTGTTCTTTTATTTTTGAATAAATTTTGGAGATTAAATTTAAAGATTCAAGAATTAGTAGATTTTTCAAAAAAATTTGGTAAAGATATTCCGTTTTTTTTATATGAAAAAAGTTATGCTTTAGTAGAAGGGAAAGGAGAAAAGGTTACACCTTTAGAAATAAATAAAAAATATAAATTTTTGCTAGCTCTTTCAAAAAAGGGTTTAAGTACTCAAAAAGTATTTTCTGAATGTGAAAATCTATGGTTGACAAAAGATTTACCTGATATTAATATCTTTATTTATCTTTTAAAAGAAGGTATAATAAATTTACTGAAAGATTATTATTTTAACTCATTGGAAAGAATAGCTCAGACTTTAAAGCCTGATATTTTAAAAATGAAAGATTACCTTTTGAAAAAAGGTTTTGAATTTGTAGGGATGTCAGGCTCAGGACCTAGCTTATTTTGTATCATAAACTCTGCTAAACAAAAGCATTTTTGTTTTAAAAGTTTTAAAGATTGGTTTTTTGTAGAAGCTCAAGTTTTTTAAAAGGGGGGATTACTTATGGAGGTTACAGAGGTAAGGATTCAACTTAGGGAATCACCAAACAAAAAATTGAAAGCTTATGCAACTGTTACTTTTGATAATCAATTTGTAGTCAGGTTTATTAAAGTTATTCAAGGGGCAAATGGTTTATTCATTGCTATGCCTGCTAGAAGGCAGAGAATATTTTGTCCCAAGTGTGGAAGAAAAGTAGATATTAGAGCAAGGTTCTGTAACTGGTGTGGTATACAGTTGCCGCCTCCTCCTAAGGATTTTTTACAGCGTCAACAGGAACATCAAGATATAGCTCATCCTATTAATCAAAATTTTAGAGATTATCTACAAAAGAAAGTTTTAGAAGCTTATGAAGAGGAGATAAAGAAGGTTGAAGGAAAAAAGAAAGAAGAAAAAAAGGATACTACTCAAAATATTCAGGAGAACGCATTAAATTCAGAATTGGACCTTCCAAACTTAGATATATAATTTTGCCCGGTGGTGTAACTGGTAGCACACGGGATTTTGGGTCCCAGAGTCCTGGTTCGAATCCAGGCCGGGCAGTTTTTTAATTTTTATAAAAAGATGGAAGATTTTCAGGTTTTAATTCTGGCAGCTGGAAAAGGAAAAAGGATGAAATCAAAGTTGCCTAAAGTTTTGCATAAGATCTGTGGCAAAGAGATGATAAATATTTTAATAGATAAAGTTAAAAAAGCAGGTTTTAAAAAAATAGTTTGTGTATTAGGTTTTAAAAATGAAGAGGTAAAAAAAGTCTTAGATAAAAATATAAAAATCGTTATTCAAAATCCACAAGAAGGCACTGCCCATGCAGTCTTACAGAGTTTACCCTTTTTAAAAAAGCAGCATATTTTAATTTTATATGGTGATCATCCTTTAATAAAAAAAGAGACTTTAAAAAAGATAGCTCAATTTCATAAGAGGACAAATGCAGATTTGACTTTGCTGATCACAGAGTTAGAGTCACCTAATCAATATGGAAGGATAATAAGAGATTGTGAAGGTAGAATAAGAAAGATAAAAGAATTTTTAGATTTAAGAGGGAGTGAAAGAAAAATAAAAGAGACCAATCCCGGAGTAATGTGTTTTAAAAAAGAAGTTTTAGAAGATAACATAAAAAAAATAAGGAGAAATAAGAAAAAAGGTGAGTTTTATTTAACAGAAATTGTAGAAATTTTATATTTAAAAAGAGCAAAGATAAGAGAGGTAAAATCTATTTATCCAGAAGAAGAAGGTTTAGGTGTCAATACATTCCAGGATTTAATAAGAGCTGAAAAGATTTTAAGAAGAGAAATTCTAGAAAGTTTTTTGAAAAAAGGAGTAAAAATTTTTTCACCAGAGTTAACTTTGATAGATCTAGACGTAAAGATAGGAAGAGATACAGTTATTTACCCCTTTACAGTCATAGAGAGAAATGTTAAAATTGGCAAAAATTGCATAATAGGACCCTTCTCACATATAAGAGAAGGTACCATTATAAAAGATAATACAGAAGTTGGGAATTTTGCAGAGTTAAAAAATACTTTTGTAGATTCCTTTACGAAAATAAAACACTTTTGCTATTTAGGGGATTCTCAAATAGGCAAAAAAGTAAATATTGGAGCAGGGACTGTTACAGCTAACTTTGATGGAATAAAAAAACACAAGACTACAATAGGAGATGGAGCTTTTATAGGTTGTGATACTATACTAATAGCTCCTGTGAAAGTAGGAAAAAATGCAAAGACAGGAGCAGGCACAGTTATTCCTAAAAATAAAGATGTAGAACCAAATAGTGTAGTAATTGGGGTCCCTGCAAAAAAATTAATAAAAAAATGAATGATCTAAAAATATTTACAGGTAATGCACATAAAGAATTAGCTAAAAAAATTTCTAAACATTTAGGTAAAGAGATATCTAAAGCAAGTGTTTATAGATTCCCTGATGGAGAGATCGGAGTAAAAATAGAAGAGAATGTAAGGGGTAAAGATGTGTTTTTAATTCAACCTACATGTGATCCAGTAAATGAGAATCTTATGGAATTATTAATTATGTTAGATGCTTTAAGAAGAGCTTCAGCAAAAAGGATTACAGCTGTAATCCCTTACTTTGGATATGCAAGACAAGATAGGAAAGATCAACCTCGAGTTCCTATTACAGCCAAATTAGTAGCAAATCTAATTACAACCGCAGGTGCAAATAGAGTCCTTACCTTAGATCTTCATGCAGGTCAACTACAAGGTTTTTTTGATATTCCTTTAGATCATCTTTATGCTATAAATGATTTCATTGAATTTATAAAAAAATTGAAATTAAGAAATATTGTGATAGTCAGTCCAGATGTAGGAGGAGTAAAGTTAGCCAGAAACTATGCTAAGATTTTAAACTGTGGATTTGCAGTTATCGATAAAAGAAGAGATTCTCCTTCTTCTACAGAGGTTATAAATATTTTAGGTGAAGTTAAGAACAAGAATGTAGTAATAGTAGATGATCTAATAGCAACAGGGAGTTCTTTGATAAAAGCTTCTGAGGCATTAAAAGAGAAAGGAGCAAAGAAAATAATAGCTTGTATTACTCATGGAGTTTTGTGTGGTAAAGCTATAGAAAATATTAAAAATAGCTGTATAGATCTTTTGGCTATAACAGACAGTATTCCTTTACCAAAAGAAAAGCAAATAGATAAAATTAAAGTGGTCTCAATATCTAAACTATTAGCAGAAGCTATTAAAAGAATACACAAAGAAGAATCTATCAGTATCCTTTTTAAAGGAATAAGGAGTTGAAACTATGCAAAAGTACAGTTTAAAATGTGAAAGAAGAGAAAAGTCAGGCTCTGCTGAGTCAAGAAGGTTAAGGAGAGCAGGTTTTATCCCCTGTATACTTTATTCTAAAGATTTAAATATCCCTATTAAAGTAAGAAGAGAAGATATTTTAAAGCTTGCTCATACCCATGGATTAGAGAATATAATCATTGAACTCAGTTTGAAAGATGAAGAAAAAAGTTATCCAGCATTAGTAAAAGAAGTCCAATATCATCCTGTTTCAGATGATATTATTCATATAGATTTTTTTAAGATCTCTATGGAAGAAAAAATAGTGACTAAAGTTCCTATAGAATTAAAAGGAGAAGCTGTAGGAGTTAAAAAAGGAGGAGTTTTAGAATTTTTATTAAGAGAATTGGAGATAGAATGTTTAGTGAAAGATTTACCTGAGAAAATAGAAGTAGATATTTCAGATTTAGATATAGCTGATTCTATTCATGTAGGAGATTTGGAATTACCTGAAAACTTGAAGGTCTTAAATGAGGAAGAAGAAGTTATAGTAACTTGTGCAGCTCCTGAAGAGATGCCTGTAGAAGAAGAGGTTGCTCCTGAAGCAGAATCAGAACCTGAAGTAATAAAAGAGAAAAAGAAAGAAGAGGAAGAAGAGACAAAATGAAACTATTAGCAGGTTTAGGTAATTATTCAAAAAAATATGAATTTTCTAGACATAATTTAGGATTTTTGTGTATTGATTTTATAATAAAAAATTTAAATTTGAAGTATAAGAATAGTTTCAGATTAAAAAGTAAGATAGCCTTATACAAAGATATGGTTATCTGTAAACCTAAGAGTTTTATGAATGTTACAGGTACGGTTATAAAAAAAGTAATAGATTTTTATAAAATAGAGCTATGTGATTTTTTAGTAATTTTAGATGATTTAAATCTTGAATTTAAAAGAGTAAAGTTTAAAATAAAAGGTTCTTCAGGAGGGCATAAAGGATTAGAATCTTTAATAAAAGCATTAAAAAGTATGGATTTTGCAAGAATAAGAATAGGTATAGGCAGACCTTCTGATTCCAGAGAATTTAAAGATTATGTTTTAAGTAATTTTACACAAAAAGAGTTAGAGGAGTTAAATAAAGAAGTATTTCCAAAAATATTAGAAGGTGTTTTAATCTGGAGAAAAGAAGGTCTGTTAAAAGCTCAAAGTTTTATAAACAGTAATTGAGATGCGTAAATACGAAGCAATGTTCATTTTAAGACCTGATCTCTCAAAGGAAAAATTTTCAGAACTTACAAAAAAGATCCATGATTTAATAACAAAACATGAAGGAAAAGTAATTTCTTCTCAGGTTTGGTCTGAAAATAGGAAACTTGTATATCCTATTAGAAGCAGAGGAGCAACCAAGCAAAAGTTTGACCATGGGACTTATTATCTTATGTACTTTATGCTCTCTCCACAAAAACTATCTGATTTAAAGTTTGATTTGAATTTAACTGAAGAGATATTGAGATGGTTAATAATTAGAAGAAGTGAATAAAGTATTTTTGACAGGAAATTTAACCAAAGATCCTGATTTAAGATATACTCCTCAAGGGATAGCAGTCACTACTTTGAGGATAGCTGTGAATTCTGGTTCAGACAAAAAAGAGACACTTTTTATAAATATCATATGCTGGGATAAGTTAGCTGAACTCTGTAATCAATATTTAGAAAAAGGAAGAAAGATCTTAGTCGAAGGAAGACTCCAACACAGAATATGGCAAGACCAAGAAGGTAAAAAAAGAGAAGTCTTTGAGATAAGAGCAGATAGAATTGAATTTTTAGATAAAAGTCCCTTTAAGAGTGAGGAGATAGATTTAGGTCCTTTATCAGAAGATTCTGATGAGATAGAAGGAGGTTAATCTGTGAGTAAGAAAAAGAAGAAAAAATCAGGTTCTAAAGTTAAAAAAGTATGTAGATTCTGTATAGAGAAAAAGGAAGATATTGATTACAAAGAGGTAGAGCTCTTATCAAGATTTTTGAGTGATAAAGGTAAGATTCTTTCTAGAAGAGCAAGTGGAAATTGTGCTAAACATCAAAGGAAGTTAGCTTTAGCTATAAAAAGAGCAAGGTTTTTGAGCCTTTTACCTTACGTTAAAGTATGAAATTAAAAAAGATAATTCTTTTAAAAGATATTGAGAGGTTAGGTAAAAAAGGGCAAGTAATAGATGTAAAGAGAGGGTATGCGGTAAATTTTTTAATTCCAAAAAAGTTAGCTGTAGAATTCTCTCCTCAAAATTTAAAGAAGATAGAAGAAGAAGAAAAAAGAAAGAAAAAGAAAGAAGAAAGATTATTAAAAGAAGCTCAAGATTTGGCTAAAAAAATAGAGACAATCTCACTTACTATATGTGCAAAAACAAAAGACGATGAAAATCTTTATGGAAGTATAACAGAACTTCAAATTTTAGAGAGTTTAAAATCTGAAGGAATAGAATTAAAAAAAGAAAATATAATTTTAGAAGAGCCTATAAGAAAGATAGGTGTTTATGATGTTAAAGTAAAACTTCATCCAGAAGTTCAGACTACTATAAAAGTTTGGGTAGTTAAAAAATGACAGAAGTTCAGAATGCACGATCTCTTGAAAAGATACCTCCTCAAAGTATAGAAGCTGAGCAAGCTGTATTAGGTTCTATGCTTATAGATGAAACTTGTATCCCTGAAGTTTTAGAGGTTATAGATGCAGATTGTTTCTATAAAGAAGAACATAGAAAAATATTCAAAATTGTTTTAGATCTTTTTAATCAAAGACGTTCAATAGACTTACTTACACTAACAGAAGAATTAAAAAAAGTAGGTTTATTAGAAGAAGTAGGAGGTTTACCTTACTTGACTTTTCTTTCAGAAGTAGTTCCAACTTCAGCAAATGCAAAGTATTATGCAAGGATAGTAAAAGAAAAGTATATCTTGAGATCACTCATTCAAACAGCTACCAAAATTGTGCAGAGATGTTATGAGTATAATCAAGATATAGATGAACTCTTAGATAAAGTAGAAAAGATGATTTTTGATATCTGTGAAAAGAGAATAGAAAGTACCTCTTCTCATATAAAAGAAATAGTTAAAGAGAACATTGAGTTGATAGATAAACTTTATCAGAGAAAATCACATGTTACAGGGATTCCTACTGGTTTTATAGATTTTGATATTAAAACAGCAGGTCTCCAACCAGGAGATTTTATAGTGGTAGCAGGCAGACCTTCTATGGGTAAAAGTTCATTTGTGTTAAACATAGCTGAATATGTGAGTTGTGAAGAAAATCAACCAGTAGTTATATTCAGTTTAGAGATGTCTAAACACCAACTCGTTCAAAGATTGTTATGTAGTTTAGCAGGAGTAGATGCTCATAAATTAAGGACAGGGAATTTGAATCCTCAAGATTGGCCTCGTCTTACACAAGCAGCTTCTAAGTTAAGTGAAGCTCCTCTTTATGTAGATGATACCCCTACCCTTAACATATTCGAACTCAGAGCTAAAGCGAGGAGATTAAAAGCTAACTATGATATAAAGTTAATAATTGTAGATTATTTGCAATTAATAAAAAGTGCTCAGAGAACAGAAAGTAGACAACAAGAGATCTCTGAAATCTCAAGAGGTTTAAAAGCTTTAGCTAAAGAGTTAAATACTCCAGTAATAGCTGTAAGTCAGTTATCTAGACAAGTAGAACAACGTCAAGGTCATAAACCTCAATTATCAGATCTAAGAGAGTCAGGAGCTATAGAGCAAGATGCAGATTTAGTAGCTTTATTGTTTAGAGAAGAGTATTATAATCCTACCCCTGAAAATAAAGGAATAGCAGAAGTAATAATTGCCAAACAAAGAAATGGTCCTACAGGTTCAGTTTTTTTAGGATTTATAAAAGAATATATGAAATTCATAAATTTGGCTAAAGTTGAGTAAAAGATATTTGCTTTTAATTTTTTTTTGGTTAAAAGTTTTATCTTCTTTCTGTGAAGAAAAAATAACTTCCATAGAGATAAGAGGTAATAAAAATATAAGTACTCAAAGGATACTTTCTGAGATAAAGACTAGGAAAAATCAAAATTACAATCCTCAACTGATAAATGAAGATATTAAAAGGTTAGCTAATACAGGTTTATTTGAAGATATTAAAGTAAATGTAGAAGATACCCCCAAAGGAAAAAAAGTAATATTTATAGTTAAAGAAAAACCCCTTATAGAAAAAGTTGAGTTTAAAGGTTTAAGACATATCTCTCTTAGGACGATTAAGGATAAAATCCAGACTAAAAAAGGAAAACTTTTAGAATACCAAGATTTATATGAAGATACACAGACTATAAAAAAAATGTTAGAAAAAAGAGGTTTTTCTCAAGCTCAAGTAGAATATGAAATAGAAAAAAATGAAAAAAAGAATACAGTAAAAGTAATTTTTTTAGTAAAGGAAAAAAGAAAATTGAGAATAAAAAAAATAGAGATAAAAGGTAATAAACATTTTTCTAAAAAAAAGATACTAAGCTTAATGAAGGCAAAGCCTGCTTCTTTTTTTAGACCAGGATTTTTTAGAGAAGATGTATTAAAGGAAGATTTAGAAAGAATAAAGAGTTTTTATAAATCTCAAGGATTCAATCAAGTAAAAGTAGATTATTCTTTTAAAATTCAAAAAGACAGAGTCTTTATAACGATAAACTTAGATGAGGGGAAAAGATATAAGATTGGAGAGATAAAAATAGAGGGTAACAAAAATATCTCCACACAAGAGATATTAAAAGTCATAAAAATAAAACCTGGAGATATTTATGTAGAATCTAAAGTAAATGATGAAATAGCTAACATCCAAAGACTGTACAGTGATAAAGGGTTTATATTTGCTCAAGTAAAAGATTTAAGTGTTTTAAACCCAGAGACTCAAAAAATAGATATATGCTTTAAAATTGTAGAAAATCAAGTTTGTTATGTGAATAGAATTTTAATAAAAGGTAATATAAAAACTAAAGACAGAGTAATTAGAAGAAATCTAAAGATAAAACCAGGTGAAAAGGTAGAAGGAGAAAAACTAAGAAAATCTCTTCAAAGACTTAAAAATTTAGGAATATTTGAAGAAGTGAGTTTCAGTCATATACCTACACAAGAATCAAATAAGATAGATTTAGTAGTCAATGTTAAAGAAGCAAAGACAGGATATTTTAGTTTTGGTGGAGGTTATAGTTCTGTAGAAGAGTTTGTAGGTTTTATAGAACTATCTCAATCAAATTTTGATTGGAAGAATCCTCCTACTTTTTTAGGAGGCGGTCAAAAGTTTTCTTTAAAAGGAGAATTTGGTACTTCTAAAGAGTTTATAGATGTGAGTTTTACAAATCCTCAGATATTCGATAAGCCTATTTTGTTTGGATTCGATGGCTATAAAAGAAGATACTTAAGAGAAGCAGATATTGGTTATGGATACGATGAAGATAGAAGAGGAGGTGATATTAGATTTGGATATGAATTTACAGATTTTTTTAGAGCAAAATTGGGATTGAGATATGAAAAAGTTAAAATTTCTAATATTCCAGAGACTGCTACTCAAGAATTAAAAAAAGAAGAAGGTAGAAAAACTTCTGCGAAATTAGAATACGCTCTTATTTATGATACACGTGATAACATATTTTCTCCTTCTAAAGGGTTTTATTCTAAGTTAGATTTAGACCATTCTGCTAAATTCTTAGGTTCTGATGAAGAGTTTGTTAAAATATTTTCTGATAATGCTTTTTATTTAAGCTTAATAAAAAGATCAGTATTAGAGTTAAGAATGAGAATGGGGATAGCAGTTCCTTATGGAGATTCAGATAGAATCCCTATTTTTGACAGATTTTTTGCAGGAGGAGCTTACACTATAAGAGGTTATGATGAGAGAAAGGTAGGTCCTATAGATCCTATAACCAAAGACCCTATTGGAGGAGAGGCTCTTTTAATTTTTAATGTAGAGTATACTTACCCTTTAACAGATTTTTTAAAGTTAGCGGTATTTTTTGATACTGGAAATGTCTGGTCTGAATATGAAGACTTTAAAGTTAAAGACCTTAAATCTGGAGTAGGGATAGGTATTAGAGTTAAGACTCCTTTAGGACCGATAAGGTTAGATTATGGGTATCCTTTAGATTTAGGACCTGGAGAGGAAAAGAAAAAGGGTAAGTTCCATTTTAGTATTAGTAGAGGTTTTTAAACCTAAAATTAGAAAGGAGGTTTGGAGATGAGGAAATTTTCTATAATTGTGATATCTTTTTTTATGGTTCAAGTTTTAGGTTTTTCTCAAAAGATAGCAGTAGTAGATTTTAGAAAGATTTTTGAATCTTATAAGAAGACTTCTGATTATGATAAAATATTGCAAGAAGAGCAGAGAAAAATAAAACAAGAGTATAAAAAAAGATTAGAAGAAATAAGAAAGATGAGAGATAGCTTAGAGGTTTTAAAAAAAGAAGAAAAAGAAAAAAAAGAAAAGGAACTTCAAGAAAAAATAAAATCTTTGAGAAAATTTGAAAGAGATAAAACTTTAAGTCTCAAAAAAGAGTTTTCTGATAAGATGAAGGAAATAAGAGGAGATATACTGAAAGCTATTTCAAAGTATGCAGAAAAGAAAAATATAGATTTTGTTTTAGATAAAATAGCTGTTTTGTATCAAAAATCAGATGCAGATATTACTCAAGATATAATTGAAGAATTAAACAGGAGTTATAAAAAATGAAAGAGTTAAATTTAACTTTAAAAGAGATAGCAAATATAGTCAAAGGAGAGGTAGTAGGTAACCCTAATATCAAAATAAAAGGAATCTCTGGTATAAAGGAAGCTAAAGAAGGTGATATTACTTTTGTAGCTAATCCTAAGTATCTGCCATTAATTTATCAAACTAAAGCTTCAGCTATAATAGTTTCAAAAGATATTAAAGAAGCTCCAAAACCCCTTATAAGATGCGATAATCCATCTTTAGCTTTTGCAAAAGTAGTTAATTTAATAGCACCTCCTATCAAAAGACCAAAAGGGATTTCTGAACTTAGCTTTATAGATAAAAGTGCTCAGATTGCAGAAAACGTAAGTATAGGTCCTTTTACTATAATCGAAGCTGGAGCCAAGATCGGTAAAGGCACTATTATTTATGGTAACTGTTACATAGGTCATGATACTGAAATCGGTCAAGATTGCTTAATTTATTCTAATGTTTCTATAAGGGAGAGGATAAAAATAGGAAATAGAGTAATAATCCATTCTGGAGCTGTGATTGGTTCAGATGGATTTGGATTTGCTACTGTGAGAGGTGTGCAACACAAAATCCCTCAAATTGGGACAGTCGTAATAGAAGACGATGTAGAGATTGGAGCGAATGTTACCATAGACAGAGCAAGATTCGATAAGACAGTTATCGGTAAAGGTACAAAGATAGATAACTTGGTTCAGATAGCTCATAATGTGATTATTGGAGAAAATTGCATAATTGTAGCTCAATCAGGGATTTCAGGAAGTACTATCTTAGAAGATAATGTGATAGTTGCAGGTCAAGCAGGTATCGTCGGTCACATAAAGATAGGTAAAAATTCAATAATTATGGCAAAGTCAGGGGTTTCAAAGAGTGTACCACCAGATACCAAAGTATTTGGTTATCCTGCCAAAGAAGCAAACCACGCTAAACGTGTAAATGCATGTGTGCAAAAACTTCCAGAATTATTTAAAGAGATGAGAGATTTAAAGGCAAAGATTAAAAATCTGGAGGAAAAAATAAAGGAGTTTGAAAATGCCCAAGCAGAGAACATTAAAAGATAAAGTAAAAATAGAAGGTGTAGGTCTTCACACAGGAGAGAAAGTTAAAATAGAGTTATTGCCTACTTCTCCTAATACAGGGATTATTTTTTTAAGAGAAGATTTAGAAAATGCTCCTTTAATAAAAGCTTCACCTTACACAATTTTAGATCCAAAAGAATTTCCTAGAAGGACTTCCTTGGGTTTAGATGGTGTTTATATTCATACTGTAGAACATTTAATGGCAGCTTTTTGTGGTTTAGAGATAGATAATGTATTAGTAAAAGTATGGGGAAGTGAGATCCCAGGTTTAGATGGTTCTGCTAAAAATTTTGTTGAGGCTATTAAAAAAGTAGGCATCATAGAGCAATCTGAAGAAAGAGAGTATTATGTTTTAAAAGAACCTGTATATTATTCTGAAGGAGGAGTCAGTTTAATAGCTTTACCTTACAATGGATTTAAAGTTAGGTATCTTTTAAGTTATAACCATCCATTTTTAAAAGATCAATTTATAGAGTTTAATATAGAATCTAAAAATTTTGAAGAAGAGATTTGTTTAGCTAGAACTTTCTGTCTAGAAGAGGAAGTAGAGCCTTTAAAGAAGATGGGATTAGGAAAAGGAGCAGATTTTTCTAATACTCTTGTTGTTTCTCAAAAAGGAATAATAAATAATTCACAGATTACTGAAAAAGAATTTGCTAAACACAAACTTTTAGATTTATTAGGTGATATTTATCTTTTAGGTCCTATAAAATGTGAGATTATAGCTATAAAAAGTGGACACACTTCTAATATTGAATTTGTAAAAAGAATAAATAGACAAAAAGAAAAAGATAGAAGAGGAGGAGTTTTAGCCAAAATTTCTATTGAAAAGCAGACTTCTTTAAATATAGATGAGATTATGCAGATCCTTCCACATAGATATCCTTTCTTATTTGTAGATAGAATTTTAGAATTAATCCCAGGCAAAAAAGCAGTAGGTGTAAAAAATGTTACTCTTAATGATTATTTCTTTGAAGGTCATTTTCCAAATAAACCTGTGATGCCAGGAGTTTTAATCGTAGAAGCTATGGCTCAAGTAGGAGGAGTTTTGATGCTTTCTTTGAAAGAGAATAGAGGTAAGTTAGCTTATTTTATGGCTGCCAATGATGTAAAATTTAGAAGAACAGTCGAACCAGGTGATACTCTGATATTAGAAGCTGAAGCTAAGAAAATAAAATCTCGCACAGGTATAGTAAGTTGCAGAGCTTGGGTTGATAAAAATCTTGTTGCAGAAGCAGAGTTAATGTTCGCGTTAGGTTCTTAAAAAAAATAACAATGTCTTATTCTTTCCATCCAACTAGTTTAATAGAAGAAGGAGCCCAAATAGAAGAAGGAGTAAAAATTGGTCCTTACACTATAATCGGTAAGAATGTAAAGATAGGCAAAAATACTGAAATAGGTGCATTTTGTGTTATAGAAGGATTTACTCAAATAGGAGCTAATAATAAGATCTTTAGTCATGCTGTAATAGGTTCAGATCCTCAAGATTTAAAATATAAAGGAGAAAGGTCTTTTGTTAAAATTGGAGATGGAAATTTGATAAGAGAATTCGTAACCATAAATCCAGGAACAGAAAAAGATTCTGTTACTCTTATAGGAGATAGAAACTTAATAATGGCTTATTCTCACATAGCTCACAATTGTAAAATAGGAAATAATTGTATTTTAGCTAATTGTGCTACTTTAGCAGGTTTCGTTGAGATTGAAGACTTTGCAGTAATAGGAGGAATGGTAGCTATTCATCAATTTTGTAGAGTGGGTAAATATTCTATAATAGGCGGGTGTTCTAAAGTCGTTCAAGATATTCCTCCATATTCTTTATGTGATGGACATCCAGCTGAAGTTAAAGGTTTAAACCTTGTAGGTTTAAAAAGAAGAGGTTTTTCAAAAGAAACGATAAATATTTTAAATAAAGCTTTTAAAATTCTTTTCTTTTCAAACCTTCCCTTTTCTTCAGGATTTGAAAAGATAAAACAGGAAAAATTGTTAATACCAGAAGTAGAAGTTCTTTTAGAATTTATAAAGAGTTCCAAAAGAGGTGTATGCAGACCAAAATAGGATTAGTCGCTGGAAACAAACGCCTTCCTTTAGAGTTTTGTAGAATTTATAAAAAAAAATTTCCTGAAAATAAAATCTATGCAGTCTGTATAAAAAAAGATACCTCTAAAAAAATTGAAGACTTGGTCGACAGTTACATCTGGATAGAATCTAAAGATTTTGAAAAGGGTATAGAATTTTTTAAAAAGAATGCTATAAGAGAGGTAATTTTCTTAGGTCAAATAACCCCTTTAAGATTATTTAAAGAACAAAAAAAATTTTCACCTTTTTTAAAAGAACTTTTAAATAAATTAAATGACTGGAGGCCAGATTCTATATTGGGAGCATTAGCTAAAGTTTTAGAATCTGAAGGCATGAGAGTTTTGGATTCCAGAAGTTATTTGGAAGAAATCCTTGCTCCTTCTGGAGTGTTTTCTAAAAGACTCCCTGATTTTAGAGAAAAAGCAGATATTGAATTTGGTAAAGACATAGCAAAAATTTTAACTAAGTTAGATATTGGTCAGACTATAGTAGTAAAGAATAAAGTGGTCTTGAGTATAGAAGGATTTGAAGGTACAGATTCTACGATTTTAAGAGCAAAGAAATTTACTAGATTCTCTAAAGGAGGAGTAGTAATTAAAGTAGCTGGTTCTCAAGATTTAAGATTCGATGTTCCTGTTGTGGGTCCAAGGACACTTAAAGTGATGAAAAAGGCAAATTTAAGTTGTTTGGCTTTAGAAAAGGCTAAATGTTTTATCTTAGAGAAAGAAAGATTTATAAAGTTAGCTGATAGATTTGGAATTTGTTTGGTAGGATTAGAATTATAAAAATGAGTAAAATCTTGTTAGGTATAGATGAAGCAGGAAGAGGCAGTTTAATAGGCCCCTTAGTAATTGCAGGTGTAATCTTAAAGAAAGAGAGTTTAGATGTTTTAAAAGAAATAGGTGTTAGAGATTCAAAAAAATTGAGCAGAAAAAAGAGAGAAGAATTGTACAAAGAATTAATAAAAGTGTGTGATGGTATAAAAATAAAATGCATTCCTCCTCAAATTATAGATAAGCAAAATCTGAATGAATTAGAGATAAAATGTTTTTCTGAGATGATAAACTATTTTAGACCTGAAAAAGTATATATAGATGCTCCTGTTAACAAAAATGGGATAGATAAATTCACTGATTCTTTAAGAAAGTTTTTGATGGATAAAGACACAGAATTAATAATAAAGAATAAAGCAGATTCATTTTATAGTATAGTCTCTGCAGCTTCTATAATAGCTAAGGTAAAAAGAGATTTGGTAATCAAAAGGTTAAGAGAAAGGTATGGAGATTTTGGATGGGGGTATCCAGGAGAAAAGAAAGTTAAAGAATTTTTATATAGAGCAATTAAAGAAAAGAAATCACTTACTATAATAAGAAAAAAGTGGAGTACATTTAAAAAATCTCTTTTCTTTCAGGGTCTGATTAAATATAATAAATCAGAGTTATAAAAAGGGCCGTTAGCTCAACTGGCAGAGCACCGGCCTCTTAAGCCGGGGGTTGCAGGTTCGATTCCTGCACGGCCCATTAATCTCTTTTTATGAATTTAAAATACAGATTAATAGATCATACTGCAGATTTAGGGATTGAGGCTGAATTTCATTCTTTAAAAGAAGTATTTGAAAAGTGCGGTTTAATATTATTTGATTTAATTACAGATTTAGAAAAAATAGAAGCTAAAAAAGAAATTAATTTTGAAATAGAAGAAGAGAATATAGAAGATCTCTTGATTAGATTTTTAAATGAACTTATCTATTTATATGAGACTAAACATTTTCTAGCTTCGCAAATAAATGTAGATTTAAAAAAAGAAAATAAACTGAAAGCTACTTTGAAAGGTGAGAATATAAATTTAAAAAAGCATCGGATAAAAACAGAGATTAAAGCAGCTACTTATCATGATTTTGAATTTAAAAAAGAGGATTCTAAATTTAAAGTAAGAGTAATCTTTGATATATAAAAAGGAGGTGATATAAATGAATCAAATTTGGCAAGGTCCTTTAGAAAAAATAGATGATTGGAGATGGCAAATTCCAAAAACCTATAAACCTGGAATGAGAGTTCCAGGTTTAATCTATGCAGATGAAAAGATGTTAAAACAAATTATAAAAGACAAAGCTCCAGAACAAGTAGCAAATGTAGCTTTCTTGCCAGGAATAGTAAAGTATTCTTTGGCTATGCCTGATATCCATTGGGGTTATGGTTTTTCTATAGGAGGAGTGGCAGCTACCAACATAAAAGAGGGAGGAGTAATATCTCCTGCAGGAGTTGGGTATGATATTAACTGTGGTGTGAGACTGATAAGAACAAATTTAGCTTTAGAAGATGTTGAGGATAAAATTGAGAAGTTAATGGATTTATTATACAGAAATGTTCCTTCAGGGGTGGGTTCAGCAGGAAATATAAGACTATCCAGAACAGAAGAGAGAGAGATGCTGAAAAAAGGTGCTGAATGGGCAGTAAAGAAAGGTTTTGGGGTACCTCAAGATTTAGAAGCTACAGAAGAATACGGTGCAATTGAAGGAGCAGATCCTGATGCAGTTTCAGACAGGGCTTACGAGAGAGGAGCTCCTCAATTGGGGACTCTGGGTTCTGGAAATCATTTTTTAGAAGTTCAGGTTGTGGATCAAATTTATGATCAAGTTTTGGCAGAAAAATTCGGAATATTTTTGGGTCAGATAACAGTCATGATTCACACAGGTTCCAGAGGTTTTGGTTATCAGGTATGTGATGATTATGTAAGACAGATGGTAAAGTGCTTGGTTAAATACAATATAAGAGTTCCAGACAGGCAATTGGCCTGTGCTCCTGTAGAGTCTCCTGAAGGAGCAAGATACTTGGGAGCTATGAGGTGTGCAGCCAATTACGCCTGGGCTAACAGACAGTGTATCATGCATTTGGTGAGAGAAACCTTTGAAGATTTCTTTGGTGAGAGCTGGCAGTCTCTGGGTATGTATTTGGTATATGACGTAGCTCACAATATAGCCAAAATTGAGAAGCATATAGTTGATGGTAAAGAATTGACTTTGTGTGTTCACAGGAAAGGTGCCACCCGTGCCTTTGGGCCAGGACACCCAGATTTACCTGCAAAGTATAAAGAAACTGGTCAACCTGTAATTATTCCAGGTGATATGGGAACCTGTTCTTTTTTATTGGTAGGAACAGATTTAGCTATGAAAGAAACTTTTGGAACCACTTGTCATGGTGCAGGCCGTGTTAAATCTAGGTCTGAAGCTATAAGGACAGTAAATTTTACAGATTTAATGAATTCTTTAGAAAAAAAGGGAATAGTAGTGAGAGCTACAGAGAAAAAGACTATAGTAGAAGAAGCTCCTTCTGCTTATAAGGATGTTGAAGAGGTAGTTAGAGTTGTAGATTCAGCTGGTATTTCTAAGAAAGTAGCTCGTATGAGACCTTTGGGTGTGGTAAAAGGATAAGTTTTTGAAATGTTAGACTTAAAATTCATTAGAAAAAATCCTGATTTAGTAAAAGAAGCTGTAAAGAATAAAGGTGAAGATGTAGATATCGATAAGATTTTAGAGTTAGATGAAAAAAGGAGGATTATTATAAAAGATTTAGATGAAGAAAGAAACAGATTGAATGTTATTTCAAAAGAAATTTCAAAATTAATAAAAGAAGGAAGAAAACCAGAAGTTGAAAAAGAAAAGGCAAAAGAAATATCAGAAAAAGTAAAAGATTTAGAAAAAAAACTTAGAGAAATAGAAGAGGAACTAAAAAGCTTATTATTAAAAGTCCCAAACATTCCTCATTCTACAGTCCCAGTAGGAGATAGTTCAAAAAATAAGATAATAAGAACTTGGGGTAAAAAACCTGAATTTTCTTTTAAACCTTTAGACCATATAAAAATAGCTCAAAATTTAGATATTATAGACTTTGAAAGAGCAGCTAAAATCTGTGGTTCAAATTTTGTCTTATTTAAAGGTTGGGGAGCAAGATTAGAAAGAGCTCTTTATAACTTTATGTTAGATTTACATATCAGAAAACACAAATATACAGAAGTCTTTCCTCCATTTTTGGTAAACAGAAAATCTATGATAGGTACAGGTCAACTCCCAAAATTAGAGGAAGATATGTACAGGTTAAAAGATGATGATTATTTCTTAATCCCAACAGCTGAAGTTCCAGTCACTAACATTCATAGAGAAGAGATTTTAGATGAATCTCAGCTTCCAATTTACTATGTTTCTTATACAGCTTGTTTTAGACGGGAAGCTGGTTCTTATGGAAAAGAGACAAAAGGTTTGGTGAGGGTCCATCAGTTTGATAAAGTTGAATTAGTAAAGATTGTAAAACCTCAAGATTCTTATGAAGAGTTAGAAAGATTAGTAAACGATGCAGAAGAAGTTTTAAAATTGTTAGGCTTACATTACAGAGTAGTTTTGTTAGCTTCGCAAGAGCTAAGTTTTGCAGCTTCAAAGTGTTATGATTTGGAATGCTGGGCTCCAGGTTTACAGAGGTGGTTAGAAGTCTCAAGTTGTTCAAATTTTGAAGATTTTCAAGCCAGAAGAATGGGTATGAGATTGAGAACAAAAGATAAAAAATTAACTTATCCACATACATTGAATGGATCAGGTTTAGCTTTAGCAAGGTTAGTGATTTGCATTTTAGAGACTTATCAAAATAAGGATGGCTCAGTTACTGTTCCTCAAGTCTTAAGACCTTATTTAGACAACATAGAAAGAATTGAACCTAGTAAGTTTTAAAAAAAATTTCCTTTTTCTTTTAAGATGGATTACATTTCTACTTTTACTCCCCTTTTCTTATTTTTTAAGTCTAAATATACTCAACATATTGAAAGATTCAGAATTTTTCACCTTTATAAAAGGATGCATTCTTTATACTTTCCTCTTCATATTTTTCTCTCCAATCCACTTTCTATTCAAGATAAATAAGATTATAAATGAGAGTATCTTTAAATTCTTTTCTCCTCTAATGAAGGTTTCTCCTTTCTTATTTCCTTCTTTGCTGCTAATTATGTCAATACTTTTTAAGATACTGATCTTGTTTTTTAAAGAAATTTCAGTTTCCTGGTTTTTATTTTTGTTAGGATTTTTGTATTCTAATCACCTTTTGATCTCTGTTACAAGTTTTAAAAAAGATAAGCCTTTTATAAATATAGATTATTTATTTAACTTTCTTTTTATCTTTATATTTTCCACTTTATTTTTGTTACTCTGTTTAAGGATATGTATTTCAGATTTCTCTTTAATTTCTATAATAAATTCTACCATCTCTTCTTATTTGAGTTTTTTAAAGATGGTATTTTTTCAGTTGTTTTCTTCTAAATAGATTTGAAAGAGACAGAGGATATGCTATATTTTTATATAATGGAGGGTTAGCCTAATTGGTAAGGCACGGGTCTTGAAAACCCGCGGGGCTCTAACGCCCCTTGGGGGTTCGAGTCCCCCACCCTCCGTTAAAATTTTTTATCATTTTTACTTACCTTCCTACAGTAAAATTGAGATTTTTAAAAACTAAAATATGAGTAACGATTTAAAATTATATATTCAAACTTATGGTTGTCAGATGAATTTCAGAGACTCAGAAGCTTTAAAAAATTTATTTTTAAAATATGGGTTTTTAATAACTAATAATTTAGACTCAGCAGATGTTATTTTAATAAATACATGTTCAGTAAGAGCTCATGCTGAGCAGAGAGCTTTTTCTTTTTTAGGAAAGTTAAAGAGATTAAAAGAAAAAAAGCATAGAGTAATTGGAGTAATAGGGTGCGCAGCTCAGAATTATAAAGAAAGAATATTTAAAAGATTTCCTTTTGTGGATTTAGTAGTAGGTCCTGCAAATTTTTATAAATTACCTTCTTTAATTTTAAATTTAAAAGATAAAGTTTTAGAAGTAGATTTTGAAAAAGAAATAGATGCTTTGTATACATTTGATTCTAATAGAGAATTTACTAATCCAGCTTATGTGACTATTTCCAGAGGGTGTTCAAATTATTGTTCTTATTGTATAGTTCCGTATGTAAGAGGAGAGTTGGTCTGTAGGGATCCTCAAAATATAATCAAAGAGATAAAGGATTTAGTAGAGAGAGGAATAAAAAATATTACTCTTTTAGGACAGAATGTTAATGATTACAGTTACCAAGGGATAGGATTTTTAGAATTATTGAAAAAGATAACCAAAATCAATGGTTTAGAAGAAGTGGGGTTTATTACCTCACATCCTAAAAACATCTCAAAAGAACTAATAATTTTTATGGCTCATAATCCTAAAGTTAGAAAACATTTACATTTGCCTTTGCAATCTGGTTCAGATAGAATCTTAAAGTTGATGGAAAGAGGGTATACTTCTAAAGAATATAGAGAGATAGTAGATTTTTATAGAAAACAAATTCCAGAGGGCAAACTTACCACAGACATAATTGTAGGCTTTCCTACTGAAACTGAAAAAGATTTTGAATTAACACTAAATTTAATAAAAGAAATAAGATTTGATGCAGCTTACATCTTTAAATATTCACCAAGACCTTATGCTAAAGCAGCAAGATTTTTAAAAGATGATGTGCCAATAAAAGAGAAAGAAAGAAGGCATTCTATACTTTTAGAACTCCAAAAAAGAATATCTTTAGAGAAAAAATGCTTAAAGTTGTAATATTCATTTTAATTTTGATTTTAAAAATAAATTGTTCTTTTTCTCAGGATGAGATTCTTTTAAGTTATTTAAATAAAGAGTATGCTAAATGCATAAGTTTATGTAAAGAAAGGTTAAAAGAAGCTGAAAAAGATTTCTACTATTATATGTTAGGATTGAGTTATCTACAAACAGGATTTTTAGAAGAAGCTCAAAATGTATTCAGAAAACTTTTAAAAAAATTTCCAGAATCTATCTTTAAAGAGGAAGCTATTTTAGGGATAGGAGATGCATATCTTTATAAGGAGGAATTTACTAAAGCTCTGAAAATTTATAAAAAATTGTTGAGATTTAAAAAAGATTATGCACCTTTACATTTAAGAATAGCCAAAACTCTACTAAAATTAGGAGATTGGCAGAAAGCTCACGAGCATTTAGTTTATATAATATCAGAATTTCCAGATACCTATTTTGCTAAAGTAGCAAAAGAATTAATAGAAGATGGTCTTTATTTTAAAGTACAAGTAGGCGCTTTCAAATATAAAGAAAATGCTTTGAATTTATGCAAAGAGTTGAGAAAGAAGGGGTTTAAACCTTATATCGTAAAGAAAATTACTCCTCAAGGAGTTATCTACAGAGTGAGGATAGGAAAAGAAAAAGAAAGAAAAATAGCAGAAAAATTAAAATCTCAACTTTTAGATCTTGGTTTTCCTGCCACTATTTATCCATGAAATATCAGGTAATTTTTTTAGTAGGTCCTACAGCTATTGGAAAGACTCAAGTTAGTTTTTATTTAGCTCAAAAAATAAATGCAGAGATCATTTCTTGTGATTCTATGCAAGTCTATAAAGAGATAAATATATTGAATGCAAAACCCCCTTTAGAGTATATTGAGAAAATTCCTCACCATTTAATAGGAATAGTCTCTGTAAGAGAAGAGTTTAATGTAGCTAAGTTCTACAAATTAGCTTGCGAAAAGATCGAGGATATATTAAAGAGAGGAAAGATTCCATTATGTGTTGGCGGTTCAGGTTTGTATATAGATATTTTGCTCCATGGAATATTTCCTTTTCCAGATAAAGATCAAAATTTAAGAAAGATGCTTTTTGAGAGAGCTTTAAGAGAAGGAAGAGAAAGTCTGCATGAAGAATTAAAAAGAGTGGATCCTCTTTCAGCTCAAAAAATTCATCCTAACGATTTAAAAAGAATAATAAGAGCATTAGAGGTTTACATTTTAACAGGGAGTCCTTTAAGTGAGATTAAATCTCAGAGAAAAGGTCTATTAAATTTTTATAAGATAAGAATGTTTGGTTTAATAACTAATAGAGAAAAAATTTACAATAGGATAGAAGAGAGAGTAGAAGAGATGTTTGAAAAAGGAGCTGTACAAGAAGCAGAGAGAGTTTTTAAAATAGGTCCAAGTAGTACTTGTATGCAGCTAATAGGTTTAAAAGAGATAAAAGAGTATTTAGATAAAAAGATTACTCTAGAAGAAGCCAAAATTTTAGTGAAAAAAAATACAAAAAAGTTTGCTAAAAGACAGCTTACTTGGTTTAAGAAAGAAAAAAGAATTTCTTGGATAAGAATAGATAATATGAAGCCAGAAGAGATAGCTGAAGTTATTTTCAAAAAATTAAAAAGATGAAAAAAGGATTTCTAGAATATGAGGAAAAAAAAGAAAGAGCTTTATTAGTAACTGTAAGATTAAAGAATACGTTTTCAAAAATACCCTTAGATGAAGAAGTAAAAGAGTTTGAAGAATTAGTAAGATCGAGTGGATGTGAGGTTGTACAATCTATTGTCTGCAAAAGAGAAGCTATAGATCCAAAACTTTATATAGGTAAAGGAAAAGCTACTCAACTTGCAGAGATCTGTGAGGAGAAAGATATAGATGTGGTAATTTTTAATAATGATCTTTCTTTTTCTCAGCAGATAAATTTAGAAGAAATTATAGGAAGAAAGACCATAGATAGGACTCAATTAATTTTAGATATCTTTGCCCAACATGCAAAAACCCAAGAAGGAAAACTCCAGGTAGAACTAGCTCAATTAGAGTATCTTTTACCAAGATTGAAAGGAAAAGGAATCTTACTTTCAAGATTAGGAGGAGGTATAGGAACAAGAGGACCTGGTGAGAAAAAATTAGAGATAGATAGGAGAAGAATAGAAGATAGGATTCAAAAATTAAAATATGAGATTCAGAATGTAAGGAATAGAAGAAGGATCTTAAGGATAAAGAGAAGAAAAGAAAACATACCTTTAGTCTCTCTTGTAGGTTACACAAATGCAGGAAAGTCTACACTTTTAAACTCTCTGACAGGAGCTTCTCAAAAGACCGATAGCAGTATGTTTACGACCTTAGATCCTCTTTCAAAAAGATTGGTTTTACCTAACAATCAGAAAATAATATTGACAGATACAGTAGGATTTATCAAAGATTTACCAAAACATTTAATAGAAGCTTTTATGGCTACTTTGGAAGAGATAGGAGAAGCTGATTTAATTTTACATGTTTTAGATATTTCAGCACCAAATGTAGAAGAAAAATACTTTTCAGTTCAATCTGTGCTTAAAAAGTTAAATTTTGATAAAAAACCTCAGATAGTATGTTTGAATAAGATAGATCTTTTGGAAGATCCTTTAAAAGTTAAGATGATTGAGAAGAAATTTCAAGATCCAGTCTTAATTAGTGCTCTTAAAAGAATTAATTTGGATAAATTATTAAAAAAAATAGAAGAGTTTTTTGAGGAAAAGAGAGGCTTTTATAAAGTATTTATTCCTCATAAGTCTAATAATCTTTTAAATGAATTTTATGAAAAAGCAAATGTTAAGAAAGTAGAATATACTTATGAAGGGATAGTTTGTGAGTTAGAAGCAGATAAAATTTTTATGAATAAAATTCTTAAAAAAAATGAAATAAAATTGTTATAAATTTTAAAATTTTTTTTAAAAAAAATCTTGACAAATTTTTAAAAATATGATAATTTTTTTATCGAAAAAATGAAAAAATTTGTTAAAAAAATTGAAGAATTTGAAGTTAAAATTTCTCCTACTGAGTGTGTATATGAACTCAATGTAGTCTCTAAAATGGTAGGCATAGCTCCTTGGAAGATAAGGGCTTTGGTAAAAGAAGGAATAGTAAGACCAAAGATTATAGGGAAGAAGAAAAAGTTATTTTCTTTAAAAGATATTAAAAAATTAGAATATATAAAGTACCTAATGGATGAAGAAGGAGTAAACATTAAAGGGATAAAGATTATTTTAGAGATGAAAAAGATTTAATTTTTTTATAAATTATATTTAGCACTCTGAGATAAAGAGTGCTAAGCCCAAAACAAATTTTAAAAAGGAGGTGAGAGTATGGCATTGATGAGATGGAGAGAACAAGATATTTTTAAAGAGTTAGCTGATCTCCAAGAAGAAATGAACAGAGTCTTTAATTCTTTATTTAAATGGCCTATGAGAAAAGAAGCAAAATGGGCTCCATTTGTAGATATTTATGAGGATAAAGACAATCTTTATGTAGAAGCTGAAATTCCAGGAGTAGATTCTAAAGATATTCAATTATTTTTAGAAGGAGATACTCTCACTATAAAAGGCAAGAAAGAAGAAAAAAGAGAAGTAAAAGAAGAAAATTTTCATAGAATTGAACGTTTTCAAGGGGAGTTTCAAAGAAAAATAGTCTTACCTTGTGAGGTAGATCCAAACAAAATCAAAGCTTCTTATAAGAAAGGTGTATTAAAAGTAGTTTTACCTAAAAAAGAGGAGGCCAAAGGTAAAGAGATAAAGATTGAAATAGAGGAATAAAAATTTTTGTATTATGAAATGGGCTTAGCACTCTTTATCTCAATAAAAGTTTTAGAAAAATGATCCCTTTAAGAGATAACATTTTACACAAAAGAATGCCCATTATAAGTGTAGGTTTAATAATTCTAAATTTTATGGTCTTTATATACGAAAAAATGCAAGTAGATTATTTGAGAGAATTTTTATTTAAATGGGGTTTGGTTCCTTTAAAAATCTTAAGTTCAGATTTTACTCTTTTTGAGAAAATAATTCCTTTCATTACTTCTATCTTTCTGCATGGTAGTTGGTTCCATTTGATAAGTAATTGTTGGTTCATATGGATATTCGCAGATAATGTAGAAGATAGATTAGGGCATTTCAATTTTTTAATGTTTTTCATTTTATGTGGTATTGGAGCAAATATTTCACATTTAATAATGAATTTAAATTCACCTTTACCAGCTGTTGGAGCTTCTGGAGCTATTTCTGGAGTTTTAGGAGCTTACTTTATTCTTTTCCCTTTTTCTAGGATCCTCACTCTTATTCCCTTTTTTATATTTTGGGAGATAGTAGAGATTCCTGCTTTTATATATTTAGGAATGTGGTTTTTACTTCAGTTTTTAAATGGTATAGCTTTTAGCCATCAAACTATGTTTTATGGAGGAGTAGCTTGGTGGGCTCATATTGGAGGATTTTTAACAGGTATTTTTCTGTTGAATTTCTTCTTAAAAAGTAACAAGAAAAGGAGGCAGAGGTTATGAAGTTCGATAGATTTACTTTAAAAGCTCAAAATGTAATAGAAGAAGCTGTGAATTTGTGCCAAGAAAAAAAACATACGCTTTTAGAGCCTGAACACATAGCTTTGGCATTGATTTCAGATAGAGAAGGAATAGTTAAAAGTATACTAGAAAACTTAGGAGTAAACATAGAGAGTTTAAAAGAAGTGCTTTTTAACCATATTTCTACATTTCCTCAAGTAAAAGGATTTGTTCAACCTCAGATTTCAACAGAAACTATTAAAGTTTTAAATGAAGCTGATAAGATCTCTAAAGCTTGGGGAGATGAATTTATTTCTACTGAACATATACTTTTAGCTCTAACAGAAAGCATCAACAAATTTTCAGAATATTTGAGAAAACAGGGGATTTCTAAACAAGATCTTGAAAATAAAATAAATTATTTCAGAAGAGGTCAAAAAATAACTTCTGAAAGTGCTGAAGAGACTTTCAGAGCTTTAGAAAAGTTTGGAAGAGATTTGACTAAGTTAGCAGAATCTGGAAAATTAGACCCAGTTATTGGAAGAGATGAAGAGATAAGAAGAGTAATCCAAGTTTTATCCAGAAGAACTAAAAATAATCCTGTTTTAATAGGTGAACCAGGCGTAGGTAAAACTGCAATCGTAGAAGGTTTAGCTCAAAGGATAGCTAAAGGTGACGTTCCTCAAAGTTTAAAAGATAAAAGAATAATAGCTTTAGATTTAGGAGCTTTGGTAGCAGGTACAAAGTATAGAGGACAGTTCGAAGAAAGATTAAAAGCTCTCTTAAAAGAAATAGAGACTCAACAAAATATAGTTCTTTTTATAGATGAATTGCATACTTTGGTAGGTGCAGGAGCTGCAGAAGGAGCAATAGATGCAGCTAATTTATTAAAACCAGCTTTAGCAAGGGGTTTATTGAGATGTATAGGAGCTACTACTATAGATGAGTATAGAAAACATATTGAAAAAGATGCTGCTTTAGAGAGAAGATTTCAACCAGTATTAGTAAATGAACCTACACTTGAAGAGACCATAGCAATTTTAAGAGGTTTAAAAGAAAAATATGAACTCCATCACGGAGTAAGAATAAAAGATTCAGCATTGATTTATGCAGCAGAGTTATCTCATAAATATATTACAGACAGATTTTTGCCTGATAAAGCCATAGACTTAATAGATGAAGCAGCTGCTTTATTAAGGATGGAGATAGACAGTCAGCCCACAGAGATAGATGAGATAAAGAGAAAGATTCTTCAATTAGAGATTGAAAGAGAAGCTTTAAAAAAAGAGACAGACCCTGATTCAAAGGAAAGATTTGCCAAACTCACCCAAACTATTGAAGAATTAAAAAAAGAATATGAAGATCTAAAAAAACATTGGGAGAAAGAAAAGCAGATAATAACTCAGATAAGAGATATAAAACAAAAGATTGAAGACCTAAAACTTAAAGCCCAAAAACATGAACTTCAAGGAGATTTAGAGAAAGTCGCTCAAATTAGATATGGAGAGATCCCTGAATTAGAGAAAAGATTAGAAGAGTTGAATAAAGAATTAAAAGAATTACAAACAGATAAAAAGATGTTAAAAGAGGAAGTAGATGAAGAGGACATTGCCAACATAGTCTCTAAATGGACAGGTATTCCTGTCCACAGACTTTTAGAGTCTGAAAAAGAAAAATTGCTTTTTATGGAAGATAGATTGAAACAAAGAGTAGTCGGTCAAGATAAAGCTGTAAAATTGATTTCAGATTGTATAAGGAGAGCAAGAACAGGTTTAGCTGATCCTAACAGACCTTTAGGTAGTTTCATTTTCTTAGGCCCAACAGGTGTGGGTAAGACTGAGTTAGCTAAGACTTTGGCTTGGTTTTTGTTTAATGATGAAAATGCTTTAATAAGGATAGATATGACAGAATTTATGGAAAAACATGCAGTCTCCAGATTAATAGGCGCACCTCCAGGATATGTAGGATATGAAGAGGGAGGACAACTAACAGAAGCTGTAAGAAGAAGACCTTATAGTGTGGTTTTGTTTGATGAGATAGAAAAAGCTCATTCAGATGTATTTAATATACTACTCCAGATATTAGATGAAGGAAGACTTACAGATTCTAAAGGAAGGCTTATCAATTTTAAAAATACTGTGTTGATAATGACTTCTAATATAGGGAGTGAATGGTTTTTAGAATCTGACAGACTGCCTAAAGAAGCTATAGAAGAGAGAATTAAAGAGACTTTAAGAAGATATTTTCGACCTGAATTTTTAAATAGAATAGATGAGATAATTATATTTAATAGATTGACTATTTCAGACATTGAAAAGATCGTAGATATTCAGTTATCTTATATTAAAGAAAGATTAAAGAAAAAAAAGATGGATATAGAATTGACTCCTAAGGCAAAAAAGTTTTTAGCTCAAAGAGGATTTTCAGCTGAATTTGGAGCAAGACCCTTAAAAAGAGCTTTACAAAAATATCTGTTAGATAAGATGAGTAAAAAAATCTTAGAAGGCAAAATAAAAGAAGGTGACAAAGTGTTAGTAGATGTAGATGAAGAAAAAGAAGAGTTAGTTTTTGAAAGGAGGCAAGATTATGAAGGCTGATCTTTTAGTAAAGAATTTTCCAAAAACACAGATTTTAGAAGAGTATTTTTTAAAAGAGACAGAAAAACTCTTTAGAAGATTTAAAAATCTGAATTTAGATTCTTTAAGTTTAAGATGTGAAATAGAAAAAAATCCTCATAGAGAAGAGTATTTTTCAAAGATAAATTTACATGTGCCAAAAAGGACAATAACTTCTCAAGAAAGAGCAAAGACAGCTTTGTCTTCTTTAAAGAAAAGTTTTAAGATCTTAAAAGAACAATTAGATAAAACTTTTAAAAAAAGAAACTTTTGCAAAAAGAGAGGTTCTTGACACTTTGAAGAGCTTTATTAAAATAAATTAGCACTCTTATATAAAGAGTGCTAAGAAAGGGGTGAGGAGATGACCAGAATTCAAGACAAAGAAAAAAGAAAAGAAAAAGTTTTGTATCTTATAGTTAAATCTTTTATTAAAAATTGTATTCCTATAAGTAGTGAATTCTTATGTGAAAATTTTGATTTGAAATGTTCACCAGCTACAGTCAGAAATGATATGGCTGAATTAGAAGAAGAAGGTTTTTTATATCAACCTCATACTTCAGCAGGTCGTATTCCAACAGAAAAAGCTTATAGGTATTTTGTAGATTTCTTTTTAGAAAAAAAAGAGTTAGATATTAAAGAAAAAAATAAAATTTTAGAGGTATTAAACTCTGAGTATGATTTGGAAACTCTCTTACGTAAAACAAGCCAGATTTTAGCTGATCTTACAGAAGAGTTAAGCATGGTCTCTTTCATAGGAGAAAGAGGTAAGTTATTTACCCATGGAATGAAGTATATAATAAAAGAACCTGAATTTAGAGACCTGCAACGATTAGGTACACTTTTAGAACTCTTAGAAGATGAAGATTTTATATTTGAGATTTTAAATAGAGATTTAGAGTCTCAAACGAAAGTATTTATAGGTTCAGATTTAGGAGTTGAAGAATTTAAAGAATTTTCATTTGTTTTAAAATCTTTCAGATTTGAAGATGGACCTAAAGGAAGATTAGCTGTAATAGGCCCTTTAAGAATGGATTATGAAAGAATTTTGGCTAGTTTAGATTTTATAAGTTCATGTTTAAATAAAATTTTAAGGAGGCTTGTATGAAGGACAAAGATAAAAATAAAGAAAATAACAAGAAAGAAACAGCTGAAAAAGAAGAGAAGATTATTAACTTAACTGAGAAAGAGTTTAAAGAGCTTAAAGAGAAAGCTCAAAAAGCAGACACCTATTATGAGCAACTAATAAGATTAAAAGCTGATTTTGAAAATGCTTTAAAACATTTTGAAAAACAGAAATCTGAATATATAAAGTTAGCAAACTTTTCTTTAATAAAAGATTTACTCACTATCTTAGATGATTTTGAAAGAATTATTGAGTTTGCGCAAAAGAAAGAAAAAGAGTTTAAAGATTTAAAAGAGGCGATAAATATGGTGTATAAAAATCTGTTACAAAGACTTAAATCTGAAGGTTTAAAAGAAACACCTACAGATTTTTTTGATCCCTTTTATCATGAAGCAGTATCAACTACTGAGAATAAAGATTTAGAAGACAATAAAATTGTAGAAGTCCTCCAAAAAGGATACCTTTTAAATGAGAAGGTTTTAAGGACAGCTAAAGTCATAGTAAACAAGGTTTCTGTAGAAAAAGAGGGAGGTGAATAAAAATGGCTAAGGTAATAGGGATCGATTTAGGTACTACAAATTCAGCTTGTTGTGTTTTAATGGGAGGAAAACCCACAATGATACCATCTGCTGAAGGAACTACTATTGCAGGAGGAAAGGCTTTTCCTTCATATGTAGCTATAACAAAGGATGGAAACTTGCTTGTAGGTGAACCTGCAAGAAGACAAGCTTCAATAAATCCTCAAGGAACTGTTACTGCATGGAAAAGAAAGATGGGACAAAATGTTAAAATAAAACTTCACGATAAAGAATTTACACCTCAACAGTTATCAGCATTTTTGTTACAGAAGATTAAAAAAGATGCAGAACAATTCTTAGGAGAAGAAGTAAAAGAAGCAGTAATTACTGTTCCTGCATATTTTAATGATAACCAAAGGCAAGCTACAAAAGATGCAGGTGAAATTGCAGGGTTAAAAGTTTTAAGAATCATAAATGAACCTACAGCTGCGTGTTTGGCTTATGGTTTAGATAAGCAAGATAAAGAACTAAAGATTTTGGTATTTGATTTTGGAGGAGGGACACTCGACGTCACTCTAATGGAAATGGGCCAAGGTGTCTTTCAAGTAAAATCAACATCTGGTGATACTCAATTAGGTGGAAAGGATATGGACCAAGCTCTGGTTAATTATGTAATAGAAGAATTCAAAAAAGATACAGGTATAGATTTAAGAAATGATAAGATGGCTATGCAGAGATTGTATGAAGCTTGCGAAAAAGCAAAAATAGAGTTGTCTTCTACTTTAGAGACAGAGATAAATCTTCCTTATATCACTGCTGATCAAACAGGTCCTAAACACTTAACTATGAGGATCACAAGAGCTAAATTAGAAGAGTTAGTCACCCCTATTATAGAAAGATGTAGACATCCTATTGAACAGGCTTTGAAAGATGCAGGTTGGTCTCCTCAAGACATAGATAAGATAATCTTAGTAGGAGGTCCTACACGTATGCCTATAGTCCAAAGATTTTTAGAGGATATTTTTGGTAAAAAGATTGAGCGTGGAGTAGATCCTATGGAGTGTGTAGCTACAGGAGCAGCTTTACAAGCTGGAATCATAAAAGGAGAAGTAAAAGATATTCTTCTTTTAGACGTTATACCTCTCTCTTTAGGAATCGAAACTTTAGGAGGAATATTTACAAAGATAATTGAGAGAAATACTACTATTCCTTGTAGAAAATCTCAAATCTTTACTACAGCTGAAGATAATCAAACTGCTGTTACTATAAGGGTCTTACAAGGTGAGAGACCTATGGCAAATGATAATGTAGAATTGGGTAGATTTGATTTAATAGGAATACCTCCAGCCCCAAGAGGAGTGCCTCAAATAGAAGTAACTTTTGATGTAGATGCGGATGGTATTTTACATGTCTCTGCTAAAGATAAAGCTACAGGAAAAGAACAATCTATAAGGATAACAGCTCCTCACAAATTATCTAAAGAAGAGATAGAAAGAATGATAAAAGAAGCTGAAAAATATAAAGCTGAAGATGAAAAGAGAAAACAATTAGCAGAATTAAGAAATCAGGCTGATAATTTAATTTATACCACTCAGAAAACATTAAAAGATTTAGGAGACAAAATTCCAGAATCTGAGAGAAAGACTGTAGAAGAAAAGATAAATAATTTGAAAGAAAAGCTAAAGACATCAGATTATGAAAGTATTAAAAAAGCTATGGAAGATTTAGTTCAAAGTTCACATAGGATAGCTCAAGAAGTATATAAAAGAGCTCAAACTCAACAACAGCAACAGACAGGAACTAATTCTCAAGGTTCTACAACAGAATCTGGTTCTTCACAGCAAACCAAAGATGATAAAGTAATAGATGCAGAATTTAAAGAAGAGGATAAAAAATGATGGGGACAAAAAAAGATTATTATGAAATTTTAGGTGTTAGTAGAGACGCTTCTCAAGAGGAGATAAAGAGAAGGTTTAGAGAGTTAGCTTTAAAGTACCATCCAGACAGAAACCCAGATAGGAGAAAATGGGCTGAAGAAAAATTCAAAGAGATTTCAGAAGCTTATGAAGTGTTATCTGACCCTGAGAAAAGAAGGTTATATGATATGTATGGACACCAAGGTCTGCAAGGAGCTTTCAGTGGACCTGAATTTAGTTGGCAGGATTTCACTCATTTTGATGATATAAGTGATTTGTTTGGTAGCTTTGATGATTTTCTGAGAAGTTTTGGAATAGATTTAGATATATTTGGAGATAGCTTTTTTACTACTAGAAGAACTAGGAGAACTCAAAGAGGTAGAGACTTATATTTAGAATTGGAAATAGATTTTTTAGAAGCTGTAAAAGGTGCAGAGAAAAGAATAACTTTAACAAAAGAAGCCAAATGTCCACAATGTAAAGGACAAGGGTATTTAAATCCTCAGGATATTACAATCTGTCCAGAATGCAAAGGGAGTGGAGTAAAATCTAAAACTACAGGTTTTGTATTCTTTTCTACTACATGTCCTTACTGCAAAGGTACAGGCAAAGTTATTAAGAATCCTTGCAAAGAATGTAAAGGAAGAGGAACAATAAGGGTTAGGAAAAATATAGTAGTGAAAATTCCTCCAGGAGTAGAAGAAGGCACAAAATTAAGGATTCAGGGAGAAGGAGAAGAAGTATCGGTTGGAAGACCAGGTGATTTATACATAATATTAAAAGTAAGAGAACATCCAATTTTTAAAAGAGACGGATTAGATATTTACTGTCAAATTCATGTTCCTCTAACAAAAGCTGTTTTGGGAGGAGAAGTAGAAGTTCCTACTTTAGAAGGACAAGTTAAAATGAAGATACCTCCAGGCACTCAATCAGGAACTGTATTTAGATTAAAGAATAAAGGAATTCAAAAAAATTTCCAAAGAGGAGATGAGTATGTAAAAGTTATAGTAGATATTCCTAAAAATTTATCAAAGAAAGAAAAAGAATTATTTTTAGAGATAGCTAAATTAAGAAAAGAAATATAATTTAAAATTTCTTCTAATTCTTCAGATCACTCTTCAAAATCATCTCAAAAATAAATTTTTGGAGAAAAAATTTTTTCAAATTATAATTTTTTTGTTGACTTAACTTAAATTTTTTTTTAAAATTTTTTTGAAAAAATTTTTTGAAAAAAGAAAGGAGGTGAAGGATGGCAAAAGCAAAGAAAGCAGCAAAAAAAACAACAAAGAAAACTTCTAAAGCAAAGAAAACAACAAAGAAGGCAGCAAAGAAAAGTAGTAAGAAGAAGAAATAAGAGTTTGACTCTTTGATTTAAAAAGAAGGAAGGCCTTCCTTCTTTGTATTAAAAAATAAGTTCCTAAAAAAGAGGCCTACCTTTTTACCTTTCTTAATAAAATTGAATCTTTTGAAGAGATGTGATATTATTTTTTTATGAATATAAAAAAGTATTCAATTTCAGATTTAGTAAAAATATCTCACAGTATAGCTAAAGAAAAAGGATGGTGGGATAGGGAAAGAAACGATGCAGAATTAATAGCTCTAATGCATTCAGAATTATCTGAAGCTTTACAAGCTTTAAGAAATAATGAACCCTTAGAAAAAGTAGCTGAAGAATTAGCTGATTGTATTATAAGGATTTTTGATTACTGCGGATTTAAAAACATAGATTTAGAGAAAGCGATTTTGGAAAAGATAGAAAAGAATAAAAAACGTCCTTATAGACATGGAAATAAAAAATTTTAATAAAGGAGGCAAGAGATGAAAAATCTTATAATCCTTTTATTATCAGCCTTTTTAGGAGGATGCACTCCTTTATTAATAGGAGCAGGTTTAGGAACTATAGCAGGTTACTGTGTAAGTTCAGATACTATTCAAGGAGAGTTAAAGACTGATTTTGAAACCCTTTATTCAGCAGCTAAAGATGTACTCAGCCAGATTGGAGAGATAGAAGAAGAAGATATCCAATCAGGAAGAATTATTGCTAAAGTAGGTTTAAACAGAGTAAAAGTTTCTATAGATGCTCTTAATAACAATACTCTAAAATTAAGAGTTAAATGTAGAAGAGCTCTTTTACCCAACTTGAGTTTAGCAAACAGAATATTTGTGAAAATAATAAATAAGATTAAGTGAGAAGATTAACTCTTCTTTTCCTTTCCCTTCTTCTCTTTTTTAGTTGTTCAAAGCATTCTTTAAACTATTCTCATATAAGAGTTATAAAAGTCATAGATGGAGATACAGTGATCTTAGAGAATGGAGAACATTTAAGGTATTTAGGCATAGATACTCCAGAAATAAGGAAGAAAGTAGCAGGTAAGTGGATTTTCATGCCTCAACCTTTTTCTTTACAGGCAAAGGAATTTAATAAGAATTTGGTAGAAAAAAAATTTGTGAGAGTAGAATTTGATGTTGAAAAAAGAGATAGATATAACAGACTTTTAGGCTATGTGTTTGTGGATAAGACTTTTGTAAATGAAAGATTAGTAAAAGAAGGGTTAGCTATAGTTAGTTTTAAACCTCCAAATTTGAAATACTTAAAAAGATTTTTAAAAGCACAAGAAGAAGCAAGATTTAATAAAAAGGGTCTATGGGCTTATTTAAAACCTATCTCTCCTGCACAGGCTCAAAACTTTATTGGCGAGATAAGGACAGTGAAAGGCAGAATTTTAGATTGTTATTGTCTGAAAGATGCATGTTTTTTAAATTTCGGTACAGATTACAAAAAAGATTTCACCATTACTATTTTCAAAAGAAGTTTTCCTGAATTTCAAAAAAGAGGAATAGATATCTGTCCATACTATAAAAATAAAGAAGTAGAAATTACAGGCAGATTAAGAGAATACAACGGTCCAGAGATCATAGCCAATCTTCCTCAGGATATTAAAGTAATCTCTGAATGAAATCCTTATATATTCATATTCCTTTCTGTAAAAAAAAATGTATCTACTGTGATTTTTATTCTGAGATTTATAATTTTGAAAAAGCGTCCAAATTTATAGAAGTAATATGCTGGCAAATTAGAAAAATAAGAGAGAAAAATTTTGAGACTATTTACATTGGGGGAGGGACACCTTCTGTTTTAGATTTAGAACTTTTGGAAAGGCTATTAAAGGAGTTATATCCTTTAATAAAGAAAGCAAAAGAAGTAAGTATTGAAGTAAATCCAGAATCTATAGATGAAGAAAAAATAGAATTGCTTAAAGATTTTGTGAATAGGATAAGCATAGGAGTTCAATCATTTAATGATAAAAAATTAAAAGCTTTAACAAGAATGCACGATGCAAAAAAATCTATAGAGTCAATTCTAAATTTATCAAAAAGATTTAAAAATTTGAGTATAGATTTAATATTTGGGATATGGAATGAAAAAATAGAAGATTTTAAAAAAGATTTAGAGACAGCCACACAATTTCCTCTCACACACATATCTGTTTACAATCTCACTTATGAAAAAAATACACCTCTTTATGAATTAAAAGAGAAAGGAAAAATAATTCCTTTAGATAATGAAATAGAAGCTAAGATGTATGAACTCTGTTTAAAATTTTTACCTAAAAAAAAGTTTTATCAGTATGAAATTTCAAATTTCTCCAAAAAAGGTTTTGAGTGTCTCCATAACTTAAATTACTGGAATATGGGAGAATTTTTAGGATTAGGACCAGGAGCAGCATCTTTTTTAGATAAAGTTTATTATAGAAACTATACACCTTTAGAAAGTTATATTAAAAGAGTAAAAAAGAATGAGAGGTTCTTTTTTGTAGAGAAGAAATTGACCTCAAAACAAAAGATAAAATATAAAGTGATTCTAAATTTTAGAAGGATAAGAAAGATAAGGATAAGTAAAGAAGAACAGAAAGTTTTGAAGAGAGCATTAAACTACTTAATTAAGGAAAAGTATGTGAAAGTAAAAGAAAATGGAAATTTTAAAGAATTTTCTCTCACTAAAAAAGGTATATTTTTTTATGATGAGCTTGCTAAAAGTATTTTGTTATGCTAAAATCTTTTCTCAAAAACCTGGTGCCGGGGTAGCTCAGTCGGTAGAGCAGCGGACTGAAAATCCGCGTGTCGGCGGTTCGATTCCGTCCCCCGGCACCAGGAATATTTTTAAAACCCTCCTTTTCTCAGTAAAAATTTCCAATTGAAAATAATCGAATTATTTGAGAAGATAATTATAAAATGCGCCCGTAGTTCAATTGGAAGAACGCCTGACTACGGATCAGGAGGTTGGGAGTTCAAGTCTCCCCGGGCGCTCAAAAACATAAATGAAGTTTAAAGAATTAATAGATTTACCCATTGTAGTAATACTATTACTTTTAGCAATAGGAATTCTTTTTATTCTTGTCTGCAAAAACATTCCTTTAATTCCCTCTGAAGCTTTTTATGCAGGTCTACAGATAACTGCATCTTTAGCAGCTTTAATCTGTAGTTTAATTTTTCTAATTAGGTTCTTTATATTTAGACAAAGATTGTATCTTTTTTTAGCTATCACTTTTTTAATATTTTTTTCCTTTGAGTTTGCGATCGTTTTAGTCTTTTTTGGAAAGATTCCCGCCCCTTCTTTAGAAAAGGAAAATTTTTTAATTTTACTTTCAGCAGTTTTTACTTGGATATTTTCTCTTTCTTTTTTGATAGGTGCTTCTTTTAAAAAGTTCTTTTTGTCATATATCTCAAGTAAAAAGAAGATGAGCTTTGAAGCATGTCTTACTCCTTTACTATCTGTATTTGTAGGATTTTTGTTAGCTTACATTTCTTACTTTTTTTCTCAATTTTATTTTAAAGCAAAGGTTTTAAATTTATCATTACATTATTTATTGAGCTCAATAATTTTTCCTTTCATTATTCTCATCTACTACAGGATTTATTATAAAGAAAAGAGTCCTTTCTGGTGGTCTATGCTTCTCTTTATTTCTTTAAATTTTTTAAGTAATTTTTCTTTAGGATTTTCTAATTCATTTTTAGATACACCTTTTATATTCTTTGAGACTTTTAGAGCAATAAGTTACTGCACTTTAATCTTAGGAGCAAGTTTTGAAAGTATTATCCTTTTTGAGGAGGAAAGAAGATTAAAAGAATCTTTAGAAAAAGCTAACTTTCAACTAAAGAGATTAGATGAATTAAAATCAAAATTTTTATCTAGTGTCTCCCATGAGTTAAGAGCTCCTTTAGGGGTTATTTCTGAGAGTATAAATCAGCTTTTAGAAGGAATTCCAGGACAGGTTAACCCTTCTCAAAGAAGGATTTTAGAGATAGCCAAAAAAAATACCTCCCACCTTACTGAACTTATAAATGATATTTTAGATATTCAGAGAATAGAAGCAAAAAAGATGGAACTAAAAAAAGATGTTTTCGATCTTAAAGATCTTTTAAAAGAAGTATACGATTCTTACAAAGAGAGAGCAAATAGCAAAGGTTTAGAGTTAATTTTGGAGGTGCCTTCATATTCTTTACTTCTATATGCTGATAGAAGAAGAATAAGACAGATATTAGATAATCTTTTATCTAATTCTTTGAAATTTACAGAAAAAGGATTTATAAAAATCCATGCAGATAAGAAAGAAGATAAAGTTTACTTTGCAGTGAGAGATACAGGTTGTGGTATTAAGAAAGAAGATTTAGCTTATATTTTTGATAAGTTCAAGCAGTTTGGGAAGAGTAGAGAAGGTACAGGTTTAGGTTTAGCTATAGTTAAAGAACTTATCTCTTTACATGCTGGTGAGATATTCGTTAGGTCTGAAGAAGGATTAGGCACAGAGTTTAAGGTAGTTTTACCAGGTTTAACAGACAAAAATATCTTTAATGAATTCTTAAAGACACTAAAAGAAAAGAGTAGGCATGAAAATTCAAATCTTTTTGTTTTAAGACTTTATCATACTAAAGAATCTTCCTTTTTTAGAGAATTTATTAAAGATTCTTTAAAAGAAAATTTAAAGAATATGATAATTTTTGATACAGAACCTTTAAGTGTGCTTTTAGAGACAAAAGATGTAGACAAAGATGATGTTAAGAAGTTACTGAGTAAGTTTTTATCAAAGAAGTATTCATTAGAAGAGATATATACACAAGGAGGTAGAGTTTAAAATGAAAAGGATTCTAATTATAGAAGATGATTCTGATTTCAGAGAGTTAATAAAAAATAGGTTATCTTATTCAGGTTTTGAAGTTTATGAAGCAGAAAATGGTGCAGAAGGTCTTAAAAAGGTAAAAGAAATATCTCCTGACCTTATTCTTTTAGATATTAAGATGCCTGAGATGAATGGCTACTCTCTGATAAAAGAATTAAAAGCAAATCCTCAAACAGCTTCTATACCTATTATAATAGTTACTGCTTACAAGGAGATGGAAGAATTATTTAAATTAGAAGGTATACAAGATTATGTAGTAAAGACACAAGATTCCAATTTGATTTTAGAAAAGATTAATAAAATTTTAAAAGACAAAACTTAAAGGAGAGGTGCCTGAGTCTGGTTTAAAGGGCCCCGCTCGAAACGGGGTGCTCTCTGTCACAAACAGAGAGCCGTGGGTTCAAATCCCACCCTCTCCGCATAAGGAATCTAAATTTTAAAAAATGGGGATTTTTAAATTATTAAAAGAAGATATTCAGACTGTCTTTAAAAAAGATCCTGCTGCAAGGAGCACAATAGAGGTTATCTTATGTTATCCAGGTTTACATGCTATTTGGTTCCATAGGATAGCACACTGGTTATGGAATAAAAGATTAAGATTGTTAGCTAGGATTATCTCTCATATTTCAAGATTTTTGACAGGAATAGAAATACACCCAGGAGCCAAAATTGGTAGAAGATTTTTTATAGACCATGGTGCAGGTGTAGTAATAGGTGAAACTTCAGAGATTGGAGAAGATGTATTAATCTATCAAGGAGTAGTTTTAGGAGGTACAAGCTTAGAAAAGAAGAAAAGACATCCTACAATAGGAAATAATGTAGTAATTGGAGCAGGAGCTATATTATTAGGTCCTATTAAAGTAGGAGACAATGCCAAAATAGGAGCAGGCTCTGTAGTGATAAAAGATGTGCCACCAAATACTACAGTAGTAGGAGTTCCTGCTCATGTGGTAGGAAAGGAAAGGAAAAAAATAATGGGTGTAGATTTAGACCATCACAAACTCCCTGACCCTTTAATAGAAGTATTTAAAAGATTAGAAGAGAGGATTAAAAAAATAGAAGAAATTCTTCAAGAAAAATGCTCTTAAAACCATACAATTTATTTTAAATATATGTTATACTTTTCTTGGTGAAGAAAAGTTTTACTTTAATAGAGATAACTATAGCTATAGCTATTTTAGCTTTAGTTATTGGAGGTATTTTATATTCTTATGTAATCTCTTTAAATACGATTAGAAATTTAGAGTATAAAACAAAAGCTCTTTTATTTACTCAAGAAATTTTAGAAGAATTTAGAGGCAAAACTTTAGTCCAGTTAGTGAATAATTATGATGGTGTTGATTTTCCTTATGGAGATATTAATGTCCATACAGATATAGAAGTTTTGGAAGGTAGTGTGAGTTTACCTCTTTTATTGAGAATAACTTTTGAAATCAGGTGGCCTACAAGTACTAATCCTTTAACTTTAGTTTCTTACATTACTCAGAGATGAAAAGTTTTACTCTTGTAGAAGCTCTGGTCGTATTTTCTTTGTTTATTTTAATTTTAGGGAGCATATTTTATACATTAACTTTAGGAAGACAGACTCAAGATATATCTTTTGAGAAACTTTACCTTTTAAATAAATTAGCAAGTATTTCCTTATTAATCTCAAAGGAATTGAGAAAAACTAACTATTCACACATTACAGATTTGAATGGAAACAGTTTAGTTTCAGATACTCTTTATAAAGGTATAAGATTTTCTTTACCTCAAATAGATAATCAAGGAAATAAAATCTGGTCTTCAGATTATATTGAATACGATCTTAACACAACAAGATTTTTAAGAAGGACTCCAGATGGACAGAATTCTCTCTTAGAAAATGTGTCTTTTTCTTCAGAGAGTGGATTTATTTATAGAGGAGTAGAAAATAAGTTAGAAGTAATAATAAATTGCACAAAGAGTTTACCTTTAGGAAGAGAATTAACCCAAGAAGTAAGGTGGGCAGTATTTTTGAGGAATAGATGAGGAATAAAAGAGGTATTGTATTTGTAATAGCTTGTATTGTTCTTTCTGTACTTTTAGTGTTTAGTGGTAGTCTGCTTTATAAGATAATTTATACTCAAAATCTTTCTAAAAGGACTGAAGCTCAAATTAGAGCTTTCATCATAGCAGAATCAGCTCTTGATTTTGGAATAAACTTATTAAAGAATCATGCTATAACTTTTCCTTACACTCTTTCCAATCAATCTTTAGATGAAGGCTATTTTGATCTCGTTATTGAAAAGATCTCTCCAGAGAGGGTAAAGATTACATCTACTGGAAAGATATTATTAAGTACATTTGGAGAAACTAATCAAATTGAAAAGCAAGTTCAAGCTTATTTAGAAGAAGAGAGTTTCTGTAGATATCTTTACTTTACAACTGATGAACATCTGTGGGGTTTGGTGCCAGTCTGGTTTATTACAGGAGACCATTTAAGAGGACCTCTTCATACTAACACTCATTATCATATTTCAGGAGATCCTATCTTTGATGGTTTAGCTAAGTCTCATGATAATTGGGTAGAATATCTCCATGGAGGACCTCCTTTAGACAACCCTCAATTCAATGGAGGTCTTTTGTTAGGAGTACCTACTATAGATTTGCCAACAGATGCAAGTTCTATAAAGACAGCTGCACTTTCAGGAGGATTGTATTTGAAAGGAAAGACATTAGTAGTCTTTAATAATGATGGGACATTAACGATTACAAATAACAATAAAGGTTGGTATCAGAAAGTAGTCTCTCCTCCATCTAACCGAGTAATATACATTGAAGATGGTAATGTTTATGTAAGAGGTGTAGTTAAAGGAAATTTTACTGTAGGTACAAATAAAAATATTATAATTACAGATAACATAGTGTATGCTGAAGACCCACGCACAACTCCTACTTCTACAGATATGTTAGGATTGGTAGCTGAACAAAATGTAATAGTGAGTACCGATGATGATGATGGTTCTCAAATCTATGATCAGGCTTGTCCATATGATTTAGAGATCGATGCTTCTATTATGGCTTTAGGAGATTCTTTTGTTGTAGAGAATTGGTGGTCTTGCTCTCCTTTAGGGACTTTAACCTTATTTGGTGGAGTAATCCAAAAGTATAGAGGTCCTGTAGGGACTTTTGATCCAATAACGAATCAGAAACTTTCAGGATATACTAAAGATTATCAGTATGATGAGAGGTTTGAAAGCTCACATCCTCCATATTTTCCTACTACAGGTGATTGGAGGTTATTAGCTTGGGAGGAGGTTGAATGAAAAGGAAAAAGATAATTTTCTTAGTATCTCTTTTTGGAATTTTAATCGCAATTAATTTCCTTTTTATAAATAAAAAGAAAAAATTACATAAAGAAAGATTAATGCCTTCTAAATTAAAGTCAGTTGAGCAAAGTAAGAAAAATCTTTTAAAGACGTCTTATCAGACTAAAATAAAAATATTAAAAGGCAAAAACATACCTCCTTTAAAGAAAGAAAAAGAAAAAATGCTCTTTAGCCAAATCGAAAAAAAAGAAAAATCTTCTTTTACCCCTTCTTTTTATAAAATGTTCGATGAAGAAATAGAAATGTTAATCAAAGATAAAAAAGGTAAATTAAAAGCTACAAAAAATCAGGATATAATTCCTCCTTTAAAGATTTTTAAAGAATTTAGAGAAAAAAGAGTAATTATTTACTGATCTATAAAAAATTGAAGTATTGAATGGAGATTTTAAAAAGAATTCTGCTTATTTTTTTTATTCTTTTTTCTTCTCTTTTATTTTCACAATCAATCCCTAAAAAAGCTTTATATTGGAAAAAGTTAGATTCAAATAGAGTTCAGTGTTTATTATGTCCAAGAAAGTGTATTTTAAGAGATGGTCAAAGAGGGGTATGTGGGGTCAGAATAAATAAACATGGTATCTTATATACATTAGGGTATGGGAACCCTGTAGCTGTCCATATAGACCCTATTGAAAAAAAACCTTTTTTTCATGTATTTCCTGGAGCAAAGACTTTGTCTTTAGCAGTAGCTGGTTGTAATATGAGATGCAAATTCTGTCAAAACTGGCTTATCTCTCAATCAAGACCAGATGAGACTCAAAATTATATTTTAAGCCCCAAAGACATAGTAGAATTAGCTATTAAATACAACTGTGAGTTTATAGTATTTACCTATACAGAGCCCACAGTCTTTTATGAATATATGTTAGATATTGCAAAGTTAGCCAAAAAAAGAGGATTAAAAACTGCTATGCATACTTGTGGTTATATAAACCCAGCTCCTTTAAAAGAATTATTAAAGTACTTAGATGCAGTTAATGTAGATTTAAAAGGTTTTAATGAAGAGTTCTATCAAAACATGGGAGCTTATGCAAAATTAGAACCAGTTTTAGAGACTTTAAAGATAATTAAAAAATCTGGAGTCTGGTTAGAGATTACAAATCTTGTAATTCCAGGATTAAATGACTCAGAACAAGAAATCAGAAAAATGTGTGAATGGATAAAAGAAAATTTAGGAACTGATACTCCTCTTCATTTTAGCAGATTTTTTCCTGCCTATAAATTAAGGAATTTACCTCCAACACCTATATCTACTCTTCAAAAAGCTTACAAGATAGCTAAATCTGTGGGTTTAAAATATGTTTACATTGGAAATGTGGTAGGTAACCCTGCTGAATCTACATACTGTCCTAAATGTGGAAAAGTTTTAATAGAAAGAGTAGGTTACAAGATTCTTAAAAATAATATTGTAAAAGGAAGATGTAAATTTTGTGGAGAAAAGATCCCTGGGATATGGAGAGATGAATAATTATACAGATACTTTGATTACTTATCTTCAGATATTTGGAATTGGTTTTAGTTTTGGATTATGGGGTCCTTGTGTTTGGAACTATTTTATTCTCTCTAGTTTTTTTGTTAATCTTAAAGAAGCAAAAGAGATGTTTAAGTATATATTTTCTTTTTTGGTAGGTAGGTTTTTAGCTTATTTATCTTTAGGTTATATTACAGGAATTTCTGCCAGTTTACTAAAGAGATTTTTGTCTTTAAAACTCATAGATTTTTTTGAAATATTAGCTAGTATGATAATAATATTTTTGGGGTCTTTACTTATTTTTATGAAAGATCAAACTTACTTATACAAAAAGATAAACTTTAAATCTCTGAATACAGGAAATTTTTTCTTTTTAGGTTTATTTATAGGATTCTTGCCTTGCGCTCCACTTTTAGCTTTACTGTTTGAGGTAGCTATTATCTCTAAGAATGGGATAGAAGGTTTAATTTACATGTTATTTTTTGGAGTAGGAATTTTTTTGTCGAGTTTAATAATCTTAGGTATTTTAAATTTGACTTTATTTTCAGCTTTTAAGAAACTGTTAGTCTCTGAAAAAAGTAGATTAATCTTTAGGATCTGTTGTTCTATGCTTTTGATATTTTTTGGAGTAAAGCTTATTTACCAAAAGCTTTTATTTTTATCTCAAATGGAGTAAAATAAAATTGAGCTCTTTTAAAAAGGAGGTAGTTTATGTGCAATTTTAAAAGAGTATTTATAGTGGTAATCTTTACAATCTTTATTTTTTCTTCTATTAGTTTAGCTAAAAGTTCATTTGTAAAAGTAGGTTATGGTTATTCAACAAATCCTATAGAAGAAGAAGCAGTAAAAGAAGCAATAGGAAAGTTAAAAAAGAGTCTGAAAAAAAATCCAGATTTTCTTATTCTTTTCTCTACTGTAGATTATGATTTAGAAAAAGTCTTAAAAGAAATAAGAAAAAAAGTAGGAAATAAAACTAAAATTTATGGAGGAACTTCTTGTTTAGGAGTCTTAACCAAAGATGGCTTTCATAAAAGCGAAAAAGGTGCATTAGCTGTTTTAGGAGTAATTTCAGATAGAATAAAATTTGGTGTAGGATGTTGTGATTTAGATAAATTTTCTCCAAGAGAAGCTGGGAAAAGAGCAGTAATAAAAGCTATTAAATCTGCAGGAAAAGATATTAATCAAAAGCCAAAACTAATTTTAATTACTTCAGCTCCTGGAAGTGAAGAGGATATCTTAAAAGGTATAGCCGAAATTGTAGGAGAAGATACACCTGTTATTGGTGGTAGTTCAGCAGATAACACTATAGAAGGAAAATGGTCTCAATTTTGCAATGATAAAGTTTGCAAAAACAGTACAGTCTTAGCAGTTATCTATACAGATTTGAAAACAGGGATCTCTTATCAGAGTGGATATGAAAGGACAATAAGAACAGGTGTTATTACAAAAGCTGAAGGAAGAATTATTTATGAGATAGATAATAAACCTGCAGCTGAAGTTTACAATGAATGGTTAGATGGCGCTTTATCAGATGTCTTAAAGACAGGTGGAAAGATTTTAAGGCAAACTACTTTTTTTCCTTTAGCAAAAGTAATAAGAGGTAGGGGAGATTCTTGGTATTTTTTATCTATTCATCCTTTATCATTTAATCTACCTGAAAAATCTTTAAGTGTTTTTGCAGATGTAAAAACAGGTGATAGGATAGAACTTATGAAAGGTGATTGGGAGATGCTTTTAAACAGATGTTTTTCTACTCCAAGATTAGCTTTAAGAGGAGCCAAAATCAAAGAGGAAGATGTTGCATTTGGAATATTTACTTTCTGTGCAGGGACCATGTTAGCTATCCCTGAAGAAGAAAGAGATAAGATGCCACTTTTGGTAAATAAAGTTTTGAAAGGCGCTCCTTTCATAGGAACTTTTACTTTTGGAGAGCAGGGTTACATACCAGGTATTGGAAATCTTCATGGGAATTTGGTAAGTTCTATGGTAATAATCAGTAAGAAAGATGAGTGAAAAGAAGATATCTTTATTTAGTAAGATATTTTACCCTATAGTTTGTTTTTTTGGTGTAATAGGGATTTTAACTTTGTTTCTTTTTGTAAGGATTCAGACTCAAAATATGGAAAAGACTTTAATTGAGGAGCATTTATTATTTGCTCAGATACTTTCTTTACAGATTGAGAGTTATTATTATAAAGGGACATGGCCATTCTTAGCACTTAAAAAGCTCAGTGAAAGTAAGAATATACTATTTTGGAGATTGGTAAATTCAGATGGAGAAATAGAGTTAGCTGATAACATAAATCTATGGGGTAAAAAGATTCAAGACAAAGATTTTAAGACAAAAAAGATAATAGTAAAAGATAGTGTTTTACCTTCAACTAATGAAAGAATAAAGGTCATAATTTATCCTTTAAGGATAAAAGAAAATGGAAACCCTTGGACTTTATGGTTAGGAATTTCTTTAAGGAATATAAGAAAAGCTCAAAAAGAATTAATCCTTGCTATTTTTAGTTTATCTCCTTTACTTCTTTTAATAATTTATCTTTTCCCATTTTATCTGGCTAAAAATATAACTACACCTATAAAAAGACTCGTAAAAGCTACACAAATAATAGGAAAAGGAAACTTAGATTATACCATAGATATTTCTACTTCTGATGAAGTAGGTATTTTAACTCACGCTTTTAATAAGATGGTAAAGGATTTAAAAAACAAAACAGTATCTCTTAATTACTTTGATACGATAATAAATACTATGGCTGATTCTTTGATAGTCACAGATGCCCATGGAAAGATTGAGTTAGTTAATGAAGCAGCAGTTAAGTTGTTAGGATATAAAAAAGAAGAGATATTAGGCAAAAACATAAATTCTTTAGTAGAGGTTAAACCTTATTTTAGTTTTAAAGAAGAGACAAAAAAACCTGTTGAATCTTTAGAAGCTATCTGGAATGTAAAAGGCAAAAAAGAAATCCCTGTTATTTGCAGTTGCTCTGAAGTTAAAAATGAGAAAGGAGAAGTAATAAACAGAATATACGTAGTAAGAGATATTACAGATATTAAGGAGACAGAAGAAGAGTTAATACAAGCTTATAAAAAACTTAAAGAGACTCAAGATGAATTGATTCAAACAGAAAAGATAGCAGCTTTAGGCAAACTCGCTTCAGGGACTGCTCATGAGATAAAAAACCCTCTTTCTATCATAATGCAGGGAATATATCTTGTAGATAGTTTGGTTCCTGAAAAATCTCAAGAGTTAAAAGAGACTATAGATATGATAAAAGAAGCTGTAAAGAGAGCAGATACTGTAATTAAACGTATCTTAAATTATGCAAGAGCTTCAGAACTCAAACTAACTCCCCAAAATATTTGTGAGATTATAGACCAAGGTATTTCTTTAATAGAAGAGCAATTAAAATTCAAAAATATAAAGATAGAAAGAGATTATCCACCTAAACCTATATTTGTTCAAGCAGACAGAGTAATGTTAAGTCAGGTATTTTTGAATTTAGCTACAAACTCTCAAGATGCTATGCCTGAAGGAGGAGTAATTAGAATAAAAGTATATGAAGAAGATGACCAGTGTATAATTGAATTTGAAGATACAGGTATTGGTATTCCTCAAGATAAACTTTCAAAGATCTTTGAACCTTTTTATACCACAAAAAAACCAGGCAAAGGAACAGGTTTGGGTTTGGCTATGGTAGAATTAATAATAAATAGACATAATGGCAAAATAGACGTTGAAAGCGAAGTAGGCAGAGGAACAAAGTTTACGATTAAGTTACCTAAATTGAAAGAAGAATAGGAGGTATAAAGATGAAGAAGATTTTATTAGTCGATGATGAAGAAAGTTTTTGTTACTTTGTAAAGAAGAATTTAGAATTAACAGGAGAGTTTAAAGTCTTTACTGCCAACAATGGAGAAGAAGGTTTAGAAATAGCTCGCAGAGAAAGACCAGATTTAATTTTATTAGATGTCTTAATGCCCGGAATGTTAGGCTCAGATGTAGCAGCTAAGCTACAAGAAGACCCAGTTTTAGCTCAGATCCCTGTAGTTTTTCTTACAGCTGTAGTTCAGAAAGAAGATTTTGGAGATGATTTAATTAAAAAAAGTGGAGGACACTTATTTTTAGCAAAACCCATTACTCCTGAAGAGTTGGTAACAGCTATTAAAAAGATATTAGAAGAAAAGGAGCAGGAAAGTTGATTTCAAAAAAAGTAGTCTTACACTTTCCTCCTGAATTAATAGATAAGCCTATAATTTCAAATATGGTAAAAAGATTTAATTTAGAATTCAACATCCTTAAAGCTTTTGTCACTCCCAGAGAAGAAGGATTGTTAGTCTTAGAACTTACAGGGACTAAAAAAGCTTTACAAGATGCTTTAGAGTACTTAAAAGAATTAAATGTAAAAATTCAAGCTCTGAGTAGAGATATTATAAGAGATGAAGATCTTTGTACAGACTGTGGAGCTTGTACAGTAATATGTCCTACAGGAGCTTTATATATGGATAAGAATACTTATAAAATTGTCTTTTCATCAGAAAAATGTATAGCTTGTGAATTGTGTGTTAAAGAGTGCCCATACAAAGCTATGAAAGTGAGTTTTAAATGATTTTGGTTGAATATTTTGACAAAGTATGTTAATTTTAAAAGAGATGGTAAAAAAATTACTTTTAGTTTTTTTTATTTTAGGATTTTTAAAGATAAGCTGGGCAATAGATTTCTCTGCAGAATCTCCTTTTAGAGAGTGTATTTTAATAAAAATTTCTTTAGATTCTACAAAAGATAACCTTAACCAAGATTTTCTATCCAAAGAAGAACTTAAAAAGAGAAAGATAGAGTTAGGTTTTAAGACTGCAGATTACATTTCTGAATTGCTATGTGCTTATAACTTAGATTTTATCTCTGAAAGACTTTGGCAGATCTCAAGTTGGGTAGAAAAAGAAAGAAGGCTTGAGAAATATTTAAAAGAAAAATATTCAATAAAATTAGATATAGATATCCCTAAAAAAGCTTTTGTCTTTTACACTCACCGTTTTTGATTTGACACTATAAAAAAAATTACTTATAATTTTACAAATCTAAGGAGGTATTTTTATGGCTAAGATTTCAAAGATTAAAGCAAGAGAGATCTTAGATTCAAGGGGAAATCCAACTTTAGAAGTAGATGTTTTACTTTCAGATGGTTCTTTTGCAAGAGCAGCTGTTCCTTCAGGAGCTTCTACAGGAGAGAGAGAAGCTTTGGAGTTGAGAGACAAAGATAAAGATAGATTTTTAGGAAAAGGAGTGTTGAAAGCTGTAGAGAATGTGAACAAAATTATTTTTAAAAAGATAAAAGGCTTAGAGGCAGATTTTAGAAAAATAGATAAGATTTTAATAGAATTGGATTCTACTGAGAATAAATCCAGATTAGGTGCTAATGCTATTTTAGGAGTTTCTTTAGCTGTAGCTAAAGCTCAAAGTGTTTCTAAAAAATTACCTTTTTATAAATTTTTAAATAAAAAAGCAAAACTACTCCCTGTTCCATTAATGAATATTTTGAATGGAGGTTTGCACGCAGATAACAATTTAGATATTCAAGAATTTATGATAGTTCCTTGGGGATTTAGTAGTTTTAAGAGAGCTTTACAAGCAGCTTCAGAGATATTTCATACTTTGAAAAAAATATTGAAATCAAAAGGATTGACGACTTCTGTTGGAGATGAAGGTGGTTTTGCTCCTGATTTAAATAAGAATGAAGAAGCTATAAAATTGATTTTAAAAGCAATTAAGACTGCAGGATACAAAGAAGGAAAAGAAATAGCTTTAGCTTTAGATGTAGCAGCTTCATCTTTATCAAAAAATGGCGTTTATCTTTTTGAGAATAGGAAAGTAGATTCAAATTATCTTATAGATTTTTATAAAAGACTAATTAAAAAGTATCCTATCGTGAGTATAGAAGATGGATTAGGTGAGAATGACTGGCAAGGTTGGCAAAAGCTTACTCAAACTTTGGGCAAAAGTATTCAACTTGTAGGAGATGATATCTTTGTGACCAATCCTAAGCTCTTAAAAGAAGGTATTGAAAAAAACATAGCGAATGCAATTTTAGTTAAAGTTAATCAAATAGGCACCTTATCTGAAACTTTAGAAACAGTTAAACTCGCTAAATCTAGTGGTTACAAAAGTATAATATCTCATAGATCAGGAGAGACTGAAGACGTAACTATCTCTCATATAGCAGTGGGTTTAGAAACCGGACAAATAAAAACAGGTTCTGTTTCAAGGACAGATAGAATAGCTAAATACAATGAGTTACTGAGAATAGAAGAAGAATTAGGCAAGAAAGCTGAATTTGCAGGTTATTTTTTGAATAAAAAATGGTTGTAAAGATTTTTAGATTCAGTATAATTTCTTTAGCAGTTGTTGGTGTTCTTTCTTATCTGTACTTTCCATCTCTTTCAAGATTAAAAGAGTTAAAAGAGATAGAGAAAGATTTAGATAATAAAATTTTTTTGTTAAAATCAGAAATCAATGATTTGAAGAGAGAGATAAAGTTAGCTGATTCTGCTGAATACAAAAAATATCTGATTAGAAAGAAATTGAATCTTTTAAAAGAAGGAGAATATATTTTAGAGATAAAAAATAGCGGGGTGGAGCAGCCAGGTAGCTCGCCAGGCTCATAACCTGGAGGTCGCAGGTTCAAATCCTGCCCCCGCAACCATCTCTTTAAACTAAAAATGAAAGAAGCAGTAGTATTAGTAGGAGGAAAACAATACATAGTAAATGAAGGAGATGTTTTAGATATAGAAAAGATAGAGAATTCTCCAGGAGAGAAAATTACTTTAGATAAAGTTCTGTTGGTAGCTACAGATAAAGAGATTTTAATTGGAAAACCGTTCTTAAAAAATGTGAATGTAAAAGTAGAAGTTTTAGAACATTTAAAAGCAAAAAAAGTTATACATTTCAAATACACTCCTAAGAAAAATTCCAAAAGAAAAAAAGGTCACAGGCAGCCTCTCACTCGTATTAAAGTCCTCAACATCAACATTTAAAATTGTTTTTAGATCAAGTAATAATAAAAGTAAAAGCAGGTGATGGTGGAAAAGGATGTGAAAGTTTTAAAAAACTTTCCTATAAAAAAAAGATACCCACAGGTGGAGATGGTGGTAAAGGGGGAGATGTAATTGTAAAAGCTGTATCTCAAAAACTTACTTTGATAGATTTCTGGTATAAAAATTTTTTAAAAGCTGAATCTGGAAAACCTGGTGGCCCAAATTATAAAAAAGGAAGAGATGGTAAAGATTTGATAATAGAAGTCCCTCCAGGTACCATTGTAAAAGATTTAAAAAGAAATGTAATTTTAGGAGATTTAAAAGAAGGTCAAATAATTAAAATAGCTAAAGGTGGCAGAGGTGGTAGAGGTAATGCAAGATTTTTATTCGCTGAAGAAGGTCAAAAAGGCCAAGAGAAAGAAATCCTTTTAGAATTGAAATTAATAGCCCAAGTAGGTTTAATTGGTTTTCCTAATGCTGGAAAGTCTACTTTGATAAATGCTTTGTGTAGAACCTCTTCAAAAGTAGGTTCTTATCCTTTTACTACCAAATCTCCTGTTATAGGAATTTTTGAATATAAAGATAAAAAAATAAGTATAGCAGATCTACCAGGTATAATTAAAGGAGCTCATTTAGGTAAAGGTTTGGGGATAAGATTTTTAAAACATATTGAAAGGACTCAAATTTTAATCTTTGTGTTAGACCCTTCTCCTTTTCAGAATTTAAATTTAGTTGAACAGTTAGAGGTTCTTAGAGATGAGTTAAGAAATTATAAATTTGATTTAGAAAAGAGAAAGTATATAATTTGTATAAATAAAATAGACTTAAATGTAAGAAAAGAGATTCAGACTTTTAAAAGAAATTTTAAAGAAGAAGTAATATTGATTTCAGCCTTAAAAAAGAAAGGTTTAGAAAAGTTAAAAAGGAAAATTTTAGAGTTGCTGAATGAAGATAGTAATTAAGATAGGTTCATCTGTAATATATAGAGAAGAGAAAATAAGAGAAGATATTTTGAAAAATCTAATAACCCAAATAGTTAAGTTACAAGATTTAGGTTATAAAGTATTTTTGGTAAGTTCAGGAGCTATAGCTTTAGGAGCAAACTTTTACAACTTTAAAAATAGACCTAAAAAACTTTCTCAACTTCAAAGCTGTGCAGCTGTAGGTCAAGTTTTATTAATGCAACTTTATAATAAGCTACTTTCACCTTTTGAAAGAATATCTGCTCAAGTTTTGTTAACTTGGGATGATTTTAAGTGTCGCAAAAGATTCATAAATGCTAAAAATACACTCTTAGAACTAACAAAGAGAAAAACTCTCCCTATAATAAATGAAAACGATACTGTTAGTGTAGAAGAGATACAATTTGGAGATAATGATAAGCTCTCAGCTCTGGTAGCTTGTTTGGTAGATGCAACCAGATTGCTAATAATTACAGATGTAGAGGGTTTATATGTAAGAGGAGAATTGGTAAAGGAAGTGAAAGATATAAATGAAGATTTACTTAAGTATTGCAAAGAAAAAAATTATGGGATGAGAGTAGGTGGTATGAAGAGTAAAATAGAAGCTGCAAAGTTAGCTACAGAAGCAGGTATAAAGGTAGATATCGTTAGCTTTTCAAAACCTGAAGTAATTTTAAATACAGTAACTAAAGATGAGATTTTAGGTACAAGATTTTATCCAAAGATTAAGTTAAAAAGTATAAAGAGATGGATAGCTTTTGGGAGTGTGCCTTGTGGGAAAATATTTGTAGATGAAGGTGCAAAAAGAGCTTTGGTAGAAAGAAATTCAAGTCTGCTCCTTCCAGGGATAACAAAGATAGAAGGTGATTTTAAAGAAAAAGATGTTGTAGAGGTATTAGATACCCAAGGAACTTGCTTTGCTAAAGGTCAAGTTAATTTTTCTGCAGAGTTTTTAAAGAGGAACATGAAGAAAAAAAAGTTAGATAAAGAAGTTATCCACAGAGATTATTTAGTTATTCTTTAAAAGAAGGAGGTCAATAATGCAAACATTAAAGAAAAAAATTTTAGAGTTAGCAAAGAGAGTAAAAGAGGCTCAAAGGTATCTATATAAGATTCCTGAAGATACAAAAGATCAAATTCTTAAAGAAATGGCTCAGAGATTAAAAGAAAATAAAGAGATGTTGTTAAGAGAGAATGAAAAGGATGTAAAAAAAGCTAAGAAAGATAAGATGCCATCTAGTTTCATAGATAGGTTGGTTTTAAACGAGAAAAGAATAGAAGCAATGAGTAAAAGCTTGGAAGAAATTTCTAATCTGAAATCTCCAGTAGGAGAGATAATTAAGGGATGGGAAAGACCAAACAGATTAAAAATTCAGAAAGTAAGGGTCCCAATAGGAGTTATTTTAATAATTTATGAAGCAAGACCTAGTGTAACTTCAGATTGTGTAGGTTTGTGTTTTAAGACATCGAATGGCTTAATCTTGAGAGGCTCTTCACATGCTTTAAATTCAAATTTAGCTATTGTAAAAGTTTTAAAACAAGTATTAGTAGAAAAAGGATTTAAAAAAGATTTTTTTGCTTATGTACCTTTTAAAGAGAGAGAAGCAGTAAAGATATTATTAAGTTGCAAAGAATATATAGATTTAGTTATTCCAAGAGGAGGGGAATCTTTAATTAAGGCTATAGAGAAAATGAGTAAGATTCCAGTTATAAAGCATTATAAAGGAGTTTGTCACATATATGTAGATAAGTCTGCAAATATAGATACAGCTTTGAAAGTATGTTTTAATGCTAAAGTCCAGAGACCTTCTGTGTGCAATGCAGTAGAAACTTTATTAGTACACAAAGATATAGCCAAAGAATTTTTACCTTTAATAGCTCAAAAATTCAAAGAAGCCAAAGTAGTTTTAAAGGGATGTCCAAAGACCAAAAAGATATTACCAGATATAGAACGTGCTACTCAAAAAGATTGGTATACAGAGTATTTGGACCTAATTATCTCCATAAAAGTTGTAGATTCTTTAGAGGAAGCTATAGACCATATAAATACTTATGGGACTCACCACTCAGATTGTATTATTACCCAAGATGTAAATGCAGCTAATAAATTCTTGGAAGAAGTAGATTCTGCCTGTTGTTATCTTAATGCTTCTACAAGATTTACAGATGGTTATGAGTTTGGTTTGGGAGCAGAGATTGGTATCTCAACTGATAAACTCCATGCAAGAGGTCCTATGGGTTTAGAAGAATTAACTACTTATAAATATGTAATATTAGGTCAAGGCCAGATTAGAGAATGAAATTAGGAATTTTAGGAGGAACATTCGATCCTTTACATATTGGACATTTGATTTTGGCTCAGCAAGCCTTAGAAAAATTGAAGTTAGACAAAGTAATATTTGTGGTAAATAATATCCCTCCCCATAAAAAAGAGTGTTTTTTTCCGGGTTCTGTAAGATTTAAAATGGTAAAAGAAGCTTTAAAAGATTATCCTTATTTTGAAGCTTCAAACATAGAACTTAAAAGAAGAGGAATCTCTTACACTGTAGATACTCTTAAAGAATTTAAAAAAATTTATCCAAAAGCTAAATTTTATCTTATAATAGGTTCAGATTTAGCAAAGGATTTTTTTAAAAAATGGAGATCTCCTTTTGAGATTTTAAAATTATCTAAAGTCTGTGTAGCAAAAAGAAATAGAGTTTTTAAAAAAGATAAAAGATTTTTGTATTTTGATATAATTCAGGTAGGAATCTCTTCTACCTTTATAAGAGAGAGAATTAAAGAAAATAAACCAATAGATCTTTTTGTACCAAAAGTAGTAAAAAAAATTATAAAAGAATATTTAAAAAGATGAAGATCTTGGTAGGAGCTTCTATTCTATCAGCAGATTTTTCTAAATTAGCTGAAGAAGTAAAGAAAGTTGAGTCTGCTGGTATAGATTTTATACATATAGATATAATGGATGGGAATTTTGTTCCTAACATTACATTTGGACCCAAATTAGTAAGAGATTTAAGGAAAGAGACAAGATTAGTTTTAGAATCTCATCTGATGATAAAAGAGCCTTTAAAATTTTTAAAGGAATTTTTAGAAGCAGGCGCAGACTGGATAACTTTACACATCGAGACTCTCAACAAAGAAGACGTTAAAAAAGCTTATGAAGTGATAAAGAAAGAAAGAAGAAAGTTTGGCTTAGCTTTAAACCCAGATACTCCTTTAGAAAGAGTAGAGGATTTTTTAGATTTAACAGATTTCATTTTAATAATGACAGTCTTTCCTGGTTTTGGTGGTCAAAAGTTCATAAGAGAATGTTTAGAAAAGATAGAAAGACTTAGAAAGATTTATAAAAAAGATATTAGTGTAGATGGAGGAATAAACGCACAGACTTCAAGAGAGTGTATAGAAAAAGGTGCAAATATAATTTGTTCTGGAAGTTTTATATTTTTCTCAGAGGATATAAATAAAGCTATAAGGAGGTTAAAAAATGAGTGTTAAATTTGGTACTGATGGATGGAGGGCTATAATTGCCAAAGATTTTACTTTTGAAAATGTAGAAAGATTATCACAAGCTGTAAGTAATTATCTTTTGAATAAAAAGAAATCTCCCAGAGTAGTTATAGGCTTTGATACAAGATTTTTATCACAAGAATTTGCTAAAGCTAGTAGCTGTGTATTTTGTGCAAATAACATAAGTGTGGTCCTTTCTAAAAGTTTTTTACCTACACCTGCTTTGAGTTTTAAGACCAAATTTGGAGGTTTTGATTTAGGGATTATGATCACAGCTTCTCACAATCCTTATTATTTCAATGGATATAAAATTAAAAAATCGACAGGAGCTGCAGCAGATAACACTTTAACTCAACAGATAGAAGCTTTAATGGATAAAAATTCTGTGAAAAAAATAGATTTTAAAAAAGCGCTGGATTCAGGGTTATTGAAAATTGAAGATTTCAAATCTGAATATGTAAAGTTTTTAAGAAGGTATATAGATCTTAAAGTAATAAAAAAGAAGAGGCTAAGAATCTGTATAGATAGTATGTATGGAGCTTGCAATAAGATTTTTTCAGATCTTTTAAAAGGTACTCATGTAAAGCTAAATTTTATTAGAGATAGAGTTAATCCTTATTTTGATGGTGGCAGACCTGAACCTACAGAAAGCAATTTAAGCAGATTGAAAAAAGAAATGAAGAAAAAAAAGTTTGATTTGGGTTTAGCTTTTGATGGAGATGGAGATAGATTAGCTGCTTTTACTGAAAAAGGTGAGTTTATTCATCCTCAAATAATTTTACCTTTATTATGTGAGTATCTTTACAATTCGAGGAATTGGAGAGGAAGTGTAGTAAAGACAGTAGTAGGTTCTTTTTTAATAGATAAGGTTTGTGAGAAATTAGGTTTACCTGTTAGAGAGGTTCCTATAGGATTTAAATATATCTCTGCTGTTTTTGAAAGAGAAGAAGTATTAATTGGAGGTGAAGAAGCAGGAGGTATTGGTTTTAAGAATTATATTCCAGAAAGAGATGGAAGTTTGGCTGGATTATTATTATTAGAGATGATAGCAGTCTCTAAGAAAAAAATTAGTCAGATTCTCAAAGATTTTTATAAAAAGTATGGAAGATTCTATTATTTGAGAGAAGATATACCTATTTCAAAAAGAGAAATAAACTTAGAGAAAATAAAACTTCCATCTGAACTTTTGGGTAGAAAAATAATAAACATAAATAGATTAGATGGGATAAAACTCATTACTTCTCAATCTTGGCTCATGTTTAGAAAATCTGGAACTGAACCTTTAGTAAGAATTTATGCAGAAGCTCAAACTAAAAGAGAAGCAAAAGAACTAATAACTCTAGGCAAAAAAATACTCTTTAACAATGCTGTATGAGATATTAAGACCTGTAGCTGTTTTTCTATTTAAAATTTATTTTAGATACAAAGTTAAAGGAAGAGAAAACATTCCTTTAAAAGGAGCTTTTATTTTGGCGAGTAACCATTTGAGTTATTTAGATCCTGTATTTTTGGGAGTGTGTATAAAGAGAAAGTTAAGTTTTATGGCAAAATCAGAGTTATTTAAAAATAAATTTTTTTCTCTTTTAATAAAAACTTTAGGAGCCTTTCCTGTAAAAAGAAACACTTCAGACTTTAAAGCATTAAAAGAAGCTATAAATAGAATTAAGAAAGGAGAAATTTTAGTAATATTTCCTCAAGGTACAAGGACTAAAGATAAAAATGCCCCACCTTTAAAAGGAATAGGTTTTTTAGTAAAGAAAACAAGAGTTCCTGTAATCTGTTGCAGAATTTTTAATACAGATTTAGCTTTACCTTCAGGAAAAAAAATTATTTACCCTGTAAGATTGAAAGCTGTTTTTAGCAAACCTTTAGATTTCTCTTCTGAATCTGATTCTGAGACTATCTCATTTAAAATTTTAAAAAAAATCTACTCTCTTTCTTGACTCTTTTTTAAAATTTGAGATAATTTACTGCTCTTAAAAATTATAAAGGAGGTTTTAAAGATTTTATGGGAGTAATAAGTAGAGAAGAGTTAGAAAAATTATATGAGGAAAATTTTGTAGAAATAAAAGAGGGTGAAATCTTAAAAGGTAAAGTGATAAAAAAATTACCTGATTATATAGTAGTAGATGTAGGATTTAAATCTGAAGCTTTAATTCCAAAAGAAGAATTTGAAGCACCTCAAGATATAAAAGAAGGTGATGAAGTAGAAGTTTATGTAGAGTCTAAAGAAGATGAAGAGGGAAGATTGCTCCTTTCTTATCAAAAAGCAAAGAGATTAAGAGGTTGGGAAAAGTTAATAGAATCTCACAAAGAAGGAGATATAGTAGAAGGCGTGGTTAAAAAAAGAATAAAGGGAGGTTTTTATATAGATATTTATGGGATGGAAGCTTTTTTACCTGGGTCTTTGTCTCTATTTAAAGGTCTACCAGATTCTGAGATAATAGGTAAGACTTTTAAGTTCATGCTTCTAAAAATATATAGAGGAAGAAAAAATGTGATAGTTTCACGTAAAGATGCAGTCATAAAAGAAAAGGAAGAACAAAAAAGAAAACTTTGGGAATCTTTGGAGACTGGTAAAGTTTTAAAAGGGAAAGTTAAAAGTATGACAGATTTTGGAGCTTTTATAGATTTAGGAGGAGTAGATGGTCTCTTACATATAACTGATATTAGTTGGAAAAAAATAAATCATCCTTCAGAAGTTCTGAAAATAGGCCAAGAGATTGAAGTTATGGTATTAAATTTTGATAAAGATACTCAAAAGATATCTTTGGGATTAAAACAACTTACTCCTGACCCCTGGCAGAATATAGAAGAAAAATATCCTGTAGGAAGTGTCGTTAAAGGCAAGATTACCAATATCCTTCCTTATGGATTGTTCGTAGAAATAGAACCAGGTATTGAAGGGTTAATTCATGCAAGAGAAGTTAGTTGGTCTAAAAAGTTAATAAATTTACAGGAAAATTTTAAACCAGGTCAAGAGCTCAATGCCAAAGTAATTAGAATAGAAAAAGAAAACAGAAAAATAGCTTTATCTATAAAACAACTCACCCCTGACCCTTGGCAAGAAGTTCAAAAAAAGTATCCTCCAGGTGTTAGAGTAAGAGGAGAAGTTGTAGGATTTTTAAGTTATGGTGTATTTGTAGAAATAGAGCCAGGTATTGAAGGGATAGTCTATCTTAAAGATTTATCTTGGACAAAAAGAGTAAGTAATCCTCAAGAGTATTTGAAAAAAGGTCAGATAATAGAAGCTTTAGTTTTAGGAATAGATAGGAGGCAGAAGAAATTAATATTAGGAATAAAACAGTTAAAACCTAATCCTTGGCCTGAGATAATGGAAAAATATACTCCAGGCAAGATTTTTGAAGGCAAAGTTGCCAAAATTACCAATTTTGGAATATTTGTAGAGTTAGAAAAAGATCTTGAAGGTTTGGTTTATAAAGAAGAGATTGAAAAAGAAAGAATGCAAAATTTAAAACCAGGTGATTCTATAAAAGTAAAGATTTTAAAAGTGGATGCTCACGAATCAAAGATAAGTTTATCTTGTAAAGGTATAGAATGAAAAAAATATTTTACATTATTTTAGATGGTTTAGGTGATCTGCCCCATCCAGATTTAGATTCAAAAACACCTTTGGAATCAGCTTTTACTCCTCATTTAGATAAATTAGCTAAAGAAGGAAAATGTGGTTTACTTTATCCTGTAGGAGAACCTGTAGCTCCAGAGTCTGATACAGCAGTAATTTCTCTTTTAAGTTATAAACCTGCTGAGCACTACACAGGAAGAGGACCTTTAGAAGTAGTAGCTGAGAACATAGATTTTAAAGATGGAGATTTAGCTCTAAGATGTAACTTTGCTACAATTTCAGATGATAGAAAAACTATTTTAGATAGAAGAGCAGGAAGAAATCTTACTACAGAGGAAGCAAAAGCTTTATCAGATGAGTTAAATGAAAAATTAAAGTTGGAATCAGCAGATTTTGTTTTTAAAAATACTATAGGACATAGAGCGGTTCTGGTTATAAGATCTAAAAAAACAAAACTTTCTGGCTTTATAGAAAATACAGATCCTGCCTATAAAAGAGAAGGGATAATAAGTGTAGCTAAAGATAAATTTGAAAATGTAATCTGTGAATCAAAACCTTTAGAAGGCTTTGAGAATGACATTAAAGCCCAAGAAGCATCTAAACTCTTAAATGAATTTACAAAGAAATCTATCGATATTTTAGATAAATCTCAAGTCAACAAAGAGAGAAGAAGAAAAGGGCTTTTACCAGCTAATGTTATTCTATCTAGAGATGCAGGTTCAGAATTGCCAAAATTTACACCTTTAAAAGAAAAATTAGGTCTTAACTTTGGATGTTTTGTCCAGATGCCAGTAGAAAAAGGTATAGCTATTTTGACAGGTATGAGAATAATAGAGGTTCCTATTTTAAAAGATTTAGTTGCTACTTACCGATCTTGGGCTGAGTTAGCTATAAAAGAGATATCTAATTTTGATGGTCTTTATATTCACATTAAAGGTCCTGATGAACCAGGTCACGATGGATTACCAAAAAAGAAGAAGGAGATTATAGAATTAATAGACAAATATTTCTTTGAAAAAATAATCTCTTTTGTAAATAAGGAAGAGTTTGTGGTATGTGTAACTGCAGATCATGCAACACCTTGCTTATTAAAAGCTCATTCATCTGATCCTGTCCCTTTACTAATATGGGGTAAAGATATTGAGCCTGATAGCACAAAAAGTTTTAGTGAAAGAGAATGCAAAGAAGGTGCTTTAGGAATACTAAAAGGCTTTGAACTCCTTCCTTTTCTCTCCAAATTGGCAAAGTAATATAATAAAATAAATAATATGAAGAAATTTGATGTAGTAGTCGTAGGTGGAGGTCATGCAGGTATAGAAGCAGCTATAGCTTGTGCAAAGTTAGGTTGTAGTGTTTTGGTCATTACCTTTAATTTAGATTTGATAGGTCATACTTCTTGTAACCCTGCTGTAGGAGGAGTTTCAAAAGCTCACTTAGTAAAAGAAGTTAATGCTTTAGGAGGTTTAATTGCAAAGATAACAGATTTATCTGCTATTCAATATAGGAGATTGAATAAGAAGAAAGGACCTGCTGTCTGGTCTACACGCTGTCAAATAGATAGAGCTTTATATAGAAAATATGCAAGAAAATTTTTAGAAGAGAACATAAATATTTCTCTCTATCAGGCAGAAGTAACCCAACTCCTTATAAAAGATAAAAAAATAGAAGGTGTAATTACAGACTTAGGAGAAGTCTTTTATTGTAAATGTGTGATTTTAGCTCCTGGAACTTTTTTGGGAGGTTTAATTCATATAGGTTTACAGAATTTTCATGGAGGAAGATTAGGAGAAAAAGCTTCTTTAAAATTAAAAGAGAATTTAAAAGAATTAGGTTTTAAATTAAAAAGCTTTAAAACTGGAACCTGTGCAAGATTAGATAAAAGAACAATAGATTTTTCTAAGATGACTCCTCAATATTCAGAAGAAGATGTAGAGTGTTTTTCAGAAGATAGTTTTAAAAGATATAATCCTCAAAAGCCTTGTTATATAACTTATACTAATGAAGATACTCATAAAATTATCTTAAAAAATTTAGATAAATCTCCTTTATACACAGGAATAATAAAATCTACAGGAGTAAGATATTGTCCTTCTTTAGAAGATAAGGTAGTAAAATTTAGGGATAGACAAAGACATCAAGTATTTATAGAACCAGAAGGCATAGATACAATAGAAGTTTATCCTAATGGAATCTCTACTTCTCTTCCTTTAAAAGTCCAAGAAGATTTTATTCACACAATTCCTGGATTAGAAAATGTTAAAATTTTAAGACCAGGTTATGGTATTGAACACACAGTTATTGATTCTACACAATTATTTCATACTTTAGAATCAAAATTGATAGAAGGTTTATTTTTTGCAGGTCAAATCAATGGGACTACAGGCTATGAAGAAGCAGCTGCTCAAGGGATAGTTGCAGGGATTAATGCTGGTTTAAAAGTAAAAAAAAGACCTCCTTTTATTTTGGAAAGGACTGATGGTTACATAGGAGTCTTAATAGATGATTTAGTCACAAAAGGAACCCAAGAACCTTACAGAATGTTTACTTCTAGAGCAGAGTTGAGATTATTATTTAGAGAATCTAATGCAGATTTAAGATTGGGTAAAAAAGCTTTTGAATTAGGTTTAATCAGTAAAGAAGATTTTGAAAAGATAAAAGAAAAACAAATTCGTATTAAAGAAAAAATAAAAGAATTAGAGTCAAAAAAGATTTACCCTAAAAAAGAGATAAACCAAATCTTAGAGGAGACTTTTTGTTTAAAAATAGAAAATGCTTTAACTTTAAAAGATCTTCTTAAAAAACCTCAAATAAGTATCAGTAAGTTGTTTGAGGTCTTTAAGATAGAAAAGTTAAATCCTGTAGAGATGAGAGAGGTAGAGATCGAAATAAAATATGAAGGATTTATAAAAAGACAAAAAAAAGAAGCTGAGAACTTAAAATATTTAAAAAATATAAAGATCCCTGAAGATTTTGATTTTGCAAGTGTGAGTGGTTTATCTACAGAAATAAGAGAAAAATTATCAAAATTTAGACCAAAAGATTTAGGGCAAGCTCTTCAAATTTCAGGGGTCACCCCTGCAAGTGTAGTGTTATTAGCATATTACATAAAAAAACATAATGAAGAAAAAAGAGTTAGAAGCTCTATTTAAGATATCTAAAGCAATAACGAGTCAAAGTATATTAGAAGACATTTTAAAATTAATAGTTACTGTAACTGCTGAAATCACAGGTTCTAAAATTTGTTCTTTAATGCTTTTAGATGAAGATGGTTTTCTGAGGATAAAAGCTACCCAATCTGTAAGTAAAGAGTATATAGAAAAACCTCCTTTAAGATTAGGAGAAGGTATAGCAGGTAAAGCTTTAAAAGAAAGAACACCCATTACAGTTTATGATGTTACTAAAAGAAAAGAATACAAATACAAAAATATTGCTAAGAAAGAAGGTTTGGTTTCTTTGTTATGTATACCTTTGATAGTAAGAGAAAAACCCCTTGGAGTTTTAAATGTCTATACTTCTAAACCTCATAAATTTACAAAAAAAGAAATTCAAGTAATCTCTACTATTGCTACTCAAGCAGCTTTAGTCATTGAGAATACCAGATTATTAATCCAAACAAAGATAATCCAAGAAGAATTAGAGACCAGAAAACTTGTAGAAAGAGCTAAAGGAATCTTAATGAAAGAATTGAATTTAGATGAGGAGCAAGCTTATAGGCTAATGCAAAAGTATTCTATGGATAAAAGAGAGCCTTTAAAAAAAGTAGCAGAAGCTGTAATTACCAATTATGAATTGAGAAAAAGGAAATTTTAAGATATTTCTTCTAATATAATTTGAGCTGCCTTTTGAGAGGCTTTAAGATCACCCAAAATCCCTTTTAATTCAGATAATTTTCTTAAAAGAGAATCTATTGAATTAGGATTAGTTAAAAATTCTTTTACTTTCCTGTAAACATTTTCAGGTTTTGTTTCAGATTGGATGAATTCTGGGATTACCTTTTCTCTTAATAAAATATTTGGCATTCCTATGAAAGGAATTTTTACTAATTTTTTTAAAATAAAATAAGTAAGAGGATTTAATCTATACCATATCACAAAAGGTCTTTCTAAAATAGCTGTTTCCAAAGTAGCTGTTCCTGAACAAACAATTAAAAAATCACAACTTCTAATCGCAGCATATTTTTCTCTTTCTATAATTTCTATTTTTAAATCTTTAAATTTATTTATGAATCTATTAAATATCTTTGAATCTAAGTTTTCAGCTTTTATTAAAATAAAACCTGCAGTAGGGAAATCTTTTTTTAAGAGTTTAAGAGTCTTTAACATATTGGGTAAATTATAATTTATTTCTACTTTTCTTGAGCCTGGCATAATTCCTATCAAAGGTTTTTTGTCCTTTAATCTGTAAATTTCTTTTAATTCATCTATATCGCATTCAGGTTGTATAAATTCTAATCTGGGATAACCTACAAATTCAGCTTTTATTCCTTCTTTCTTATAGAATTCCTCTTCAAATTTAAAGATGACTAAAACTAAATCTACAAATTTTTTTATTATCTTTATTCTCTTTTTTCTCCAGGCCCAAATTTGAGGTGGTACATAATAAATGATTTTGGTATTTAAAATTCTTTTTATGCTTTTGGCTAATTTTAAATTAAATTCTGGATAGTCTATTAGTATTACACAATCAGGATTAAATTCTTTTAAAAAATCTACTATTTTTTTAAAAGCTTTTATAAAGAAATTTAAGTTCTTTAAGACCTCAAATATTCCTACACAGGAAAATCTTACTAAATCTAAAATTACTTCTACATTTTCAGATTCTAAATCAGAGCTGCCAGCTCCTTTTATTATAATTTTTCTATCTATTTGCTGTAGTTGCTTTATAAGGTTTAAAGCTATCAGATGAGCAGACTCTTCACCATAGACTATGAATATTTTTTTCATATTCAGTTATTTTTTTCTCAATCATTAAAGCTATTTTTAGGCTCTGAATGGCTTCTCTTATAGAAAAAGAAGGTTTCTTTTTATTTAAACAACATAATACAAATTCTTCTAATTCTTTTTGTAAAGGTTCAGATTTTTCTACTTTAATCTCTATTTTTTCTAAATGATTTTTCTTTCTTTTGTATATGAAGCCATCTTGTTGTTTGTAATCTACAGATACATAACATTTTTGCGTGAATACTCTTAATTTTCTCAAAGTTTCATCTGAGACTCTGGAAGAAGTAATATTTGCTATACATCCATTTTTAAAAATAATTCTTGCTTGAGCAATATCTGGCTTATCTGTTAAGACTTTTATTCCTACAGCTTCTATTTTTTTAATATCAGATTTAACTAATCCCAAGACAATATCTATATCATGGATCATTAAGTCTAAAATTACACTAATATCTAAATTTCTTTGAGGAAACTTACTTAGTCTATGAGTCTCTATAAAAAGAGGATGTTTTATGAATTTTTTTATAGCCCAAAAAGCAGAATTAAATCTCTCAATGTGTCCTACTTGTAAGAAAACTTTATTTCTTTGAGCTATTTTTACCAAAGAATTAGCTTGTTTTAAATTCAAAGTAAAAGGCTTTTCTACCAAACAATGTCTTTTTGAAGATAAAACGAGTTTTGCTATTTTGTAATGGGAAATAGTAGGTGTACAGACTATAAGAGCTTGGCAAATATTTATTAAATTATTTAATTCTTTAAAGACTTTGACTGCAACTTCTTTTGCTACCTGTTCAGCTCTTTTAAAGTTTATATCAAAAATTCCTGCTAATTCTGCATACTTTATTTTTTTAATAGCTAAACAATGTAGCCTTCCAAAACTACCTACTCCTATTACTCCGACTTTCAATTTCTTCATAGTTCTTATTGTATCTTAATCTACATATTCTATCAACTTTGTCAGAGTAAAAATCTATGATAGAATACTTAAAAATTGCTATGGAGTTTTTAAAGGATTATTTAAGATTGTTAAGATTTTTAAAAGGAAAGATCTTATACTTATTTTTAGCATTTTTATTAATGGGGCTTAGTGCTATCTTTGATGGATTTTCTATTGGTATGATAGTCCCATTAGCTGATAATGTTCTGACTGGCAAGAAAATAATCATTCCAAGAAAACTCCCTAATTTTTTAGAGAGCCTCATTCAAAAGCTTAATAGTTTACAACCTTTAGTTCTTCTAAAGATTCTAAGTATAAGTGTAATCATTTTACTTTTTTTAAAAAATTTTTTTGCGTTTCTAAGGTCTTACATAATGAGCGATTTAGGATTAAGAGTAGTAAGAGATGTAAGAGCTAAGTTATTTGAGAAACTTCAAAGGTTATCTTTAGATTTTTTTGAGGAGAAGAGTTCAGGAGAGATAGTCTCTAGACTTACAAATGATGTAGGATTAATTCAAAATGCAGTAAGTTATGCTTTGACAGATTTAATTCAATGTTCCTTACAGATAATGGTATTTTCTTTTATAGTCTTTTATATAGATTGGAAGTTAGCTTTGGTATCTTTTATTCTGTTTCCTTCAATAATCTTTCCTGTAGTAAAGATAGGCAAAAGGATCAAAAAATTAGCTACAAAATCTCAACAAAAGATCGCAGATATTAATTCTCTAATTGTAGAGAATGTTACTGGTCAAAGGATAATTAAAGCTTTTAATGCCCAAAAGATTGAGATTGAAAATTTTAACGAAAAGAATTCCCTTTATTATAAATTTCAAAGAAAGTTAGTTAAAAGAAATGTAATGATTTCTCCCATGACAGAGTTTATAGCTAGTTTAGGAGCTATTTTTTTATTGTTTGTGGGTGGCAAGAAAGTGATAGCTAATGAGATGTCTTTTGGTATATTTGGATTGTTTATAGGAGCTTTATTATCGATGGTAAGACCATTTAAAAAACTAAGTAACACACATTCTATAAACCAAACTGCCATTGCAGGAGCAAAGAGGATTTATGAGATTTTAGAAGAGCCTATTAAAGTTAAAAGCAAAAAAAATTGTCTCAAAATAAAAGAGTTTAAAGAAGAAATCTTGTTTGAAGATGTTTGGTTTAAATACAAAGATAGCGATTGGGTATTGAAAGGAATAAATCTAAGAGTAAAAAAAGGAGAAAAGATAGCTATAGTAGGAAAGACAGGTGTAGGAAAATCTACATTAGTTAACTTAATACCTAGGTTTTATGATCCTCAAAAGGGAAGAGTAACAATAGATAAAATAGATATAAGACATATCTGTTTAGAAAATTTAAGAGACTTAATAGGGATAGTTACTCAAGAACCTATTTTATTTAATCTTACAATTGAAGAAAATATAGCTTTAGGCAAAAAAAGAGTAAGTTTTGAAGATATAAAAAGAGCTTGTAAACTAGCTTTTGCAGATGAGTTTATTGAAAACCTTCCTAAGAAATACAAGACTGTAATAGGAGAAAGAGGGGTGAGATTATCTGGTGGTCAAAAGCAAAGAATAGCTATAGCTAGAGCCATTTTGAAAGATCCTCAAATTCTGATTTTAGATGAAGCCACTTCTCAACTAGATTCTGAGTCTGAAAGAATAGTGCAGTTAGCATTGGAGAAATTAATGGAAAATAGGACTGTTTTTGTAATTGCTCACAGACTTTCAACAGTGAGAAATTGTTCAAAAATAATAGTCTTAGATGAAGGTAAAATAGCTGAAATTGGTACTCACACAGAACTTTTAAAGACAGGAAAAATTTATCCTCATTTTTATAAACTCCAATTTAAAGAATCTTAGTTGCCAAAAAAATAATTTATGATATACTAAACACTACCATGGTGCCTGAAATCATTAGAAAACTGTTAGAAGCAGGTGTACATTTTGGACACCAATCAAAAAAATGGAATCCAAAGATGAAGAAGTTCATCTTTGCAAAAAAGGCTGGTATTTATATTATAGACTTAGAGAAGACAGCTGAGTATTTAGAAAAGGCAAAAGAATTTTTAAAAGAGTTAGCTTCTCAAAATAAAGTTGTACTTTTTGTAGCTACAAAGAAACAAGCTCAAGACATAATAGCAGAAGCTGCCAAAAGATGTGAGATGCCTTATGTGAATGAAAGATGGGTAGGTGGTCTTCTTACAAACTTTCAGACTATTAAGTCTACTTTAGAGAAATTTAATCAACTTTTGAAAGATGAAGCTGAAGGCAAAATAGATAAACTTCCTAAAAAAGAACAAGTGAGATTAAAAAGGAGATTAGAGAAAATGAAAAAATATTATACAGGAGTAAAGGATATGAAAGATTTGCCCGATGCTCTTTTTATTGTAGATCCTAAAAGAGAAGAGTTAGCTGTTAAAGAAGCAAAGAGATTGAATATTCCAATAGTAGCTTTAATAGATACTAATGGAGACCCAGAGGTTATAGATTATCCAATACCAGGTAACGATGATGCTATAAAATCTATAAAACTAATAACAGACTTAATTACAGAGAGTATCTTGGAAGGAAAAGAGATATTTAAAACAAAAGGGACTCCAGAATATCCTTTAAAGAAAAAGGAAGCTGAGACTATTTCTACAGATCAAGAAGAATTAGAATTAATAGAAGAAGGTATCTATGAAAAAGAAGATAGAGAATCTAAAAAGATGAAACCAAAGGAGGAGGTTTAAAAATATGGTTAGTATTGAGAATATAAAAAAATTGAGACAGATGACTAATATTAGTATTTCTGAATGTAAAAAGGCTTTAGAAGAAGCACAAGATGATTTAAATAAAGCTTTAAAGATCTTAAAAGAGAGAGGAGCTCAAATAGCTAAGAAAAAGGAGAAAAGAGCTACTCGTGCAGGTTTGATTTCTGCTTATATCCATTTTGGAGGTAGAGTAGGTAGTTTAGTTGAAGTAAATTGCGAGACAGATTTTGTTTCTCAAAATGAAATTTTTAAAAATTTTGCAAAAGATATTGCTTTACAGGTAACAGCTGCAGCTCCTCTTTATATTAAAAAAGAAGATGTTCCAAAACAAGATTTAGAAAAAGCACTTTCAGAAGGGATAGATGAAGCTGAATTTTATAAAGAGAATTGTCTTTTAGAGCAAGATTTTATTAAGGATCCTTCTATTACTGTAAAAGATTATTTAAATTCTGTAATCGCAAAGTTAGGTGAAAATATCATAATAAAAAGATTTGTGAGATTTGAAGTCTCAGATTAAATATAAAAGAATAATTTTAAAAATAAGTGGTGAATTATTTAAAGGAAAATTAGCTCATGGAATAGATCCTGATTTTAGTTTTAATTTAGCAAAAGAATTGAAAAAACTGTGGGAAAGAAAAGTAGAGGTAGCTTTGGTTTTAGGAGGAGGTAATATCTTTAGAGGAGAAGTAAAATCTAAAGAATTTGAGATGGATAGAGCAGTAGCTGATTACATGGGGATGTTAGCTACAGTTTTAAATGGCTTAGCTCTTCAGAATGCTTTAGAAAAATTAGGTGTACCTGTAAGAGTAATGACTGCAATTCAGATGCATCAGATAGCTGAACCTTACATAAGAAGAAGGGCTGTAAGACACTTAGAGAAAGGTAGGATAGTAATATTTGTAGCAGGTACTGGTAACCCTTTTTTTACCACAGATACAGCAGCAGCTTTAAGAGCAGCTGAAATTAATGCTCAAATTTTACTTAAAGCTACAAAGGTAGATGGAGTTTATTCTAAAGATCCTTTAAAATTTAAATCTGCTAAATTTTATGAAAAATTAAGCTACATGGAGGTTATAAATAAAAAACTGAAGATAATGGATACTACAGCTATTACTCTTTGTATGGAAAATAAGATTCCAATACTTGTTTTTAATTTAAATAAGAGAGATAATTTATATAAGATAGTAATAGGCAAAAAGGTAGGTACTCTTATAAACTGAGGAGTATACTATGATAAAGAAAGAGATTTTAAAAGAAACAGAGAATTTAATGAAAAAAGCAGTAGAAGCTACTAAAAGAGAGTTTTCAGAGATACGCACAGGCAAAGCAAATCCTAAGATGGTTGAAGGTCTTATGGTAAATTATTATGGGACACCTACTCCTTTAAAACAGATTGCAACTATTACTATACCCGATGCCAAGCTCATTATAATTCAACCTTGGGATGTTAACTCTATAGAAAGTATTCAAAGAGCAATATTGAGTTCAAACTTGGGATTCAATCCAATTATAGATGGTAAGACCATAAAAATACCTGTACCTCCTTTATCTGAAGAAAGAAGACAAGAATTAATAAAAATAACAAAAAATATGTTGGAAGAAGGAAAAATTTCTTTAAGGACTGTGAGAAGAGAAGCTATTGAAAAGATAAGGAATTTAGAGAAAGAGAAAAAGATAAGTGAAGATGAGAGGTATAAATTGGAAGAGGAGGTTCAAAAATTAATAGATAAGTATACTCAAGAGTTGGAAAAGCTCTTTGAAGAGAAAAAGAAAGAATTAGAGAGCCGCTAGCTCAGCAGGTAGAGCACCGGCCTTTTAAGCCGGGGGTGCGGAGTTCGAGTCTCCGGCGGCTCATTTTTATGGATTTATTTTTTATTTAGAGGGCAGGTGGCGGAATTGGCAGACGCGCAGGACTTAGAATCCTGTCCCCGAAAAAAGGGGGTGCGGGTTCGAGTCCCGCCTTGCCCAAACTTAAATTTTTTAAAGCGGGTGTAGCTCAGTTGGTAGAGCGTCACGTTGCCAACGTGAAGGTCGGGGGTTCGAAGCCCCTCACCCGCTCTGACTTTCTCACTCCTTTATGAAAATATCTGATTTTGTAAAAAGAAAAGCTATTTTTTTAGATTTAAAAAACAAGGATAAAGAATCTGTCTTAACTGAAATTCTTTCAAATTTAGTAAAAGCAAACTTAATAAAAAAACATCACAAGAAAAAAATTTTAGAAAAATTGTTGGAGCGTGAGAAATTAGGTTCTACAGCTATCGGTCAAAATTTTGCAATACCTCATGCTAAAATAGAGGGTTTAAATAAGATTTTATTGTGTATAGCTAGGCACAAAGAAGGGATCGATTTTAATTCTTTAGATGGAGAGCCTGTCCACATTATATTTTTACTTTTAATCCCTACAAATGAAATAGGTGTTTATTTAAAACTTTTAGCTAAGATCGCCAAAATTTTAAGAGATAAAAATTTTAGAAGATTATTTATGGAAGCTAAAACCATAAAGCAAGTAATAGAAATAATAAAAAGTTTAGAAGAATGAAGTTTAGAAAGATTAGATGGTTGTATCCAGGTTTAAAAATTAAAAGATGGATTTTTACTACGCTAACTGGAGTCTTATTAATAATATTTGGCACCTACAGGTTTGTTAAAGATTTAAATTTCTTAAGAATATTAGATATTTCTATAGTGATTCTAGGAATAATAGGAGTATTTGTAGGTATTAAATTTATGCTGAGAAGTATTTTGAAATTATTTTCACCTTTTAAAGAAAGAGAATTATTAGATATAGTTTTAGAAAAAAGATATTTAACGAAAGGACCAAAAATATGTACTATTGGGGGAGGAACAGGTTTATCTGCAGTTTTAGCAGGGATAAAAGAATTTACTTCTAATATTACAGCTATAGTAACAGTAGCTGATGATGGTGGGAGTTCAGGTTTATTAAGGAAAGAGTTTGATATTTTGCCTCCGGGAGATATAAGAAATTGTTTGGTAGCCTTAGCTGAAGCTGAACCTCTAATGAGAGATTTATTCCAATTCAGATTCAGCAAAGATTCTCATCTTAAAGGTCATAATTTTGGGAATTTGTTTATTACTGCTATGACAAAACTCACAGGTGATTTTGAAAAAGCATTAGAGGCTTCCAGTAAAGTTTTAGCTATTAGAGGTAAAGTAATACCTTCCACTTTAACGAAGGTAAGATTATCAGCAAGATTTAAAGACGGAGATTTTATAGAGGGAGAAACCAATATTCCCAAAAAAGAAAAAGAGATAGAGAGAGTATTTTTAAACCCAACTTGTTCAGCAAATCCAAGAGCTTTAGAAAGTATAAGAAATGCAGATATTATAATCTTAGGTCCTGGAAGTTTGTTTACAAGTATCATTCCAAATTTATTAATAAAAGAATTAACTCAAGAAATAGTAAATTCTAAAGCATTGAAAATTTTCATATGCAATATAATGACCCAGCATGGTGAAACAGACAACTTTACAGCCTCACAGCATTTAAAAGCTTTAATATCTCATTCTCATCCTAAAGTAGTGGATGTATGTTTGGTAAATATCCAAAAGATACCCAATGAACTCTTAGATAAGTATTCTAAAGAAAAATCTTTTCCTGTGAAAGCAGATGTTGAAGAGATAGAAAAGATGGGTTACAGAGTCGTTACTGCTGATTTAATCTCAGCTTCAGATTATGTAAGACACGATCCCAAAAAATTAGCTCGTAAAATAATGGAGGTCTGGATTGAATACAAGCAAAAGAAAACTTAATTTGTTAATATGTATTCATAATCATCAACCAGAAGGAAATTTTGAGCATATATTTAGAGAAGCTTTTAATAAGTGTTATAGACCTTTTTTAGATACTTTAGAAAATTTTAGAAAAATAAAGCTTTCTCTTCACTTTTCAGGTCCTTTATTAGAATGGTTAGAAAGAAATGAACCTCAATTTTTAGAAAGAATAAAAAGATTAGTAGAAGATAAAAGAATAGAGATTTTAGGTTCAGGTTTTTTTGAGCCAATATTAGCTATAATCCCTAAACAAGATGCTATAGACCAGATAAAGCTTTATTCTGAAAAATTAGAGAAAATATTTAATACAAAAATAAAAGGAATCTGGCTTACAGAAAGAGTTTGGGAACCTCACCTTCCTGAAATTTTAAGTCAGGTCAAGATTTCTTACACTATTACTGATGATGAACATTTTGTTTTGGTAGGTTTTGATAGAGAAGAGTTAGATGGTTTTTATTTGACTGAGTTTAATAATAAAAAAATAAATATTTTTGCTGGCAGTAAGACTTTAAGATACCTTATTCCTTTTAAACCTTTAGAAGACCTCAAAAAATATCTATATGAAAAATATGAAAAAGGTATAAAAAGCATATGTTATGCAGATGATGGAGAAAAATTTGGTATGTGGCCTCACACTTATGATTGGGTATACAATAAAAAATGGTTAGAAAAATTTTTTGAGTTTTTGGAAACTGCAGATTGGATAGAGTTAAGGTTATTTTCAGAATTTTTAGAAAATAATACTCCTCAAAAACTCGTTTATCTAAAATCTGCCAGTTACCAGGAGATGTTAGAATGGTCAGGAGGTTTTTTTAGAAATTTTTTTACTAAATATACAGAAGCTAATTATCTCCATAAAAGGATGTATTATATAAGCAGAAGAATTCAGAAGCTAAAGACACCTGGCAAAGAAAGAGCTAAATACTTTTTATTTAAAGCTCAAAATAATGATGCCTATTGGCATGGGATCTTTGGAGGGCTGTATTTAAATCATCTGAGAAATTCAGTTTACTCTAATTTAATTAAAGCTGAAAAGATTGTAGATGCTCATTTAGATTTCTCTTTAAAAGAAGATATAGATTTTGATGGATATCCTGAGTTTATAATAAAAAACAAAACTCAAAAAATAATTTTTTCAAAAAATTCTCATATTTTAGAGTGGGATATTTTAGGAAAGGATTTAAATATTGTAAATACTTTAACAAGAAGAAAAGAGCCTTATCATAAAATAATATTTGAAAAATGTAAGAACAAAAATTCAGAATCTGTTGCAAGTATTCATGAAAATAAAAAGATAAAAGATCAAGGTTTAGAAAAGTTCCTTATTTATGATAATTACAGGAAAGTAAGTTTAATAGAGCACTTTTTAAGATCAGAGTTAGATTTAGAATCCTTTTTGAAAAATGAATTTTTGGGTGATAAAATTTTGTACAATAAAATTTTTGAGGTAATAGACCACAAAAAAGATTTTATAATCTTTAAATTTAAAGATCAAGATATAGATTTAACAAAAGAAGTTAAAATAGATAATAATTGTGTTATAGTAAATTATGAAATAAATTTTTTAAATTCTGTATTTAAAAATAATAAATTTGGTGTAGAATTTAATCTTTCAGGATTCAATGAGCGCTATAAAGATCCTACAGAACTTAAAGAGAGTACTCAGTTTGAATTCTTTGATGAATGGTTTAAAATTATTTACAAATTTGAGTTTTCAGAAGCAATACAAGTATTTGTTACTCCTATTTATACAATCTCTGATTCTGAAGCAGGTATTGAGAAGACTTTGCAGCATACATGTTTTCTTTTTTCTTTTCCACTCAAAAAAAATTTAAATTTAAAGATAAGTTTGAGTTATGATTAAAATAGAAGAAAAAATTAAGATAAAAAATCCCTTGGGTTTACATGCAAGACCTGCTGCTCAATTTGTTAAAAAAGCTTTAGAATTTAATTCCCAGATTTTAATAAAAAAGGATGACCAAATCTTAGATGCAAAGTCTATAATGAATATTTTAAGTTTAGGTTTAGAAAAAGATTCACAGATAGTTTTAATTTTAGAAGGGCCTGACGCTAAAGAAGCTTTAAAAGAACTTAAAAAGATCTTAGAGTCTGAAGATGGGTAAAGAGAAGATAATAAAAGGTATACCTGCAGCTCCTGGGATTTGTATAGGTAAAGCTTATGTAAAAGGAAAAGAGACTTTACAAATAAAGCCACGCAGAATTTCTAAAGAAGAAGTTTCTAAAGAAATCCTAAGATTAGAAGAAGCTTTATCTTTGACAAGAGAAGAGATATTGGAGTTGAAAAAAAAGATTGCTCAGGAGATGGGAGAAGATCATGCTCAGATATTTGATGCTCATCTTTTGTTTTTAGAAGATAGGGCTTTTATCGAGGATATTATTAATAAAGTTAAGAAAGAAAAAGTAAATGTGGAATATGCTTTACAAGAATCAGTAAAAAAATATATTAATATTTTCTCTAAGATAGAAGATGAATATTTAAGAGAAAGAACTTATGATTTCCAAGATGTAGGAAAGAGGATCCTTAAAAATATGTTAAAGCAAAAAAAAGCCAAAGAAGAACTATTTGAGAAATCTATAATTATAGCTCATGACCTTTCACCTTCTGAAACAGCTTCTCTTAAAAAAGATAAAATATTAGGTTTTGTTACAGACATTGGAGGCAGAACCTCACACACAGCTATTATTGCAAGGTCTTTAGGGATACCAGCAGTCGTTGGTACTCAGATAGCTACTCAAGAGATAAAGACAGGAGATGAATTAATTATAGATGGAAGTAAAGGAGAGGTTATTGTTAATCCTACTCAGAAGACTTTAGAGGAATACAAAAAAGAGAGAGAAAGGAGAAAAAGACTTATCAAGAAATACTCTTTTACTAAAAAATTAATCCCTACTACTTTAGATGGTAAAGAGATAAAAATTTTAGCTAATATAGAATTTCCAGAAGAGATTTCACAAGTTTTAGATGTAGGAGCACAAGGAATAGGTCTGTATAGGACTGAATATTTTTATATGAATAGAGTATCTTTACCTTCAGAAGAAGAACAATACAGAGCTTATAAAGAAGTAGCAAGAAGACTCCAACCTTTACCTGTAACTATAAGGACTCTTGATTTAGGAGGAGATAAGTTTCTCTCCCCAATAAGAGTCCCTACTGAGATACAGTCTTTTTTAGGTCAAAGAGCTATAAGATTTTGTTTGGCTCATCCTGAAGTTTTTAAAACACAATTAAGAGCTATCTTGAGAGCAGCTTTAGAAGGAAATTTAAAAGTAATGTACCCTATGATAAGTGGAGTTGAAGAGTTAATAGAAGCAAACAAGATTTTAGAAGAAGCTAAAAAAGAGTTAAAAAAGCAGAATAAGAGATTTAAAGAAGATTTAAAAGTAGGAGTAATGATTGAGGTGCCTTCAGCCGCTTTAATTTCAGATATTTTAGCAAAGTATGCAGATTTTTTTAGTATAGGTACTAATGATTTAATCCAATATTCTTTAGCTGTAGATAGAGCAGATGAAAAAGTAGCTTATCTGTATGAGCCAGCTCATCCTGCAGTTTTGAGGTTAATAAAGAATGTAATAGATGCTGCTCACAGTATGAATATAGAAGTGAGTATGTGTGGAGAGATGGCTTCAGAACCTATTTTTATTTTTTTATTAATAGGGATGGGTTTAGATGAATTAAGTATGCCTCCTTCTCTAATTCCAAAAGCAAAATTGTTAATAAGGTCTATTTCTTATAAAGAAGCACATGAAGTCTTTAAAAAGGTATCTGGTTTTTCTTCTCCTAAGGAAGTGGAAGACTACTGTATAAAAGAATTAAGAAAGATTTTGAAAGAAAAATATGAGGAACTCGCTATTTAAGGAAATTGAGAAAATAGATACTTCAAACCATTTAGAAAAAATATTAAAGTTTCCTGAACAAATAATAGATTCATTAAAAATAGTTAACTCTTTAGATATTTCAAAACTTAGTAACAAAAGATTTAAAGAAATCTTTTTTTGTGGAATGGGAGGTTCAGGAATTGCAGGGGATATTTTAAAAATTTTGTTTTTTAATACTTCTTTACCTTTTTTTGTAATAAAAGATTATGATATTCCTTCATTCTTAAATAAAGACTCACTTTGTTTTATATCTAGTTTTTCAGGAAATACTGAAGAGACTTTAAGTTGCTTTAAAAAGGCGAAAAAAATCACTGAAAATATAGTTTGCGTTTCTACAGGAGGTATTTTAAAAAAATTATCAAAAAAATTTATTTTTATTAAAATTCCCTCAGATTTTGTCCCCAGACAGGCTTTAGGTTATTCTTTTTTTATTCCTTATTTTCTGCTATGTAGATTAGGTATCCTTAAAAAAGTTTCTTATAGAGAGATTGTGACTCTTTTAAAAGGTTCTCAAAAATCTTTTTGCAAAAGAGCTAAATTAATAGCTACACATATTTACAAAAAATTGCCAATAATATATTGTGCCCAATTTCCTTTGGAACCCGTAGCTTTAAGAATAAAAGCACAGTTTAATGAAAATTCAAAAAATTTATGTTGGGTAAATTTTTTCCCTGAATTAAATCACAACGAGATAGTAGGTCTCCAGTTTCCCAAAGAGGTTTTTAAATATATAAAAGTAATTTTTTTAAGGACACCTTTTGAAAATGAAAGAGTAAGACTGAGAATAGAGATAACAAAAAAAATATTAGAAAAAAAAGATATAAAATTTTTAGAGGTTAAATCTTGTGGTAAGTCTATTTTGTCACATATTTTTTATCTAATCCATCTCTTTGATTTGGTAAGTTTTTATTTAGCGATTCTAAATAAAATAGACCCCACACCTGTTAAAATCATAGATTATTTAAAAAAAGAATTGAGAAAAAGATGATCTGCGTTATTCTGGGAGCTGGTTACGGTACTAGATTAAGACCTTTAACTCTTAATTTTCCTAAAGCTTTAATACCTGTTACTCCTTCAGGAGAGACTATTTTGGATTTTTTATTTAAAAAGATTAAAAAACTTAGCAGAATAGATGAAGTAATTTTGGTATCTAATAATTTTTATTATGAGAAGTATATAGAATTTAGAGAAAAAAGAAATTTAGATTTTGAGATTATAAATGATGGCACCAACACTGAAGAAGAAAGATTAGGAGCTATTGGAGATTTGAGTTTAGCTATAAACAAATTTAATATAAACCAAGATATCTTAGTTTTGGGGTCAGATAACTATTTTGATTTTTCTTTAGATGAATTTATAAGTTTTTCTAAAAATAAGGATATTGTGATAGGTTTGTATGATATAAAAGATTTAGAAAAAGCAAAAAATTTTGGAGTAGTTAAAATAGATAAAGAAAACAGGATCATTAGTTTAGTAGAAAAGCCCAAAAATCCTCAATCTACATTAATTACCATATGCATTTATTATTTCTCTAAAAAGAAACTTCCTCTTATCTTAGATTATTCTAAATACAGCTCTTTAGAATCTAAAGATGCTCCAGGAAGTTTCTTTTCTCATATTTGTAAATCTGAAGTAGTTTATGGATTTATTTTTAAAGGACTATGGTATGATATAGGCAGCCATCATTCTTTAAAAGAACTAAGAGCTTTACTACAGGAGGTAGAAAAATGAGAAGATTTATATTTACTTCTGAGTCTGTAACTGAAGGTCATCCAGACAAAATCTGTGATCAGATTTCAGATGCCATTTTAGATGCTATTTATGAAAAAGATCCTAATGGAAGGGTAGCTTGTGAGACTTTGGTTACAAGGGGTTTGGTGTATGTTGCAGGGGAAATTACTACGAGTTGTTATGTAGATATTCCAGGTGTTGTAAGAGAAGTTTTAAAAGATATAGGTTATACAGATCCCAATTATGGGTTTGATTACCAAAGTTGTGGAGTAATAACTGCTATTCAAGAACAATCTAGTGATATTGCCAGAGGAGTAGATATTGGAGGAGCAGGTGATCAAGGTTTAATGATAGGTTATGCTTGTAAACAGACGAAAGAATTAATGCCTTTGCCTATAATTTTAGCTCATAAATTGGTAAGAAGGTTAGCTCAAATAAGAAAAGAGAAAATCTTAAGGTATTTAAGACCTGATGGGAAATCACAAGTAAGTATAGAGTATGAGAATAATACTCCTAAGAAAGTTAAAACAGTAATAATTGGATGCCACCATGACCCTGACGTTAAGATGGAAACTTTAAAAGAAGATATTAAGAGATATGTTATAGACTATGTAATTCCTAAAGAGATGATGGATAAAAATACTCAAATTTTTATAAATGCTACAGGGAGATTTGAGATTGGAGGACCTGTAGCTGATACTGGTGTCACAGGTAGAAAGATAATGGTAGATACTTATGGAGGATGGGCAAGACATGGTGGAGGTTGTTTTTCAGGAAAAGATCCAACAAAGGTAGATAGGTCAGCCTCTTACATGGCAAGATACATTGCAAAAAATATCGTAGCTGCAGGTTTAGCTGATGAATGTGAAGTACAATTAGCTTACTGTATAGGAGTTGCAGATCCTGTAGCTATAATGGTGAATACTTTTGGGACTTCTAAAGTAGATGAAGAAAAATTAGTCTTAGCCATAAAAGAGATCTTTCCTTTGACTCCAAGGGGTATGATAGATCATCTAAAACTATTAAGACCTATTTATAAAAGAACAGCTTGTTATGGACACTTTGGGAGAGAAGAAGAAGGTTTTACTTGGGAGAATACAGATAAGGTAGAAGAGTTGAAAAGATTTTTTAAATTCTAAATTTTGGAGGTGTTAAAATGGGGATAACTTTTTTAAAAGTAAAAATTATAAATTTATCAAACTTAAAGAAATCAAAGGAATTAAATTTTTTAGTAGACTCAGGAGCTATATACTCAGTTGTAGATTCAAGAGTTTTAAAAAAGTTAGATATTAAACCATCTTTCTTTAAAGAATTTATGTTAGCCAATGGTGAGATTATTAAGAAACCAGTGGGAAACTGTTACTTTGAATATAAAGGTGTAAGAGTAGCCTCTCCTGTAATATTTGGAGAAAAAGACATCTTTCTTTTAGGAGCTACCACTTTAGAAGCTTTAGGTTTAATTTTAGATCCTATAAATAGAGAACTAAAACCACTCCCTATGGTCTTAATGAAGTTTGCAAAATGAAGAATTTTGATATTAAAGACAGAAATTTAAAGAGAGAAGGTAAGAAAAGAATTGAATGGGCTTTACAGAGAATGCCAGTTTTAGAAATAATAAGAAAGAGATTTGAGAAAGAAAAGCCATTGAAAAATATAAAGATAGGAGCATGTTTGCATGTTACTACTGAGACTGCAAGTTTAGTTATAACTTTAAAAAAAGCAGGAGCAATATTAAGAGTTTGTGCTTCAAATCCATTATCTACTCAAGATGATGTAGCTTCATCTTTAGTCTTTGACTTTGGAATAGAAGTTTTTGCTATTAAAGGAGAAGATAAATCTACTTATTATGAGCATATCAAAAAAGTTTTAGAGATTTGCCCTCAGATAACTTTGGATGATGGTGCAGATTTAGTCTCAATCCTCCATAAAATCAAGCCTGAGAACTTACCTTTAGGAGGGACAGAAGAGACCACAACAGGTGTAATCAGATTAAGAGCTTTAGAAAAAGAGAAAAAGCTTTTATATCCTATAATCAGTGTAAATGATGCTTTTACTAAATATTTGTTCGATAATAGATATGGGACTGGTCAAAGTACTTTAGATGGGATAATAAGAGCTACTAACAAACTGATAGCAGGCCTAACGATTGTAGTATGTGGTTATGGTTGGTGTGGTAGAGGGATAGCTCAAAAAGCAAGAGGTTTGGGAGCAAATGTAGTGGTGTGTGAGGTAGATCCTTTAAGAGCTTTAGAAGCTGTCATGGATGGATTTAGAGTTTTACCTTTAAAAGAGGCTTTAAATTTAGGTGATATTTTTATTACTGCGACTGGGAATAAAGATGTGATAAGAAAAGATCATTTTTTGAAGATGAAAGATAAAGCTATTTTAGCTAATGCAGGTCATTTTAATGTAGAAATAAATATAAGTGATTTAAAGAGTTTGAGTATTAAAGAAAGAGAAGTAAAGCCTTTATTAACTGAGTACACGTTAAAAAATAAAAAAAGAATTTATCTTTTAGCTGAAGGTAGATTAGTAAATTTAGCCTGTGCAGAAGGTCATCCTGCAGAAGTTATGGATTTAAGTTTTTCAAATCAGGCTTTATGTTGTGAGTATATTGCAAAAAATTACAAAAGTTTAGAAAAAAAAGTTTATAAAGTTCCAGAAGAAATAGATAGAAAAATTGCAGAGTTAAAACTCAAATCTTTAGGTGTAAAAATAGATAAGTTAACCAAAGATCAAAAGAAATACTTAAAAAGTTGGCAGTTAGGAACTTAAAGGATATAAAAAGAATAGCAGTTTTAACTTCTGGTGGAGACTGTGCGGGAATGAATGCTTGTATAAGAAGCATAGTAAGAACTGCAGTTAGCAAAGGTTTAGAAGTTATAGGTTTTTTAAGAGGTTACATTGGTTTAGTGAATAATGAGTTTATAAAGTTAAATCACCGATCAGTTTCTGGAATAATTAATTTGGGAGGCACTATCTTAAAGACAGGAAGATGTAAAGAGTTTTACAATAAAGAAGCAAGAGAAATGGCTATAAAGAATTTAAAGAAAAATCAAATAGATGGTTTAATAGTAATAGGTGGGAATGGTTCTTTTAAAGGAGCGAATTTATTATTTAAAGAATTTGGAATAAATATTATTGGAGTTCCTGCTACAATAGACAATGATATTTGGGGCACAGATTTGAGTATTGGAGCAGATACTGCTGTTAATGTAGCTTTAGATGCCATAGACAAAATAAGAGATACAGCTACTTCCTTAGAAAGAATATTTGTTATAGAGGTTATGGGAAGAGATTGTGGATATATAGCTTTACAGACTGCTTTAGCAGGTGGTTGTGAAGATGTGTTAATTCCTGAGAAAGACTTTGATATTGTCAAGATGTGTGAAGAGATCACTGAAGGTGCTATTAGAGGAAAAATAAGCTGGATAATAATCGTAGCTGAAGGAAAAGCAAAAGCTTCTGAAATTGCTAACAAGATAACTCAAATTACAGGTTTAGAGACCAGAGTCTGCGTTTTAGGTCATATTCAGAGAGGAGGAAGACCTACAGCTACAGATAGAATTTTAGCTTCAAGGTTAGGAGCAAAGAGTGTAGAATTACTTTTAGAAGGAAAAACAAATTTAGCTGTAGGTATCAAAAATAACAAATTAACTACAGTCTCTTTAGAAGAAGCCATTAAACCTAAACCTTTAGAGGTAGATAGCTATTATAAGTTAATCAAGATATTAACTTAAAAAGGAGGTGTAAATCTTATGTTTTATGAGTCTAAAGAAGAGCTCTTAAAAGACTTAGAAGGAGCAGTAAAGCTTAATGGCAGATTAGAAATCTTAAACAAAGAGCTTTTAAAAGAAAAGACAGAGATCTTAGCTTATAATTTAATTTTTAATCAAAATGATTCAATTAGAAAATACTTATACTGGTTAGTCTGGCAAATAGCACAGAACTTACAGATATTTCCATCTTCTATAAACTCTTTATACAGAGCTATAGGAAGAGGTGAGTGTGAGAAGGTGTTTACTGTTCCTGCAATAAATTTGAGGACACTTACATTTTATTTAGCTCAAAGGATTTTTAGAGTCGCAAAAAGGTTAGGAGCTGGAGCTTTTATTTTTGAGATAGCAAAGTCTGAAATAGGTTATACTAAACAAAGACCATCAGAATACACTTCTTTAATACTTTTAGCTGCAATAAAAGAAGATTTTAAAGGTTGTGTATTTATCCAAGCTGATCACTTTCAAGTAAAGAGTAATAAAGAAGAGGAAATAGATTCTTTAAAAGATTTAATAAAAGAAGCTATTAATGCAGGATTCTTTAATATAGATGTAGATACTTCTACTTTGGTAGATTTGTCAAAACAGGATCTTGATGCTCAACAAAAGGAAAATTATAGTTTATGTGCAGCTCTCACTCATTTTATAAGAAGATTAGAACCAGAAAATATAACTATTAGTGTAGGTGGTGAGATAGGTGAGATAGGAGGAAAAAATTCAACACCTGGAGAATTAAGAGCTTTTATGAAAGGGTATTTAAAACTCACAGAAGGTATAGAAGGGATATCTAAAATAGCTATACAGACAGGTACCACTCATGGAGGAGTAGTCTTGCCCGATGGTTCAATAGCTCGTGTAAAATTAGATTTTGATACATTAAAAAATTTATCTCAAATAGCAAAATCAGAATTCAAATTAGCAGGGTGTGTCCAACACGGAGCTTCAACCTTGCCAAAAGAAGCTTTCTGCAAATTTCCTGAGACAGGATGCTGTGAGATACATTTAGCTACTCAATTCCAAAATATAGTCTATGAAAATATGCCCAAAGATTTAAAAGAGGAGATTTATTCTTGGTTGAAAGAGAATTTTAAAAAGAATTGGAAAGAAGGGATGACTGAGGAGCAATTTTTGTATAAGACTAGAAAACAGGCTTTGGGTGCTTTTAAGAAAAAAATATATGAACTGCCAAAAGAGGTTTTAAATAAAACTTGCGATGAAATAGAAGAGTTATTTGAGTTTCTTTTTAAACAACTTAAAGTAGAAGATACAAAATACCTAGTAGAAAAGTATGTAAAACCTGTACCTATAGAAAAGAAGATAACTGATTTCTTAGAAGAAAAAGAATTAAAGAATTTAGAGGGAGCAGATTAAAAAGGAGGAAAAAATGAAGTCAGATAAGGTAAAAAAAGGTTTAGAACGCACCCCTCACAGAGCTCTAATGCTTGCTACAGGTATTTCAAAAAGACATTTAAATAAACCTTTCATAGGAATAGCCTCTTCTTTTACAGATTTGGTTCCAGGTCATATTAATATGAGAATTTTAGAAAGATTTATTGAAAGAGGAGTAGAAGCTGCAGGAGGCACACCTTTTATATTTGGGATACCAGCTTTATGTGATGGAGTAGCTATGGGTCATGAAGGAATGAGGTATTCTTTACCTTTAAGAGAGTTAATAGCAGATTCTATAGAATGTGTGGCTCGTGCTCATCAATTCGATGGTTTAGTTCTTTTGACTAATTGTGATAAGATCAACCCTGGATGCTTGTTAGCTTTAGCAAGATTAGATATCCCTTCAATAGTCGTGACAGCAGGTCCCATGCTTTCTGGAAGGTATAAAGGAAAAAGATTATCTTTAGTTAGAGATACTTTTGAAGCTATTGGAAGATATAAGAAAGGTGAAATTTCAAAAAAAGAATTGGAATTTTTAGAAGAATCAGCTTGTCCAGGAGCAGGAGCCTGTCAAGGAATGTATACAGCAAATACCACAGCTTGTTTAATCGAAGCTTTAGGTTTATCTTTACCAGGGACTGCTTGTGCTTTAGCTGTTTCAGCAAAAAAACAAAGGTTAGCTTATGAAGCAGGTTTGAGAGTTGTAGAGTTAGTGAAAGAAGATTTAAGACCTTCTAAGATTTTAAATAAATCAGCTTTTTATAATGCTATAACTTTAGATATGGCTTTAGGAGGTTCAACTAATACTGTGCTACATTTATTAGCTTTAGCAAAAGAAGCCAAAGTCGATGTTACTTTAAAAGACTTTGATAAGATCTCTAAAAGAACCCCTCACATATGTAATTTAAGACCTGGAGGTCAATACTTTATGGAAGATTTAGAATTTGCTGGAGGAATACCTGCAGTTTTAAAAAGACTGCTTCCTAAATTAGAAGATAACATTACTGTTTCAGGCAAAACTATAAAAGAGATAGCTAAAAAAGCTGAGATCTTTGATGAAGATGTAATAAGACCTTTAAATAAAGCTTATCATAAAGAAGGAGGTATAGCTGTCTTATGGGGAAATTTAGCAGAACAAGGTTGCGTTATAAAACAATCAGCTTCTGAAGTTAAAGTATTTGAGGGAAAGGCTAGAGTTTTTGATTCTGAAGAACAAGCTTTGAAAGAAATATTAAACAAGAAAATCAAACCAGGAGATGTAGTAGTAATAAGATACGAGGGTCCTAAAGGCGGACCTGGAATGAGAGAGATGTTAGCTCCAACATCAGCTATAGTAGGTTTGGGTTTAGGTAAAAAAGTAGCTTTAATTACTGATGGTAGATTTTCAGGAGGCACAAAAGGAATATGTGTAGGACACATTTCACCTGAAGCTGCAGAAGGTGGTTTAATAGCTTATTTAAAAGATGGAGATAAGATTAAGATAGATATTCCTAAAAGAAAAATAGAAGTAGCTTTATCTAAAGCTGAAATTGAAAAAAGAAAAAAAGAAATAAAAATTTTACCTCCCAAAGTAAAATCAGGCTATCTTTTAAGATATTCACAGTTAGTTACTTCTGCATCTTGGGGAGCAGCATTTAAGTAAAGTTTATTTCCTAACATCAAGGAAGAAAAGGGATGAGAAGAATATTCTTTTTAATTTCCATCTTTTATTTTGGTCTTACATTCATTAATGCTCAAGAGATAAAGAATTCTTTCTCTCAGGAAAGAGAGATAGAATTAGGTGAGTTGATAATTACTCCTTACAAAACAAAGTTACCTTTTGCAAGTTCCTCAGTTTCTGTAGAAAAGATAAATGCAGAAAAAGAGGTAAATTATGGAAAGTTAGATTTAAATGCTGTATTAAAAGAGAGATTGAGCGTAAATTTGGCAAGTTCAGGTATTTCTCAAACTAGTATATTCTTAAGGGGAGCTAATTCTTACCATACTCAATTTTTATTAGACGGAATAAAGTTATATGATCCTATAATAACTAATGCTTATTATTATGGGTTTGGCAGTTTTTCTTTGATAAACATTGAAAGTATTGAGATCGCAAAAGGAAGTTTTAGCTCTCTTTATGGTTCAGATGCAATAGGTGGGGTTATTAATTTATTTACTAAAAAGGGAAAAGAAAAGGCTGAGAATTTTTATATTCAAAAGATAGGTTTCTATGATAACTATGGTTTGAGTTTTTTCGAAGAAGCCTTTTCTTCTTCAGGAAAGTTTAAAGATATTTTTTATTCATTAGGAGTTTGTAGAAAAGACTCAAAAGGATACTCATCTGCTAAAGAGAAAAACAATAATCCTGAAAGAGACCCTTTCAGTAACCTTAATTTTTCTCTGAGATTAGATTATCTTGAGTTTGAGGGGATAGAACTTTCTCTAATTACTCATTATATATACACAAAATATGAATATGATAGATACGATTGGGTTAAAAATTTACCTGTAGATGATCAAGATAATTTAGCTTATTATCATGAGGGAGCAGGAGGCTTACTTTTTAAGCAGAATTTGAGTGATAACTTTTTTTATAAAATTCTTTTTGGATTTACAAGAATTTATAGAAAAGGAAAAGAAACCCAAACTCAAGATTATTGGTATGATGGCAAGACCTATCAACTAAAATTTCAATCAGAATTCTCTCCTACTAAAGAATACAAATTAATTTTAGGATTTGATTATTTAAGAGAAAAAGCTGATTCCTATAGTAATTGGGGAGGTTTTATTTCTGATTTTCCAAAAGAAACTTTAAATACAAAAGGAATTTTTATAGAGAATATATGTAATATTTCTGATAATTTATTTTTTAACTTTTCTTTCCGGACGCAAAAGCATCCTAATTTTGGCACGCATTCGGTAAAGAATGTAGGTTTTAGTTACACATTTAAAAAAACTAATACTCAGTTTAAATTTTCTTATAGTGAAGGCTTTAAATCTCCTTCTTTATATCAATTGTATGAACCTTCGTATGGGAATCAGAATTTGAATCCTGAAAGGTCAGAAGGATACCAGTTGAATGTAATTCAAGATTTTAAAAGATGTAAATTTGAAGTTAGTTACTTTCATACAGAAATTAAAGACATGATAGATTGGGTAAACACAGGTTTATGGACAGGTAAATATGAAAATATAGGTAAATCTGAGATAGATGGTACAGAGTTTGGTTTAGAGATTAAAGCTCTTACAAATCTTAAAATTTATTTTGGATATAACTATTTATCTCCTAAGAATAAGACTAATTCTAAAATCCTTCCAAGGAGAGCTAAAAACAGGTTCTTGTTTAAGATAGAAAGTGTCTTTGATAAATTAAATACAGAGTTTCTAATCTCTTATACTGGAAATAGATTTTCAGATAATGAGAATAAAATTAAGTTAAAGCCACATTTTTTAGCTAACCTTTCTCTAATTTATAAGCTAAACAAAAATTTAAACTTTTTCTTAAGATTTGAGAACCTTTTTAATGAAAAATATGAAGATATATATGGCTACCAATCTCCTAAATTCTCAACTTACATGGGCTTGAAATATAAATTTTAAAACCTTGGACACCTCCAGGATTTTCAAAAGGTTGAATATAATTTATTGATTTGTTGGTGAATTTGTGTTATTTTAGAATTCAAAATGAAAGGTGCACAGATTTTAATTGAAGCTTTAAAAAGAGAAGATGTAAAAGTAATCTTTGGAATTCCAGGAGGAGCTTTGTTACCTACCTTTGATGTTCTTTATGATACAAAAGAGATTAAATTTATCTTAGTAAGACATGAGCAAGCTGCAGCTCATGCAGCAGATGGCTATGCAAGAAGTTCAGGAAAGACTGGAGTTTGTATGGCGACTTCAGGTCCTGGTGCTACAAACTTAGTTACAGGAATTGCTACAGCCTACATGGATTCAGTCCCTATTGTAGCTATTACTGGTCAAGTAAGAACGACTTTAATAGGAAATGATGCTTTTCAGGAAGCAGATACTACAGGTATTACTAGATCTATTACTAAACATAATTATTTAGTAAAATCTGCAAAAGATTTAGCTAAAGTTATAAAAGAAGCTTTTTATATAGCTTCCAGTGGTAGACCTGGTCCTGTGTTAATAGACTTACCAGTAGACGTCCAATTGCAAGAAGCAGATTTCTACTATCCAGATACAATTAGCATTAGAGGTTATAAACCTTGTTTGACAGGACACATAGGTCAAGTTAAGAAAGCTGTACGTGCTATAGCTGAAAGTAAAAAACCAGTAATTTTAGCAGGTGGAGGTGTAATCATTTCTGGAGCACATCAAGAGTTATTGAATTTGGCAGAAAAGATTCAGACACCAGTTACCACCACTCTAATGGCTTTAGGTTCTTTTCCATCAGAACACCCTCTTTATTTAGGCATGCCTGGAATGCATGGAACTGTAGCTGCTAACACAGCTTTGGTAGAATGTGATTTATTGCTTGCTGTTGGAGCAAGGTTCGATGATAGAGTTACAGGTAGAATAGATTCTTTTGCTCCACACGCTAAAATTATCCATATTGACATAGACCCTACCTCCATTAGCAAGAATATAAAAGTAGATATTCCTATCGTAGGAGACGCAAAGATAGTTTTAACTCAAATTTTATCTGAGATTAAAAAGCCTCCTAATACTAAAAAATGGTTAGAAGAGTTATCTGAATACAAAAAAAAGCACCCTTTAACTTATAAAAAATCTTCTCAAGGAAAGATAAAACCTCAACATGTAGTTGAAGAGATTTACAATCAGACAAAAGGAGAAGCAATAATCACTACAGAAGTTGGACAAAATCAGATGTGGGCAGCTCAATTTTATAAAGTAAAATATCCAAGGCACTTTTTGACTTCTGGAGGCTTGGGGACTATGGGATATGGATTTCCTGCAGCTATCGGTGCAAAGGTAGCAAATCCTGAAAAAGTAGTAATAGATATAGCTGGCGATGGTTCAATCCAAATGAATATACAAGAGTTAGCTACCTGTGTAAGTTATAATATAAATGTAATAGTAGCAATTTTGAATAATAATTATTTAGGAATGGTAAGACAATGGCAACAGTTGTTTTTTAAAAAAAGATACGCTCATACTTTCTTAAAGAATCCAGACTTTGTAAAGTTAGCCAAAAGCTATGGAGCAGTAGGTATAAGAGTTATAAAAGAGAATGAGATAAAACCAGCAATTAAAGAAGCTTTAAGCCTCAATAAACCTGTATTAATAGATTTTATAATTGAAGAAGAAGAAAATGTCTTTCCTATGGTTCCTGCAGGTGAAGCTATAAACAAGATGATAACTGGAATGGCTTGAAATGAATATTGAATTATTAAAAAATTTTTTTGAAAATAAGAAAGAAATAGAATTGGCTGTGTTGTTCGGTTCAAGAGCAGAAGACAGATATAGGAGAACTTCAGATTATGATATAGGAATATTCTTAACAGAAGAATTGAGCAAAAAAGAAAAAAGAGATTTTAGAGATAAGATTTGGACTGAATTGGAGACCAAGTTAAATAAAGATTTAGATTTAATACTATTAAACGAAGCTCCACCTTTATTTCTAAATAGGATTCTTTCAACAGGAAAAATAATTTTGATAAGAAATAGAAATTTATATTTAGATCTTCTAATTAATTCTACAAGGGAAGCTGAAGATTTGTGTAAATTTTGCCAAGAGTATTATCAAATATTTGAGAGATCGAGCTCTTTAAATCCTATAGATAAAGTGAGAATAGAGAGAATTTTAATTTTTCTGGATAGAGAGATGAAAGACATTAACAAATTTAAAAATTTAAAAATAGAAGATTATAAAAAAAATTCTTCCTTAAGAAGAGATGTTGAAAGGTTTGTGGAAAATCTTATAAATTCTATTTTGGATATCTTTAAAATAATTTTAGCTTCTCAAAAGTTCTGTATGCCTGAGACTTATAGAGAGGTCGTAATTAAAATGAAAGAAGTTGAAGGTTTTGATACCAATAATTTATTAGAAAAATTTGCAAATTGGGTAAAATTAAGAAATATATTAGCGCATGAATATATGAATATTAAATTTGAAGAAATAAAAGAATTTTTAGAAGAAGGCTTCCCCTTATTAGAAAAGATAATTTTGAAAGTCAAGGCATTTATAAAATGAAACATACTATTCAAGCTTTAGTTGAGAACAGATTTGGAGTCTTAGCAAGGGTAGCTTCTTTATTTAGTGCAAGAGGTTTTAATATAGATTCTTTAGCAGTAGGTGAAACCCAAGATCCTACTATTTCCTGTATGACAATAGTGGTAGATGCTCCAGATGAATTAATTTTAGACCAGATTAAAAAACAGTTAAGAAAACTAATAGATGTAATTACAGTCACAGATTTAACAAAAAGAGAATATATAGATAGAGAGTTAATATTGTTAAAGGTTAATTATAAAGATACAAAGCAACTTTCTGAGATTAAAAAAATCTCTAAAACACATAAAGCTGAAGTTTTAGAGATAAAGAAAGATTATTGTATAATCCAGATAGTTTCAGATCAACACACTATAAAATCTTTTATAAATGAAGTAAAAAAATTTGGAATAAAAGAGTTGGTAAGAACAGGAAGGATAGCTATTACTAAATAGGAGGTTTTAAGATGGCTCAGATTTTTTATGATAAGGATGCAGATTTAGAAGTATTAAAGAAAAAGAAGGTAGCTGTAATCGGTTATGGTATTCAGGGAAGAGCTCAAAGTTTAAATCTAAGAGATTCAGGAATAGAAGTAATAGTAGCAGAATTAAAAGGCAGTCCAAATTATGAAAAAGCCTTAAAAGATGGATTTAAGCCTGTCTCAGCTAAAGAAGCTTCTAAAATTTGTGATGTAATTATGCTTTTAACTCAAGACCATATTCAACCTTTAGTGTATGAGAATGAGATTAAAGAGAATTTAAAGGAAGGAAAAGCTTTAGGATTTGCTCATGGATTTAACATTCATTTTCATCAGATAGAACCTCCTCCTTTTGTTGATGTATTTATGGTAGCTCCAAAAGGACCAGGAGCTTTGGTTAGAGAAATGTTTGTTCAAAATAAAGGTGTTCCAGCTTTAGTAGCTGTTCATCAAGATTACACTAAGAAATGTTTAGATTTAGCTTTAAGCTATGCAAAGGCTATTGGAGCCACAAGAGCAGGAGTAATTAAAACTACATTTAAAGAAGAGACTGAAACTGATTTATTTGGAGAGCAAACTGTTTTATGTGGAGGAGTAACAGCTCTTATAAAAACAGCTTTTGAAGTGTTGGTGGAAGCTGGTTACCAACCTGAAATTGCATACTTTGAAGTATTACACGAATTAAAATTAATCACAGATTTGATTTATAAAACAGGTATTCAAGGGATGCGTCAAAGAGTATCTGATACTGCCAAGTATGGAGATTTGACACGAGGCAAAAGAATTATTACTCAGAGTACAAAAGAAGAGATGAAAAAGATATTAAAAGAAATTCAGACTGGAGAATTTGCCAGAGAATGGATTTTAGAGAATAAAGCTCAAAGACCTGTATTTAAACTATTGATGAAAAAAGAATCAGAGCATTTAATAGAAGAAGTCGGAAAAAATCTTAGAAAAATGATGCCTTGGATAGAGAGTTCAGAATGAAGAGAAAAAAGAAAAAAATATGGGCAAGAATAGTTCCTTTATCTAAGGTTAAAAGAGATTGGGATATTTTGTTCTGGCAGAGCCAAAAGCCTCAGGTCAGGTTTTTAGCTACTTGGTCTTTGGTTATAGATTCTTACAGATTAAAAGGAAAAAAGATAAATGCAAATACCTTTCGATTACAAAGATCTGTTGAGAATATTAAACAAGCACAGAGTTAAATATCTTATTATTGGAGCTTACGCTGTTGTTTACTATACAGAGCCCAGATACACAAAGGATTTAGATATTTGGGTAGAGCCTTCTTTAAAAAATGCTGAAAAGGTTTATAGAGCTTTGAAAGAATTTGGAGCACCTTTACAGGATGTTAGGGTTGAAGATTTCACAAATCCAGACCTTGTCTATCAAATAGGAGTAGCTCCTGTGAGAGTAGATATAATTATGTCTCCAGCTAAGATAGAGTTTAAAGAAGCATGGAAAAATAGAAAAAGAGTCAACTTAATAGAAGGAGTAAAGGTAAATATCATAGGATTAGATGAACTTATAAAAATGAAAAAGATGGCAAAAAGAGATACTGATAAAAGAGATTTAAAAGCTCTACTCTATATAAGAAAAAAATTAAAGAAAAAGAAAGGAGAACCTAAAAAATGGAAATCAAAGAAAAAGTAATCATTTTTGACACTACTTTAAGAGACGGAGAACAAGCTCCAGGAGCTTCATTAAGACCAGAAGAAAAGTTAGAGATAGCTCAAAGTTTAGAAGCTTTAGGAGTAGATGTAATAGAAGCAGGTTTTCCCATTTCAAGTAAAGGAGATTTTTTAGCAGTAAATTTAATAAGCAAAAAAATTAAAAAATGTATTATATGTGGATTAGCGAGAGCCAAAAAAGAAGATATAAAAACTTGTGCACAAGCTTTAGAACCTGCAAAGAGAAAGAGGATTCATGTATTTTTGGCTACTTCTGAAATTCATAGAAAATATAAGTTAAAGAAAGCCAAAGACGAAATATTAAAATTAGCTTGTTGGGGAGTAAAGTATGCGAGAAAATTTTGCCAAGATATAGAATTTTCTCCAGAAGATGCTACCAGAACTGAGATAGATTTCTTATTAAAAGTAATTGAAGAGGTAATAAAAGCAGGAGCTAAGACTATAAATATACCTGATACTGTAGGATGGGCTTATCCTGAAGAGTTCAGAACTCTTATACAAACCATTTTAAATAAAGTTCCTAATATTAACAAAGCTATAATTTCTGTTCACTGTCACAACGATTTAGGAATGGCTGTAGCAAATTCTTTGGTAGCTGTAAAAGCTGGTGCCAGACAAGTTCACTGTACTATAAATGGGATAGGTGAACGTGCAGGGAATGCAGCTTTAGAAGAGGTGGTAATGGGAATAAAAGTAAGAAAAGATATTTTTAATTTGGATGTGAACATAAAAACACCTTTACTTTATAAGACTTCAAGGTTAGTAAGCAAATTGACAGGTTTTCTTGTACCTCCCAACAAAGCAATCGTAGGCAAAAATGCTTTTAGACATGAAGCAGGTATTCATCAAGATGGAATATTAAAAGAAAGAAAGACTTATGAAATTATGAGTCCTTCTCAAGTAGGGTTTCCTGAAACTGAATTGGTTTTAGGCAAACACTCAGGTAGACACGCTTTTAAAAAGAGATTGGAAGCCTTAGGATTTAGTTTAACTCAAAAAGAGTTAGAAAAGGCATTTAAAAAATTCAAAGAATTAGCTGATAAGAAAAAAGCGATCTATGATGAAGATTTAATCTCTATCATTGAAGAAAAGATAAGACCTGTAAAAGAGGTATATAAATTGGTCTCATTTAAAGTCAATACTTCTACGAGTGCACCTCCTACTGCAGAAATAGAGTTGAAATTTAAAAATAAGATTTTAAAAGCAAAAGCTACTGGTGATGGACCGGTAGACGCCTGTTACAAAGCTATAGATAAGATAACTCAAATTAAACCAAAACTTTTAAATTTCAAATTAAATGCTATTACTAAAGGAAAAGATGCTCAAGGTCAAGCTAATGTAGAGTTAGAGTATAAAGGAAAGGAATTTTCAGGAGTAGGAACTTCTACAGATATAATTGAAGCAGCCATTAAAGCTTATTTGAAAGCTATTAATAAAATAGTCTTGGTATAAATGATAGATTCCAGAACGACTTTGACAGGATTATTTGGGTTCCCTACTAAACACTCTCTATCTCCACTCATCCATAACTATGTTTTTGAGAAAAAGAAGATAAATTGTGTTTATCTTTGTTTTGAGATAAAACCAAAAGATTTAGAGAAAGCCGTTAAAGCTTTAAAAGTTTATAATTTTATAGGGGTAAATGTAACTATACCTTTTAAGCAAAAGATAATGAGGTATTTAGATAGAATAGATAAAAAAGCTCAATTGATAGGAGCAGTGAATACTATTAAAAATGAAAATGGCAAACTTATTGGCTTTAATACAGATGGTTCAGGTTTTGTAAAGGCTATAAAGAAAATCTGCAAATTTAATTTGAAAGGAAAGAGAGTAATTCTTTTAGGATGTGGAGGAGCAGGTTTTAGTATAGGGGTAAGTTTGTGTTTTGAGAAAATACAAAGCTTAGAGTTGTATGATATTCAGCCTCAAAGAGTAAAAAAATTAGCTTCTCATCTTAAAAAAAATTTTAAAGATATCCAGATTCAACCTGTTTTTAAAGAAAAAGAATTAATGTTAAAAAATGCAGATTTATTGATCAATGCTACTCCTTGTGGAATGAAAGATAAAAAACTCCCTATTAATATAAAGGGTCTCAATAAAAATTGTTTGGTTTATGATCTCGTTTATAACCCTCCTCAAACTCCCCTTTTAAAAGAATGCAGAAAATTAGGAATAAGAGGATTCAATGGACTTAGCATGTTAGTTTTTCAAGCAACTGAATCCGAAAACATCTGGTTCAAAAATATAGGAGATACTTCAAAATATATGTTCAAGATCTTAAAAGATGCAGGATACACTCTTTAAGATATTTTTTTTTATTTTAGGAGCTTGTTGGGGAAGTTTTTTAAATGTTTTAATCTATAGACTGCCTCGTGATATTTCTATAGTTAAACCTGGTTCTTTTTGTCCCCATTGTAGAAATAATATAAAATGGTATGATAACATCCCTATTTTAAGTTATCTTCTTTTAAAAGGAAAATGCAGGTATTGCAAAAAACCTATAAGTTTTAGGTATTTTTTGGTAGAGATTTTAAGTGCTGTTTTGTTTTTATTTCTCTATTCAAAATTAGGGTTTTCTGTAAGATTTTTTGTAATGTTAATCTTTTCTTCTTTGCTAATCATAGCTACTTTTACAGATATAGAGCACAGGATTATCCCTGATCAGATAAATCTGGGAGGTCTATTTTTAGGAATTTTATTTAGTGGATTTTTTCCTTATTTACATAATAAACCTACGATGATTTCTTCATTGATAAGCTGTGGGATAGGAATTTTATTAGGAGGAGGCTTACTTTACATCTCAGGATTAATAGGTAAGATAATTTTTAGAAAAGAAGCAATGGGTGGAGGAGATGTAAAGTTTTTAGCTATGGTTGGAGCTTTCTGGGGACCAAAATTAGTTCTTTTTAGTTTTTTCACTGCTCCTTTTTTAGGAGCAATATTTGGTTTAATCTGGAAAATAAAGACAAAAAAATCTGAGATTCCTTATGGTCCATTTTTAGCTATAACGAGTTTTTTAGGAGTATTTTATTCTGAGAAAGTTTTCAGATATTTATTTGGTTTTTGAAAAATGCTTAAAATTTTAACTGCAGGAGAATCTCATGGTAAAGCTTTAGTTGGGATTTTGTCAGGATTTCCTGCAGGTTTTAAGATAAACATCAAAGATATAAACAAAGAATTAAAGAAAAGGCAGAGTTTTTTTGGAAGAGGGAAAAGGTCAAAAGATATAGAGTCTGATAAAGTAGAGATTTTAAGTGGAGTAAGAAACAATGTAACTTTAGGGAGTCCTATAACTTTTCTTATAAAAAATGTAGATTTCAAAATTTTTTCTCAAAAACCTGATAACCTTACACCGATTTCTGTTCCAAGGCCAGGTCATGCAGATTTAGCTGGTAGCTTAAAATTTGGATTCAAAGACATAAGAAATGTATTAGAGAGAGCTTCAGCAAGAGAGACAGCAATTAGAGTATGTATAGGCACTTTATGCAAACAATTTTTAAAAGAATTCAAGATAGAGATTTTTTCTTATGTAATAAGAATAGGTAGAATAAATGCAGATTTAAAAAACTTAGATTTTTATGAAAGAAAGAAAAAAGCAGAAAGTTCAGAAATTCTATGCCCAGATAAATCTGCTGAAAAAAAGATGAAAGAATTGATCTTAGAGACTCAAAAAAAAGGAAATTCACTTGGAGGAGCATTTGAAGTAGTAGTTTTAGGAGTTTTACCAGGTTTAGGTTCTTATACAGATTATTTTGAGAGGTTAGATGCTCAGTTAGCTCAGAGTTTGGTTTCTATTCCTTCTGTAAAAGGTGTAGAGATTGGAGAAGCAATTTTAGGTTCTCAAATTTTAGGTTCAGATTTTCAGGATCCTATTTTTTATTCAAAGAAAAAAGGCTTTTATAGAAAAAAGAACTATGCAGGAGGTATTGAAGGAGGAGTTAGCAATGGAGCTCCTATCATATTAAGAGGTTATTGTAAACCTATTCCTTCTATAAAAATTCCTTTAGATTCTGTAAATATCAATACTAAAAAGAAAGAAAAGAGTTCTTATATAAGAGCTGATACTTGTGTAGTGCCATCTGCAGCTTTAATAGCAGAGTCGGTGACAGCTATAGTAATCTTAGATAATTTTTTAAAGAAATTTGGTTCAGATAGTTTTGAAGATATAAAAAAGAATTTTGAGAATTATTTAAAGAGGTTGAAATGATAGAATTAGAATCTTTTCCAGGATTATTTGTAGATTTTTATGAACTTACTATGGCTCAATGTTACTTTTTAAAAGCTATAAAGAAAGAAGCTACCTTTGAAGTCTTTGTGAGAGAAAAAAGAAAAAATAGAGGGTTTTATATAGCTGCAGGAATAAGTGAAGTTATTAAAAGAATCAAAGAATTTAAATTCAAAGAAAAAGATTTAGAATATCTTAAAAAGTTAAGAATATTTGAAGAAGAATTTTTAGAATATTTAAAAGAATTTAAATTCACAGGTAATATATGGAGTGTAAATGAAGCTGAGATAATCTTTCCTCAAGAACCAATCTTAAGGATAACAGCTCCCTTAATCCAAGCTCAAATTTTAGAGAGTCTTGTTCTAAACACTTTGAACCTTTATATTACTTTAGCTTCCAAAGCAATAAGAGTAATATTGAGTGCTAAAGATAAACCAGTTATAGATTTTTCTTTAAGAAGAACTCAAGGATTATCAGCAAGCCTAGCTTCAGCTTATACTTCTTTTATATGTGGAGCCCAAGCTACTTCTAATGTATTAGCCGGGTTCTTGTACAAAATTCCAGTTACAGGAACAATGGCTCATTCTTTTGTTATGAGCTTTGATTCTGAATTTGAAAGTTTTTTAACTTTTGCTCAAAAATATCCAGAAAAAAGTATTTTGTTGATAGATACTTATGGGACTGATTCCGGAATTAAAAATGCTATAAAGATATCTGAAGTTTTAAAAAAGTATAAGAAGGAATTAAAAGGCGTGAGAATAGATTCTGGAGATTTAGTCTTAGAAGCTAAAAAAGTAAGAAAAATTTTGGATTCTGAAAAATTAAATAATGTCAAGATAATTTTGTCTGGAAATTTAGATGAATACAAAATAAAAAAGATCTTAGATAAAAAAACACCTGTAGATGGGTTTGGCGTTGGAACTTTGATGGGAACTTCAGCAGATTTGCCTTACGCAGACTTAATCTATAAATTGACAGAGATTAAAGACGAAGATTCAAAAGAGATTTTACCTGTAATGAAACTTAGTAAAAATAAGGTTACTTATCCTGGTAGAAAACAGATATTTAGGGTTTATGATGAAAGAGGAAAGATGGAAAAAGATATTTTAGGTTTAGAGGATGAGAATATTGAAGGTAAAAAGCTATTAAAGTTAAGGGTGAAAAAAGGAAGGTTAATAGATGACTTTCCTAAGATTGAAGAAGTAAGAAGATTTGTTGAAAAGAATATCAAAACTTTACCTGATTACTTAAAAGAGTTAACAGTCAAAAGATTTTATCCAGTCTTAATTAGCAAAGGTGTAAAGCTTTTGCAAAAAAAAGCTCAAAGTTTAATAAGAAAAAGGACAGCTAAATTTGAAAATATCATTTTTTGGGATGTAGATACTCAAAATGATTTTATGAGCAAAAAGGGCTCTTTATACGTAAAAGGTGCAGAAAAAATTATTCCTTACTTAAAAGAATTAACTAAAATTGCTAAAGAAAAAGAGATAAAAATATTAGGTTCAGTAGATGCCCATCCTAAAGATTCTAAAGAATTTGAAGCTTTTCCTTCTCACTGTATTAAAGGAACTTGGGGCCAAAAAAAGATTAAAGAGACTCTATTGAAAAAAGTAGTTTTTATTCCTTATGATAAAAAATTGACTTCTAAAGAAGTCCAAGATATTTTAAAAAATTACCATCAAATAATCTTTGAAAAAGATGATATTGATGTATTTACAAATCCCAATGTAGATTTATTTTTAGAGAAATATACTCAAGTTTACATATATGGAGTAGTCACAGAGTTTTGTGTAAGAAAAGCTGTTGAAGGATTTTTAAAAAGGAAGTTTAAGGTATTTATTATAAAAGAAGCTATAAAAGAAGTAGATGTTAAAAAAGCTCTTTCTTTAATTACTCTGTGGCAGAAAAGAGGAGCAGAGCTCATCTCTTTGAAAAATTTGAAATTTTAAAATATTCATTTCTCTAAAACCATCTCAGACCATTTTTTGGCTAATTCATCTCTTCTAGGTTTGTAGACTGTCTCATAAAAATATCTTTGAGAAAGTAAGATTCCTCTATCATATTTTTTACAGATCTCTAAAGCTTCTTTCCAAGCTTTTTCAAATTTTCCTTTGAATTTTGATTCTACCTGTTTATAAAAATCTTGCGGAGTTTGAGGTTTGTTACCTATTATAAAATATTTTTTGCCTTCGATCTCTATTGAGTAAGCTATTTCATCACCTATTCTTTCTATCTTAAAATCCGAAGGTTTCTGTAAATATTTTCCTAAAATTTCTTTGGGTAGTTTTAAATCTTTTAGAGTGATTTTACCTTTAAAAAATCCTTTCTTAGCAGCTGCATAAAATATAGCTCTATTTAAACCAAAACTCTTTGCACTCTCAATATCCATTCCTAAAATATAAGCACGTGCACTCTGTAAGATAGCCATAACTTGAAATCTACCTATCATTTCTTAAACAGGTTTTATCTTTCTCCACCAAAGACTCGCTATAGGTCCATCTTTACTTATCTCATAAAAAGAGTTTAACTCTTTAATTACTATACCTTCATTCCCTTCTTCAATAGCGTTCTTTAAAGCTTTTTTTTAAATCATTGAGTTCCTTAAATTTTAATATAAAAAAAGGCTCTTTTAATTTTAAATTTTCCAATATCTTTTTCCTCTCCTTCAATTTTAAATCTCCTACAAATTCATTTTCAAAGAATACTACATCAAAGATGTATATTAAAGGTTCAGCTCTTTTAGTTCTTTTAATTACAGAAGGAATACCTCTTCTGCCTTCTGTTGAATAAAGTTCGCAATCTAACAGAGTACCTTTAGGTAAAAAAGGTTGTATGAAAGGAGAAAGATAACTTAGTTCTTTTGTCCAGTTGGGATTTTTTTCTAATCTTCTTCCCCAAAATTCAATTTTTCCATCAGAATACTTTATTATCTGCAATCTCCACCCATCTATTTTAGATTCATATATCCATTCTCCTTTGATTTCTTCTCCAAAATAAGGGACTGGCTGCATTAAGAAAATAGGACCTTCTAACTTCATTTTTAAATAAATTATAACAAAATGAGCAGTAAAGGTACATGGTATACACTTTTATAATCACTACTTTCCATCTTTTCTGCTAACCATTCTAATCTAATAGGAAGCAAATTCAAGATTTTATCACATAAATTAGGTTCTTTTTCTTTAAGGAGTTGGTAAGGAGATTTATTGTCTTTATTGGTATTTTCTCTTTCATAGTTAAAGAATAAAAGATAAGCATAACTTTTAGCAAAGAAATCATCTTGATCATCAAATCTTTCACATTCATAGAATTCATCTTTAATTATCTTATGAAAAGCCTCAATATCAGAATTAAATGTAGGACTTCTTGTGGGTATTCTTTGATGTTCTATGTTATTGTTTCCTAAAATCTTCTCA